>JADMIO010548788.1_pt1 | contig 127256 bp, 110 predicted proteins | sample 8958161 | NCBI WGS metagenome assembly JADMIO01 (sample SAMN16585339, study PRJNA669376) | soil metagenome | isolation source: Crop rotation soil | place: USA: Cullars Rotation, Alabama | collected 2011
CGACTTCAAGTCACGTGAATTCCAAGCTTCGGATCCCACTGTGCTGGAAAGCGCAGGTGCAACTTGTCACAGCACGCCCGACCGAGCACCGGTTGTCACTGCAACGTGGCAAGTTGACGGCCATCATCACCGCGCCGCCGCGTTTCTTTTTCGTCAATACGCCGTCGGCCACGGCAGTGGACCTGGGCTGCGCCTACACGTTGGAAGTGGATGAAAGCGGCGAAGGCACCTTGCGTGTGCTGGCGGGCTGGGTCGCCTATGAAGCACGCGGCATTGAGTCCTTCGTTCCCGAAGAAGCGATGTGCATCACACGGCCCGTGCTCGGTCCCGGCACACCGCATTTCGAAGATGCGTCTGAGACATTGCAAGCAGCATTGGCGCGTTTTGACAGGGCGCAACCGGGCGAAGCGGCGCGCGGCACGGCGCTAACCACAGTTTTAACTGAAGCGCGGCAACGCGATGGGTTAACGCTCTGGCACTTGCTGGCGCGCACTACCACAGATGAACGCAAGCTGGTCTTTGATCGTCTCTCAATCCTAATCCCACCACCGAAGGAAGTGACGCTCGACGGCATTCAACGTGGTGAACGCGCCATGCTGGATGCGTGGTGGGAAAAACTCGAACTGGGCAGTCCAAGCTGGTGGCGGCTGTGGAAAGCACCGTTGCCATCCGTGAAATGATTGCTGCCTATCTTTAACTCGATCCCTAACTGAAAAGGAGAATTTTATGTTTCGCAGAACCAATGGCTCTGTTCGCTACGCGTGTGTTTTATTGGCTTGTTTAACGATGGCGCAGTTAACAGCGCTGGCCGGACAGCCGCTGATTTGTCATCCGTATACGATTGGCGACGCTCCTTCACTGCCCTGGTCAAATGGAGCAGATAAGTTTTCGGTTAAGAGTGATTACGATGTCAATCGTGTGGTTAACGACACGCTCGCGCTGCTCACACCCAGCACCCGAGTAATTGTGCGGATGGAAACGCTTCGTCGCGCGGCGATTTATACCTTGTGGCATCCCCGAAATAACTACGATGCTGCATATAAAACGCGCGGGCAGCAACTCGGCGATGAACTGCTCACGCAGTTGCTGACGCGCACGCAAGCTAACGCTCGCAAAGACGCAGCGGGCACGCTTGCTATGTTTGACGCCGGTTATCTGCTTTCCACTTTTCGGCAATCTGGCTGGCAAGCCAAGCAGCACACCCACCTAGATGCTTACGCAATGGTGCGCCAAGCGGCAGAGCAGAGTGGTGATGCCACGATGGAATTCGCCGCCGCCCTGAGCACGTATGACAAAGCGTTGCGCCACGCACATCTGCAAAAGGCCTTGGCTAATGCGTCCGAAGGCTCATTGCTGGCCCGCAATTTGGTAAGCCATTTCGGCGGTCAGAGCCACAACTTGGCTGAAATGCGCGCCAACTTGGGTGCAACGCAATAGAAAGCTGGAACAACTCGCCGCAGATCGGCGCAAATTAACGCTGATTGAGGGACGACCATCCGCGTTGCCCTGCGTTGATCTGCGGCTTGTTTTGAGGAAAGCCACATGAAAACACTCATTTGCTTGTTTGTGCTTTGTTTGGCTGAGCTGACTGTGGTGGCACATCCCGGCGTTGGCATCGTACAAGACAGCCGCGGTAACGTGTATTACACCGATTTGAAACAGGTCTGGAAGATTGCGCCTGATGGCAAAAAAGCGGTTGCGGTGCCCAACGTGCATACGCACGAACTCGGCCTGGACAGCGCAGACAATCTATACGGCGAACATCTTTGGTACGAAGGCGAGCGCACCGACAAATGGGGGCATCGCGTCTGGTGTTTGAAACGTGACGGCACATTGGTAGACATCATCCCGGCGCGCGCGGGTTTTCTGGAAAATTACAGCTTTGTGCGCGATCAGGCAGGCAATCTGTACTGGGCCGACCGTGGCACAAAGACCGTTATCAAAAAGCGCGCGCCTAACGGCCAGATTGGCACACACACGACGGGCAGCTTTCGCGATGTGCGCTGGATGACGGCAGCGGCGGATGGCACGCTTTTTCTGATTGACGCCGGTGATTTGGTGCGCGTCACCACCAACGGCCAAGTCAGTACGCTGTTGCACCGCGTCAGCGAACGGACGCTGGCCCCTTCCGCTGCCAATGCACGGCATTATCAAATGGGGCTTTGGCTGGATGGCAGCGGAAACGTGGATGTCGCCGTGGCCGGTGAGCGCCTCGTGATGAAAGTCAGCCCCAGTGGTAAAGCCGTGGTCGCACAACGTTCCCCGTGGCCGTGGTCGCCTTCGGGTGGTTTCGTAGACCGCGACGGCAATGTCTGGTTGTTGGAGTATTCTCCTACCAATGCCGTACGTGTACGGCGTCTCAAACGCGACGGCAGCACACAAATCTTCTGAGCCACACCAGGCCCAGTGCAATTCACCCTTACAGCTCAATAACTGTGCAGCGAAGCAAATAACGCTTCAAGCAGGAGGACGTGTATGTTGAAACCAATTTTAAAAGGATTCCTGGCCGTGCTGGCTGTAACCTTCATCGTCTTGCAATTCGTGCGGCCCAATCAATCCAATCCGCCAGTTGATCCGGCGCAAACGCTGCAAGCGCAAACGCCGTTGACCGTTGAAGTCGAAACGATCTTTAACCGTGCCTGCCGCGATTGTCATTCCAACGAAACCGATTGGCCCTGGTATAGCCAGATTGCACCCGTTTCGTGGATGGTCGCGGACGACGTGCGGATTGGCCGTCGCCAATTAAACTTTTCCGAGTGGGGCCGCTACAACGCGCGCCAAGCCGAACAAAAGCTGGAAGAGATGTGCGCGGTCGTGCAGGCGGGCGCGATGCCGCCGCGCAGCTACACTATGGCGCATAAACAGGCCAAGCTTTCTGCTGCGGATATCAAAACCATCTGTGCCTGGACGATCGCGACGCAACAGCAAATGAACGAGCAGGCCAAGCAACAATAACCATTCAATGATTTCTTGGCTGAGCAAAAATACAGCTTACAGCACACACGGGATAGAATGACTGAGTTGGTGGCTTAGGTCCGTTCGGTTATTTCCGTGTGTTCCGTAATCCCCTTTTCCTTCGATTAACTGCGACAGCGGTACCCTGCGAACGAGTGATTTGCGTTTGTTTGCCTCACCGCTATAATCAGCCCCTCGCACGCAAGCAACAGTTTTCTATCCAATGAATTTATGAATGTCTGTCAACTCACGCGCGAACTGATCGAGATCGAATCGGTATCGTGGAATGAAGGCGCGGTCGGGCGCTACTTACGCGATTACTTAAGCGACGCCGGGTTCGCGGTAATGACCCAGCTGGTCAGCGAAGGGCGTTTCAACGTATACGCCAAAGCGGGCGACCCATTGGTGACGCTCTCGACGCATATGGACACGGTGCCGCCTTTTATCGCGTCGAGCGAAGACGAAGCGAACATTTATGGGCGCGGGGCTTGCGATGCGAAAGGCTTGATTGCCGCACAGATTTTTGCGGCCAAACAGTTGCTGGAAGCGGGCGCAGACAATCTGGGGTTGCTTTTCGTCGTTGGCGAAGAGGACGGGAGTGATGGTGCGCGCGTAGCAAATTCAATTCCCAATCGCAATAAGTTTTTGATCAACGGCGAACCCACCGAAAGCACACAGGCGCTGGCAACCAAAGGCGCGGTGCGGGTGGTAATTGAGGCACAGGGACGCTTGGCGCATTCGGCTTATCCTGAACTAGGCGAATCGGCGATTGATAAGTTGCTCGACATTTTGCAGGACATTCGCCAAGCCGACTGGCCCGTGGATGAAAAGCTGGGCCCAACGACATGCAACATTGGCACACTGTCAGGTGGGCGCAAACCTAATGTCGTACCTGACCAAGCCGCCAGCGAATTGATGTTCCGCACCGTGATCGAGGCCGAAGCGATGTTTCAACGAATCGAACAGCTTGTCGGCAACCGCGCCACGGTCAAGCGTGGTTTTTATCTGCCGCCGATTCATTTGAAGACGGTGGATGCGCTGGCGCACGTGCCAACCAGTGTGGTGCGCTTTGGCACGGACATTCCGTGTCTGACGAATTGGGGGCAGCCATTGCTGTTCGGCCCTGGTTCGATTCACGATGCGCATACGGCGCACGAATTCATTATCAAACAGGATTTGCTGAATGCGGTTGACACTTACGCGCAATTAGCGCGGACGTTGTTGGCGGCCGCAGCGTGAAACCAACGAGGCAGCACCAGGAGCAGGAGCGACTGGGTTGCTTGGGCAAACACAACCTAAACACATCCGGTCGCTACCGCTCTCGGTACCGCACCAAGCTTTCATACGGAGACTGAACCCAATATGCCAACTGCAAAATTCACCCACGAACCTGGCAGCCCAGAGTATCAAGCGTCTGAATGGCTGATGACGATCAACAACGCTTACCGTGAGCTTGACCATGCCATTGAAGCCGCCCCCGACTCGGCAGAGTTTATTGAACGCTTGAAAGAGCGTGTGCGCCGTGATTATGAACAGAACCGCGAACAGATGGGCTGGACAGAACGCACGCGTGATATTGCGATGAAAGCCTTAGAGTATGCCTTGAAGACGCGGACCTAAGGGGCGTTAATTGAGGAAGTAAAAAGGCGTGAGTGAACGACTGAACTGTTCACTTGCGCCTTTGCTTTTTCGGCGCGCTAGCTTTTCTGAAAAAAAGAAGGCTCGTCGGCCAAGGCTGTGAGTTTGGCGGAATGAATCAACGTCGTTTCATCAGGCGCAACCATTAAGTAACCACCCGCCCGCAACGCGCCGCTTAAATTCGAGACAAGTTGGCGCGCCGCCATCCCACTCAACATCTTCAATAAATTCGCACACAGGATCAGATCGAAGCGGCCCGCGACGCCACGCCAATACATACGATCGAACAGGTTTAAGCGGCGAAACACCACTAAGCGCCGCGCCCGTTGCGCGACTTGATAGTCGTTTTCTGCGCCGTTAACAGGCTCAAAAAATTGTACGCGTGTCGCATCATCAACCGCATTCAGAGAGGCCACCGGATAGCAAGCCCGACTGGCTTCGAGTAGCGCACGATTGCGCACATCCGTAGCCAGGATCTCGACGTGATCTTGCTGAGTTTGCGGCTGAACCTGGTTGACGGTGATAGCCAGCGAATACGCCTCTTCGCCGGTTGAGCAAGCGGCGCTCCATAAACGCAATTGCCGGTCAGGCGGACATTGCCGCAATAAAGCAGGCAGGATAAAAAGCCTTAAAAATGCGAATTGCTGTGGTTCGCGAAAAAAGCTCGTTGCGCCAATGGCAGTTTCTTCAACCAGGGCAAGCAACTCACTGGGATTGGCCGCCAGCTGGCAATAATCCTGTGGGGTGACACCCAGCCGCTGCGCCTTGTTTGTCACAGCGGTGGTGATGATGTCGCGATTTACAGTGTTTAGCGTCCAGCCGAATTCTTCGGCCAGGGCTTCTTCCATCCGTTTTTGAGCTGCTGATGCTTCCACGTCAGGGGTTTAACTTGTCTCGGCGGGGCGACGCCATTCGCCCGAACGTCCGCCGCTTTTGCGTTCCAGCCGGATCTCAGAGATCACCATCAAACGGTCAATCGCTTTGCACATATCATACAACGTCAATGCCGCAACTGAGACGGCCGTCAGCGCTTCCATTTCCACACCAGTTTGCGCACTGGTCGTCACGCTAGCGATAAGCTGCACACCCTCATCCGTCAACGTGACCTGCACATCGGCGTGCGAGAGCGCCAACGAATGGCAAAGCGGAATCAATTCGGCCGTACGTTTGGCGGCCATGATTCCTGCCAACCGAGCGGTTTCGAGCGGATCGCCTTTGGGCGTGCGGCGTTCACGAATCGCTGCGACGGTGGCGGGCGACATGCGCACGAAACCAGAGGCTTCCGCTGTGCGTGTCGTAACAGCTTTCGCACCGACATCCACCATCGTGATGCGCCCTTCAGCGTCTAGATGCGTAAGTTGTGACGGAGGTTCTTGCGACATTTATTTTGGCAATTGAATCACTTCGGCCAATTCACCCGCGTTCAAGCTGGCGCGGTCTTCCGGCACGACAATCAACGCGTCGGCTTGCATAAACGCGACAAGATCGGATGAGCCGCCCCATTTGAGCGGTTCCGCTTCGGCGCGTCCATCACGAATCCGCAAGCGCGCCGGTTGATGGCTCCGCCGCGGCGGCGCACCTTTGACTGTGCGCACCAGGTAGGCCTGCCAACGCGGCAGATGAATTTCATTTGCGCTCTGCATTTTTAGTAAGACGGGGCGTGCGAACAAGTGAAATGAAACGGCCACAGAAACGGGATTTCCCGGCAGACCGAAAATCACTTTGTCATTCAATTTGGCAAACACGGTCGGCTTGCCCGGGTGCATTGCAACTTTCTCAACCAGCACTTCGGCACCCAAAGCGCAGAGCACGGGCTTGACGAGATCGTAATCGCCCATTGAAACGCCGCCCGACAACATCACGACATCAGCCTGCGTAATAGCAGCGGCAACCGCCTCTCGCGTGGCCTCAAAATCATCATGCACAATTGCAGTATGAGTAACTTCGCAACCTGCTTGTGCGGCATAGCCCGCCAGGGAGTAGGTATTGGAATTGCGAATCTGTGCACCTACAGGCATCTCGTGCACCTCTACCAATTCACTCCCCGTCGAAAGCAGCGCCAGGCGCGGGCACCGTGCCACAGTTACCTGGGCATAGCCGAAGCTGGCCAGTACAGCCGCCGTTGCTGGTGTAATTCGTTCGCCGACGTTAACAACGATATCGCCCTGGCGTGCTTCGCTGGCGCGCGGGGTAATAAATTGCCTAGCAGATACAGCTTCGGTCAAATCTATCGAACCATCATCATTGACCCGGATGACTTCGATTTTCTGCACTGCGTCTGCGCCTGCGGGGACAGGTGCGCCAGTCATAATCCGTACGGCCTGCCCGGCTGTAACTTCTCCAGTAAATGCAACACCGGCAGCGGCTTCGCCAATCGCTTGCAGACGGACGGGTGGGTTTAATGTATCCGCCGCGCGTACGGCATAACCATCCATGCGTGCTCGGTCGAAGGGAGGTAAATCGAGATCAGAGAACGCCGTTTGACGTAACACGCGCCCGCATGCCACAGGCAAGGCCACCGTTTCATCCTGCAACACAGGCGTGTGGTCCAACATAAGTTGCAGAGCGTCTTCAATGCGCAGCATAGAACCTGGTTAGAAAACAGAAAAGCCGCTCGCTTGCACGAACGGCTTAGTAATGTTGGTGATGAAATAAGTGCTTTAATTTGGAATGGCGGAGCCGACGGGACTCGAACCCGCGACCTCCGACGTGACAGGCCGGCGTTCTAACCAACTGAACTACGACTCCGCATTGTCAAACTCGCCGTTCGCTACTTTGACGGCTTCCCGGATAGGCACGGTGGGGCTCGAACCCACAACCTTCACCTTGTAAGGGTGACCGTCTACCATTGACTGTACGTGCCTGCGCACTTGCGAACGAGGTGGCATCTTACTGACCACCCTGTACTCTGTCAACCTTTGCTGCAAATTTATCTCGGGCTATACTGCGCGTGCGCTCATCTCGTTTGCCTCGCTCGACTAACTGATTTGATTGGAGAGGTAGTAATGCCAAATCTGGGCCGCTTTCGCTTTTACTGGCTCGTGTTGTTTGTTCTCTCAATCCCTAATTTAGGTCTCTATTTAGATTCGTGGTTGTCAGTGTCAGCACAAGACAAAGTTCCAGCGCAAAATCCGCCGCCGCAAAATCCCAAGGAAGAGCCAACGAATGTTTTTCGCATGGATACCGATTTGGTGTCGGTTGAGGTACAGGTGACCGACCGTCATGGGATGCGATACGGCGCGCAGCTAACACAAGAAGATTTTGTGGTTTATGAAGACGGTGCGCGGCAAAAGATCAGCAATTTTTCGGCCACCGAAGTGCCTTTTAATTTGGTATTGCTGTTGGATACTTCAGGCAGCACACGCGATGAATTGTCCTTGATGCAACAAGCGGCTCGGCGCTTTCTGGATGAATTACGCCCGCATGATCGTGTGGCGATTCTGCAATTCAATCAGCAAGTCGAACTCATCAAGGATTTAACCGCAGACCGCAACAAGTTGGAGAAGGCGCTGAATCAGTTAACCGGCGGGAGCGGGACTTCATTTTATGACGCGCTGCAATTAGCCGTTGACGAGGTCCTGCGCAAAGCCACTGGGCGTAAAGCGATCATTGCCTTAACCGATGGCGTAGATTCGTATGGGACCGGCACCTATGAGCAATTATTGCCGCGTCTAGAACGGGCCGGGGCCTCACTCTATTTTCTCAAACTGGATACTGAAGAATTCACCGAAGCCCGCATGTTGCGCGATTGCCGCGATGCAAGCCATTTCAAATTTTCGCGCAAGCAGTTAAAGAAGTATTTTGACGAGTTCGTCAAAGGGGGTGATGCCGCCCAGTACGAAGACCATTGCAAGTTGGAGCGCATGGAAAAGATTCAAATCAACCGTCGCTTGTATGAGGCAGCCAGTGACGAATTAGATGAGCTATCTACCAAAACGGGTGGGCACATCTATCCGGTCGAATCCTTGCAACAACTCGCGCCAGCCTTTACGCAAATCGCCTCTGAATTACGCACGCAATACTCCCTGGCATATTACCCTAGCAATGAAAAGCATGATGGCAAATGGCGCACGCTGCGCATTGAGATCAAAAAGCCCGGCCTTAAAGTGCAAGCGCGTCCCGGCTACCGTGCGCCGTCCAATTGATCGATGTGCGGGCTTGACTTCCCTGCCCAGCTTGACCGGCAACTTGGCCAGTGAAACCAACTATGAAGCTGCTTGAACTCAAGGATCTCCATTTTGGTTATGCGCAACCTGTCTTATCTGGGGTGACCCTGGAAGTACGAGCGGGTGAACTGGTCGCGCTGCTGGGTGCAAACGGCACAGGTAAATCTACTCTGCTCAATCTGACGCATGGGGTATTGCAGCCACAACGAGGTGAGGTGCGCTTGCGTGAAAGACCATTGCCGCACTGGTCGCGGCGGGAAATCGCGCGGCAATTAGCGCTGGTCGCACAACAGAGTGAGATGCGCTTTCCGCTAACGGCATTGGAATACACCCTGGCTGGTCGGTTTGCGCACGCCCGCGGCTTTGGATTCGAGACTAAGCGTGATGTCGAAGCGGCGTTGGACGCTTTGCGGGCCACGGACGCAGAGCAATTCGCGGCACGCCGGTTCAATCAATTATCAAGCGGGGAAAGACAACGTGTGGTACTAGCGCGCGCCCTGGCGCAAGAACCACATGCATTGTTGCTGGATGAACCTACGGCCAATGCCGATTTAGCCCATCAGCTCTCGCTGCTGGAACTTGTGCAACGTTTGACTCGTGAACGTGGATTGGGCGTGTTGCTGGTAACGCATGAAATCAATCTAGCTGCTGAAGTAGCTGACCGCATTGCGCTCTTGAAAGATGGCTGTTTGCTCGCCTGCGGAACACCGCGTGAGGTCTTAACAGAAACCCTGCTTAACGAGACATTCAGTACGGCGTTGCTGGTCGGGACACACCCCCAGAGCGGGAACCCGCATATTTTTTGGCGCAGAAATTGAGTATTGCTGTCATCAATTTTTCAAAAGCGTCACATTTAAGCGACTATAAAATTGAAAACGCAAAGCGAATCAGCGGGTCTGTCAAATTATTCAGCAAACCAGAGGCGCTAACCGCAATCAGAATAATGAGTCCGAATGGGCGGATCTGCTCAAAGGCTTCAGCGGCCCGCGGCGGCAAAAGATTTTCCAACATGTGACCGCCATCCAGGGGCGGAATCGGCAGAAAATTCAGCACCATCAAAAAAAGATTCATCCACACCATTGTGACCAGCAAGAACCCTACGGCTTCACTATATTCGCCCAATGAACCGCCTAGCGGCGAGCGCAATGTTTTGAGCACAATCAAACTGATAATGGCCAAGGCGAGATTAGTCAGTGGGCCGGCGGCGGAGGTCCAAAAATCGCCCCATTTCGGATCGCGCATTTGCGATTTGTCTACGGGCGTACTGGCCCAACCCATAATTCCGGCTCCACCCGTCATAAACAACACCATCAATGGCAGCAGCAGCGTACCGATGGGATCTATGTGTGGAATAGGATTGAGCGTGACGCGGCCTAAATCTTTGGCGGTTGAGTCGCCCCATTTCCAGGCTGTCCAGGCATGCGCTGCTTCGTGGCAAGCTGTAGAGAAAAGAAATACCACAAACATAATGGCGATTTTGCCGATATTCACATCACCCACGATAGAAAGCTCCTTTTGCGCGCTTCAACGTTTCCCTTGCCAGCGGCGCGCCACCAGCGGGGCCAGTAAGTCCAATTCATCCGGCGGCAACAAGCGACCAAACCCACGCGGTGTCAGGCGAATCGCACGTTGTACCAATTCGCGTGAGGTAACCAGTTGGGCGCCAACGTGCAAAGCAAATTCGTATTCCGGATCAGTCAGGTCGAAATGAATAATGGATTTGGCCTGAACCCATTCACGTTTGAGGCGCAACTCAGCCGCAAAGTCGAACAACTCCAGCAGTGAATCATCAGAGGTCAAATGCCCACAACGCCGATTCCAAAACCGGCGCGGGCCGCGCTCCGGGTTGAAAAACGAATCCAGCAAGATTGCCATTACGCTTGTTGCTTTACTTGGTCGCTTTCGCTTTGGCAGGCGCTTTCGGCTTAACCGGGGCTTTAGCGCTCGGGTCGGCTTGGTCCGCCACTACAGTCACAGCCGCTTTGGACTTCGCGGCTTTTTGGTTCGCGGAATTGTCTTTGCCGTTGCCAGAAACTTGCGCTGATTTTGCCGGTTTCGCCGGTTTTACCGACTTGGCAGGAGCTTCCTTTAAGCGGTCGCGTAACTCGGTGAGGAAGCTGATGGTACGTTGTAGCTCTTTCTCAAACTTCTCTTCACCCAGCTTGCGCCGTGATTTCTTTACCACTTTGCGAATGCGACCAACTAACGCGTCTTTGTCTTTCTCTTCTTTTGAATCTTTGTTTTGCGATTTAGCCATGTGGGGCCTCCTCAATATTTCCAGTGATACGGGTCTCCAACTCAAAATGAACGTCGCGGCGCTCCTACGACGCGCGGCAGTATACGGCACTCCACCCTCCTTGTCAGGGCAAGTTGCGTCAGCGATTGCTTGGAAATCAGACAACCGTTGACGCAAGGAAAGTATTCATCTCACCTTTGCCTGGGTGCCATATGAGCCTATGCCGGTAACGAAATCTGAATTTACCAACGAGAATCCGGGCAAACCGCGCCGAAGCCTTGCGTCTCGGCTACACGTTCTAATTCCTCAATTTGAGCTTGCCATTGCTCGCGCTCGCGCTCCAAGCGACCGCGTTCAGCTGCAGATAGGTCATTCAATCGAGCGCGTCGCCAAAGTTCGCGTTGGACGGCAAGCAGGTACAGACGCGCGCGTTGTAAATCGGGTTCTTCGACAAAACCGAATTGCTGATGCCAGCGGCAACTAACGTCGTTGCCGATGTGGTAACGACTCAGCAAGCAACGCTCGCCATACAGATACAAGTGATTCACCGCATCGGCGACCAGCGCGGTCGCCAAGTGGCGCCCCTGCCAGACAGGATGGACAAAGAGCAAGTCTAGTTTCGCAGCTTCGCGCCCAGTGAGTAACAAAGCGGCGCCGACTAGCCGACGCGAATCGTGTGGATCAACGGCTACGCGCGAGGCGGCAAGCGGGTTCCCACGCTCACCGGCGAAGTGTTCGTGTAAGGCGTGTTTGGCGGCCCTCTGCATCTCTTCGTCCGTGTAATCGCAATACTCAAGCGTCGCGCCGAAAGCAAGCGCGTACGTTTCAGCCAGGGCTTCGGCATCAGCGGGTAAAGCCGAACGCAGGGAGCAAGGCGCAACGAAATCGCGCCAACCAACCTGTAGCCGCGTAATCACTGGATGATATCGCGGCGTAAAATGCGCTTGACCATCGTAGTACTCGCATTTCCAGCCCGGTTCAAAGGGCAGCAACTCATACTCTTCGAGCGTCATCGAGACGTGGCGGCTTTGCATCGGCATAGCGCTTACTGCTCAGCAAGTAACTCAATTTCCAGCGCCCGCAGGCCTTTGTCGTTCTCGGCGCGGGCCAGTTTGAATTCAAAGATGTAGCGGCGGTTGGGCAAGTCACTAGCATTGAAGCCAGCCGGCAAGGTAGTGTCGTGAAACCAAGCCGTCCCGTAGGGCGAATCAGGGTGCTTAGGGTCCGTGATCCAGAGGTGTGAATCCAGGTGCTTGAGGTACCGCATAAAGCCGAAATCGTTTTTGTGATAGTAACAAATGCCCCGCACCCGCTGGTTGAGTTCGCCCCATTGATTGGCCTCACTGCCAGGGGCTTCGATTGGCAGCAAGTTGGGGATTAAATAACCGGAGAGAAAAAGGTCGGCTTCGCGGCGCAGTTCATTTGAGACGTTTTTGAAGGCGACCACCTCGACACGGCAGCCTTTGTTTTGCAAAGCGCGCACAACTTGAACGAAATCTCCATCACCGGTAACCAGCAAGACACGGTCAAGATTTTCCGATTGCAAGAGCGCATCTACGGCCAGGTCCAAATCAGCGTTGGCTTTCGCGACACGATTGCCATCTTCATCAGTAAACCACTTGACCTCTTTTTGGATCACTTTGTAGCCAAAATCGCGCAAGACAGAATAGAAGCTATTCGTTCGATTACGGTAATAACTCTCGCGCCGCGCCTTTTCCGGGTCGTAGCTGACATAGGCGTTAAGGCGCATCGCCTCTGCCTGATCGCGACAGGCGAATTCGCGCAGGATTTCGTAGCCCATGCCGAATCCGCCATTGCGATTGATGTTGGCGACGTCAACGTAAACGCCGACGCGCGTCGTTGATCTCAGCACTTCTTATTCCTCACCCCTAGCCAAGCGCTGCAGACTTTCGGTGTAAGGCGCGCGCGCCACGCCGCGTTCGGTAATGATGGCAGCGACATAACGGTTGGGCGTCACGTCAAAGGCTGGATTGGCGATTTGGATACCGGCAGGCGCGAGTTGCACATCTTTGACATGGGTAACTTCCAGCGGCGTGCGTTCTTCGATGGGAATATGTTCACCCGCAGGAATGCTCAAATCCAATGTGGAAAGAGGCGCGGCAACGTAAAATGGAATATCGTTTTCCTTGGCCAGAACGGCGACAGAATAAGTCCCAATCTTGTTGGCGACATCGCCATTGGCCGCGATGCGATCGGCCCCGACGACGATGCAATCAATCCGACCCGCTTTCATAAAATGCCCTGCCATGTTGTCCGTGATGAGAGTGACGGGGATGTTGTCTTTGTGCAGTTCCCAAGCCGTTAACCGCGCCCCTTGCAAAAACGGCCGCGTCTCATCGGCAAAAACGGCCACGCGCTTGCCCGCTTCGACAGCGGCGCGGATGACGCCGAGTGCCGTACCATATCCGGCTGTCGCCAGGGCACCAGCGTTGCAATGCGTCAAGACAGTCGCCTCGTTCGGGATTAGGGCCGCGCCGTGACGCCCCATCGCTTGATTGGCGGCGATGTCTTCGTCGTGCATGCGATTGGCCTCTTCAATTAAGCGCGTGCGGATAGCTGTGAGCGAAGTGCCTGCGCTTTTTAGTTCAGCATAGAGCTTGCGCATGCGTTCAATCGCCCAGAAAAGATTCACTGCCGTCGGGCGCGTGGCGCCCAAAGTTTCGCAGATGTGGTTAAAGGCCAGATCGAATTCCTGGGCATCGTCTGTTTTCGTGTCACGAGCGCCTAGCGCAATCCCCATCGCCGCCGCGACGCCAATCGCCGGCGCGCCACGCACGACCATCTCTTTAATCGCCCAGGCGACTTCCTCGTAGGTGCGAAAGACAGGGTAAAGTTCTTCCGTGGGTAAGCGTCGTTGGTCAATCATAACGACGCCGGTTTCAGTCCATTCCAAAGTTTTGATCATAAGGTAAAAGGAGGATACCGATACGGAAGATGATTTAGCCTGTTCATCATCCGCACAGTGAAGATTACAAGTTATGGTTTTCCAGGGTTCAGCCTGCAACCGCAAGCTCTGCAAACGCCGCCAGTCTACTGCAAGTTCATACAATCGAAAAAGCACAGCCAAGCACAAAGAGGAACACTGGGGGGAAAAGAAACAGCGTCCTAATGCAAAGGCGCGCTTGTTAGGCCACTTATTGCGTTATACCAACCTGAAAACAGGGTCGGCCAAATCCGCCGCCCGTTGATCGAATATTGCCGTTGGCAAGTGGAAAAGCAGGTGGCAACAGACGCCCTGGAATACCCGTTTTGGTCAAGCACAGGAACGCATTCAGCAACGACGTTAACTTTTCCGCTTTGGGTTCGAGCCGCCAAGCTGAGATCCCAGCTTAACGTAGCTGGCAATTCTATCTGGTGTGCCTCAGCTATCGAGGTGTGGAGTTTCGGCACTTTGCGTTATTGCCAATAGGTGCGATCCAGGGTGCGATACTGTACGGCTTCGGCGATGTGCTGGTCGGCGATTTGTTCTATGCCCGCCAAATCAGCAATGGTGCGGCTGACTTTGAGAATGCGATCATAGGCCCGCGCGGAAAGCCCGCGTTTCAGAATGGCCCGCTCCAACAGTTGTTGTGAAGAGGGCGCGAGCGTGCAGTATTTGCGAATCAGGCGCGGAGGCATTTGAGCGTTACAGTACACCTGCTCACCGGCCAAACGCGCGTGTTGAATTTTCCGCGCCGCCAGCACCCGCGCCCGAATCTCGGCAGAGCCTTCTCCGCTTTCTTGCGCCGAAAGTTCGCTGACTTTTACCGCCGGTACGTCAATGTGAATATCAATGCGGTCAAGCAAGGGGCCGGAGATTTTCGAGATATAACGCTGGATTTGGGGCGGCGTGCAGCGACACTCTCGAGTTGGATCTCCATGGAACCCACAGTTGCACGGATTAAGGGCGCCCACCAGCATCAGGGAGGCTGGGAAGGTCAGCGACATCGCGGCGCGGCTAATCGTGACCTTTTGATCTTCGAGCGGCTGGCGCAACACCTCCAGAACGTTCCGCTCAAACTCCGGCAATTCATCCAAAAACAACACACCATTATGCGCCAGGCTCACTTCGCCTGGTCGTGGAATTGTGCCACCGCCGATGAGACCGGCATCGCTGATCGTATGATGCGGCGAGCGAAACGGACGTGTCGTTAACAAACCGCGTGCGTCGGTGTAACCAGCGACACTGTGAATCTTGGTTGTTTCAAGCGCTTCTTCAAAGGTGATCGGCGGCAGAATGGTAGGTAGGCGTTTGGCCAGCATCGTTTTGCCCGAGCCAGGCGGGCCAATCATCACAATATTATGCGAACCAGCCGAGGCAATTTCGAGCGCGCGCTTGGCGTGCATCTGGCCGCGTACTTCACGGAAGTCTACCGAGTATTGATCGCGTGCGCTGAACAACTCCTCGACATCCACTTGGAGCGGTGGTGGCAATTCAGCGGCGTTAAGCAGCGTGACAACTTCGCGCAAATCCGCCACCGGGTACACCGCCAAGCCACTTACGACTGCCGCCTCGCGGGCATTTTCGGTAGGCAGCAGCAAGTGCCGAAAGCCGCGTTGTTTGGCAGCCACAGCAATGGGCAACGCCCCGCGAATCGCACGCACACGGCCATCCAAAGCTAACTCTCCGACCAGCAATGTGTCGCTCAGCGTTTCCCGCTTCAATTCGCCATTAGCGCCGAGAATGCCCACGGCAATTGGCAAATCGAAAGCAGAGCCTTCTTTTTTTACATCCGCAGGCGCAAGGTTGATCGTGATTTTATAAATTGGGAAGAAAAAGCCGCTATTGTTGATGGCCGCGCGAATGCGTTCGCGGCTTTCACGCACGGCCAAGTCGGGTAAGCCGACGACGGTGACCATCGTGTCACCTTGGGCATCGCCGGGACGTGGCGTCAGATCAACTTCGACTTCGACCAATTCGGCATCAATGCCATAGACCGCGGCGCTGAGCGTTGTAAAAAGCACGGCAGACCTCCTGATGTGTGTGGCTTCTGGAACAGCGCGGACACCGAAAAAATGCTGAGTGTGTCCTGGCGCGTGTTTACTGAGACGGGCGGGAGTATAACGGAGCCCCTCGCAGAGTCAATTTGGGAAAGGAACTCTTTTGTGACTATCCATCAAAAAAGTGCTGAGCATACAAAAAGTGCTGAGCAGAATATGTCCTAGCGCAGGCAGGAATAGCGCTCCCTTGAATAGAGGTTACCTTTTTCGGCAGGGTGGAAATGGCAGGTAATTGATGTCTTCCACTTTGCTGAGTTAACTTCGAGTCTTTCCTGCGCACTACTTACAGCGGGTTTCAGTTGGGTGAGTAGATATAGCCGCAATGTTTGAACCAGCCCAAAATATCGGCAGCAGTGACTTTCTCTAGCGCTTTGGCTAACGCCAGGTACAACTTCCGTTTGGTACGCGCCTTCGCGGAACGCAGATAAGTTTTGATCTTTGAAAAGCATTCTTCAATCGGATTGAAGTCCGGCGAGTAAGCTGGAATATGCAATACGCCTGCGCCTGCTTCCTCAATCAACTGGATAGCGCGGACGGAGTAATGAAAACTGACGTTGTCCAATAACACCCAAGCTCCCGGGCGTAGTTCTGGCACCAGCATTTTCTCTACCCATAACTCAAAGACCTCGTGGTCAAACGCGCCTTCAATGGTGAAAGGCGCATGCACACCGCGCACACTCAATGCAGCAATCGTGGAGTGGTTCGCGCCACGCTCAAACGGCTCTTCCAGCTCTGCGCGCACGCCTTGCGGGGCGCGTGCGCGCGTGCGCGTCATGGCTAAGTGACTGCCGAATTCGTCCAGGAAGAATAAAGATTCAAGTGGTAAGTACGCTTGTATGACGCGAAACTCCGCGCGCGCTACGGGGTCCGCTTCGCTGGCGCGTTTGGTCTTTTTTTTAACGTGAGCTCCAACTTTTGGAGACCGCGACAAACCGTGCTTTCACTCACCGAAACGCGCGTTTTGCGGAAGAATTGCTGTGCCAATTCTTCCAGCTTCGCATCGGGCGTCTGCGCTACCAAATCATAGAGTGTGTCCAAACGCTCGGCGGTGAGTTTCGCGGCTGCGCCGCCCCCGTGGGGTAGCGGCGCGAGGTCGCCACGCTCCCGCTTTTGCCGGAGCAATTTGTAAATGAAAGATTCGTGGACCTTGAAGAAGGCGGCAATTTCGCGTTTGGTTCCGACGCCACGTTCTACGGCGTCCACAATGCGTTGTCGTAAATCTAATGAGTAAGCCATAGTGGCTTTATTGGAAGCTATTTCGTCTACTCATTCAACTGCAACCCGCTGTAATTTACCTGTGCTAGATCGTGTCGCAGCAATACCAGCCCGCCTGCCAGCCGGTCTAACCTGCGTTTAGTCAGTGCACTGTTATTCTGAATCAGACGCAGCACTAATTTTGTAACACCATCCGAACCTTGAATTTAGATCCAACGCTGTGGCCGCGAGGTACGGTGTTTCTTCAACATATGTCGGATTGCTGAGGGCTTCCCTGCCGGAACATGCTCCGGTAACTCAGGGTGTTGCGCGACACACTCTATCAACTCGTTCAGTGATTCATACCGCTGGCGGCGTCGAGCCGATTTGAGAAAGTGCTCTCTAAATTGCCTTCGCTCGCAGGATGACATCAGGCCGGTCACATAGTTGCTGATGAGTTCATCTTCCATCGACAGCATCAACTCAAAATACTTTGCGTCACGAAAGTAAGTGGCCTCAAGCAACATTTGCTCTAACTCAGAGGCTTGGCCCAACAGGTAGCTGGTCATCAATCTCTCTTCTTTTGGTCTGTTCCTCATCACCTACTCCTATCCTTCCCAAGCAGCTGTGCGCGAACTTGTGGAAAATCCAGTTTATGTACTTGGCCTGCCTTAGACCAAGACCCGTCTCACTGCGATTAGGCTACTGAGAATGGACGTAACGGTGTCCGTGTTATCTCACGAGAGCAACCCGACCGGCTTTTCGAGTTAAACCGTCAAGCGCCGCAGTCCGTTCGTGCGCCGCCGTTTTGAGCGGAACTGCCACAGTAGTATGAGTGGCAGATTACACGCTGCAATGAGCAAATGCGTTTCTTCTGAAAGAAGCAACATCAAGCGGTGCAGAAACGGCTTCAACCACAGAGTGCATAGAGCACGTACAGATCGTCCAACACCAGCAGTGAGTTCTTCTGCTGCTGCAAACAGCAGGCCAACGCCTCAGCCAGGATGAAGGAATCTTGCAAATCACCTAGCCGTAGTAAATGCAGCAGCGTCCGCTCAAAAATCCAGGACAGGTGCGCGCCATACTGGCCACGAAATAATGTAGAAATAACCGCAGATATGTATCCACTGCATCCACTTTGTACCAGGCTATCCGCTGTCAGTGATGATGTGCATATATGGTAGCCAGCAGACCAGGATGTCCGGCGATCGTCAGTCGCTTCATCGCCGACCTTGACGGTTACGACCTAAGTCCGCGAGGCTCAGATTGCTGACTGCAGGCAATCTCGCCCGCTGGGGCGCAATTTCTGGTTGTGAGGAACGTTCAACCAGCGGCAATTACGCAAGCGACGATAAGTCGGAACACGGCCTACGTATATGCGTCTAACCATTCGGCTGCCCCAACCATCCTTCAGGAGATCAAATTATGAACCGCCTTTTTCTGCTTTGCTGTGCATGGTGCTTAACCCTTGCGGCCATCGCGCAAACCACGACGCACGCCCAACGCAATCCACGCACTGCGGTTTCGTCACCCGCCACTAAAAATCCACCCTTGAATTTACTGCCGCTCAAACGCGTCATCCTCTACAGCAATGGCGTCGCGTACTTCGAGCGGCGTGGCAGGGTGAGTGGCAAGGCTGAGATTAATCTGGCCTTCAAACAAGCGCAGGTGGATGACGTATTGAAATCATTAGTTGTACTCGACCTGGGTAGAGGGCGCGTGGGCGCGGTTAGTTACAACTCTTCGGCGCCACCGGCAGCGCGTTTGAATGAGATTCCCTTTTCGATTGAAGCTGCCAGTGATGACAGTGCGACGGGCGGCTTGGCCGGTGTACTGCAACAGCTACAAGGCGCAAAAGTCAGCGTAACAACCAGCACGCGTACCGCGACGGGTTCGATCATCACGATTGGCGAACGGCAAATTGCTGCTGGTATGGGCGAAGACAAGGTTAAATCCTTCGTCAAAACGCATACGATTATCCTCGCTTCTGAATCAGGCGAATTGCAAAGTTTTGATTTGAATGAGGTGCGCGCGGTCAAGCTGCTGGATGAAGGAGCCAAATCTGATTTGAGCCAATTTGCCGAAGCGTCAGCCTCGGCGCGACGACGCGACGCCAAAACGATCACGGTCACTTCGGAAGGCGAAGCCGAGCGCGAGATGGTCGTCAGTTACACAGTCGCCACGCCAATCTGGAAGACGACATACCGCGTGGTGCTTGATCAAACGGGCAAACCATTCTTTCAGGGCTGGGCAATTGTGGATAACGTCGGCGAGGAGGATTGGACGGACGTAGCGCTTTCAATGGTGTCAGGTACGCCCGTGTCCTTCATTCAGCCAATCCAAAAACCAATGTATCGCTATCGCCCGATTGTGCCCATTCCGCAGGATTTGAATTTGAATCCGCAGGTGTATGACCCAGAGGCAGGCGTCGGTAGCGGGATAGGAATGGGGCAAGGTAGCGGGATGGGTGCTGGGCGGGGTGCAGGTTTAGCCGCCCTTGGGGGACTTGCGAAAAATGAGCAAGCCAGGATTGTGCCCCCACTACCAGCCGGACCGAGTCAGTACCAACAAGGTCAATCCCAGTCAATGAATGTTGATGCGGTCGCCAACGCCACCGGTTTCGCTAGACCAGCCACCAGCGTCAGTGATGCATTAACAGGTGGCACTTCGGGTGTTGAAGCCGCCGCGCAAGGCGAAGAAGTTGGGGAGTTGTTTGAATACCGCATTGAGCAACCCGTGACGGTGCGCAAAGACCGTTCGGCGCTGATTCCGATTCTGCAAACCAAGATGGAAGGCGAGCGTGTTTCCCTGTTCAACGAAGCCACACGTAGAGATCGTCCGATGAATGGCATCCGTTTGAAAAACACTTCCAAGCTTACGCTGGAAGGCGGCGCGCTGACCGTGCTGGATGGTGATGCTTATGCGGGCGAAGCCTTGATCGAACGCCTCAAACCCGAAGAACAACGCTTCATCTCCTTCGGCCTCGACTTGGGCTCACTGGTCACGACCAAATTCAAAAGCGAGCGCCGCCCCGTCTTCCTCGTGCGCGCCCGCAATGGCGTGTTTGAAACGCATTACTATCTATCAGAAACCAAAACTTACACGATCATTAACCAAACGGATAAAGAACGTGTGCTTTATATCGAGCACCCATTGCGCACCGGGTGGAAGCTGGCGGATACGCTAAAGCCGACCTCGCAAACGCTCAACTATTATCGGTTTCGCATAGAACTGAAACCGGGCGCGCGGGTCGAATTCCCGGTTAGCGAAACACAGGCATTGATGGATAGTTACCAACTCTCGAACATTTCCACACGCGATGTCGAGTTGTTTATTACGAACCGCTACATTGACGCCAAGACGCGCGTGGAATTGGAAAAGCTGGTTGAAATCAAAGGTCGCATTGATCGCACACACGTCCGCATTCAAACCTTGGAAAACGAAGCCGAAGAGATTGATGAAGACCAAAAACGATTGCGCGAAAACATCAAATCGTTGAAAGACACAGCAGACGCTAAGCAATTGATTGCTCGTTACATTGCTAAAGCCGATCAGCAGGAAACAAGGCTGGAACAAATCAATCGGGAGAAGAAAGAAGCTCAGGCAGAAGCGGGCCGCTTACAGGCCGAATTAGCAGCCGCCATCAAAGCGATGAATTTGGAAAACCCTTTATGAGTCACAAATGGAAAGATGGGAAGTTAAGACTGACCTCTTGTGCTTCCCCTTCTTCCTATTGGTTAATCGCGTGGATTTACCGATCCACTGATGGGTTTGCGATTGGTTTCGCCGGTGCGGACGACAGTCAGGCCTTCTTCGACCTCGCCGTGCGGGCGCGGGATGACGTGAACGCTGGTGACTTCGCCGATTTTGCGCGCGGCGGCGGCCCCGGCGTCAACGGCGGCTTTGACTGCACCGACTTCGCCCCGCACGATGGCAGTGACGAGTCCGGCGTCAACTTTTTCATAACCGACGAGCGTGACGTTGGCGGCTTTGACCATCGCGTCGGCGGCTTCGATCATGGCGACCAAGCCGCGTGTTTCGATCATTCCAAGAGCGTCCATTCAGATTCCTTTCGTTGGTGGAACAGGGTTGAAAAGTGCGGTGGCATTCTAACCGCACGGTCGGCAAAATGGGAACTCCACTACGGAGCAAGGCGTAAAGCGCAATACACCTGGAAAACATCCCATCCACAGCAATTCGGAGGATTAGTTGATGAGCGCAGAAATGGGCGGAATGTATGACCTGAACACTGTGGCTGAGCACGAGGTTGTGCGCCTGATTCCGGGCGACATCGAAACCGTGCGCCAACGGTTGAGCGAGGCCTTGGAACAATTGGGCTACCGCGTGCTGGATGAAAACCCGTTGCGGGCGCGCCGCCGAGCTAGCGGCTGGGGTAAGAGCGGGTGCTCAACCGATGTATTGGAATATCCCATCACGCTTCAAATCGGGCTAAAAGCCCTCAGCCACAACACCACGCGCGCGACTTTTGATTACACGGTGAAAAATCCCATGTTGGTCGAGGGTGATCGCCACACGCTGATGCGCGAGGCTGAAGCCTTGATCGCACTCGCAGCGGCACGCACCAGCACGGCGGCGTGTACGATTTGTGGCGCAGAAGCGACCACAGGCGCGCGATTTTGCCGACAATGCGGCGCCCCCAATGCCGCATCCGCACCGGCAGAACTCGAAGTCTTGCGGCTGACGGCCAATTCGCGCGCGGCCTATCATTCATTGCTAAGCGGCGGTCTACTCTTTCTAGCCGCCCTGGCTGTAGCTTCAATCTTTTTTCTGCTTGATCCGGATGCAGTGAAATTTGCCAAACGGGTTAAGGTGATTATGATCATCGCCAGTTTGCTGGCGACTTGCGGCTTGCCGCTTTTGCTTGGGGGCCTCTGGCGATTACATAGCATGCTGAGAGTGCCGAGTGATTCGGGAGAACAGCCGGTCAGGTCGCACCGTTCGATGACACAAGCTCATTGGCATGACGGCTACGGACTCGCCATCGGAGAACAATCGGTCACGTCGCATCGTCCAATGCCAGTGCCGAATACAGCGTCACTGCCCAAACAGCCCCATGCAGCTCTGCCGCCACACCTCGTCAGCAGCCAGGAAGTTTTTCCTTCGATTACAGAAAGTACCACCGATTTATTGCCGCAGGATAAAGAAGCGCGGGCAAACGGCTGAAGTTTGAAGGCTGATACTTACGCTTTACAGAACAATGCGGGAGCAACATCAATCAATGTTGCTCCCGCAATTATTTTCACCGCTGTTATTGTCTCGTTATTGACCAGCTGGTTTAGCGAATTTCGCGTCATCCACGGCGACGTTGTGCTTAACCTCAGTCATCTTGATGACCATCGCAAACGCCGGGGTGCTTTGTTTGATTGTGTGGACAACCTGAACTCCGTCCACCACGCGATAGTCCTCAAAGGTGGATTCAATCGCCATCTTGCCTTGTGGGCTTTCACGTTCGGTGTCGTGGCGTATTAGCAATCCCGTTTTGGTGTCGAAATAATACTTCTCTGGCGCGCCTTCAGCAGGCGTGGCTTCAATGATGATAGCTTCTGCATCGCCAACCTTCGCTCGGCCTTTGACGACAAGCTGTTTGTAAAGCGCTTTCAGCTTGATGTCCTTATAAAAGTCGGCATCAAGCTTGGTGGCGGCCAACTCAGCACCACTTAATTCACGCAGGCCGCCCATCGGGTCTTGCGCCCAAGCTTTGGCGCCGTCAAAGCGATTGTGGATTTCGCCGAAGCCTGGGATTTCAATCTTCATTGCAGTTTTGTTGGGTGCTTTGGCAAACATTTCAAAGGTGCCGCTAGCGCCCATTGCTGGCAATTCAAATGTACCTTTGGCAGTGCGGCTGGTCAGTTTTTCGATAGCCGCTTTGCCACCCAGAGCGGTAACGTAATTTTCCAGAACCTTGTCTACGGATGGTAAGGCCGCCTCTGCGGGTTTCGCTTCGACTTTCGTTTGGGCCTGGGCCTGCGCTTGTGCCAGCGCCAAGCTGGTACCCATCATCAAAACAAAACAGATCATTGCAAAACGTTTCATAGTGTTTCTTCCCTCCTTTAGGGCTTTCAGAGTTAAAGGGCAGTGACATTAGGTTTTATACGCACTACCTCAGAACATACTTATGGGGAACACCCGATAACTTACTTGCCAGGCGTGTTGGCAGTTGGTTTGGTCGCTGCTTTTGCACCACCTTTTGTAGCGGCGCGCACACGCTTCTGCAAGGCAGCCACGGCGGCCTCCAGCGGCAAATCGCGTCCAGCCAGCAGTCCAGCACGCGTGAGCTTGATTTCAACATCGGGGAGCACACCGCGGCCTTCGATCAAGGTACCTTTGGGGGTTTTGAAATCGCCAATGGCGTATTGAAAAACCGCACCTGTAGGGAGCTTTTGCAACAATGACGGCAAGGCCGCCCCGGCGCTGCGTTCGCCAACGATCACGGCCCGACCTAATTCCTGCATGCCGCTGGCAAACACTTCACTGGTCGAGGCGCTGCCGCCATCCTGCAAAATTGCCACGGGGCCGGTATAGAGTAACGTCTGCGGAAAGATGGCGAAGTTGGTATACCCGCTACGCATCTGCATCTTGCCCAGCGAGGTTTCCTTTTCAAAAAGATGTCCGCCAATTCCCGAGGCCATACCGCCAATGCCGCCCGGATTACCACGCAAATCAAGAATCAAGCCGGGCGCATCAGCCAAGTCACGGAGGGCCGCGCGAATTTTCGGCATCATCGCGGTCACCCAAATGTTAAAGCGAATGTAAGCCTGACCGCTCGGCAAGCGCTTGGCTTCAAAATCAAGGAGCTGCGGGGGAAAGTTACCAAAAGCAGGCGAGAACTCACCCGTGATCCGTTCCCGTAACAACTCCGCTTCGCGCGGCTGGTTGCGTTCGTCCATGTAACTCACCTTCACGCGGCTGCCGGGTTCGCCATTCAACCGTGCCATGATCAACCGCTCGGTACGCAATCGCTTGATGGCCTCGGATTCAGTACTCTTGCTCAATTTCTGGATCAGTTGCACAACTGGCGTATCACCAATCTGACGCAAAGCAAAACCGGCACGTAAACCTGCGCGGTCCGCAGCCGATTTTGGTTTCACCTGACTGATGAAGGCTTGTGTGCCCAGCAACTTGACCTCGACACCGCTTTCCCCACTGGCAGATTGGTGGTCTTCGTCGACAACCGCATCCGGTGGCACAATGGCAAAGTGCGACTGATGTAATTCACCGAGCATTTGCTGTAACAATGCATAGAATTCCGCATCGCTCTTGGCCGCCTTTGCGAGCGGCGCATATTTTGTGCGCACTTGCTCCCAATTGACGCCGCCAAAGGTCGGATCGAAATGCTTCTCGTTAACCGTGCGCCAAACCATGTCAAAGGTTTGCTCGCGCAACTCAGCACTAATTGTCAGTGGTGCAGGTGTGGCGGCAACTGCGTTTGCAGCAGCAGTGGTGGATTGTGCTTGCGCTTGAATGGTGAGAGCCAGCCCCGTCAGAGCCAGCCAAGAAAGCTTCAGGAATGATTTGTACTTCATCGTTGGATTTGCCAGCTTGATTATTTCAGCCTGGGCGCGCGTTTCGCCTTTGCGTCACCAAGTTGTACGTACGGTATTTGGTGACGAACGCGATTATACCTTACGAACGACCCAGTTGGATGTTCTGGATTAATAGAGATGCCGAAGTCGAAAATAGAATGTTCGCAAGCAAAATTAAACTGAGGCAATTAAATTATGGCGTGCGAAAAAATCTCTTGTCGCAAGCAGTGCCTCTTAACTTTCTCTGTCACAATGCGCCGCAACATCTTATTGATTTAGCCTGCAAACTGGATTAGCATCCCCGCTGCATTGCGGCTTGTAACCCCTGATTCAACGCGACTTTCAAAAGCACACACGCAAGGCAGGCCAGCTTAGTCCCTGAAGGAATCTGCATAATGTCGAACGAGACCAAATCCCCGTCCGGCTCCGGCGCCATCTCAAAGGCAACTCAAACAGCTCACGCAACGTTGCGAATTGCGACACGCGAAGGCGCAATGATGGAGCGCGAGTTGACGTTGCCTGACACCCGCATCGGCAAAGGACCAGAGAATGAGTTAATTCTGGGCGATGCCGCCGTTTCAACAAATCATGCCCTGATCCGTTACGACGGTCAGAAACATACGCTGGTTGATGTCGGCAGCCGCAATGGCACTTTTCACAACGAAACCCGCCTGACTGACCCGCGCGAATTAAAGTCTGGTGACGTGATTAAATTGGGCCATTGCGTCCTCACCTTCCACAGTGCTACCGCTGCCGCTAATCAAACGGTCACGCTCTCAGCGACTGAAATTTTGGGCGCGAGCGCGGTACCGCCCCCGCCCCCCGCGCCACCCACGCCAAACGCCCCCCCATTGCCGAGTGAAGACACGGTGGCACGGGCCTTGGTGCATTCCAAAATCGTGGCCCAGGCCGAGGTGGATAAAGTCCAAAAGAATTTGCGTAATCGGCGGCTTTATCGCGCCCTGCTGGAAGAAAAAGTCGTCACCGAACTTGGGCTGCGTGATTTGATGAGTCGGACTTTCAACCTGCAACTGGTGGACATGCGCACGGCAGAACTGGATTTGGGCATGGCGCAAAAGCTAAAACCACAATTTTTGCGCGAAAAGCTCATGGCCCCGCTGGCGGGACAACCAGGAGAATTATTATTGGCGGTCGCTGACCCCACTGATCAGGCAGCACTTGAGGCCATCAAAAAACAGGTCGGCAAACCGCTTAGTTTGCGCTTGGCGACAGCCAGCGAAATAGCCGCGCAACTTGATAAACAATTCGTACCGCGTTTGATCGGGGTATTGCCTTCAGGCGAAAAGCTGGAAATACCTGTCAATCAACAAGAAATCGCTATTGGCAAAGCGCCGCACAACAAAGTCGTCCTCAATGATCCGACCGTTAGTGGCACCCACGCCGCGCTAATTGCGCGCGATGGCGGATTCAGCATTGTGGATTTGGGTAGCAGCAACGGCACTTTCGTCAACGGCACGCGTATTACCAACGATGCCTGGACCTTGCAGCACGGCGACAAACTACAATTGGGTAAGGTGCTGCTCACCTTTCGCAACCCAGCAGAAACAGTCGAGAACAAAACGGCACGTCTTTCCTTAGAAGCGTTGGACGAAATTCGCCGCCGTGCGGGTATGGCCGCTACCACTAGCGGTGGAACGTTACCGCCACCCAATGCGGTAGCGGCAGGTGCGGGGTTTGCCGGAGCTGCCGGTATGCCAGTTTCGACCTCGCCCATTGAAGACGAAGAAAAAGCCGAGAAGAAACGTCGGAAGAAGGAAAAGGAGCGTGCTAAAAGCAGTTGGGCGAACGCCAGTAACCTGAGCCGTATCCTGGCTCAAGTGCTAGGAGCGCTGATTGCATTGGTGGGGCCCTTGTTACTTTATAAATTTGGCGTCTTTGGCGGGAAAAACTCCTCTGAGCCGAATAACGGGGGTGGCAAAGGTACTGGGGCCGCCACCGTTCAGCTAGCACAGAATAGCTGGACCGAGTTTAGTACGGGTTTTTTCAAGAAAAATCCGGAAGCTTCCGGGGCCATTGCGGTGCCGGGCGGCAACGGCTTACTCATCGTAGATGATGGGCGTAAGAACGAATTGTTGTGGATGCCGCTGGATGAAGCAGGCAAGCAAGCAGGCGCGCTGAAACCGGTGCCTTTGAATGTCAGCTTTGTGGATGCCGAAGCAATCACCTATGGTAATTCGTATTTTTACGTTATCACTTCGCAATCAGACCCAGCCAAAGCCGAATCGAATACGCTGATGCGGTTCGCTTTCGATCCACAAACCCAAACCATGCGCGGGTCACAAGCGGAAATCGTTAACGATTTGCGCAGCTTCCTGTTGAAGAATGTGCCTGAAATCAGTGCCAAAGGCGCGGTGCCTGGTTTGGAAGGCGGCTTGAACATCGAAGGCATGGCCTACGATCCGAATAACGAACGACTCTTGTTGGGATTGCGCTCGCCCTTTATCGGCAGCCAAGCAGTACTTGTGCCCTTAAAGCTCATCAATTCGTTGATGCCACTCTCGATTGATAACCTAAAGGTGGATACGCCCTCTGTCATTACATTAGGCTTAGGCGGGCAAGGCGTGCGCGACATCACTTACGATGCACACCTGAAAACATTTCTAATCATTTCCGGCGCGCCAGAGACTGAAAAGAAGACCGACTTTGGCCTCTGGGAATGGAGCGGCAATATTACTGACCAACCACGTCGTATCACGGAACTCAACGAGGACTTCAAACCCGAAGGCATTACGGCCGCTACCATCAACGGGCAAAGTTTTGTCCTGGTAGTTGGCGATGCTGGCAGTTATTTAAAGTTGGATTATAAGTAGTCAAGGCAAAGGCAAAAGCAGAAATCATCGTTTTTGCTTTTGCCTATCGTCTTTGTTCCCCTGATCTTTTCCGGCCCCAAAATCCGCATGTACTGCTGAGGCTGGCTTGTGGGCCACACGCCTTGGGCAGCAATTCCGCTAGCAACCAAGTAACGCAAAGACTGAAAACTTAGGAGATCAAACAATGTCAACCATGCGTACCCCGCTATTTCGCGCGCTGATGCTAATGGCGTTTGCCGCTGCGCTGATTTTCACCACTGCTGATGTTGCGTCCAACGCCGCCGCGCAAAAGAAAAGCAAGGACGAAGAGAAGAGCAGCAAAAAGAGCAAGAAGAACAAATTATCCGCCAACGCCCCCGCAACGACGGGCACCCCTGCGCTGTGGCGCTCGCGCGGCGATGTTTCACAATTAAACCTGTACTGGGGTATCGGCAGCGAGGAAGAAATGCCGAAGGCGCCTTTTCAATTCGACAAGGAAGACGTGACGGGCACGAACCCGAAGATCAAAATCATTGATGCAAACGGCGTTAAATGGAACATGAAATTTGACGAAGAAGTGCACGCCGAAGTCGTCAGCAGCCGCCTCGCCTGGGCCTGCGGGTACATGGTCGAAGAGAGCTATTTCATCCCTTCGGGTAAGGTCAATGGCGTGTCGGGCCTGGGGCGCGCCAAGAAATTTGTTGGGGCGGATGGCTCTTTCTCCAATGCAATGTTCGAGAAACGGCCCGACGATATTGCCCGCCGCGCTATCAATTGGGATTGGGATTCCAATCCCTTCGCCAACTCAAAAGAGCTGGGCGGATTGGCGATGCTCTGCTTCCTGCTCAGCAACTGGGACGCCAAAGTAACCAATAACAACGTGCTTGGCATGTTCGACGAGGATGGCAGCATCAAAGAATGGTACTTAGTCGCCGATTGGGGCGGTACTTTTGGTAAAACGGGCGGGTTCACCTCGCACTCGAAATGGGACCCAGCGGATTACGGTAAACAGGCCTTCCTGGAAGGTGTCAGTGGCAACACGGTCAAATTCCACTATTCGGGCAAAATGGGCAGCTCCCTCAAAGCCCAGCCGCGTGAAAACGTGCGCTGGTTTTATGGCATCGTCGGCCAGTTGAGCGATGAGCAATTGCGCGATGCCTTCAAAGCAGGTGGCGCAACTCCAAGCGAGACCGATGCGTTTGTCTCGCAACTCCGCAAACGTTTGAATGAATTGAAAACTGCGGCTGGAATGTAAGCGCAGGCGGTGGCGGATGGCGGATTGAAATCTATCTCAAATCCGCCACCTACCACCCGCAACCCACGAAGCATGCACGTTATTGTTCAGCCCCGCGACGGTATCGAACCGTTACTACAAGGGATTCGCAATGCTCGGCAATCGGTCGAGATTGTCATCTACCGCCTGGATCGGTTGGAAATCGAGCAGGCTTTGATCGAAGCCGCTGGGCGCGGCGTGCATGTTCACGCCCTTATTACCTACACCAATCGCGAAGACCTCAAAGAAATAAAGAAACTGGAAAAACGTCTGACCGAAGCGGGCGTGCTGGTTACGCGCACTGCCGAAGATTTGGTGCGTTACCACAGCAAAGTCATGATTATTGATCGCCAGCGGTTATTCCTGTTGACGTTCAATTTCACTTTTCTGGACATTCATCACAGTCGCAGTTTCGGGGTCATTACTGCAGATCCCTTACTGGTGAGTGAAGCCATCAGTCTGTTTGAAGCCGACACCTTACAAATTAAACACGTACCCGCAGCAGGCCCCTTCGTGGTCAGCCCAGTCAATGCGCGCCAAAAGTTGGCGGCCTTTATTCAAGGCACCCAGCGGCAGTTACTCATTTATGATGGCAAGCTTAGTGATGCACAGATGATTCGGCTGATGGAAGAACGCGCCAAAGCGGGCGTCGAAATTAAGGTCATTGGCGCACTCAGCAAGCGCATAAAAGGCATTGAGGTACGTAAGATGCCGCAGATACGCCTTCACGTTCAGGCGATCATTCGCGATGGGCGCGACCTCTTTTTCGGCAGTCAAAGCCTGCGTAAAGTTGAATTGGACCACCGGCGCGAAGTCGGTTTGATTACGTCAGCCCCCGAAGCAATCGAACATTTCCGAGTCATCTTTGAATTGGATTGGGGCGACATTATTAGTTAGGAGAATTAGGGAACTATGCGTCAAAAAATTCTGCTTTGTTTAACCGTTCTAGTTGTGTTGTTCGGGTGTGTCCGCCTGAACCTAGCCCACCATACCGCATCAACCCTCACGTTCGCCGTTATCGGCGATAGTGGCGACGGCAGCAAAGAACAAGCCATGATTGCGAAACAGCTTGTCGCCGCGCGCCAAAAAACGCCCTTTGATTTCATCTTGATGCTGGGCGATAACATTTACGGCGGTGGCAAACCAAAGTATTTCAAACCCTATTTTGAAGACCCCTATAAAGAATTGTTGGCTGCCAACGTGCAATTTTATGCGGCGCTCGGCAATCACGATGCCGCTTCGGCTGAGTTTCATGTCAAATATCCGCACTTTAATATGGGTGGCAAACGCTATTACAATTTTGTCAAAGGCACCCCGGATGAAAGCAAGTTAGTTGAATTTTTCGTAGTGGATACGAACGAAGAGAACACCATCAGAGTTGAGCAACTGGCCTGGCTGGACGGCGCGCTGAAGGGTTCGACAGCCAAGTGGAAAGTGGCGTATATGCATCACTCACTCTTTTCCTCAGGCCGTATGCATCCGCCCTATCTAGGCATGCGCAATCAATTGCATCCGCTTTTCACTAAATACAAAGTCAACCTTGTGCTGGCCGGACACGTGCATGCTTATGAGCGGATTAAGCCACAGGACGGCGTGCAATACATCACCGAGGGCTGTAGCGGCAAAATCATGCGCAACACGCTCGACAAAGGAAGTTCACTGACCGCCTTTGGCCAGGATCAACAACAATCCTTTTTGCTCGCGCACGTCACCAATGATGAGCTAAAAATCGAAGCCTTCGGTCTGGATGGCAAACAATTTGATACCGTCACGCTGAAACGCTAAGTGCGCCGAACCACATCGCGAGATTAGGGTGTCTAACGCGCCCTCCTGCTGAAATGTGGCCGAAATGTGGCCGAAATGTGAACGCTAGAGGTCCAGTGGTCAGGCCAATCCAGAAATAAACTGCTGTTTCTAGATTGGCTTAGCGAACGCTCTTTTCTGTAATTTAAATAGTTCAGCACACGATTGAGGCCTGTCTTTTTACCTGAAATTAACCTCAATCTAACGTCTCACTAACACATGCCTGTTAGATTGACATTGTCAACTATTCTTAAGACGGTCGCCCAAGGGCAGCAGGTTTACGCAAAGTTAATCAACGACTAACACTGAGTGAATAAGCTGCGATAATTTCTTTGGTTATTTAGGTGCCTAATCCATCTCTCAATGGCGCTTCCGCTTTGCCAGAGGCGGGAGCGTTTTTTTGCGCGTATGTCAAAAATGCGAATAGCAAATTTCTCTTCCCCGAACCTCAAAGCTGATGAATGGCAGGTGGAAATGGCCAATCCTTCACTCGCAACGACGGAAGCCAAATTGCAATTTATGCCTGCCGCGCTGGGAATGCTATCAGCCGAAGCCCTATCATTAGGTGCAATGAAAAACTTACTGGAGACGGAACTCAAACATTTGCGTGAGCATGTGTTACTCATGGGTGGTGAGGTTGAGCGCGCGATTGACCAGGCGACGCGCGCCCTCATTGAGCGCGATTCGGAGTTGGCCGAACAGGTCTTGCGCGATGATGACAGGATTGACCGGCTCGAACTGGAGGCCGACCAACTGTGCGTCAGGCTGTTAGCCCGTGCGCCCGCTGATCCGAATGAATTGCGAATCGTCGTCACTGCTATCAAGATCACCCCCATTCTCGAACGCATCGCCGATCACGCCTGCAACATTGCGCGTCTAGCCTGTCAGTTAAACATTGAACCGCAATTGAAACCATATTTTGATTTGCCAAAGATGAGTTGGCTGGCTTGCGAAATGTTACGGCTGTCGTTGGATGCCTTTGCCGCCGCGGATGCGGTCGCCGCACGGCAGGTAATAGACCGAGATGATGAGATTGACCGGCTCTATGACCGTATCTTTCAAGATCTGCTTGATCATATGACGCGCGATGCCTCTTCTGGTGGCCGTGCTGCCCGGCTGGTATTGGTGGCCAAACACCTTGAGCGCATCGGCGATTACGTCAAAGACATCTGCGAATTGGTCGTTTATATGAAAGAGGCGTTAGTGATTAAACACAGTCAGTTATTAAAGTAGTTGGTAGTCGGTAGGCAGTAGTCAGCACCACAAACCCAGTGATTTTAAACCTGCTCCAAAACCAACTGACTACCGCCTACTGACTACCAACTACCGATTACCGACTACCGATCTTATGAAACCCTACATCTTAGTTATCGAAGACGATCCAGATATTGCGGAAAGCATCCGTTACAACCTGGAACGCGAAGGCGTCTATACCGCGCGCGTGGCGGAAAGCGCCGAAGATGCCTTGAAAGCCGCGCTCGGCAACGGTCACCGTCATGAGGGAGTGTCTGAATCCGGGCCAGACCTCATCATCCTGGATTTGAATCTACCCGGTATGAGCGGGTTTGAATTGTGCCGCCGCATGCGCACCGAAGAACGCACGCGCAAAACGCCGATCATTATGCTGACCGCGCGTACCGAAGAGCGCGATAAAGTCCGTGGTTTGGAATTGGGCGCGGATGATTACATGACCAAGCCTTTCAGCGTCCGCGAACTGGTTGCGCGCGTCAAAGCCGCGTTGCGACGTTCTGGGTACGAGGCACAACCACCGGCTAATTACAACGATGGCATGCTGCAAATTGATTATGGCAATTTCACTGCACTGGCGCAGGGCGAGGCCATCAAACTCACGCGCAAGGAATTCGCCTTGCTCGCCATTTTGTCCCGCAACAAAGGCCGCGTGGTGCCCCGGGAACAACTGCTTGATCAAGTTTGGGGGCTGGAATATTACGGCGAGGCGCGCACGTTGGATGTCCATATCAGCGGCTTGCGGAAAAAGCTTGGCAGTTGTGGCAATTCCATTGAGACGGTCATTGGCATAGGCTATCGTTTCCGCGGTTGCACTGAGCTGATGGCCAGCAACCAAACAATGCCGGTCGCCCCGTAGGAGATGCACAAAGACATCCCCAACTGCCAACTGCCAGTTACGAACTGCCACAATGACCCAGGAACGGCGACATACTCTTCTCGCTACGATCGTAGTGGTCGTCTTTTTTGGCTTGTATGAACTCGCCAAAACGTTGTTGTTCCCGGCGATGGACGTCAACACCTCGCACGTCATTTCAACTATCGTCGTGGGCGTGTTGACTTACATTGTGGCGCGCTTTGTGATTCACAAACAATACGAATTGCTGAAGGAACGCGGTCACGCTAACCAACGCCTGCGTGACGCACTGGCTCAGGCCGAACATAGCAGCAATCTCTTACGCTCTATCGTAGCCTCCGTTGCCGAGGGCTTAGTCATTACCGACCGCGACGCCAATGTATTACTGGTGAACGATGCTGCGCGTTCCCTGCTGAATTTAGGGGCACGGCCAATGACGCGGTTGACAGACCTTAGCCGTGACCCGCAAATCCATCGCGCCTTCGCCCATGTATTGACCAAAGGCGAACGCGCTGAGGCCCGGCTGGAAACCCGTGAATCTGAAACGCAGAATCGCCGCATCTTACGCTTGTATGCCACGCCACTGCGTTTGCGCGAAGGTCCATCCGAAAGCCCCGATGGTGTGGTCGGCGCTTTCATTGATATTACCCAACTCGAACGCTTGGAAATGGTCCGGCAGGAATTCCTGGCCAATGTTTCGCACGAATTGCGGACCCCGTTGGCGGCGATCACAGCCTATTCCGAAACGCTGCTCGACGGCGGCCTGGATGACGCCGAGAATAGCCTGCGCTTCCTGCACACGATCCAGCGCAACGCCGAACGCATGCGGGCGCTGGTCAACGACATCGCCGAACTTGCCGCCATCGAATCCGGCCAGGTGCGGCTGTCGCTCGAATCCATCCCACTGCGCATTTTCGTCAACGAAATCTTCGCCAACCTGAAACCGCGCGCCGCCGAACAACAAGTCGCGTTGCACAACGAAGTGCTTGAAGATTGCCGCGTCATCGCTGACCCGCGCCGACTGGAACAAATCCTGATCAACTTGATCGATAACGCGATCAAATTCAACCGCCGCGAAGGCAGTGTCACCGTCACCATGGCTCTTTCCGAACGTGGTAATCACCACCTCATCCAAGTCCGTGATACCGGCAGCGGCATTCCCGCCGAACATCTAACGCGCGTATTCGAGCGGTTCTATCGCGTAGACAAAGCCCGTTCGCGCGCCGTTGGCGGCACTGGTCTCGGTCTTGCCATTGTTAAACATCTCGCCCTGGCACACGGCGGCGAAGCCACTGTTATCAGCGAAGCCGGGCAAGGTTGCGAATTCACCATCAAACTTCCCGTGCGCGTGCTCCCTACCACCGCCAATCCCGACTCTAAATCCGACCCCAGCGAAATCGTGGCGGCAGCCTGAATTAGGCGTTAGAATCCAGCTTAAAGGAGGCCTATCTGGGCCCATTGTTGAATCTCTATGACTGAACACGACAACTTCACACTTCACGTCAAACAATTGCATCCCGCCGCACAATTGCCGTTGCGGGGCTCCACCTTTGCGGCAGGCGCTGATCTACATTGCGTCGAATCCTTCCTATTACAACCGGGCGAACGTAAAGCTGTGCCAACGGGTCTCGCGCTAGCTATTCCGCCGGGCTATTACGGGCGTATTGCGCCGCGCTCTGGTTGGGCAGTAAAACACGGCATTGACACGCTGGCGGGCATCATTGACGCAGATTATCGCGGAGAAGTGCTGGTCTTGCTGATCAATCTCGGCGCTCAGCCGTTCACGGCCGCAGCGGGCGAACGTATCGCCCAACTCATCATCGAGCGTGCCGCTCTCTGTGTGTATGAATGGGCAGACGAATTAAACCAGACGGCTCGCGGAGCTGGCGGATTTGGCTCAACCGGACGTTGAAGGGCACGGATATTTTTCTGGCAACCTAGGCCGCCTGATCATTTAAGCCGTGTCTTCACGCTTTTCGAAATAGAAAATCGTTTGATAGCAGACCAGTAGGCCCAAGTCAGGCAATTCGAGGGAGCGCATATGGAAACATTTATCATTGAAACCGCCACGCACACCGATGGTCCAGCCCTGATTAAACTTTACCGCGCAGTTGCAGCCACGGAAGGAGGGCTCGCCCGTACGCAGGCTGAGATTACAAACGAATACGTCACCTACTTCCTGCAGAAAGCGCAAGAAAGCGGCATCATTTTGGTGGCACGACCAACCGTTGATGGGCCAATTATTGGTGAGATTCACTGTTACGCGCTCGGGCCGCGCGTTTTCGCGCACGTCTTAGGCGAATTAACGATTGCTGTGCACCCTGACTATCAGGGCCAAGGCGTCGGCAAAGCGCTTTTTACTGAGTTATTGCGGCGTGTCGAACAAGAGCGGTCCGACATCTTACGGGTCGAGTTAATTGCCCGCGAGAGCAATCACAAGGCCATCGCGTTTTATCACAAGCTCGGTTTTCAAATCGAAGGCCGTCTTGCCAATCGCATTCGCAGCATAGACGACAGCGGCTTTGAAGCGGACATTCCCATGGCGTGGCAACGCAACGCAGACTGATGCAATTCCAACCCGCACACTTCGCCTTGCCGAGCGATTGAACCGGGTTTAGCTGGACTTTCTGTGGTTTCGGCCGCGCTACATTTGGCCATCGGGACGGTATGTCAAATCCGCTTGGGCAATATCTGCAGAGATTGATTGTGGATTACATTGCCATCACGCTATTGTGATTTACGGCTTGGCACTCGTTGCGCTGTCGACTGGCTAATACAGCGAGTTTACTAAGTGGCGGTTGTTAGCGGCATCATTTACCTAAACTGCATTACATAGGACGCTTACAGCGCCATTTATGGGGCACATCAATAACCAAATGGAAGGGCCGATCTTTTTGACGTCTTACCATTCGTTTTTTAGGGGCAGTGTTCTTATTGAGTTTGCCGTTGGCCAAGCTTGCCATGTGAGAGGATGAAAACAATGATTGAACCACCCGCGCTATTTGCTGATGAATTACTGGCGCGCCGTTTGGAAAAAACCGAGGGGCAAAGCAATGCCGATTTTGTCGAAGCGCGCGCGCGCGTCTTTCCCGAAAGCGGGGCAAGCTGGATCAAGGTTGCAGGCACGTTTGCGATGTTTGATGGCGTTTATTCACCTTGCACGCAAACCTTTGGGTTGGGTATGTACGAACCTGTCACGCCAGAAGCTTTAGACGAAATCGAAAACTTCTTTCTTACGCGCCAGGCGCCTATCTATCATGAGGTCAGTCCGTTGGCCGACGCCACCACGTTTACCTTGCTAAACGCGCGTGGCTATCAACCGTTTGAATTCACGAGCGTCATGTTTCGTTCGCTGGAACGCGCTGCCCAAGCGAATCCGGCGGTGAATAAAAACATTGTGGTACGGCCAATCAATGACGCTGAGCATGAATTGTGGGCGCGAACGGCAACGGAAGGCTGGAGCGAACTGACCGAGTTTGCTGATGTGATTCACGAACTCTCGTTGGTCACGGCCAATCGCAGCAGCGGCGTTTCATTCATTGCTGAACTGGCAGGCCAGCCCATCGCTACCGGAGCCTTGAGCATTTGCAATGGCGTGGCCCTGTTGGCTGGCGCCAGTACCATTCCGAGTGGACGCAAACAAGGGGCGCAATTGGCGTTATTAGAAGCCCGTCTGCGCTACGCCATCGAACAAGATTGTGATTTGGCGATGATGTGCGCCGCACCAGGCAGCAGTTCGCAGCGCAACGCTGAACGACAAGGCTTTCGTATTGCCTATACCCGCATCAAATGGCAGCTGCCGCAAACAGCGGCCTGATTACTTCCTTGAGAAACTCCATGCTTCGATACAACAGCACACTGTGCGTCATACTCTTGCTTTTACTACTTTGCGTGAATGGCACGGCACAGAGCAACACCGGCAGCCGCACACCGAGTGCTGCCGTGCAGCAGTTTTTCAAGCTGCTCAAAGCACAGCAGCATGACAAACTCTATGACCTGTTGCCCACTCAGTTGCAGCAACAAATCACACGCGAACAACTCAGCGTCAGCCTCAAACGCCTGGACGAATTTCTGGTCGTTGAGAAACTACAGGTGGGTCGCGTGCAGGAACACGGCGAATTCGCGGTGGTAGACACAACGATCTCTGGCAAGTTGAAAAAGCCCATGAAAATCAATGAACAGGAGATTACTGCCGGGCGCGCCGTTGCTCAGCAATACCTGCGTAAAGAAAACAACCAATGGAAAATTGTCACTGCAGATGAGCGCACCCGCGCGGCGTTCCTCAAACAGCATCCCGAATTCAGCAAGCAATTCCAACTCACCCGTGCCCAATTCTCTTTCAAACAAAACGGTCAGTGGCAGTCCTTCAATCCGCCTCGCAATGCCCTGCCCCGTCCATAGCGAAATCAGTCAAAATGACCAGCACACGGCAAACACGCACCTGGTTGGCGTCCGGGGCGCGCATCGTGAACGTACCCGTGGCGGCTCTGGTTGGCGTTCCCGATAGCAGGCCGCTGGCCCGTTTGAGTGTCAAACCGCCAAGTCAGGCGCCCTTGCAGATGGATTCAAACACCCTGTCCTGTTCGGCCAGAACGCGCAGCATAATGAATTCGAGTTACAGGAATCGTGCTTGAAAGAGGTGAATGCCGTCAGAACCAGGTATGCCAGGCAGGTGGCTATCGAGCAGCGACACATCTGAGCGGGCAAAGGCAAATTCCTTCGCCCGCTCCTTTGTTGGCTATTGCCGAATGCATTTCTTGCACGAAGGCGGACAGTACTCATTTGCGCCAATCGTACAGGCGCCACCATCGTCATTGGGATGCGGGCGGCATTGCTCTTTATCAATCTCAATCTTCTCGTATTGCCACTTGCCGTTTTCACAAACGGCAACCTGACAGGGTTTGCAGGCGATCTTGCAGCCGCGATTGGGCGGGCGCGGGCCTTTGCACTGCCCGGTGCTGCTGGCGGTCTGGACCGTCGCTACGGCTTTGCTTTCGCTGACTTTGGTTTTGCCTTTTTGCGCTTGGGCGCTGATGACGCTAAGCAATGCGCACAGCGTCAACATGAATGCGAATCGAATGAATTGCTGTTTCATAAATCACCTCGCGGATTGGTTGGATTACCTGACATTAAGGGGGCGCTGCGGCTCGACCGCAGTTTGATCTCAGTTTGACCTCAGTTCTTTTTCGCCTTGCCAGTTTTTTTGCCGCCTTCTTTTACTCCGCCATTTACTCCGCCATTTACTCCAGTGGATAGGGGCGGCTTCGGGTTCGACCCGGGGTCCAGCACCTGGCCGTTGGGGGGCACTTGATGCGCGCCGGTTTGTGCGCCAGCGGCTTTTGTCGCTTTGCAAACCCAACGGTTGTTTAACGCATCGCGGGTGATTTCTTTGTCCTTGCAGACGTTCTCGCATTTACCGAAAGTGCTGCTGCCCGGCGTATCAATGCGTTCGCAATTCTTGCCGGTCTTGTCCTGCCCTACTACACGTTCAAAGGCAGTGGCGCTTGTCGGCAGCGGTGTGATGAACAACGTTGCGGCGTACAACAATAAGGCGTTGACACATGCGAAGATAATTTTGCTGCGTTTTGTTTTCATGATCTTTCTCCCAGTTAAGCTGACGATCTTGTTAGGTTCAGTTGGCGCGTACTTTTGGTTGCAGCGCACGTGCGCCTAGATTCCCCAAAACTAGCGTGATGAAGAGTGTCAGTATTGACAGGCCCGCGCGGCCTGCCCAAAAGACGAGGTAATTGCTCAGGGCAATGCCACCGATCAACCACAGGGAAACTATCAAGGCGGCAATCGTGTTATAGCCTTCGGTTAAAACGCGACCCTGATAATTCAATTGGGCCTGACAGTTCGGGCACGTCCAGCCGCCCAGCAGGAATTGCCCCCAGGAAGTAGGCTTGCGTGTGAGGGGTAGCGCTGCCTGACAATTTGAACAGTGCATAATCAATCTCCTTTCGCTGAAAAAACCATTCTTGCTTTCAAGGGAAAGCGGAGTAGACTGGGCTTATTCCAGCACCCAACCTCCCCCGCGAATGCCTTGCGGCTTTCCCTTACGCCTGAGGATGTTGCTAAAGGACTAGCGATATTACCGACGGCGTGGAAAGAATTTTTCTTAAATGGAAATGCCCAGAAAGGACTTCCGATGTCACGCTATTGCCAATCTGTCATCTTACTCATGGCGCTCAGTTTGTGTACGGGGCTGTGGTTGCCGCGGTCTCAGGCTGTGGCGCAGCAGCAATCCCCGACAGAACAACTTGTGGCAGCCCTGGCCAACACCAAAAGCGAAAAGGAACAAGCTGATTTATTAGCTACCCAAAAAGCCCTGGTCACGCCGGAGTTGGTGCGTGCCCTCATTCAGCAAGGCAATCGTTTTTACGAACTAAGCAATTATCCGTCCTCATTGGCGATGCTGGGTCTGGCTTGGCAAATCGCAGAACAATTGGGTGATCGCAAGGGGATGGCACGCGCGCAAAACAGTTTTGGCAATGTGTATACAGCGCAGGGTGATTTCGGACGCGCGTTGGAAAGCCTGCAAGCGAGCCTGACCATCAGCGAAGCCTTAGGTGATCAAGTTGAAAGCGCGGGCACTTTGCGCAATTTTGGCAATGTTTACTATTTGCAAGGTAATTGGACGCAGGCAGCTGAGGCCTTTCAGCGCGGCCTGACCATTAGTGAAGCGCTCAACGATAAACCGGGCGTGGCCCGTGGGCTGGGTAGTTTGGGAATTGTTTACGACGCTCAAAGCGACTATCCGCAGGCCTTGGTCTATTACGAAAAAGCGCTGAGACAATTTGAGGCCTTGAATGACAAAGGCGGCGTGGCGCGCACACTCGGCAATCTCGCCATTGTTCTGAACGAACAGGAAAATTATGCACGCGCCCTGGAATATAACCTGCGCAGCTTGGCACTCTTTGAGGAACTAGGGAATCAAGGTGGACAAGCACGCACGCTGCACAACATCGGCACGACCTATGACAAGCAAGGCAGCTACGATAAGGCGTTGGGATATTACCAACGGAGTTTAACGTTACGCGAAAAGTTAGGCGAAAAACCGGGGATTGCGCGCACCTTGGACGGCCTAGGTAGCGCCGCAGTTGGACAAGGCAATTTTGCGCAAGCGTTGGAATTTTATCGGCGAAGCCTGGCGATTTATCAAGAGCTGGATGATAAAAAAGGCCTTTCTGATGTGTATGCGAATCTTGGTGCCCTCGCTTCAGAACAAGGCAATCACGCCCAATCTTTAACGTACTTGCAGCAAAGTTTGGCCTTGCGTGAACCGTTGGGTGATATTGAGGGTGTGGCCTCTACACTTGCCAATCTGGGCCTTGTCCATAGCAGGCAGGGGCAAACTGCCAAAGCGCTTGAATGTCTTGAGCGCGCAACCGCCCTGGCACGTCAAATCGGCGATTACGAAACGCTTAGTGTGGCGCGCTATCAAATGGGGGCGTTGCAACACACGCTCAAAAACAGCGCACAGGCAGAACAAGCGTTTGAAGAATCCATCGCTTTGGTTGAAGGCTTGCGCGGACAAATTGCAGGCGGCGAAGAAGAACACCGTGCTTTCTTGCAAAGCAGGCTTGCCGCTTATCGCGCCTTGCTGAGCTTGCGTGTCCAGCAAAATAAAATCACCGTAGCCCTCACTGATGCCGAGCGTATGAAAGCGCGTGCCCTGTTGGATGTTTTGCGGCAAGAGCGGATTCCTATCCAGAAAGCCCTGACTGCCAGTGAGCGTGAACAGGAACGCCATCTGAAACTTGACCTCACAGCACTCAACACGGCGTTGCGCGAGCTCAAACAAGCCAAACAACTCGATGCCGCCCGCGTGAAAGAGTTACAAGACAAGCTTGAGAAAGCCCGCTTTGCCTACGAATCTTTCCAGAACACCTTATATGCGGCGCATCCCGAATTGAAAATTCAACGCGGCCAAGCCCCTTTGATCAGCGCCGCTGAGCTAGCGGCGTTGTTACCAAATACCCAGAGCGCCCTGCTGGAATATGTCGTCACCGAAGATACGACCTACTTATTCGTGATCACCCGCGCAGCCAATCGGAACGAAGCTCAGATTGAAAGTTACGCTCTGCCGCTCACTAGCGCAGAACTGCAACCGCGCATCGAAACCTTTCGCCAACAACTGGCAGGACGCGACCTCGGTTTTCGTGCCGCGGCGCGGCGGCTTTACGATGCCTTGCTCAAACCTGCGCAAGCCCAACTCAAAGGCAAAACCAATCTCGTTATCGTCCCTGATGACAAACTCTGGGATTTGCCGTTTCAAGCCTTGTTGACCAGCACGAATCGTTTTCTTCTAGAAGAAGCTGCCGTGGCTTATGCGCCCTCGCTCACGGTGTTGCGCGAGATGAGCAAGCGGCATCAAGCGCCGGCCGCAAATGCGACGACCTTGCTGGCCCTGGGCAATCCAACGTTGGGGAAAGTGGCACTCGAACGCACGACGCTCACCTTGCGCAGTGAAAAACTTGCGCCGTTGCCTGAGGCTGAACAGGAAGTGAAGGCACTCGGTCAATTGTATGGCGTGGCGGGTAGTAAGATTTACATCGGCGACGCCGCGCGTGAAGACCGCGCCAAAGCCGAAGCCGGACAGGCCCGCATTTTGCATTTCGCGACGCACGGCTCGCTCAATAATCGCACGCCGATGTATTCGCATCTCGTGCTCGCCCAAACCACCAATGAAGCCAAAGGAGCAACTCGGACAGAAACCAAGCCTGAAGCCAAGCTTGAAGAAGATGGCTTGCTGGAGGCCTGGGAACTGATGCAACTCGATTTGAAGGCTGACCTCGCCGTGCTTTCTGCCTGTGAAACCGCGCGCGGTAAATTTGATGCGGGCGAAGGCATGATCGGGTTGACTTGGGCCCTGTTTGTCGCGGGCGTACCTGCCACCGTCGTCAGCCAATGGAAAGTCGAATCAGCGGCGACGCGCGATTTGATGGTTGCCTTTCATCGGCGATTGCGTACGCCAGCCGCTGCAACACCAAAAGCCGCGGCCTTGCGGCAAGCGGCGCTGTCATTGTTGAAGAGACCCGCAACCAGCCATCCGTTTTATTGGGCGGGTTTTGTGCTGGTCGGTGACGGCAGATGAGCAAATTTCGACTCAGCTTCCTCTCACGCCTTGCTGGCACGATAGGCAAAGTGTTCGGCCTCAGCCCCATGCCCGCGCAACGCTGCCAACCGGCCTAGTTCGCGGCAAAGCTCGATCACCAAACCAGATTCCTCGCCGAAGAGATTCTCGTTAATATCCAGCGCACGTTCGTAATATTCGTAGGCCTCATCCAAACGCTGCTGCTCTTTTAACAAGGCCGCCAACCGTTGCTGCACATAGGCGGCTTCCTGGCTGCGTTGGCCGAAGCTGCTTTCAATTAGCATCAAGGCACGGCGCAGCCATTGCTCGGCTTCAGAAAACCGCCCCTGTGCCTGTTGCAACTCGGCCAAGCGCACCCATACTTGCCAGTGCCAACGCAGTACTTTTGGTTGCGGTGCGACCTGTTCCAATACCTGTGCCAGCCGTTCGTACATGCTCACGGCCTGCGCCTGGTCGTCATGCGCCTCGTAAATTTTCGCCAACTGGTTAAGAAATTGCGCCAAGCGTAGCGGATTGTCGCGATCTGTTGTCTCGACCAGTTGCAGCGCGCTCAGCCAAAGTGGTTGGGCCCCTGGTGGAACGCAGGGAGCATTCAGGGGCACCCGTATCTCGGACGTGGCTGGCATACAATTCCCTCGGTCACGCGTGTCTGCGTTTTGCATTCTGTTCAGCATATTGAAGCCTTGTAGTTGGGACATTGGATAAAGCTCCAGGGGTTGAGCATTAGCGAACGGGTTGGGGGTAAGGCTGGGGGAAGTAAGTCTGGACCGTTCCGTGGATCAATGCTTGGATCTGCAAAAGCAGGGCTTAAGCTCCGGCGCAGTTTGCAGCCGCCAACTCCTGCTTTGCAACGGATTGCGGTTATGAAGTGGGAAATTACAGTGGCAGCTTTCTGCTTCTACCACTTCCCCTTCACTAGAGAATGTTCCCGAAAGCCGGGCGATATTACTGGCGCACCAAAATAATTCCTCACAAAAATGCCAAGCCGCAGCCTTGCAACCAGCGGCTGAGTCATTTTGTTCTTGGCTGCGAAGAGCTCATGACCGGTACTGATTCTGGGTTTCCGGCTTAACCTCTTTCTGGATGAATGCTGACCGCTAACAGTTGCGAGAACGCTGGTAGCACAGGCCGCCAACGTCCTCACGACGCAGAAGGGCAGCAGAAAACGGTCACCTGTGCGCCGCTCACTGCTGCCTTTCTGTTATTCCACCCTTGATCAAAGCGAGCGGATTAGCGTGGTTCTTTTTCCGGCACCTGTTTTACCTGCTTCGTTACCTGGACTGTAGCCGTGCGGCCCTGGCTGTCAGTAACGGTGAGAGTAATCACGTGATTTCCGGCCGAAAGACGCTGCGTTTTCACCTGCTGCGTATGCTCAAGTTTTCCATCCCGATCTGAGGTCCAGGTTAAGTTGGCCGCTGGCAGCAAGCCATCTTCGGGATCATAAGCCACGCCTGTCAGTTGCTCTGAATCAGCATTCAGAATGGCGACCAAGGGACTCTTTTGCGGCACGACAAAGGCTTTGTCCGTCGCATCCTCGGTACTGTTCACACCGTCCGAGGCACGTACCATCAAGCGCGCGTGTTCGGAACCTGGCCACAAGGAAGTGTCAACGCTCAGTGAGGTTTCAGTGATGCCGGTCGCAATCGGCCACCAGGTCGAATCGGTGCCATTGTTGTAAAGCACTGTGTAAGTGAGCGCATCACCATCAGAGTCGCTCGCTTCCCAGTCAATGACCGCTTTGGTGCTTAGCCACTCACCGCCGTTGGGCGATAACACACGCACCGTTGGCGCATGCGAACTGACCGTGCGCTCGGCCAAAATTGTATCTTTGCGCTTGAGCACGATGCGCTTGGTGTCGGCCTGCCAGGGCACAAATTCAGTGAAGCCGCTCGCCCCCGTTTCATCGTGTGAGATCGTTTGCGTGTCGAAGCGATGTTCGAGCAGCATACGGTCTTTGGCGTCGAACAATACCAAACTGAACTCACCCGTGGCGCCGTCACCCGAACTGAACGCCGTGCTGGTGCGATAGAACGGTTGCAAATCGAGGGTTCCATCAGACTTGAGCTGTCCGATGGCAACCAGTTTCTCTGCGGGCGCGGTTGCGCGCGCCTGCGTAAAACTTGCGAGGGGTTGCACCGTCCGGCTCGAAACGAGTTTAAACTTGTTGAATAGATTGGTGTACGTATAGGGCGACACCCACAGCCCGGTGTTGAGCGGATCCAGATGGCCATACGACATGAAGTCATGCGCGTGTGGGCCCAATGCATCAGGAGTTGCTGCCCCCGGCGCGATGAAGTAAGGCGTGCCACCGGCGCGCCACCATTCTGTAATCAGGGCCAAACCCGGTTGACCGATGCCACCATGATAGTTGGGGAAATTCTCGTCATAGCCGCCGCCACCTTCTTCACCGTGCCAATTACCACCATGTTCGCGCCCGAAATTATGACCCAGCTCGTGTGCCCAGGTGCTGCCATAACCCTCATAACTTGCCACCGGGACGGGGCCATTTTCTTCCGCCCAGGTGTCGGCGAAACCCACTTGTCCACCCAAATAGGCGCGTCCGCCACAACCGCAGGGAACCATCGCCAGCAAGCGTACATCGCTGGGCAAACCGCCCTGGCTTTGCAGGCTGGCGAGCAAGGCGCGTAAATCGGACAGGAAAGCCGTTTGCCCGCTATCAGTTTGTAAATTACGCGTCGTTGTCCGGCGCGGCAGAATGCGAATCAAGTTAATCCCGGCTCCATTTGAGGGGAAGTTTCCGGGCAACGGATAGACATTGTTGGTCCATTGCAAGGCTATCCCAGGCGTAAACAATAGCTCCGCCGAGAGCGGGAAAGGTGCCTCGTTTCTAGGCTGATAAACGAATGGCGCCAGGATCAAATTCATGGGACGTGTGGGCACGAATTTCACGAACAAAGGCAGGGAGCGATTAAGCGAATTGCCATTGTCGCAGTTGGTGCAGGGCAGATTCGAGGGGCTGGTCGGGCTGCCCTTAATGTCGGGCCGGAAGCTCAAATGCAAATCTCCCGCGGTCGTCCAGGCGGCAGGCAGTTCAAAGTTCAAACTGGCCGTAAAACTCAACCGCCGGGCGGACAAGCTGGTCGCATCTGTGGCCGTAATCATGTTGAGCGGACGCAAACTGCCAGGCGCTAAATAATCGCCCAGTCCTGTTCCGCTGCGGCGTTGTGCCGCGAGCGAACCATGCACATCACGGATGCTGACGCGCTGCCCCGCTGGAGGTTGAACGCGCAAATAAACGCGCGCCATGGCGGGTTTATTGGCGACCAACGGCACACCGTTCTGAGCGTCCTGCGTCGCTTGTGTAACCTCTATGCTCAGCAACTCAAACCGTGTGCCCGCCGGAATCGGCGTATACGTGATATTGGTCGTGCGCTCCACACTGCCTTTGCAATCCTGGTATTTGAGAATGAGCGTATTGGCGCCGACAAACAAGAAATCATTGAAACGGGTAGGCCCATATTTGCCGTTGTTAAGCGTTAGCACAGCGGAACGGGTCGCACCATTCGGCCCATTGGCAATCAACGTCAACGCCGTCGCGAGCGTGTCTTGTGAACCGACCTGCGCTTCCAACGTGAATCCGTTAAATTGAACCGTCTGTCCGCTTGTGGGTTGAATGAAGTTCAGTGTTGGCAGTTGTGTGCTTGGGCAGGGCGGTGGCGGCCCAGCGCTATCAAACTCAATGTCGTCTACGGCTAGCGAATTCGTAGCATTGGTGGTGGGTGAAAAACTCACGATCGCGCGCCGAATGCGGGCGCTCGATACCGTAACTTCCAATGGTGTGCGGATTAACTGCGGGTTGGCGCTGGGATTGAACACAGCGGTGGCCTGCCCAATCTGCGCACCATTTGCATCCAGCACGCGCAGCAGTACCGTGGTGCTGATACTGAATGGGGTTGAGAGACCGACCCATACCTTGACGCGGCGCTGGGCAGCGGTAAAGCTCATATCAATCGGTGCGCTGCAAAATTCCTGCGCATAGCATTGCTCAACCGCGCGCGTGCCTGAATGCGGAAAGCCAGAGATGTGCGGATAACTCAACACCTTTAAACTGTTAAACGTAATGCCCTGGGCCGCATATTGATTGGTCACCGGACTGCCGGGGGCCAAATTCTCGAAATCAATCACCACCGGCGCCGCCTGCGAGCGAGAACCACCCGACCATAGAATGAATGCGCTGATCGCTAAGACTAAGGTCATCACAAAACTAAGCCTTTTCATGGACTTCCTCCTTCGTGTTTGACAAGGGCTTGCGAAGATAATCGCGCACGCGAATTTTCAGCAAGCTTGCGTGTTTTGTCGCCTGCCGCCCATCGCGTTAGGCATAACTCCGCGCTCGGCGAGGGAAGTTGCCCAAAGTCACGGCGTATTACTGGCACTTAAAAATTTAAGAAGGATTATTTGTCAGGGTTGCGCTGACCCCGCTAGCAGTGGGGTCGTACCAGCTTGGCTGGAAGCTGCATGAAAAATTTCTGTCTATGATTTGTACCGCAACAATCATTCCGCAAGAACCCTTGGATTGATCCTTTGATTGACAAAAATATTCAATCAGCCTAGTGTGCAGGAGAAACGAGCCTAGCTCACTCACTTCTCAGATTCTCTGAATTCATCAGACCACCTGAAATCAACAGCTTCCCTAAGCAAGGAACCACGCGCATCCACACCACAAGTATCGAAAGAGGTAAGGGCATTTGGCGCAATGCGGAATGAATCTGTGTAACGCGCGAGTCGCACGCCGCTGTGGTTGCACTATTGGTTGTTCCTCCAGGGAGCAGCATATGTCAGCAAAATTATTTGTCGGGAATCTCGCTGCGGAGACCCTCCAAATTAAGAGATGCGCATGAGCACCTCGCGGTTCCTATGCGCCCCTCTTACGGATTGATTTGGTAGAAGGAGGAACGAATGACATTAGCAGTGGGAGCCAAGGTAATTTACCCGAATCAGGGCCTTTGCCTGATTGATTCGATTGTGCAGAAAGAAATTGGCGGGCAGTCCATCGCTTTCTATCAGCTGGCGCTGCTCGATGAGGGTGGCGGCGAATTGTTCGTACCCGTTGAGAAAGCCCAGGCCAGCGGCTTGCGGCAGGTATTGAGCCAAGCCGAATTGCAACAATTGCTCAACCGTTTCAAGCAACCCACGAGCGCGGCCAAGGACTGGAAGCAGCGCGCCACCGAGAACTTGAGACGGCTCGCTTCCGGCTCCGCCTTCGACCTCGCCGAAGTCGTCGAATCGCTGACCGTGCTGAGCCACACCAAGGAACTCTCGTTTCGTGAAGGACAAATGCTGGAAAAGGCGCGCAAGCTACTGGTCAGCGAAATCGCCGAGGTCATCAGCAAACCCAAAAGCGCCGCCGAAGAACTGATCAATGAAGCACTCCAAAAACGCAGTGTGGTGAGCGCTTAGCCAAACACCTGAACGCAGTTTTAGCAGGCTGCGCCCGCACTGCAAGTCTATAAACTTGCACGCAACAGGTTTGGCGTTCACGTACCTGAGATTGCCGCAGGGCAAGACTTTCCTCCTGCGTCTAGGCCACAAGGGCATGCTGAAATTTATCAATTGCAGACACTACGCCCGCAACGTCACCCACAAATTCGAAGAACAATTAACCTCAGACAGCAAGTTGCTACTTGCTTCGTATGGGGTCCCTACCGCTTCATCCTGTTTGACCTCGCCATATCCTGCCAGGCCGCCTGCGCCGCGCCAATTTTGAGGCTTGGTCAGAACCGGCAAACTGAAAAAGACCACTTAAAGGCGCAGAGCGCTTACGAGGTTAACCTGAAAGCCAAATTGGAGATCGTGCAATTGCACGAGAAGTTCGACGAATTGCGCGCTCAATTCCACAAGTTGCGCGAATTTTCCGGGGTAGAGTTATTGCACATGCAACAACAGCAAATCGCAATGCTGGAGCGCTTAGTATTGCCCGCCGTAAATTCGTTGAAGGGTAAATCACTGCCTCTTCGCCGCACTAACGGCAGCTGACTTTAGCCCGGCGTTTTCAACGAGGGGAAGAAACGCGATGATTTCCGCGTCGCGTCAGCGACGCTTGAATTCAGGCGTCACTGACGCAACGTGGAAATCCCAACCACTCTCTCTGTGGGTTGCACCCACGGCTAAAGTCAGCCGTCGCTAATAAGGCGGCGAAAAAGTAACGAACAACCTTCAAAGGCATTCTCACGGTCAGTATTTAGTAGCAGCAGACCGGCCGCACAGTTCTCCCCTCCACTTCCCTCGTCACCTTTCTTTCCCACATTGTGCTGTATTGAACAGCCAACTTCTTCAGCATCGCCGATTATCAGTAACTAAACCAGGTACAGTTTCAACGAGGAGATTAAAGCAATGGAACCAACGAAAAGTGAAAACAGTTTTGCCACAACGGCTCCCGGGCTTGACCCGCAAGCTGCTAGCACAGCACAGACGCTGCCGCTTGCGAACAATCGGACCTTCGATTCAAGCGGCGTCAGCGTCGGCACTCGGCAGTTCTGGGTAACCGGAACTTTCACCGACCGCGCTTCGGCGGAGCGTGCATACAACTCGATGCTCAGTCGTGGTTACGATGAAAAAGAGATCAATCTGATGATGTCAGATGAGACACGCCAGCAGTATTTCTCCGACGAACCCGTGACGGATACGGAACTAGGCAACAAGGCGCTGGAAAGCGCCGGCGTGGGCGGCGCGATTGGCATCACCGCAGGAGCAATCTTTGCCGCGCTCGTTGCCGTCGGCACCAGCTTCGTGATCCCTGGACTTGGCCTCGTGATCGCCGGGCCGGTGGCAGCAGCACTCGCTGGGGCGGGTGCGGGTGGATTAACCGGCGGTCTCATCGGTGCGCTGATCGGCTGGGGCCTGCCTGAAGAGCGGGCCAAGCTCTATGAAGACGACCTGAAAAATGGCGGCATCGTGCTGGGTGTCAGCTCGCATAACTATGATGACGCCGCCTACTTCGAGAGCACGTGGAAGGGCTACAACGGTCGTAACATTTACCGTTAGTCAGATTGTGGCCTTGCCCAAACGCCGAGTGCGTCGCCTGGCGTCATCGGTTAAAGCAATCAATTACCAAATACAAGGAGAGCAAGATGGAATCAAATCAACAGAATCAACCGCAACCAATCAAACTGACCGGGCCAGCGACAGCGGCAGCGCGTGGCACTTCCGCTGACGCCCAGCTCGTGGCTGACAAAGTGAGCGAGGCGGCGCACGCCGTGCGCGAACACGTCGAGGCGCGCGGCGCAGAAGTGCTCAATCAAGCCAAGCAGCAAGTCAGCGACGCCTATCAGCAAACGAGCAAAAGCGTGAGCGAACAATTTACGAAAGCAGTTGATTACGGTCACGAGAATCCGGGCCTTACGACACTAATAGCGCTGGGCGTCGGGGTCGGCATCGGGCTGCTGTTGGCGGGCGGTGTCCACGCCGTGCGTAATCGTGAATGAAGTGCGTGATGGGTTTGCTGCGCTTAGGCAGTAAGCCAGCGTGTTAGTCTTATTCTTACATCTCGCAGAGGGCAATCCAGCATTCGGATTGCCCTCTGCGTTTTTGCGCCTGTGCCACCAGCCTTCCGTACCGCCACCGCATTTCTTTCCAGTCTTGTCCCTTATTGGACAGCCAGATTTTCCAACTTAGCCGAAGATGCTTTCACTCCCTTCGTTGCGCAAGCAATACACAGAAGTAGCGAATCTTCGCCAATGCGAGCGAGATGGGAGATGAATTCCTAGAAAGGTCAGTTATGAAACGTAAATCAATCAGTAGCAGGTTCGCCATTTGTTGTCTGGCGCTGGCGCTCGGCACGGTGGCGCTGGGACAGGCGGTAAAGAAAAATCTCAAAGATGAGATCAGCCAGTCAGATAAGGCCGCGCGCGTCTTTAACGAAATCATGAGCACACCCGACAAAGGCATTCCGCAGGAGTTGTTGGAGAACGCCGAATGTGTCGCCGTCTTCCCTTCTGTCCTCAAAGCCGGTTTCATCATCGGCGGACGCGGCGGACGCGGCGTCGCCAGTTGCCGCACAACGCGTGGCTGGAGTGCGCCAGCTTTCTTCAACCTGGGCGGTGGCAGCTTCGGCTTGCAGATTGGCGCGCAATCCACCGATTTCGTGCTGCTGTTTATGAACAAAGATGGACTGAACAGCCTGCTGTCTAACGAGTTCACCTTGGGCGCTGATGCTTCCGTCGCTGCCGGACCCGTCGGCCGTCAGGCGGGCGCTTCGACCGATCTGAAGATGAATGCGCAGATTCTCTCGTATTCGCGCAGCAAGGGATTGTTTGCCGGACTCGAACTCAAAGGTGTCGTCATCAAGCCAGACAAGGATGATATGCGCGATGTGTACGGCGAAGGCGTAACCGCCAAAGAAGTCTTACAAGAGAACAAGATCACCGCGCCCTTCACAGTACGTGCCTTCCCGAACACCCTGGGCCGTTACTCTTCACGCATCGCCGAAAAGTAAACGAACTGAAGCCGGGCGTGTCTTTGAGGCAATCGCGAAGAGGTAGCCTCAGATATGCGCGATTGCAATGAATAGTTCTGGTTGCGGCTCAGAAATGGGCCAGCACCAGGAACGCAGCAGCAGGAGAACAAATGAAAATCACCAGCTTGATTATGGCGAGCGCTTTCTTACTGATCGCCATCGTTGGCAATGTTTCCGCCCAAAGTGTCGCGGTCACAAACACCGCGCAAGGTCCCACATATTGGATGGCCGCCAAGCGTCAGGTAATGGCTGTCAGATACAACGAAAACAAACAAACAACGGTCAATATGTCGGGGACGGGCATCGCTCCGCGCATCACAGGCAAGGCCGATGTTGAGTACAAGAAGGGCCGCACAAATGTCCGGCTTGAAATGGCGAGTTTCGATAATCCGCAAGCGCTCGGAGCCTTCTACACGACTTACATTCTGTGGGCAGTGGCGCCAGAGGGACAGGCCGAGAGCCTGATGGAGTTACCGATCCAGAAGAACTTCAAGATTGAGTCAACGACGAAATTTCAGACCTTCGGGCTGATCATTACTGCTGAGCCGCATTCCAGGGTGGAATTGCCCAGTGCCGTAATCGTGGCCGAGAACACCTTGCACAAAGGGACGGAAGGCTTGCTTACCACGAGCAAGATCGAATATAGAGGTGATCCCGGCACGTTCTATGCCGTTTTCTCGCCCAACTCTCCCGCAGCAAACGCCGACTACGTAACACCGCTGATGATTCTGGGCGCGCGGCGGGCCGTCGGCATTGCGCAACGAGCCGATGCCAAACAGTTTGCTGCGCAAGAATTGCAAGATGCGGAACTGAAACTCGCCACCCTTGAGCAAGCCTGGCCGCGCTCGCGCAAACCGTCAGACCTGCGTGACAACGCCAAGAAAAATAGCGGATTGGCCCACGACGTCATGCGCATTGCTGAGCAGGCGCGGAAATTGAGCGTCGAGCGCAACGCTCAAGCCAGACTCGATACCGAACGTCAGCAGGCGGGCAATAATCTTGCCCAGGCGCAATCGGAAACCGAACGTGCACGCCTCGAAGCCGAACGCGCCACCATGAATGCTGAACGCGCCAAAGCCGCTGCCGGACTCGCCCGTACAGACGCGGACCGCGCCCGCCTGGAAGCCAGTAGTGCGCGCACCGATGCCGAACGTGCCCGCCTGGAAGCAACGCAAGCAACCACTGAAGCGGAACGTGCGCGCATCGCTGAACACGAACAGATCGTCCGCGCTGACAGCGTGACCGCAGCGGCACGACTGCGCGTTGAACAGGCCCAATCCGACACAGAGAAAGCCAAGGCGAATGAAGAACTCGCCCGCGCTGAAACAGACCGTGCCAAGTTGCAAACCGCCGAGGCGCAACGAGAAAGAGATGACGCCCAGCAAAGTCTCTATGTCTCGCTCTCGGCAATTCTGGAAACGCGCCGCGACGTACGTGGACTGATCGTCAATCTTTCTGATGTCTTATTCGATACCGGCCAGACGACGCTCAAATCCGGCGCGCGCGAAAAGCTCAGTAAGCTGGCGGGCATTCTCCTGAGCTACTCCGGTGCTTACCAGGTCGAGATTGAAGGCCACACCGATTCGGTTGGAACGGATGAGTCGAACCTCAATCTTTCGCGTGGCCGCGCTGAAGCGGTGCGGGATTACATGCTGCAAAACGGGATCAAAGCCGAACGCATCATTGCGGCGCGCGGCTTTGGCGAGTCCAAACCCGTCGCCGACAACGACACAGCGGCAGGCCGCCAAGTCAACCGGCGCGTAGAGCTGGTGATCGCTGATCAACCGCACGCGCAGGCGAAAGCGGGTAATTAGTAAAGACTTGGCACTGGCTCAACTCGTGTTTGCGCCAGCAGTTCATAAACCGCTGAGGGCTGCTCATCTGAGAGGCGCTTTACGCCACGGGTGATCAGCCCGGCAGGCCACTAACAAAGAAATCGAGGAGAACGCCATGAGTGAATTTCTATCGGACATAAAAATGCTGCGCCAACGGGCGCGCCAGCACATCGAGCAAGGCCCTGTCACCGACGGTTACAAGGCTGACCGTCAGAAAGTAATTGCCGTCTTGAATGAAGCGTTGGCGACCGAACTGGTCTGCGTCCTGCGTTATAAACGGCATTACTACATGGCCAGCGGCATTCACGCCGAACCTGTCGCCAAAGAATTCCTGCAACATGCCAAAGAGGAACAGTTGCACGCCGACCAAATCGCCCAGCGGATTACGCAACTACAGGGAGAACCGAACTTCAATCCGGAAGGACTGGCCACGCGCAGCCATTCGGAATATATCGAAGGCGGCTCACTCCGCGAGATGATTCGCGAAGACTTGGTTGCCGAACGCATCGCCGTGGAATCTTATTCAGAGATCATTCGCTGGCTGGGTAATGACGATCCGACCACGCGCAATCTGATTGAAGACATCCTCAAAAAGGAAGAAGAGCACGCCGATGATTTGTCGAACATGCTCAAGACCTTCAACCCCGAACCCGCCGACGTTAAAGTCAAGAAAGCAACGCTATGAATGATGAAGAACGGGCGGTCGCCAGATGGGAGAACGAAGGCGGCCGGCAAGCAGGCGCACCTTGCGCCCCCCGCAACAACCCAACCAAGTGAACAAAGCTCAAGCGGCCTGCTCAGCAACGAAACAGCAAGGCGTACGCGCACACGCCAGCAACACAGAAACAAGGAGAAACAATGCCCATACTTACAATCATCATCGGTTTGGTCGTCATCGGTTTGGTGCTTTACCTCATCGAAAACTATGTACCCATGTCACCGCCCATCAAAACGATCATCCGCGTTGTCGTCATCTTGGCGCTCTGCATTTGGCTGCTGAATGCTTTTGGCATTGTGCACATCCCCATGCGACTCACTTAAAAGGAGCCACTGTGCTGAGAGAAGAGATCAATCAACTGATTGGCGGAAATGCTGCCGAACAGTGGGAGAACGAAGGCGGGCCTAGTAAACCGGAACTGAGCGCCGTCGTGGCGCTTTACAAAACGCAGAGCGCGGCGGAGGAAACCGTCCGTGCCCTGCAACGTTCGGGGTTCGGGCTGCAGAAGCTGTCCATCCTAGGCAAGGATGATTCTACCGAAGCAGCGGCAGTCGGCTATTACGCAACCGGCGACCGTATGAAAGTCTTGGGAAAGTCGGCCGCTTTCTGGGATGGCGTATGGGGGCGCTTGTCCGGATCGGCCGTTTTTCTGCTGCCAGGCTTTGGGCCGCTGCTGGCCGCCGGGCCAGTGGTAGGCTGGATTGTCGGGGCGTTGGAAAGTCCGACAGTAAAAGGCAGCTTGAGCGCACTGGGCGCGGGGCTGTTCAGCATCGGGCTTCCTGAAGACAGCATCATCGAATATGAGACACAACTCAAAGCCGGTAAATATGTGGTCATTGCGCACGATGCGCTGGTCGAAGTGATTAAAACCCGCGAAGCCTTTGCGGCAACCGCGCATCAAGGCGTGCAAGAACATGCCTGCTGTGCCTGAGTGAGCGCTCAACAAGCCGATAGACAAGCAGTCAAATTGGCAGAGGAGAAAGTAAATGCATACATCCGTAGGTTTGTGGATAGATCATAAGAAAGCCATCGTCGTGTTTTTGACAGGCGAAAACGAAGAGATCAAGTTGCTCAGGTCAGAGCTTGAAAAGCCGCAACAAGCTCCGACAGACGATATACGGCAGCGAGAGTGGACCCAAGACCTGAACCGCTATTACGACGAAGTAATTTTGTCGCTGCACGCTGCCACTACAATCCTGATCCTGGGACCTGGCGAAGCCAAACGCGAACTGCATAAACGTTTAGAACGCAAACCCCAGGATAAACGTGAGATCACGGTTGCGACGGTGGGCAGGCTGACGGAAAACCAGGTGGTGGCCAAGGTTCGACAGCACTTTCTCAAACGAGGCGCAGAGGCCATTGCACACTCGCAAGCCGCCGCCTAGCTTCCGCAGGTTGCGCGCTAGAACACGCTCAAGCATGTAGCCAAAAAATGTGCGCAACCATATTTCACAGCGTCAATGACATTTACGTTGAAGAGGTCGCACGGCCTTGCGCCAGCGTCGGCGTAGCGGTAATTCGCCTGACATGGACGACGATTTGCGGCGCCACTCTGCATATCGTGTGCGGCTGACCCACAGCTTTCCTTTGAGTGAAGGTACTGAAGCGTCTCGGATTTTTGGCGCAGTTGGATAGCATAATCAAAGTGTGGATCCGGCCTTGAGCGAACGAAGCAAAATTATTTTCTGCACAATGTGTTGTAAGGCATAGGAAGTGCAGTGTCAGTCTTGAAAGAAGGAATTATGGCAAAAGATCCCTGTGCGACTTGTGGTGGAACCGGCGCAGTTCACTGTACGCATTGTGGCGGCAGCGGCATCAATCAGAATTCCAGCCTGTTGCATGCCGAATGTCATGGCTGCAAAGGAACGGGCAATGAAATCTGTCATGTATGCCGAGGAACCGGGGAGTGGCAGCCTATCGCCCGCGTCGCAAGCAATCGTCTGTAAAACAACCAATGAAGAGCGTGGATGTTGCTGATGTATCAACTCTTTATTGAACGCGGCATTTGAGGCAGTCACCGAACCACTCGCACTGGCCGCTTGAAGGAGAAACGATGGAAGCGCAACTTAATCTGGGTCGCATCTTCGGCATCAAAATCGGCTTGCACTACAGTTGGCTAATCATCGCGTTATTGATTTCGTTCTCGCTTGTGGGGCATTTCGGGGCAGCGCATCCCAACTGGGACCACAGTGTGATCTGGGGTATGGCGATTGGTACTGCCGTGCTCTTTTTTGCGACCATCATTGCGCACGAACTGTCGCATGCGCTGGTGGCCAGATGGCGTGGCCTGCCGGTCCGTTCAATTACGCTATTTGCTCTTGGTGGCGTCGCACAATTCGAGAAAGAGGCAGAAGATGCCAAGACCGAGTTTTTAGTTAGTATCGTTGGTCCCCTGGCCAGTGCCGTCATTGGGATTGTTTGCCTGTTGCTAGCGGGGTTGCTGGGTTGGACGAGGATGACGGAAGCGACGCTCCCCCTGATGGCGATGCTGGTTTGGTTGGGCTACATCAACTTGGGACTGGCTGTTTTCAATATGGTGCCAGGCTTTCCGATGGACGGCGGACGAGTCTTGCGTGCTCTCATCTGGTGGCGAACCGGCAGTGTGCAGCGGGCCACGCGCCTCGCTTCACAGACCGGGCAGTTTGTCGCTTTGGCCTTCATCCTTTTCGGGATTGTCCGTTTCCTTGGCGGCGCAGGATTTAACGGTTTATGGCTAGCCTTCATTGGCTGGTTCTTGCTCAATGCGGCGAAAGCCACCATGGCGCAGCAGGAATTGACCGAATATCTGCGCGGCGTGCGCGTCGGCGATTTAATGACCCTGGACTGCACGCTGGTGGATGGGAATGACAATCTACAAACCTTCGTCAACGATTCGCTGCTGCACACCGGACGCCGCTGTTTCCTGGTGGCCGAACAAGGCGTGGTAACAGGGCTAATTACGCCGAATGAAGTCAAAGGTATCCCCAAGGCACGCTGGCCTTTCACGACGGTTTATGAAGCGATGCGCCCGCTTGATCAACTGCGGGCGGTCTCGCCCGAAACGCCGGTGAGCGAAGCCCTGGAAATCATCGGACGCGAAGACATCAATCAATTGCCAGCCCTGGCAAACGGGCGCCTGGCAGGGCTGATTTCACGCGATCAAATTCTGCGTTACTTGCTCATGCGCGCCGATTTGAAGATTTAACGGCCGCTTGAAAGGGAGAAAACAAACCCATGACCAAGAAGAAAGAACAGTTGATTGACCTGGGCAGGGCTGAAACCGAGATCTTCGAACCAACCGAAGAAGTGCGGAATGAATTCGAGGAGGCAGCTCAACTCGGTTCGGCAGACCCGTTAATTGAAAAGTTGCGTCAGCACCACGCGAGTTCGCCAATTCTCTCAGGGGGCGATCTGGATGCCGCCTGGGAAAATGTTGACGTGGGCGAAGAGAGTGTCGGCGGCGGCAACCCCACACCCGATCAAGATGTCGTGGACGAGTTGGGAAAAGCTGTCGGGCTTAATTATGAAGACGGCGAGCCGCTGCATACAACCGAGAAGATTGCGGCCAGAGACCAACATCGGTGGGAACTCGATCCGGCTTCGTCAGAAGGGTTTGAAGGGCGCATGAAGCACGAAGGTGAGTATGAAGAGAAGTGAACACGAGCTTCGCAAAACACATTTGCCTGATCACGCTAGGCAGCCGCCAAGCGCAAAGAATTACCGGCAGCAATGAAATAAGTGATGAAGAAAAGAATATTGCCGCAATCGGCGCGGTAGTGAACGATAGAAAGAAGCAAGTAGATGGATCAATTTATGTGCGGCCTTATCTGGCAATGTCCAAAACATAATTGCAATGAACGCAGGCAAGCTGCCTGTGAAAGGGGTTTCGATGAAATTTCAGAAATCGTTGTATGTCATTAGTTTGTTGATCCTGTTGAGCGGGCTCACGCTGGTGACAAATGCCCAGCGGCGTAATGCCCGACAAGAGAGTTGGCAATATCTGGGACAATCGAATGTAGACGGCACGCGGGATCGCGACAACATTCAGGTGAATTCCAGGGAAACGTTCCGGGCCATCCAATTACGCGTCCAAGGGAGCGAGATTGAATTCCAACGCGTGGTGGTGCACTTCGAAAATGGGGCCGACACGGACGTCGAGATTCGGGATCGGATTCGCGCGGGCGGTCAGACACGCGCGATTGACCTGCCAGGAGACACTCGCAGGATTGCCAGTGTTGAGGTCTGGTACAGTCGGGGAAATTGGGGGCGACGCCGTCCCAGTTTAAGACTGTATGGATTGGTGTCTACCGGCCGATTTGGTCGCGGGCGTGACGACCGTGATCCCAATGGTCCTGTCCAGACCGTTTATTGCGAGTCGGGCGATATGAGACGTCATTGGTGCAGCGAGGGGATTGGAAGGCGCGTGACCTTGCTCCGCCAGCGTAGCGATGTGAGTTGCGTGGAGGGGCGGACCTGGGGGGTTGATCGGAGTGGGATCTGGGTTGACCGTGGTTGCCGCGCCGATTTCGAGGTCCGCTAGTCTTGACCGTGATTCTAGCTGGGATAAACCCGCGAATGCAGTAAAGCGTAGGGCAGGTTCAGAACCTACCCTACGCTTGTAGTAGTTCTGTGGTCCGAACTATACAGATAGCAGTTTGTCGCGGCATTGGGTACACGACTAACTGCAGCCCCTCCAAAAGTAAAAACTGGTTCAAACGCCGACTGCCACGCTGATGGTTTATCTAAAGTCAAACACCGGGTTATTGCTCACCTAGAACGACACGTACATCGTGTCGTTTTCCATCCTTCGCCAAAACGATTTCGAAGGTCGGCTGAATTTCCCCGTCAATCTCCAAACTGCTAACGCCACGACAGAGGCCATGCGGATTTTCAACTTTGATGAAATAACGCGTGTTGCTGTGACCATCAGGCGTAAAGTTGATTTCAAATTCACGCCAGCTTCGGGGGATACACGGATCAATACGCAAACGATCCCCCATCAATTGAAAGCCGAGAATGGATTCAAGTCCGGCACGGTACATCCAGGCGGCCGAACCTGTGTACCACGTCCACCCGCCGCGTCCTGTATGCGGCGGCACGGCGTAAATATCGGCGGCCGCCACATAGGGTTCGACGCGATACTTATGCAGACCGGCGCGCGTCGAGGAATGATTAATCGGATTGAGCAGCGCAAACAGTTCGCCGGCGCGGTCACCGTCTCCGAGCATGGCGTACGCAATCAACGTCCACAATGCTCCGTGCGTATATTGCCCGCCATTTTCGCGGACACCAGGCACGTATCCTTTAATGTAGCCCGGATCATAGGCACCGCGATCAAAGGGGGGCGTAAACAACAACACCAGACCATCGCCCCGACGAATCAAATATTCTTCGACCGCCGCCATGGCGTGCGCGGCGCGCTGTTTATCCGCCGCGCCTGAGAGCACGCCCCAGGATTGCGCGATCGAATCAATGCGGCATTCATCGTTCTGCGCTGAGCCGAGCGGGGTACCATCATCGAAATAAGCACGGACGTACCAGTCACCGTCCCAGGCGTTCTCAAGGGCGGCCTTTAACTTGGCCATGTGCTCGCGATATTGTGCGGCACGTTCCGGCTCTTCGCGCGCTTCACAAAAAGGCGCGAAGCTTTCGAGCGTGGCGTGGAGGAACCAGCCGAGCCAGACGCTTTCGCCTTTCCCCTCATGACCGACGCGGTTCATACCATCATTCCAATCTCCGGCCCCCATCAACGGCAGGCCGTGCGCACCTGTTACCAGACTGCGGTCAATGGCGCGTAAACAATGGTCATAAAGCGTGCCTTGCTCGGCTGAAATCTGCGGCTGCAAATATGCGTCGTCCTGGCCGGCGGCTAAGAGTGGGGCGTCGAGAAACGGCATCACTTCCGCCAGGATTGCGCTATCGCCTGTCACACGTATGTAAAAGCTCGTAACGTAGCATAGCCATAACAAGTCGTCAGAGATGTGCGTGCGCACACCGCGATCTGTCGGCGGGTGCCACCAGTGTTGCACGTCGCCTTCTTTGAATTGATGCGCGGCGGCACGCAATATCTGTGCGCGCGCCAGTTGCGGTTTGGCATAGACGAGGGCCATCACATCTTGCAACTGGTCGCGGAAACCGTAAGCGCCACCCGATTGATAGAAGGCTGAACGCGCCCAGACGCGGCAAACGAGCGTTTGATATAACAGCCAGCGATTCAGCATCAGGTTCATTGCCGCATCTGGTGTGCGGACTTCGACGTTCGACAATGTCGCGTCCCAGTGGCTCACAATACGTTCCAGTGCCGCGCTGTTCGCTGATGAGTCGAGATAACGCGCCATCAGTTCGCGGGCCGCTTCGGCACTGGCGCTCTCACCGAATAAGACAATGATTTCGCGTGATTCCCCCGGCGCAAGTTCAACGGAACTCTGCAATGCCGCGCACGGATCAAGACCCGCGCCGTAACGATCATCGAGTTTCGCCTGGCTGAGTGCAGCGGGCTGCGCTGCATTGCCGTTGCGTCCGAGGAACGCTTTGCGGTCGCAGGTCGTGCTGGTGGCAACTGGATTCATCGCGGCGAAAACTATGCGCCCTGCGAATTCATTGTTGTAATTGTTGCGCGCAAATGTTGCACCAGATGCTTTATCTCGTTCGGTGACAATGAACGGGGCAGACTGCGCACGGGTGACGCCAAGCACCAGCTCGTGATAAGCCGTCACCGATATTCTTCTCCGGCGCTGGGTTGTATTGCGTAATCGCAAGACTGAAATTTTTACCGTAGCGTCTAGGGGCACGAACAACTTTAGTTCTTGGGCGAGGCCGTGACTGGTATGCTCAAAAATCGTGTAGCCCTGTCCGTGACGGATGACATAGGGCTCAGTCTCCCGCACGGGCAGTGGAGTTGGCGTCCACACGGTGCCGGTCTCTTCGTCACGCAGGTAAAAGATCTCGCCGGGCGGATCACTCACCGCATCATTCGACCAGGGCGTCAAACGATTCTCGCGGCTGTTGACTGACCAGGTATAGCCCGCGCCTGATTCTGTCACTTGAAAGCCGAACTCGTGTTCATTGGCGATCACATTCGTCCACGGCGCGGGCGTCCATTGGCCTTCATTCAAAACCGTAACGTATTCGCGCCCATCTCGCGCAAACCCGCCGAGACCGTTGAAAAATTGCAGACCGGAAACACTGATTGTCGCTTCTTCGGGGTAACTGCGCGCCGGGAAACGAGGGACGAAAGGTGGGGGCGGTTTGCTGTCTTCAAATGGACGCCGCGCGAGTTGCTCTTCGAGTGTGCCACGCTCAGTGACGAAAACGACACGCGCCACGGTCTGCAACAGCAGCTTGTCTTCATCGGACATAACATCCGCGCGCAGCACATAAACGCCGCCGGGTTTATCCTGCAATGTTTGCAAGCCCGTCGAACGCAGCAGCGTCTGAATTTCATCCTGCAGCAACTGCAAATAGCTGGGCGGATGGTCATTGAGTATGACCAGATCAATCGGCAGGCATTTGAGACGCAAATATTCATGTCCGCGCAGCACCTCGCGCACCATACCCAAATCACCCACCTCGTTAATGCGCACCAACACGATCGGCAGGTCGCCGCTGATGCTGTATTTCCACAATTCGGATTGCGTCTTTTTATTTAGCATCAGCACGTCTGACCGTGGACGCAATGAGTTGTCTGAATAGAGGACGCGCCCGGCGAGCCGTTGGAACAGATGCGCTGCACGCGCTTCAATGTTCAGGTGACGCATTTGGATTTGCGCACTCGTCCAGGCAAGACGTTCGACGCGCTCAAAGATATTGGTGTCGTGATACTTGTCAGCGAGCATCAGGATATGTTCGCGCGAGTAAGCAACGGCGGTCGAAAAGGTGACGTACGCGGTCTCGTTCGGCTGCAAACGCACGCGCTGGCGCAAACTAAAGACCGGGTCGAGTACCGTGCCCACGCTGTTTGATAACGGGCGATCTTCGATCACGGCGAGCGGCGCGCGGGTATCATGACCACGCCCGAGAAAACGATTGCGGCTGGTCTCGTACTGCACTGCGCCAATGGCCTCGCCTTCGGTAGTAATCGTATGTACGGCGTAAACAGTCGGATCATTTGGTGAACGCGGGCGGCGGCGTGCAATAAGAGAATTGTCTTCGCGGATGAATTCCGTCTCAATAAAGAGATTACTAAACGCCGGATGCGCGACATCAGCAGCAGGCGACGCCAAAACGATCTCGGCGTAACTTGTCAATTCGATTTCCCGCACGCGCGGCGAGCGATTGGTGAGCGTCACGCGCCGCACTTCGGCATTATCTTCTGGCGAGACAATGATGTCTGTTTGCGTATAAATGCCCGCGTCGAGCCGCTTGAACACGGCGCGCTCTTCCGTAAAGGTTACGTCATAACTCTGCGGCGCACGGGTAGTGGGTTGATAGCCGGTTGACCAAACTGCACCGCTGCGCACATCACGCACATAGCAAAAACTGCCCCAATTGTCGCGCGTGCTGTCTTCGCGCCAGCGCGTCACAGCCCAACGCGCGCCGGCCTGGCTAGTACACGTTGAAGAGCCTGCGCCCGCCGAGGTCACCATCACCGCATAGGCGCCATTGGAAATCAACTGGGTGCGCGGCGTCGGCAAGTTCGGCGAGTCGTACTGGACGGCGAGCGGCGCCGTCAGCGTGTTAACGATGCGCCCTCGCAACATCTCTTCGGTACGAAAATGGGCGATGTGGACGCCTTGCGGGATACGTTCCTGTAACAGGAGTTCCGTGGCTTGAATCAGCGGATCGGCATGAAAACGCCGTTGCATGACATCGTCGTGCAACACATTGTCGAGCGCGACGAGGCTCATGCCCTGATGATGCGTCATGAAAGAATGGATGATGACATGTGTTTGATTCTTCGGCAGCCGCTCCGGCGTGTAATCAATCGCTTCGTAAAAACCGTAGCGCGCCAGTGCGCCGGTTTCCACCAATCGTTGCATGTTTTGCAGCGCGGCTTGCGGGGCCACCAACGCGGCCATCACCGTCGCATAGGGCGCAATTACTAAATCGTCACTCAAGCCTCGCTTCAACCCCAGGCCTGGCACGCCAAATGGGCCGTACTGAAAATTGAAGTGCAAATCGCGCGCGTTGTAAGCCGATTCCGAAACACCCCACGGCACACTGTGTTCGCGTCCGTAAGCAATCTGCCGGGCGACAATGGCTTTGCAAGTTTGGTCAAGCAAGGTCTCGGCATAATCGCGCGTGACAAGCAGCGGCATCAGATACTCGAACATCGTCGCCGTCCACGAAACAAGCGCGCGCCCAGCGCCGTCAATTTGCGTCAATTGCCGTCCGAGGCGAAACCAGTGTTCTTGCGGCGCGTCGCCCTTCGCAATGGCAACCAGACTGGCGAGCCGGGATTCCGAAGCCAGCAAATCATAGAAAGAATTATCGCGCCGCCCCTCCGAGAGGTTATAGCCGATGACAAACAGTTTGCGCTCCTCGTCAAACAAGAAATGAAAGTCCATGACTTCGACCAGCTCGTCGCACGTCTGTGCCAGTACGCTAGTGCGTTGCAAGAAATTCGTGGCAGCCAACGCAGTCTTTTTGATTGAGGCAGTAAGGGAGGTCAGTCCCGCTAGAAGCGCGGTCCGTTCGTTCGTTTCAAACGAGGCCAGATCGGCAGCCAGTGCTTCGATTTCAGCCAACGTGCGCGTACAGTGCTCGTCAATCTCGCTGACAGTAGGTACGCGGCTCAACGTTGCAGTAATCTGTTGCCAGCGTGTCACAAATTGTGGCGCAGCGTGTTCGATCAGCGGCGTGAGATGTCCGAGCTGCGCCGTATTCCAGGCTATGAGCGTGTTGAAGTCACGCCGCGCCGCACGCGTCTGGGTCAGGAGCGCCGCGATCCAGAAATGGAACTCTGCGAAACTCTCCGTGGTGTCTGCGCCCTGCTCTTGTTCAAGCGCGTGCGCGATGTCCTCGACTTCGTTCGCACGCCTGGTCAGTTCATCAAAGAACGTAGCCCAGCGGCTTAAGTCCTCTGGCCTATCCTGCATCGCCGCAACCAGCGTCACACAAGCCTCGATCTCGCGGTTTAATTGTTTGACGGTAACGACCTGTGTGCGATCTTTGACTGTGCCGATGCGTTTCGCTTCTTCACGCAACAAGCTGAGCGTGTCGGCCAGACCTTGCAGCCACTGCGCATCGAATAATTTCTGTTCTGATAGCTCCAGTGCCGCTTGTTTGACGGCAATCAGATGACCGGCCAGATTGCCGCTGTCCACGGTTGAGATGTATTGCGGATTGAGCGGCGCGAGTGTTTGAGTGTCATACCAGTTGAAGAAATGTCCGCGAAATTTTTCCAGTTTGCGCAGCGTCGCAAAACTCAGTTCAAGCCGTTCGACGGTTTCAAACAATCCGACATAACCGAAGTCGCGTGCGGCGCAAGTCGAAAGCAGCAGCAACCCGATGTTGGTGGGCGACGTGCGGTGCGCAATCGCCGGGTACGGGTCTTCCTGAAAATTATCGGGCGGCAACCAATGATCGGTATCCCCAACGAAGGTTTCAAAGAAACGCCAGGTGCGGCGCGCGATCAAACGCAGCGTCTGCCGCTCTTCACCATGCAGTGTGCGGCTGGATTGTTTGAGTGAGCGCCCGCTGCTGCTGACATAGTAAGCGAGCAATGGCGACACGGCCCAGGCCAGCAAAAATGGCAGCGCGAGCACAAATGCCTGTGGTCGCAGCACGCTAATTAACAACGCAATGCCGGAGGCGAATAACGTCACCGGGTACATCAATCGCCAGAATGCGGCGCGGTCGTGGCGGCTGCTGCTTTCGGTTTGCGCCGCTGTCACCCATTCGAGCAGATGCTTGCCTGAAATCAATTTGCGATAGGCGACACGCGCGATGGCATCCAGCATCACCCAGGCTTGATGCGGCAGAAATAAGAGCGTCAATGCAACTTGTTTCGTATTCGTGCCGAAATCACTCCAGACGTGCCAGAAATAGCTCGTCCACGGCACGCCGCGCGGATGCAAAAACAGACTCGTGGTGACGTGCGCATAGACGGGAAAGCTCACCGTTAAGAGCGCGAACAACATCCACCACACGGGTGAACCTGGCAGAAAGGTCCACGCTCCAATCAACCACAACAGCAACGCCGGCGCGACGAGACTGCGGCGCAGGTTATCGAAAATCTTCCAGCGCGAAATCAGCGGCAGCGTGTTGCTAACAGTTTGGCCTGTATTATTCGGCACGCGCGGCAGCAGCCAGCGCGCAATCTGCCAGTCGCCGCGCGTCCAGCGGTGCTGGCGTTTTGCGTAGGTGTCGTAATGCGCCGGGTGATCGTCGAGCAATTCGATGTCCGACACGAGTGCGGCGCGCGCATACAAACCTTCAAACAGATCATGGCTGAGCAACGCATTATCCGGCACGCGCGCGACAAGGGCTGCCTGAAAAGCGTCTACGTCATATAAACCTTTGCCGATAAAACTCCCTTCGGCGAAAAGGTCTTGATACACATCTGAGGCGGCCGTGCTGTACGGATCAACACCGGTATTGCCGGAGAAGATGCGGGCGAAACGCGAACGCGCGCTGCTCTCAAGCGTGACGCTGACGCGCGGTTGCAAGATGCCGTAACCACGCACGACGCGCCGCGTGGTTGGATCAAACTGTGCGCAGTTGAGCGGATGCCTGATCGTTGCCACCAGCTTGCGCGCGCTGTCGCGCGGCAGTTGCGTATCGGAATCGAGCGTAATGACATAGCGAATACTGGCGAGCAGCGCCGCATCTGCCTCGACAGCAGTTGGAGCCACGACAAAACTGGTATCACGGGCGCCCCGCAACAGGCGATTGAACTCTTCCAGCTTCCCGCGTTTGCGTTCCCAGGCAATCCATTTGCCTTCCGATTCATTCCATTGCCGCCGCCGATGAAACAGGAAAAATCTGCTGGTCGTATCTTCCGCCGAGGTATAGCGGGTGTTCAGTTTTTCGATGCCGTTGAGGGCGAAGGCCAGTAAGTCGTTATCATTCGGCAACTCTTCTGTCGGCGCATCGGCAAAGTCCGTAAGCAAGGCAAAATAGAACTGCGGGTCTTGATTGGCGAGATAGTGGACTTCCAGTTTTTCAATCAATTCGGCTGCGACTTTCTCGCTCGTCAACAGCGTCGGTACCACGATTATCGTGCGCGCTTCAACGGGCGTCTCGGCGTCTGCGTCCATCTTCGGCAGGATGCGCGGCTTGAAGGTATGCGTGATGTCCCAGTTGAGTACGCTCAAGGCCAGATCGGTCGCCGGAAGCAATGCAAGCAACGCGATGCTAACGAAACCGAGCGGTGTCGCGCCTGCGCGTACAGCGGCGAGCGCAAGCAGCGACAAAATCAGGCCGATGAGTAAGGCGAAGAGGCCGAAATAAAAGAGCGTCGGGTGGTGGAGCGCCAGGCGTTGTGCGCCTTCGACGAGCGAAGGACCATAATTAACTTTGTGTTCCAAACCGGCACGGCCATCATCAATCAGATAGTAGCCGACGTGCGCCTGCGCCAAATTCGGCGGATTACGCTCCTGCGCTTGTTGCGCCAGTTCGACGACGCGGCGCGCGACAACAAGCTCGCTGGTGCGCGTGCGTCTAGCGATGTGTTCGATCTCATGGCGATAACGGTCACGCGTTGTAAAGTCCATCCGCGCGTAAGCGCCCGCTGGATCGGCGCTCAGTAGTGGTTCAATGAGGCAGACGCTTTCAACGAAAGCTGGCCAGTCGAGCGTTGAAAGCAACTTCATGCTCGTGATGATGTTGCCGACTGTCACTTGTGCGGCCGCTTGCCGATGATTCTCAAGCTGAACGATCTGTTCGATGCTCTGATCCCGGCTTTGCACCTCCCGCTCAATCCATTCGATGAGCGGCGCGACGTCTGGGTCTTGATCGCGCAAGCGTTGCGTCAATTGCACGACAAAGGCGCGGCCTATTTGTTTGCGAGTTTCCAGTTGCTCAATGATGTCAGCCACAGCAGACCGCTGTTGCTGATCGCTGGCCGCCAGTAGCGTGTCGGCCAGCGTGTCGGCTTCTTCGCGCTCTGCGCGCGCCGCCACGACGCGCGTCGTTAGCCGCTTGAGATTTTCCAGCAGCGCGAGCCGCAGCGTGATTGCGACGGCCCAGAGTTCGCCAATCGTCAGAGGCGCGACCTGTTGATAGGCGTGGATATAACGCCGCAACGAGTCACCGTCAAAACGGCTGTCGGTGTGGGCAACAAAAGTATAAGCGATTGCATAGATACGCGGGTAACCGCGCATCTCGCCTGTGCTGAGCTTAGGCAGTTGGTAGTAATAACTCTTCGGTAAGTCTTCGCGAATTTGGCGGAGTTGTTCTTCGACAACGTGAAAATTATCAATCAGCCACTCAGCGGCAGGCGAAATCCCCTGCCCTGAAAAAACCGCTGCCGCGAGCGTACGGTAAGCAACTGTAAGCTGGCGACCGTTTTCTTCAAATTGCCGCAGCAATTGCCGCCCACGTTGCGGCCCTTCACTGACTTGATGTTCAGCCGCCAGCGTGGCGGCATACTGCTCCAACCGCTCAATGCTGAATAACTCTTCACGAATCGGTTCTTCATCACTCCATTTGCTAGAGGCTGTAAAGAGGCGATCACTGCTGATGTTAATTCTTTTCATTCATGTCAATAGATACAAGAAGGGCTCATCTAAGGCAATGTCTGGCTCGAATGGTGCGCGGCAGCGCCGAGCTTTGCAGCGTCTTCCGCTGTTAGCGAATTTCACCCGCGATGAAGCGCATTTTCAAAAGTTACGTAAAGGCACTCAGCCTTGCCAACCAACCAGCATTAGCACTCCTGCTTCAGCCAAAATCAGCTTGCCCAGAACGCGGTCCAGAACGTGGCCTGCCTATTGCCACAACCAAAGTCTGCGGTCACGGCAACAGGGCACAAGAATCTGGTGTTGAAAATAGCATACGACCAGTCAGTTCTGCTTACACGGTTGTGCCTGCCAAGTGCAGGCGGCGCTGGTTTCCTGCTGTTCAGGCGCGCGTTCTATACGGCGAAACCTCTCTTTCAACAATCAACGCACTAAGCCACCTTTCTTTTCGTAATTGTCTATAACAGAACAGCAATTGCTCCCAGGCTGACCGATGATCAGCCTGGAGCTTGAAAAAAGAGAGAACTATGGCACACATCCTTCACGGCAACGAACAGCAATCCTATTCCGATTCGGTGGGCATCAATCATCCGCGCTACAGCGGTGGCTTATTTTTATTGCTCGTGGTCATTCTGCTGTTGTTTTTCTGGGCTGATCTACCACGGCTGAGCAACAACATTGACCACCTGCTGACCGGCGGTTCCAATTCCGCGATCTTGCCAGTCAAAGATTCAGCCCCAGGAAATCACACGGAAATAAGGTACGTGACGGCGGACAATCTCAATCTGCGCGAGCAACCCAGTGAGTTGGCCCGCGCCAGCGATCAGCTTCCCAGAGGAACCAAAGTCGCGCTCTTGGGCAACTCACACCAGGAACCCGATGGCGATGTTTGGCTCAAAGTAAAAGCTGAATCGTTCCTGGGCCTGCAGGTGGGATGGGTACGGCAACTTTGGTTGGGGCGCAATCCGTATCCAGCGGTACCACCAGTTCGACGTGCAAGCACAAACCCAGCCCCGGAAACCAGATATATAACGGCCAACAATCTCAACCTACGCGATCAAGCAAGTAAGGTGGCCCGGCCAAGTTATTCACTGCCCAAAGGAACCAAAGTCATCTTGTTAGGCAACACCGAGCAGGATTTTGATGGCGAGGTCTGGTTCCAGGTACGAGTTGCAACGCTGGATGGAACCAGAATTGGCTGGATCAATCAACGCTACTTTGAATAACAGGGCCGCGCTGCGCGTGGATTTTGGAGCGTGCCACTGACTGCCAATCCTCTTGGTTTTCTTTTCCAGGTTGTCCAATAAGGGACGGTAAATTCTCTTCCTCAGACCGATTATCGAGCCATCGAGTAACACACCAACCGATCCTTCCGCGAAGGAGGCGATCATATCAAAGAGGCAGGTATGTGGAATAAAGACGAACTTACAGGCAAGAAGAAACAAATCACGGGCACGATCAATGAAAAAGTCGGGGAGTTTATCCATGATCCGCAGCTTGAAGCCGAAGGCGAAGCGGAGCAGCTCGAAGGACAAGCCCAGCAAAAGATTGGCAAATTACGCCGCAAGACCGGTGAGACTATTAGGCAGGCTGGCAAGGTAATTGCCGGGTCAGGAATCACCAGTCTGTTGGCGCTGACGCTCTTGGGCGGCAGTCTGGCGCGGACCAAAGCGGTCGAATTGGCAAAGAGCGCACATGCCGGTTTGATTGTGACCACCAAAATTGATGTCAAACCCGGCAAAATAACGCGGCATTGCCAAGTCGCGGGGTGAGAAACTCGGCGACTCGCTCGATGATGCGTGGATTCACACCACCATCGTCGCCCAATTGAGCGGCACGACCACGACGCCGGAACACAAGATCAACGTGGATGTGAACAACAACGTCGTGACGTTGCGCGGCACCGTCGAGACGGCCGCACAGAAGACGGAAGCCGAAAGCCTGGCCAAAAACACTGCAAGCGTCAAAGGCGTCACCAATCAATTGAGAATCGGCAGCGCGTCTATAAAGAAGTCCTAAGTCCGCGCGCCACTTCAATACTGGGGTGATTAACCCTGACAAGAACGGGGCCGGCAAAAGCCCTGGCGCAAGTCATCAGCAGAAAGAGGAACGACCAATGTTACGTGGTGTGAACGATCTGAATGGTTTCAAAATCGCCGCCCTGGATGGCGAGATCGGCAATGTCGAGGAGTTCTATTTTGATGACGAGCGCTGGGCCTTGCGCTACATCGTCGTCAATACGGGCACTTGGCTCGCGGGCAAGCAGGTACTGGTTTCGCCTTTCTCGGTGATGCAGGTGGATCAAGAGAACCGCCAACTTCATGTCGCCCTGACCAAAAGCCAGGTCGAGAAAAGCCCCGATATTGACACGCGCAAGCCCGTCTCGCGGCAGATGGAAGCGCATTATGCGGATTATTACGGTTTTCCTTACTATTGGGGCAGCTCATTACTGTGGGGATCCGAAGAACTCCCTACGCTGGCGGCACAGCAATCCCTCGCCGCGACGGCATCCCCGGTCGCGCCGGATGCCGCCAGCACAGGGCGCTCAACCATGCCTATGACGAAGCCTGGATTAGGCGCCACGGTGCGCATTGTAGTGTCAGAAGATGTGCATTTGCGCAGCACACAGGAAGTGTCGGCCTATTCCATCGCGGCGACGGACGGCGAGATTGGGGCCGTCTATGATTTTATTGTGGACGATGAAAGCTGGGCGATTCGTTATCTGGCGATTGACACGCACAAATGGTGGCCGGGCAAGAAGGTGATGATCGCCCCGCAATGGATCACTTCGATAGAGTGGGCGCAGGCCAAAGTCCACGTGAATCTCGCGCGCGAAGGCATTAAGCAAAGCCCCACCTACGACAGTTCCAAACTACTCGCGCGCGAATACGAGGAACAGCTTTACGAACATCATGGGCAAACTGGCTACTGGCTGAAGTAAAGCATTCGTTCAGCGTCCAGCATCAGCAAGAATCTTCGGCTGAGACCAAAAGGAGAGACGATGGCAAGCAAAGAAAGACCCATTTTGACGAACAACAATCGTGCGCGAGCTGAAGCATTGGCCCGCAAAAGGGTTTTGACACCTTCAAAATAACGCTGGCCTGGTTGTTTCCTAAAGCTGTGGTAAAGAGGCCAAGAAAGTATTTACCCAAGAGCCGATTGCTTACGCCTCAAGCGTTTATGGCGCGGTGTTAGGTGAACTGAGAACGAGGCGGTAAGATACACAACGCAGAGGGCAACTATGATTCAAGAAACACCACAAGCCGACCTGTTCAAATTACAAATGGGGGAATCGCTGCGGCAAGAGACGCTGCATTCGCGCGCTGTCACGATTCCGAAAAACGATAATGTTTATACGTGTGGCGACAATGATGAGTTGGTCTATTACATCGAGAGCGGCCAGATCAAATTGCTGATGCTCTCGCCCAGCGGGAGAGAATGCCTGTTGGCCATCCATTCCAAGGGAGATATTTTCGGCGAGTTGTGCCTGTCCGGCTTAGGCCCACGGCTGGAAACTGCCACCGCCATGGAAGACTCGGTCATCAAACAAATTCCCTGCCCCAAATTCTTTGAGCGTTTGGGCCGCGACGCGCTGTTCGAAGGCTTTGTGCGCTACTTGGCCGTGCGGATTGCGGATCAGCAGCAGGTCATCGCCAATCTGGTGACGGTGGACAGTGAACAGCGCCTGGGCAAAACGCTGCTCAGCCTGGCGCGTTCCCTCGGTAAAAAAGACCCGCGCAGCATCCGCATTGAATTGAAGATCACACATGAAGAATTGTCCGAGATGGTAGGTACCACGCGGCCCCGTATCAGCGTCTTTATGCAGCGCTTTCGCAACCTCGGGCTGATTGAAACAAACGCCGATCACTTCCTCATCATCAAAGAAAACAAACTCAGTGCTTATCTGGCACAGATTGCCTAGCGCGCTGGCGCAAGTTGGTGCGTGCCGCGGGACTGTCCGGCAACACTTCTTTTTAACCACGTCTCTTTTTGGACAGACAGCCAGCCTGGATTAGCCGACCCTTCGCTTTCCATTCACTAATTTATCGAACAGTAGCGTGGAGTGAAGCCCATGATTCAGGAGATTACTCAAGCCGAGCAGTTCAAACAGCAATTGGCCTATTCAATGCAACAAGAAACGCTGCATTCGCCCGCCCGCACGATTGCCAAAAATGCCTGTGTCTACGGGCATGGCGAATCAGATCAGACGATTTACTTCATCGAGAGTGGGCAAATCAAAATGCTGCTGCGCTCACCTGAAGATCGAGACTGCCTGTTGGCGATTCACACGGCAGGAGATATTTTCGGCGAACTTTGCCTCGCCGGACTGAGCACACGGCGGGGAACCGCCATTGCCATGGAAGAATCGGTGCTCAAACCCATCACGCGCCCCCAATTCTTCGCGCGTTTAGAACGCGACGCGCTGTTTGTGGTGGGTTTCGTGCAATATCTGGCGGCGCGGCTGGCCGACCAGCAAGAAGTCATTGCCAATCTCGCAACGGTGGATAGCGAACAACGGTTGGGCAAGACGTTATTGCGCCTGGCCCACGCGCTCGGCAAGAAAGAACCCCACTGCATCTGCATCAAACTGCGGATTACGCACGAGGAATTGTCCGAGATGGTCGGCACCACGCGCCCCCGCATCAGCGTCTTTATGCAGCGCTTTCGGAATCTAGGTTTGATCGAAATAAACGCCGAGCACTTTCTGATTATCAAAGAAAAGGAACTCACCGCGTACCTTGCCCAGATCGCCTAGCCTCTGAGCCAGCACGGCAATTCTTTTCGACTTGTTCAATATTGAACGGCCCTCTCTCTGCAATCAGCCTATCATTCACTTTCAAAATAAGTCAGCGTTGGAAGCAAAGCTTAACGCACACGGCCTGGCTGGTTGCGTGCAAAAGCTGGAGGAGAGTTATGGTTCAAACAATTATCGTTATTCTCGTTGTGCTGTGGCTGCTGGGCCTGATCGGCAACATCGGAGGCGGCTTGATTCACGCCCTGTTGGTGATTGCCGCCATTGTGTTGCTTTACAACCTGGTCACCGGCCGCCGGGCCTGAAACTGAAGGAGGCATGCCAATCGTGCTTGCTGCGATGCCAACCCTCAAGGGTTTGGCAAACAATTTAGTCTACAGAGTGGGGGACGTCCGGGGGGATGGTTCTGTACTCCGCAGGAGTGGCGTCGCGAGGACACGAGGCTACTCTTTTATGGGTGGAAGGTCGAAGAAGGAAGAGAAAGATCTTCCACCCATTTTTACTTCCGCATCATTGCGGCCCTCTTTTTCCGCGTCAGCTCGCGAAACGCCATGATTTTGAGATGCGGAGGTTGTGGGTATTCGGGGGAACACCCATAGCAATTCCGTACAAGAGTAGATTCAACTCTGGAGCTGTAATCTACTCCCTTCTGGGTGAGAGATCGTAGCTGTAAAGCACCATAAAGTGATCTCTCACCCATTTTTCCCCTCGTCAATGCGCGAACTGCGCGATCATCAAGCTTGGCTTCCCTCAGCGGCTGCGCTCGAAGTAGTGGGGTAGTTAGAATGTCAGAAAGGAAATTATGAGTAGTAATATTGCAATTGGTAACGCGGCACAACGCCGCCTCTTATATGCGGTCAGTACGGTGTTCGCACTGCTGCTGGCGAGCGGCAATCTGAGCAAGGTCTCCGCACAAGGTTCAGGGGCCTGGGCGATTGTGCAGGCGCAACGCGCCGTCAGAGAACAAATCATTAATCAGGAGGGCGGGGGCGGTTCGACAGTGACTTTTAACCGCGATACCCAAACTGAATCCAGAGCGAATTCGGTGGTGCGCGTGAGTGGGACGGGCACGTTCTCAAATAACAATAATAATGCGCGTAACGGCGCTGGACGTAACAATGCCGCACGGTCGCGCGAGTTTTCTTATGAAGCGACCGTTAACAACCGCAACCGCAATAGCGGCTACAGTAATGTATCTGACATTCGGTACGACTTGCGCGGCGGGCGGCCGGGCAGTAACCGTGATAACAATGATAGAGGCGGTGACAGAACGCAGAGCATCCATTGCGCCTCCGATGATGGGCGGCGCCACACCTGCGCGATTAATGTCACCAATGGTAACGTGCGTATGGTGAATCAAAAGAGCGGGGCGCTCTGTGTGCAAGGGCGGACTTGGGGCTTTGACCAAACCGGCATCTGGGTGGATCGCGGCTGCCGCGCCGATTTCGAAGTCAGTGGCGGGCGCGGTAATGACAATTACGGTCGTGACAATAATCGTGACAATAATCGTGACAATAATCGTGGTAGTAACCGGCCTGACGGGCGTGTGACTTACTCCGGCCCGATCATGAACCGCCATAGCGATAAAGCCCTAGACGTAACCGAGCAGGGTATGCAAGACGGGGCCAACATCCAGCAATGGAGCTATGCCGATCAGCCCAATCAAAACTGGGAGGTCATAGACCTGGGCAATAACGAAATCGCCATCCTGAGCCGCCACAGCGGCAAGGCGCTCACCGTTCAAGGTGACCGCGATAACAACGGAGCGAACATCATTCAACGCGGCTGGAACGCTACCCCGCAACAGCGTTGGCGAATGGAAAGCGTAAACGGCGATTATTACCGCATCGTCAGCGTGGACAACGGAAAATGCCTGGATGTAACCCAACAGGGTAAGCAGGATGGCGCCAGCATCCAGCTCTGGGATTATGCCAACCAGGCGAACCAACAGTGGAGATTCAAACGCTAAACCAGCAGCCTGCTCAGGCATCCGTTAGCAACAAAGGAACGCCTGAGCAGCCTCTGACGGGCGCATCTGTATCCGTCAGAGGCATACCTAAACCGGGCCGTCGCGCTAGCCCTTAACCAAAAGGAGCACCATGTCTGTTGCAAAAGTAACCGAGATCATCGCCTCATCGCCCGACAGTTTTGAGGATGCCACCCGCAAAGGGATCAAGCGAGCCGATAAGACTTTGAAAAACGTGCGGGGCGCCTGGGTCAAAGATCAAAAGGTGGTAGTTGAAAAAGGCAAGATTACCGAGTACCGTGTGACGCTGAAAGTTTCGTTCGTGCTGAAAAACTGAGCAGGTAAGCAATCTGCTGATGGGCTTGGCCGCTGAAATCGCCCAAATTGAAGAGCCACTTTCCCTGCCCGCTTGCTGAACCAACTTGCGTGACGGCGCTAAATCCGTCTGCCAGCCTTACGAATCAACTGCGACGCTACAGATAACTGAACGCAAACAAGCAACAGCCTAGAGGTCAAAGAACACCCTGAGAGGTCAAAGAAAATATGGATACAGAAACGAGAGCAAAACTGAAGGCAATTTTATTGCGCGGCAAGCTGGGGCAGTTCGTCAACGAAGACGAGAACGCGTTTGCCCGCAATTGCTGGCGTCAGTGGCCCAAAGAATACTCCCTCTTGCAAACTGAGGAAGTCATCCCGGAGGCCGAAAAACTCATTCCCCGCCTGCGGACCAACACTCATTCCAAAAATCAGTCTAACAATCAGAGCAACACCACACAGTCACGCCACAATTCCACGAAACCACGCAAAGCCCGCCCAGCGCAGAAACGACGCCCGGGACCACAACGCGGACGGCGCTCTTGAGCAATCTGGCCTAGGTATATCAGCAACACCTTCGGGACTCAGAATTGATTGAGGCGCTGGCCACGCATTCCTCATTCGCAAAAAGCCGCCGCGCACGCACTGACCGCACAGCGAGGCATAGTCACCCTTGGTCACCCGTAACCTTGAAAAGAGCTATTTTCACCCCTGTGTGATGCTAAACAGCAACCCATCCAGCCTGAGCCCATTCTCCGTCCGCCACGATGGGGCAGTTCGCTCATTTCCTAAACGTAGCCCAGAAAATTCACTGTATTCCCGTTTCAACTCCGGGAAAATACTGCGTTGACTCGCTCGTGATCGGGAGCATTTGCAAATCGCACGTGTCAGGAGAGGTGCTCTGTATCCCTGGGCAAGTTGCTCTCACGAATCGTTACATTATTTAGCGAAGCCAATTCTCTGTCTATGCAACGATCTTAGCCGTTGCGCCGGAAGAAACCGAAGTGCTTGCTGATGCCGGGTATGATAGACTGACCTTGGTGACCTGCCATCCCTTCAATTTTGTAGGCTCAGCACCCAAGAGATTTATTGTCAGCGCACGCAAGCTTCCCAAGTGAAACAACACCAACATTATCGTTACAGCATTCCGCTGCCATCCCCGCACATCGTTGGCCAGGCTTGAGCACCGCCGACACCGTGAGCCAACCGCCTTTTGCTCAATTGTCCAATATTGGACGGTAATAAATTCAAGCCTGATCAATGATGACGTGAAACCATCAGATTTCTAACAGGCCTGAATGCCAATTTACCGGCACTTGAAGTTTGTTAAACAAGCAGTCCTCCAAGCGATCCTAAAGGAGCGTGTTGAATGCCCAAGGCAACCTTTGAAAAAGGCCCAGCCGGTTCTTCCGGGGAAGCCGAAAAACTTCGGAAAGAGATTGCAGTGTTAATCGGCCAACGGGCCGCGCTCACGCAGCAGAGTCAGGGTGCTTCCACCCTGATGCAAAAGCTCGGGAAAACCTACGGATTTGGTGTGGCCAGAAAACTGGAGTGGGCCGATTTCAAGCTGAAATTCAAACAGGAACAATTGGCTGACTGTGAACAGCACAACCGCCACACGATGCTTGCTGGAAACTCGTCAGGGCTTCACCTGGTAGCGGCTGTCAAAGAAGCCGCCCAGCACAAGATGGAACGCACGATTGCAGAAAATCCGTCGGAGCTTGAGCCGCATATCAGGCGCGCTTACCAATTACTCATTGCGGCAGAACAATAAAATCCCGCAGCTTGCTTTTTGCTGATTAGCAAAGGGCCTTAACAGCGGCACCCATTTGGCTGTCGCCTAACTGAAACGTCCGATTCCAAGAGAGAAATCATGTCAACAAGAAATGGCGATAGAGCTAGAGCACGTAGAGAACAGCAAAAGAAACTGTTGCGCCGCCAGCGTAGCCAGAATTTGCGCCAGGACTTGCCAAACAAGTCACAGGTTGCCGCCGCACCCGATTTGGTGAAGGCTGAACCCAAAACCGCGCCCACTGATTAACTGTGGTCGAGCAAGATTGAGGCCTGAGCAAGCGCCTGGCCACATCCTGCTCAGGAGTACCCAATGACCAAAATCCGCACAATCATCACTGTCATGCTGGGGATGGCATTTGCCGCTCCCGCGCTCTATGCACAAGACCTTTCTATTTACCGCCAGTTCCGGCTGGGCGCTTCGCTACCGGTCGTGGCGAAACAGGCGCGCTTGAATCCGGCCGATGCAAAAACGCTGCATCAACGTCCAGCGCTGATTCAGGAACTGGAATGGCAGGCGATTTATCTTGACTCGAAACGGACGGCTGACTCCGTGCGAAATATTCTGTTCAGCTTTTACAACGGCGAACTGTTTCGGCTGCTCGTCACCTACGACCGGGAACGTACCGAAGGACTCAACGTGGAAGATGTCATCGGGGCCATTTCAGCCAAGTATGGGGTAGCCACCAAGCCCGGCGTTGAGTTGAGGCTTATCACAACTCACGTACCGCTGGATGGAGAAAAGATCATCACCGAGCGTAACGAAAAGGTCATCGCCCGCTGGGAAGACGACCAATACTCTTACAACCTGCTACAACCCTATCCTTCGGCCCCCTTCGGTCTGGCAATTTATGCCAAACGGCTTGAGGCACTGGCCCAGACGGCGGTCGTCGAATCGCTGCGGCTGGATAAACAAGAAGCGCCGCAAAGAGAACTCGCGCGCCAGGCGGCCAACGCCGCCGCCGCCACCGTTAAACAAGCGGAGGCCAGACGCACCAATAAACCGCCCTTTCGCCCTTAACGCATTACAGCGTAACCAACCGGGCGGGCCAGGCAGCAATAACGCGGTCGTGGCCTGCGGTTAAACAACAGTGGTTACGCAACGAGAACCTGAAATGTCAAAACAAATTACTTATGGAACCGATTCGCGCGCCGCGCTGTTACGCGGCGTCAACATGCTGGCCGATACGGTCAAGCTTACGCTTGGCCCGCGTGGACGGAATGTGGTCATTGATAAAAAATTCGGCTGCCCACCGTCACGAAGGACGGCGTGACCGTCGCGCAGGAAATCACCCTGCAAGACCCGCTCGAAAACATGGGCGCACAGATGGTGCGCGAAGTGGCCGCCAAGACTTCTGATATTGCAGGTGATGGGACGACCACTGCAACCGTGCTGGCCCAGGCGATTTTCCGCGAAGGTGTTAGGACCGTAGCGGCGGGCGCAAACCCGATGGCCTTGCGACGCGGTATTGACAAAGCCGTCGAACGCGCGCTGAAAGAGATCAAGCGTCTAGCCAAGCCTGTCGCGGGTGACGCCATCAAGCAGGTCGGCACGATTTCGGCCAATGGCGACGCCGCCATCGGCGCAATCATTGCTGAAGCGATGGCGAAAGTCGGCAAAGACGGCGTCATTACCGTCGAAGAAGCACAGACGATGGAAACCACGCTGGAATTCGTCGAAGGTATGCAATTCGACCGTGGCTATCTTTCGCCGTATTTCTCTACCGACAATACCCGCCTGGAAACCGTGTTCGAGAATGCGCTGATTCTGTTGCACGACAAGAAGCTTAGTTCGATGAATGAACTCTTGCCCTTGCTGCAAAAGGTCGCCGAAAAACGCCAACCGCTGCTGATCATCGCCGAAGACATCGAGGGCGAAGCGCTCGCCACCTTGGTGGTCAACAAACTGCGCGGTTCGTTAAACGTCGTGGCCGTCAAAGCACCGGGGTTCGGTGATCGCCGCAAAGAAATGCTCGAAGACCTTGCGATCCTGACCGGCGGTCAGGTCGTTAGCGAAGAACTGGGTATTTTGCTCAAAGACGTCAAGCTCGACGAATTGGGACAGGCAAAAAAAGTGGTCGTGGATAAAGACTCTACGCTCATTGTCGAAGGCCATGGCCAAGCCGCTGATCTTGCGGGTCGTGTCAAAAACCTGCGCAAGCAGGTGGAAGCTTCGACCTCTGAGTACGACCGCGAGAAATTGCAGGAACGGCTCGCCAAATTGGTCGGCGGCGTGGCTGTCATCAAGGTCGGTGCGGCCACCGAGATGGAAATGAAAGAAAAGAAGGCGCGGGTTGAAGACGCCATGAACGCTACGCGCGCGGCGGTCGAAGAAGGTATCGTTCCTGGCGGCGGGGTGGCCTACATACGCGCGGCCAAGGTGTTGGAGAAATTCAAAATCTACAAAGACGAAGAAGGCGACCCCGATGAACAGATCGGCGTCAACATCGTCAAACGCGCCCTTGAAGAACCGCTCCGCCTGATCTCGCAAAACGCCGGCAAGGAAGGCTCCATCATCGTTGCCCGCGTTCGTGCGGAAAAGAACGAACTAGTGGGCTTCAATGCGGTCACTGAGGGATTTGAAGACTTGGTCGCGGCGGGCGTGATTGATCCGGCCAAAGTCACCCGTTCGGCGCTGCAAAACGCCGCTTCGATTGCGGGGTTGCTGCTCACGACGGAAGTGATGATTTCGGATTACCCGGGCGAAAGCGCGGCGGGTATGCCGGCGGGCGGCGAGATGGGTTATTAGAACAGTAATGTAGCAAGGAAATGGCTTGCCGCAAAAAAGCGCCAAAGATGCCAAAGAACTTTGCTTATCTAATCAGTTTTGCGTCTCTGGTGTCTTTTTTGCGGCCTAGTTTCCCCTTCCCCCGTGTCAATGAGGTAGATCAATGAAAATTATTGAACGCACGCTGAACGACATCACCGTGCTGGAACTTGATGGCGAATTGGCCCTCGATCACAACGCCCAATTCCGCAAAAAGGCCCACGCTGCTCTTGACGCGGGCACGCGCAAGCTGATCGTCAATCTGGCGAAAGTTGATTATATGGACAGCAGCGGGCTGGGCGAGTTGATCTCTTGCTATACCACGCTGAAAAAATTGGGGGGCCGTCTCACGCTGCTGCAACTCAACCATCGGCTGCAACATTTGCTGACGATCACAAAACTGCACACCGTGTTTGAACTATACGATACAGAGGCTGCGGCAGTGGCCAGCTTCACCAAGCTGGCAGAAAGTGAGAAGTCCGGCAATGCGAGTGCTGCTAATTTACCCTGAATTTCCAGATACTTATTGGAGCTTCCGACACGCACTTTCATTTGAGGGAAAGCGTTCCGCTTTTCCGCCGCTCGGGTTGTTGACTGTGGCGGCCTTGTTGCCCCAGGCCTGGGAGCGGCGGCTAGTGGATCTGAACGTGCAACCGCTCAAAGCGGCGGATATTGCTTGGGCCGAGTTGGTTTTTGTCAGCGCGATGCTCACGCAGAAAGAGGCACTTGAACAGGTGGTTGCCCGTTGCAAAACGCAAGGCAAACGCGTCATCGTGGGCGGGCCTTATGTGACGACCAATGCTGTCGCCCTGCCCCAGGCCGATCATCTTTTTTTGGATGAAGCGGAAACGACGCTGCCTGAATTTGTGCGCGACCTCGAACGCGGCGAAACCAAGCGTGTTTACGAAGCGGCTGAGCGGCCCGCGTTAACTGCAACACCGCTGCCCGACTTCAAACTTGCCGATCTGAGCAAATACAGCGCGATGTCGGTGCAATTTTCACGCGGCTGTCCGTTTCAATGTGAGTTCTGCGACATCATCGAAATCTATGGCCGCGTGCCACGTACCAAAAGTAATGCGCAGATGCTGGGCGAACTGGACGCACTTTTCGATTTGGGCTGGCGCGGAATGGTGTTCATCGTGGATGACAACTTCATCGGCAATAAGCGCAATGTCAAAAAATTCCTGCCCGATTTGGCCGTGTGGTCAGAGCAACACGGCCAACCGTTTTCTTTCATCACTGAAGCCAGCGTGAATCTGGCAGACGATGAGGAATTGCTTGAAGGGATGCAGCGCGCGGGGTTCCGACGCGTCTTCCTCGGCATTGAGACGCCGGTGGAAGCCAGTTTGATCGAGGCGCAAAAGGGGCAAAACACGCGCGGCGACCTGTTGGCTTCGGTGCAAAAAATTCAGCGCTACGGCATGGAAGTCATGGCCGGCTTTATCGTCGGCTTTGACAACGACCCGCCGGATATTTTCGCGCGACAGATCGAATTCATCCGCGCCAGCGCCATCCCGCTGGCGCTGGTTGGCCTGCTTAACGCGCTGCCGCAGACGCAGCTCTGGCGCCGGCTCGAACGCGAAGGACGCTTGCTGGTGGAAAGCACCGGCAATAACACCGACGGCACGCTGAACTTTATTCCCAAGATGGACGCGACGCGACTGCTAAGCGGTTACCAAACCATTCTGCGCACGATCTACAGCCCGAAAGAGTTCTATCAACGTGCGCTCGATAGTTTGGAGCGCGTTACCGCCGCTTCCACCGAACCGCGCCGTAAGGGATTAATCAACGATGTCGTGACGCTGGCGCGCGTCGTCCTGACACTGGGCGTGCGCGATTCGGTGCGCGGTGCGTTTTGGCACTACCTGCGCCGCGCGTTTATCACGCACCGCGCCAAGTTCGCCGAAGCAGTCAGGTTGGCTGCACGCGGCTATCACTTTCGTAAACTCACAGAAGGGTACACCAAATCCTGAGGCGTAACGGCCTTGCGAATCGGGTCCTTTCTACTTCCTTTTTGTCGTGGCTGTCTTTTACGGTTACAAAGAGGCATGCTGAATCCATTCAACGGCTGGCCACACGGTCTGCCAGGGAGTACAAGATCAATGGGATCAAACATCATCGAAAACAATTTCCGCAAAGTGCTGGTGGCCTCGCAACGTGCCCGGCAACTTGAAAAAGGCGCCCGCCCGCTAGTGCAAGCGACGAATACGAAAATCACGTCCATTGCCTTGCAGGAAGTCGAACAAGGGCTGATCGGTTTTGAACTTGTGTTAAACCCGGAGGAGTTAGCTGTGCGTCGCGCCTAGCCGGGTACAAGTAATACAGGAAGCTTGGCAATAAAATGATCGTCACTCTCATTGATCTGGAAGAAGCGCGCGCTCGGCTCAGTGCAGGAGACGCACCATATGAATTTATGACCGATGATCCGCAACTTCGGCTGCTGGGCCCGGCCTGCCGATTTGGGGCAACGCTCTTACAAAGCTATCGCCAACAGGGTTTGTACGCCGAGAGTATCGAAGAAGCGAGTGAAATGGCCCGCGCGAAAAACGCAACGGTCACAGGCGTCTGGTTCGTCAAGCGCGAGCCAAATTAAACAGAAGCGGAGTAAAATAACGTGGAGAAAAAACGGCCTGCAACAAATGAATCAGCAAAACCTATGACCCAAACTTTCGCAGAAGAAAAGTCCTTGCAACGTGCCCAGAAACGTCTGGCTACGCAATCTGAACGCGATAAAATGGCAGAGCTGTCGCCAGCACAAATAGCGGATTCACAGCTAGACATTAAACATGCAGTGGAGGGGCAATGAAGTTGTGTGACTTTTGCCTGCTGCAACAAGAGATAGACAAGTGTTCCGCTGGGCACACTATCCCCAAGAAAATGAAGTGCATCGGCTTTACGCCGGGTATTGAGCGTTTTTGCGCTACGCCGACCGATTACAAGGGTCGTGACCAACTCAAACAAATGGCTGTGTATTTCGGCTTGACTGGCAAAGAACTCAAACGCGTCCTGGCCTTGAGCGACGCAGCCAGCAAATAAGACAAAAAAATCCAGAGAAGGAACCGCTCAATGAAAACAAGTGAAGTTATGCGCGCCTGGGGCCGTATTCTATCCGGGCGTCGCCCCGCTCTTTCCATCGAAATCACCCGTGAATGCCCGCTGCGTTGCCCAGGTTGCTATGCCTATGAAGAGGCGCATCTGGGGGTGGCCGGCCCCTTGCGTTCGCTCGCCGATTACCAAGGTGACGCGCTCGTGGAGGGCGTGCTGAAGCTGGTGCAGCAAGAACGTCCTTTGCACGTTTCGATTGTCGGAGGTGAGCCCTTGGTGCGCTTCCGCGAATTGAACACCTTGTTGCCGCGCCTGAGCGCAATGGACATCAGCGTACAACTGGTCACTAGCGCCGTCCGCCCAATCCCCGCTGAATGGGCGCAAATCCAGCAACTGACGCTGGCGGTTTCGATAGATGGGTTGCAAGCCGATCATGATCGCCGCCGCAAACCCGCCACATATGAGCGCATCCTCGCTAACATTAGCGGCCAACAAATCACCGTGCATTGCACCGTCACGCGCCAAATGACGGAACGCCCCGGTTATTTTGAAGAGTTTCTGCGTTTCTGGTCAGCCCGGCCCGAAGTCCGCAAAATCTGGATGAGCCTCTTCACACCGCAAAAAGGTGCCGCACCGGAAGAACTCCTGCCCGCCCAGGTGCGGGAACGGGTGCTGACGGAACTTAGGGCGCTGCGCTCTATCTTTCCCAAACTTGAACTGCCTGAATCGGTCATCGATAGTTATCGCAAGCCGCCCGCCGCCCCCTCAGAATGCATCTTTGCGTTGACGACCTCGAATTACACCGCCGACCTGCAAACCAAAATCACACCTTGCCAATTCGGCGGCAATCCCGATTGTTCGCAATGCGGCTGTATGGCTTCTGCCGGGCTCAACGCGGTGGGCGCACATCGGCTGGCTGGCGTGGTCCCGCTCAAGTCTATTTTCAAGGTGTCGCTGGCTGTCGGCACCGCGGTCAATAAGATGAACGGGAGAAATTAGTCGCGTAGGATGTTAGTAGCCCAGCCCTAATCCAGGCTTGAGGTTGGCCTGAGGTTGGCCTATTGAACGGCTGGGGAAAACACGTCGTTGGCAACCTTCAGCGCCGCAATGCCTGCACATTCGCCAGTAACCGCTGCGCACTGGGCGCATTGGGATTTGCTGCCTGCAACGCGCGCAACTCCCTTTCCGCTTCGTCCAACAAACCAGCCTGCGTATAAAGTAAGCCCAGCAACAGATGTGCATTGGGGTGTGTACGTCGCGCACGCGCCAGTTCATCGGCCTGCGCTTGCGCCAACACGCGGAAGCGGGCCTGTGTGGTAGGCGGTTTGGGCGCAATGATCTCTTGCCCATTCTGGCTGGCCTTTACTTGCCAGACGTAAAGCCGGCCGCGTGCCAAGGGTTGTGGCGGCGTCCATGCCGTCTGCTGCATGGCGGCGCTTTTCGTAACCAAGTTAAACTGTTCGTCATAAACTTCCACGATATAACTTGCCGCTCCCGCAAGCGGCATCCAGCGCAGGACGGGTTGTGTGGAAGACACGACCTTGCCTAGGGGTGATTGCAACGTGAAGCGCTGCCCTTGCTCGTCTTCACCCATTAACGAACTGCCGCGCCGCTTTAAGCCTGCTAACACACCGGGGCGTTCCAAACGTTGGGCCGTCAGAGCGTCTTTCACCAGTTGTTGATACACAGGCGACAGGTTTTCCAGACCATTCAGCTTGCCCTGCTGGTCGAGCGTGATCTGAAAGCCGCCGTCATTTAGTTGTGCCAATAGGGGCGCGGGTTCCGGCACGGGCGTACGGGGAGGCAGCGTAATAGAAGGAGCTAGCGTCGGCGATATTGTTGGTTGATTAGCGAATTGTGGCGCTAAGGCTTCGGGTTTAAGAGCCAATCGCAACAGCCACCACGCCAGAACGGTCAATAACAAAACTGCCAAGGCCATTCCGAAGGCGGGCATAGGCGTAAGGGGCCGAACCAAAGCGCGCACGCTTGCCCACCAGCTTGATTTGGTTGTGACAGGCGCGGGGAGGGTCGCTACAACATCTGCTGCCTGGCCCAATTCTGTAAATGTTCGTAAGTCAGCCACTGCAAAAGCGCATTGGGTGCAAGACGTTGCGTGATCACTAACAACTGTTCGTTCCGCCGGTTCGAGCGTCTCATCTACATAGCGCGCCAATTGCTCAAAGCTCAAGTGCTGTGGTTGTGCGGGCGCGGCGCTTTGTAATTCTGTGTGTAATGCAAGAGTTGAACCGGTCAGCGCGGCTTCGACCGACTGGCGACATGCCGCGCAGCCGCTCAAATGCGCGTCCATTCGCAGCAATTCAGCAGGTGTTGTGCCCATTCGGCTATCCACAAGCTGCCCAAACGCGCGAAGCTGTTTTTCTGTTAAGTGCTCTGCCACTGTGTCCCCATTCTGTTTTGTGTGGTGTAGGCGTGGTCAGTCATATATGTTGGCAAAAGAGTCACCGTATTACTGCCTCTGCATTTTTTTTGCGCAGAATTTTTCAGGGGCAAATCTCTGCAACACGAAGGGACAAAAGAACGAAGGAACAAAGCCTTGACCAGACCATAGTATCTGCTCCTTATCGAACACCTGGTCTCTTTGTTTCAGTGCCTCTTTGGATTGAGACAGTATTCCTTTTTTAGCAAAAGCCGCTTTTAGAAAAAGCCGCGCAAGCGCCGCGCAAGCCGCTCGCGTCCGGCTTTACGGGCATTGATTACCTGCTGCCGGGTCAATTGCAGCAGTTCAGCAATCACTGCATCTTCCAAGGGCAATTGCGGCCACAAGCCGGCAAATTGCTCGAGTGGCAATTCCAGCGCAGTGGCGAGTTGTCGCAATGAAGCCACTCCAACTGCCGGGAACAGCGCGATACAGCCGTTCCCGGCAGCATCACGCAGATTGAGCAAAAGCGCCCGGCGTTGTGGGAGTGGAAGCTGTTGCAACTCTTCCCAGAGTCGCTGCAGAAAAAGCCGCTTTTCCACCTGCCAAGCCACATCAGCGCCCGACACGGCTTCTAGAATTTCGCCGCCCTCTTCAGTCGTTGTGGAAATCAGGATTTCATCACTCACCTGCAAAAGCCCGGCGGACAGGCGTACCAGATCATCCAACTCGATGGGTAACTGCAGTCGCGTAAAGAGTGCTGTCAGATAGGCGCTAAACTCGGCGACGTCACCCTGGCCACGTCCATTCCAGTGTAACAGCGCACTGGTTTCGCGCATACGCTGAAGCGCGACAGGCCCGGCGTACTCTTGCTTTCCGCGCCATTCCGCCAGACCACCCAACCAACGTTGCAATCTATCATTCACGAGCGGCCAGACAGCCAGATTCGGTTTGCGGGTCAACACATATTGCAACCGATTCCGCAATGCATTGCGGTGCGGCGTCTGGCGGCGTAACCAGCGGGAACAAGCACGATAGGTGATGGTCGCCGCCAAGGCACGTACGTCCCCAATCGGATGACGCTCAGGTTGCTGGCGGCATTTGTTCAATACGCTCAAGGCTTCCGCCAAGGCTTCCTGCCTGAGGTCGCCGGCCTCTGGTGCATGCGGATCAAGGCGTAACTTGAACCGGATGACGCCTGTGATCACAGGCTCGATTTCTAGCGCGATGAGTTGTGTCAGCCGCTCCTCCGCCGCTTCATCATCCATGGCTTCCAGCCAAGGCGCGAGCAGAGGATCATTTGAAACGGCTTCTGTTTGGCTCATTGAAATCAGGCTTCGGGGTCTTATCGGGGAGTTTGTAAACGCTTATGCGCGCACGATGGCATACATCAATTCATCCATCGTCACACCTTCTTTGGTAACGGCCCGGCGCAAGCGCGCCTCTAATTGGAACCCGGCTTTTTCCAGCACACGCGCCGAGGCCGGGTTCCACGCGAGCACGCCCGCATAAATGCGCGCGATGTCGAAATTGGCAAAGCCCCATTCCACCACACCGCCAACGGCTTCTGTCACCAGTCCGCGCCCCCAATACGCTTCGCCCAGCCAGTAACCAAGCTCGGCGGAACGGTGATAGATGTCGTCATGAAAGATCAGGCCGATGCCGCCGACGGCCGCGCCTTCGACGACAATAGCGAAATTGGTGAGAGGGTCTTCGTTGCGGGCGTGTTCAATCCAGCGCGCGGCGTCTTCGAGCGAATAAGGATGTGGAAAGCGGTCACGTACATTACGCCAAATTTTGTAATTATTGGCATGCAACGCCAGCGAAGTTTCATCGCCGCGCCGCCAATCGCGCAGTGTGCAGTGGTTCAGTTTGATCTCCATCGTCCTTGCTCAAAAGCCGCGCGCCGGAAAGCCGGGGGCGCGGTGCAACCAATTGTTCGCCGGGTAATCACAAACGCCATCTACCAAATGCAAGGTATAGGCGTGGCGTGATTGCGGTGAACGGTTCGCATAGCTCAAATGCGGCAGCAAACCGTGCAAGACGACCAGCGTGCCTTGGGGCACTTCCAACGGCACCAAACCGTCTTGGGGGAAGAGTGTATCTTCCAGTGTGATAAACCTGGTTCCGCCTTGGTCGTCGCGTTCAAAACGTTTTTTAAGCCCCAGCTTATGCCCGCCCGGCAGCGCCCATAGACAACCGTTCTCTTGGGTCGCAGCTTCCAGCGCAAACCAGAAACCGGTCACGCTGAGCGGCTCGGTGTAAAGAAATGTGGCGTCCTGATGGCACACGACTTCGCCGCCGATATTGGGCTGTTTGAAGATATACATCGATTGCAGCAACAACGGCTGTTGATAGCCTAAATCACACGCCAGCGCGGCCAGTGCGGGTTGGCGTGAGAATTCCGCGAACACTGGATCAAGATCGTGCAGCGCGTGCCCGATTTTATTGATTGAATGTTCTTTGCGTTGGCGCAACTGGCCCTGCGCGGCGAAGGCTTCTTCCTCGAAGAAAAAGCGTATCTGATCGCCGGAGGTCAGAAAATATTCATCGCTGGTGCGTGTCTGTTTCTGCGTCGAAAAAATCGAACGTAATCCCTGTGGATCAAATTCTTTGACCAATTGATTGGCGCGCGCACGCAACCGGTCGCAAACAACCGCACTGACGAAATTTTCAACCACCAGAAAGCCGTCACGCGCGTAAGTTTGTAATTGCTGCTCAGTAAGTCCGTCTTGCATCGCCGGGCATTTTGGGCTGCGCGTCGCGGAAAGTGAAGTGCAAACACGCCTCGCCTCTGGGCAAAAATGGTGTGTTACACTTTGTCTGCCATGAAAACGACGGAAGCACGCGCGCAATTTGCCAGACAAGTGGGGCGCGCTGATGACGAACTGGAACTTGATCGCGCCGCACTGCTCATCGCGGCGGAAGAGTACCCACATCTGGAGCTCGAACCTTATTTGGTCCAACTCGATGATATCGGGGCGCAGGCTTGCAGCCGTGATGATGCTCAGGCATCGCCCATCACCCGGCTGTTGCGCTTGAACGATTTACTTTTTGATGAGCTCGGCTTTTGTGGCAATCTCGGCGCTTACTTCGATGCACGGAACAGCTTTCTCAGTGATGTGCTCGAACGGCGTACGGGCATCCCGATTACGCTCTCAGTGGTGTATATGGAAGTCGCGCGTCGCATGGGGTTGCGCGTTCTGGGCGTTGGCCTGCCCGGCCATTTTCTCGTCAAATATCAGGACGAAGAGGACGAAATCCTGCTTGACCCTTTCCATGGTGGACGGCTGTTGTCAGAGCAAGATTGCTTCCAAATGGTCTTGCAAATGTATCAAGGCAGTGTGGTCTTTGAACGCTCGTTCTTAAACGCTGTCAGCAAAAAGCAAATCCTCACGCGCATGTTACAAAACCTGAAAGGCATCTATGCACGCGCCGCTGACCACCACAAAACGCTGAGCGTCATTGAACGCACCCTGCTCATTACGCCCACCGCGCTGAATGAAATTCGTGATCGTGGCTTGATTTATACGGCACTCGGACAACTCAATCCAGCACTGACCGATCTGGAAAGCTATTTGCGGCAGCTGCCTGATGCCAAAGATGCTGCGGCCATCAAAGAGAAAATTACCCAATTGAAACAACGCCGCGCCCAGTTAAATTGAATCTACAGTGGGACTGAGCAAAGCAAAAGCCTAACTCGCCATTGCGAATCAGGCTTTAGGTATTTTGCAATAGTACCCGGTGTCTCGTGGTACGCGGCCGTTACTTGGCCAGCAATTCGTTGACATGGCCCGTCAGACGGGCTTTGTGACGGGCGGCAGCGTTCTTGTGCAACACGCCTTTCTGTACCGACTTGTCAATCATAGAGACAACGGCGGGTAGCAAAGCCTGCGCTTCGTCTTTCTTGCCCGCAGCCAGCGCCGCACGCATCTTTTTGATGTTAGTACGCAACTGCGTGCGGTTGGTGGTATTGATTTCATTGCGGCGCGTATTCTGACGGTCGCGCTTTTCAGCAGACTTATGATTCGGCATAACTCGAAACTCTCCTTAAAACTCTCTTGAAAACTTGATGACGTGCGCCACAGACGAGACTGACCGGGCGTTTGCAAAGCGCGGAGTATAGGGAGGCTCCGCAAAGGCTGTCAAGTCAGCATTTCGACCTAGCCTAATTCGCCGTCGGCACAATCGTCATGAAAACCTGGGTAGGTCGCAGGGTCTATTCATTCTCATCATCGCTTTAACCCAAAGCATATGAGCCGCCACGAAAATTGGACAGGATTGACAAGATTTTCAGGATTGACACGATGCAGGAGAAGCTGGGCTGTAAGCAACGGGGCGGCAATCCAGTAAATCCTGAAAATCTTGTTCATCCTGTTTAGTTCCAGGTTTGCCTTCCGAGAATGAATAGACCCTGGGGTAGGTCGTTTGGAAAAGCGCAGCCGCTTTGCTATCTTTGCCGTGGCTTAATCGCCTGTCACCTTCATTTCTTCATTATCTTGAAAGGTTATGTAATGGAAGTTTTAACGCCCGCTTCACCCACCGGGCCTGCCGGTGTGGAATTCGGGGTCGAACCGGCTTCGGTTCAGGTAAAGCTGCGTAAAGCCCCTTCTCCGCGCTGGGGCGGAACTCTTGCTGCGTATTACGAACTTACCAAACCGCGCATCACCTTTTTGGTTACGTTATCTGCTGTAGCTGGTTATGCCATCGGTTCAGTCGGCGCGTTAAACCTGTTTGGGTTGTTGCATGTCGCCCTTGGTGTCGGGTTGTTGGTAAGCGGCACTTCTACACTCAATCAGTATTGGGAACGTGAGTTGGATGCGCGGATGCCGCGCACGCAAACGCGCCCTTTACCGATGGGGGCGATCAAACCCACACGCGCACTTTGGTTCGGGTTGGCAATTTCCCTGCTGGCTGAAACGTATCTGGCCTATTTCATCAACCCGCTCACGGCGTATTGGGGATTTGCGGCCTTTGCGAGCTATTTATTTCTGTATACGCCCCTCAAAACCCGCACAACGTGGTGTACGTTCATTGGAGCCTTCCCCGGTGCGTTGCCGCCGGTTTTGGGTTGGACAGCGGCGCGTAATGAAGTCGGGATCGAAACGCTCGTGCTTTTCGGCATCCTGTTCTTTTGGCAATTCCCGCATTTCCACGCGATTGCAACCTTGTACCGCGATGATTACGCCCAAGCAGGGATTCGGATGCTGCCTGTAATTCACCCGGACGGCAAAGCAGTGGTGCGCGAGATCGTAGGCTATACGCTGGCATTGCTGCCGGTCAGTCTGTTGCCAACAATACTGCACATCGCCGGGCCGCTTTATTTGGTGGGCGCGTTGTTACTCGGCATTTACTTTTTACGGGCAAGTTTAGCGGCAGCCAGAGAATTAAATCGTAAGAATGCCTTACGCCTGCTGAAAGCTTCGGTAATTTATCTGCCGCTGCTGTGGATTTTGATGGTATTGCAGTGGTAAGGCTGCACTGAAATTGTGAAGATGCAAAAGAACCCTGGAGCTTGTGCCAGGGTTCTTTTTTCTGGCTAGCACTTTTGCAACCTGAATCTGACGGAAGCGCAGCTTCAATATGACCCCTGCCGGTTGTGAGACTGACTGAGTATGCATTCGTTAATTCTGGGCCGCGCGCTTAAGCCGATCCATCAAAGCCAGCCCCAACCCCTGCTCCGGGACAGCTTCACAAAAGATTTCCTGGATGCCCGCCGCATCGCATTCCCGAAAAAAGCGAAACAGTTCGTGCGCATACTCCGTCACGCTGACACAGAGTTTGACGCGACTAAATTCATTCAGATGCGACGGTTCCTGCAAACCAATGAAGGCTGTCGTGGGCTTAGGGTTGATTGCCGTTACATCTTTGATCAACGCGACACGCGCACGCGGTGAATAATGGCGGTATTTTAGCCCCGGGCTTTTCGGCGTGGCGCTGTCCTGCCGATTGGCCAGCCGCGTGCCTGGAACGACCGCTTGCAGATGTTCTAAGGTTACGGCTCCCGCACGCAAGATGACCGGCGCCTCACCTGTGCAATCCACTACGGTGGATTCCAACCCGACTTCGGTTTGCGCACCTTGCAGAATGCAGGCGATGCGCCCCTCTAAATCAGCTTGGACAGCTTGCCAGGTCGTAGGGCTAGGCCGCCCCGACAAATTCGCCGAGGGCGCCACGAGCGGCACACCACAGGCATCCATAAACGCCAGGGCGAGCGTGTGCTGCGGCATACGCACGCCGATGGTTTGCAACCCTGCTGTCGCCAGCAAAGGCACGTCTGGATGTTTGGGCAAGACTAACGTCAGCGGACCTGGGAAAAAGGTCGCGATCAGTTGCGCAGCGCTTTCAGGGAAGTGCGTCGTTAGCGTTTGAAGTTGTGCCAGATTGGCGACGTGAGCAATGAGTGGATTGTCCGTCGGACGGCCCTTGGCTTGGAAAATCTTGCGGATGGCGGCTTCATCAAACACATTGGCGCCAAGGCCGTAAACAGTCTCGGTCGGAAAGGCAACGACTTCGCCCTGCCGTATGAATTGAGCGGCCCGTTGCGGCGAAGTCGTCAGCACAGTTTCCATTTCAGCAAGACACAACGCTAGCGCACACCGATAATGATGCGGCGATTGACGGCTGTGAAATTGAGGTTCGTCAGCGGCGCGGCAAAATCGAGCGCATTGGGCTCAAATGATTGACGACCCTTTGAAGGGCGTACGCGATAGGTCACACCAGGCTCAAATCCGGACTTGCTCCAACGCCCATCGTCATCGGTGGTAGTGGGGCTTGGTCCCGGCGCACCATCCGTTAAGCGCGTGAACAAGATCGTGGCGCGTGCTACAGGCGTACCATCTTGCGCTACAACGCGACCGGCGACGGTGAAAGGCGCAGTGCCTGATTGTGTAATCGTGATCGGACGGCCTGCCACCAAAATCGTCCCCGTGCGCGCTTCCGGGCTGTCATTTGGGGCCACGGTAAACTGCGCGGCGCCGTTGCCGGTGAAGTTGGCACTGTTGCCGATGAGCGTGATCCAGGGGACATTGCTGGCTGCACGCCAGCGTAAGTCTGGCAAAGCTCTGACTTGAATTTTTCCCGAGCCGCCGAGATAGCTGATCGTATCTGCCAAAGGTGTGACTTGTGCCAGTGCTAAATCGTAGGCCGCTTTCACATCCAGCCGCCCATAACCATAAACATTGTTCGGAATTCCATTGCTACCGCAATCGCTCACATCCACGCGCACGGCAGTTTCGTTAAGCAGGCTTTCCGTCAAGGCCAGTTGGTTCTTTAACTCTGGTCGCGCTGACCACAACACGGCGATGGCACCTGCCACATGCGGTCCAGCCATCGAAGTCCCGCTGAAATTCGCATAAAGACCGCCCCGAATTGCCGAACGCACTGACACGCCAGGCGCGGCGATGTCTGGTTTGCTGCGCTGGCTGTTATCAACCAGGATAGGCCCACGACTGCTAAAATTGGCAATACTGCCTGTCCGCGCATCGAACGCGCCCACCGAATAGACCGCCGCATAATGTGACGGCGGTTCACTGATCGTCGAGCAACTGGGGCCGCTATTGCCTGCTGAAACGACGGTAAAAATACCAGCGGCGCGTTGCGCCTCAACGGCCAGCCGCAAGGTATCGGGTGCGCACCCTTCCGAGGCCGGGCACGTCCAAGAATTCACCGTCAAATCCGGCGCTTTGCTCGGATCGCCTTGCGCCGGTGTACCATTTACGGGATAGGGCGCAAGCATGAATTCAAAGCATTCCAAATAGGTTGCGGGTGTGCCATTACCGCGATCCATATTGCGGCAAGCAACGAATTGCGCGCCCGGAGCCACGCCAATTTGATTGGCGTCGCCATCCGTGCCCACAGTGGTTCCGAGCGTGTGCGTACCATGATTGTGATCGTCACAAGGCACAGGCGAATCAGGACCGCAAGCGCCACCGTTCGCGTGCACCGAGTCGTGCCAATTGTAATCATGCGTCACGACTGGCTCAGCCGAACCACGATACCGTAACCGCAAAGTCGGATGTGTCCACTCGACGCCCGTGTCTTGTCCCCCGACGACAATACCCTGCCCGTTAAAACCCAAAGCCCATAACTCAGTCGCGCGAATCGTACTGACACCTTGTTCGACGCTCGGCTCAGCCGTGCGCCATTGATTGTCATCTGGTTGGGCTTCCCGTTCGATAGGACTGAGGCCGCTTAAGAGTGGATTCCCTTCGACGCGGGCGACTTCCGGGCGGGCGGCAATTTCCGCCGCGACAGCACGGGTGCCTTTCACCCAGAGCGCATTGATGATGTAAAACGCACGATGTTGAAGGTTGCGCGCTTTCAGCCAGGCAAGCAGCGGCGCTTGCGCGCTTTGCGCCTTAGCCCACAGCGTATCCCGTACAAAACGACCTTTTTCCAGCTTGGTCGTGAATTGCTCAGTGCCGCTTAAATCGGCCTGCTCTTTCAGCACTACCAGAAATTCAATTTCTTCGCCTTGCGCGGTGTGCGCCAAAACCCAAGGCGACAGCTTATTCAAAGCAGCCGCAGGCACCTTGTTGTAGGCCGCACTTGAATGCGCCGTCGAACGCCACTCACCCAGTAAGCTACTCACCAAGACCAAGCAGGTCACCAGCAACCCTTTTGTTGGGCTTATTGTCAGGCCTATTGTTAGAGAGGAAAACCGTGTTCTTTTCATTCGCCAATCCTTCCGGCTTGCAGCTAGCCTTTCTATATCAATTCAGCCGCAAGCGCACTTCATAATGGGGCACCTTGAACACAACAACTCTGCTTTACCGCATCGCTTGAACCGCCGCGTCTGACCACGCTTCGAGCGGTGCATAGGCATCGGTCAACAGCACTGCGCCGTGCTGCGTCACATCATTGATGCGCGCGGTGAGTACGCTATCCAGATAACCTTGCATCTCTTTGGGAAACGGCAAGGTGAACGCCGCCGGTTCAGCGGGTACTTCGCCCGTGACCAGAAACATTGTCGAAACATACGTTGGATCGTCGCGCGCATCCAGTTTGCGATTCGGCGCGAAGACACTCACTTTCCCAAACGTCGCTTCCAACGTTTTGACCACCGAGGCCACGACGCGCGAGCCTTCACCCTGTGCCGCGCCGACGATGTTCGCGAGAATCATGCCATTGGGCGCAAGCCGGTCACGCAAACTTTCAAACGCCTCTCTGGTCAACAAATGAAAGGGTGGGGTATCGCCGCTAAAGGCATCCAGCACAATGACTTCATATTTTTCATTGAGTCGCAAGGTTTCTGTTCGTGCGTCTCCGATGATGACTTTGACCGATTGCGGCAAACCGAAATGTTCGCGGGCGACTTTTTCTGAAGCGGGATCAATCTCAATTACTGTAACCTGGGTACCGGCCTCAGCCATCTTGCGCGCAAAGACACCCGCCCCCAAACCCCAGATCAGCATGTTTTTGGGTACGCCTTTGAGTGTCGAGAGCCGTTCCAACCCGAACGCATAACGCGCACCGGAATGTTCGCCGCGCAATGAACCCTGTTGCACGCCATTCAGAAAAAGAAACTTGGTGCCTTGATGATCGCTCACGACCAGATCACCATACGATGAAGGTTCGCGCACCGTGACCGGATAAGGACGGCCTTTGTAATAGATCGTGCGGTCGGCTTCTTCGCCCAGCACTTTGGTAGCAACGCCGCCGAGCGCCAAACCGACCAACAACAAAACCCCCAGCTGCTTTTTCGCACCGCTCAACAGATACCACAGCGGTACACTGCCCAAGGCCACCGCCGTCAGGATCACTGCCGTATGCACATTGAGCCGTGGAATTAGCAATAACGACACGGCCAAACTGCCCGCCACCGAACCGACCGTCGAGAGCGCATACAAATTTCCTACGCTTTGACCCAGATGATCCTGGTCCGCTGCTGCACGCACTGCCATCGGCGAAACCATCCCTAGCAAAAACAGCGTTGGTAAGAACAACAAGACCGCCGCGATAAACGTGCCCATCACCATGCCGCCGCCGTAGGCAAAGCGTAACACCGGCGCAGTCAGTAAATCAGACAGTAACAACGTACCCGCTGAAATTCCGATGACGGTCATCAAGGCCCGCAAGCCCGGCTTTTGATCGGCCAGCCGTCCGCCAACAGAATACCCCAGCGCCAGCGCCGCCAGCGTCACTGTAATCAGCGCGCTCCACACATGCAGCGTCGTGCCGAAAGTAGGCGCCAAGATGCGCGAGCCTAAAATTTCCACCACCATCACCGAAGCGCCGCACACCACCACGGCATAGCGCAACAGCCAACTCGGCGCGGTGGCGGTATAGGATTCAACTTGAGCACCAGCTTCAAGATTGGGTTCGAGCTTGATGGCTGCCACCGGTTTGGCAGCTTTCGCTTTGGCAGTGGATTGCACTGAAATCATTCCTCCAGGAAGTTTTGGTTTTGCTGTCGGGAAGTTTGCGAAAGCGGGGCGAAGCAGGTTTCGCGGCAAACTTAAAAGCGCGGCAAGCATAAGCGATTGCCCCAGGTTTTTCCATTGCTTTGCCTGATTGGGCAGGAGTGGCTTGCCACGTTAATGCTGCCTCTGATGCCTCCTTTACTGCTGTGGGATGCCCACACTGGCGGCAACCTGAGGGCAAATATGCTACTCTGCGCGCAATGAATGTCAGCCCCCAGACACAACTTGATGTCCTAGCCATCGCAGCACACCCAGATGATGTGGAATTGTCTGCGGGTGGTACGCTCATTAAACTGGCACAACAAGGCTATAAAACCGGCATTCTTGATTTAACGCGCGGTGAAGCGGGCACGCGTGGCACACCTGAAATTCGCGCCTTTGAAGCCGCTCGTGCGGCGCAATTGCTGGGGCTTTCCATGCGCGAAAATCTGGACCTAGGGGATGCCCACATTTGGGTGAATGAAGAGTCGCGCGTCAAACTCGTGCGCGTCTTGCGCCGCTGGCGGCCGCGTTTAGTGCTGACGCAATATTGGGACGATCCGCATCCCGACCATGCCCATACGGCGCAACTGGTGCGCGAAGCTGCTCATCTGGCTGGCTTGACGAAATACGATGCCAAAGCCGGGTTCGAACGCTGGCGGCCCAGTTGCGTCGCGCATTTCCTCTTCCCACGCACCGTCGCGCCCACCTTTATCGTAGATATCAGCGCCAGCTTCACGCGTAAGTGGGATGCCATCCGCGCCCACACCTCGCAGTTTTTCAACGCCCAAAGCAAAGAAGCCGCATCGCGCGTCAGTAGCGAACAGTTTTTGCGTGAGATGGATGCGCGTGACCGCTACTTCGGTGCGCTGATCGGCGCGGCTTACGGAGAGGCTTTTTTTGTGCGTGAAGCGCTGAATGTGGAAGATCCAGTCGCATTACTGACGCGGCCAATGAACATGTATTCCTAAGATGGTTTCCAATTTGCCAATGAAATCCTCTGAAGAAATTGCCGAATCCATCACGTTACGCATTGGGCATATTTATTTTCGACCTCTGCTGTATGGTGGAACACCAGAAGGCGTAGAACTGATCCTGCACTATTACCACGAATTATGGTCAGAGATTTTTGGCCTGCAGGAACAATACACTTCCGCAAGGCAGATAGTTCATTCAGAAGAAAACTGTGGTTCTATGGGATTTGCATCTCGTCATCAAAAGCGCTATCCACACGCGTCAAGAGATAAGACTTTGACTTATGTTGTCAGACAATGGCGTAAAATCAGCAAACAGATCGGTGTTCCTGTTCCCTATTCATTCTTGAGAAAAGAGTTTCAGACCAACAAGCAGCTTCAGAATTTATTTCCCGAAGAAGAGCCATGAACATCGGCATTACAGTTTTCCCCACTTACGGCGGCAGCGGCATCGTCGGCTCTGAACTTGGTTGTGAGTTAGCGGCGCGCGGCCACACAGTGCATTTTATCAGCTACGCCTTGCCAACGCGGCTGTGCCGACTGGATGAGCGGATGCAGTTTCATCAGGTGGATTTGTTCGACTATCCACTATTTGAATTTCCCCCTTACGATTTAGCGCTGGCCTCCAAAATTCTCGAAGTCGCAGAGGAACAAAAACTCGACGTGCTACATATGCACTATGCCATTCCGCACGCGACGGCGGCCTATCTGGCGCGCGAAATGTATCGCACGCAGCGCTATTTACCTTTTGTGACGACGCTGCATGGGACGGACATCACGCTGGTCGGCGCGCGCAAAAGCTTCCTCCCAATCACGCGCTTTTCGATTGCACAATCAGACGCCGTCACCGCCGTCTCGCAATTTCTGGCCGATGAAACAGCGCGCACGTTCGGCTATACGACTGCCGAAGTGATTCCCAACTTCATCAACGCCACGGACTATCAACGGCGGCCCGATGAAAGCTTGCGCCGCCAACTGGCACCGCGTGATGAAAAGCTGATCTTGCACGTCTCGAACTTCCGCCCGGTCAAACGCATTAGCGATTGCATCCACGCTTTTGCGCGCCTGCAACCGCACATTCAAGCCCGCCTGGTGATGTGCGGCGATGGGCCGACACGATCAGAAGCAGAAGCCTTGGCGCAACGTTACGGCCTGACAGACAGCGTGCTGTTTGTCGGCCAAGTACCGAACATCGCCGATTATCTGTCGGTCGCCGATTTATTGCTGTTGCCAAGCGAGACTGAATCATTCGGCCTATCCGCACTGGAAGCATTGGCCTGCGAAGTGCCGGTCATTGCCACCCGCGTTGGCGGATTGCCCGAAGTCGTGCTGGATGGTGAAAGTGGCTATTTGATCGAAGTCGGCGATGTACAAACGCTGGCTGAACGCGCGCTTGAGCTTCTGACCGATGAACCCAAGCAACACCTGTTTGGTCAACGCGGGCGCGCGCATGCCGTCGAACAATTCAATACCGAGCGCGTTATCCCGCAATACGTCGCGCTTTATGAGCGTGTAATTAACGCGGTGCATAATAAGCAATGACGACAATGCAAAGACCTTTTGTAGGCATGGGTGTTTTGGTTATGCGCAACGGCCAGGTACTGTTGGGCAAACGGCGCGGTTCACACGGCGCGGGCTATTACGCCGCACCGGGCGGTCACATCGAATACGGCGAAAGCTTTGAGGCTGCCGCACGCCGCGAAGTACGCGAAGAGACAGGCTTGGAAATCACCGAGCTGCGCTTGCTCGCCGTCGGCAATTACCTCTTCAACCGTGACGATGGCGCGCGGCATTATATTGACGTAGATTTCGTGTGTGCAGCGCCAGCAGGCGAGGCGCAATTGCGCGAGCCGGAAAAGTGCGCTGGTTGGGGCTGGTATGCGTTGGACGCGCTCCCCGCGCCCTTGTTTATCGTGACACAGCGGATGATTGAAAGTTTGCAAGCGGGCGTCATCCTTAGCAATCCCAATGAAATTGAGCGCCAATGACGCCACAGCCCACCGTTGAATCAACTGCGCCGAAGCTTTACACTCTCGCCATCCCTCTAGTGATCCGTTATGACAAGTAATAAAACCACGATCAAGGCGGTCGTGTTGACCATTAGTGATTCTGCCGCGCGCGGTGAACGCGTGGATTTATCTGGCCCGGCGGTCGTAACAGAGTTACAAACTCTAAACGCAGCGCTTGTTGCAACGGAAATCCTGCCCGATGAACGTGCGCAAATTGCCGAACGATTGTGCCATTACGCCGATCAAGGGTTGGCAAACCTGATCGTCACAACGGGCGGTACGGGCCTCGCGCCACGAGACATTACCCCTGAAGCGACGCGCGCGGTAATCGAACGCGAGGCGCCGGGCTTGGCAGAACTAATGCGGCAGGAAAGTTTAAAAATCACCCCGCTCGCGGCCCTCTCGCGCGCGGTCTGTGGCGTGCGAGGCCGCACGCTGATCGTTAATTTACCAGGCAGCGTGCGCGGCGCGCGCGAAAACCTGGCCGCCATTGCGCGTACGCTGCCCCATGCGATTGCGCTATTGAACGAGTGAAATTCGGAGGAACGTTGCAATGTCAAACATGAATGCCCAATTTGTGTGGAAGCGACCGTCGCACGTGGCGTTGGTCTTGAGCTTGCTGACCGTTGTGGTCCTGGCGCAAGCCAATGTTTACGACAAGTTCCGTAATAAAACCCATTCCAATCAGGGTTATTTGACCGAAGAGGAAGAGATCAAACTGGGTGGGCAGGTGCATCAGCAATTGCTCAACCCGCCCCGGCAGGAAGGCCAGCAAGAACAGGCTAAACCCATCCGGTTGGTGCAAGGCCCGCTGGCGGATTATGTTGATCGTATTGGACAAAAGCTGGCGCGCGATTCCAAACGTCCCAATCTCCCCTGGCGTTTTTCGGTCGTAGATGACAACACGCTGAATGCTTTTGCCACCTTGGGTGGCTATGTCTATGTGCATACGGGACTGATCAATCAGGTCCAAAACGAAGCTCAACTTGCCAGTGTCATCGGCCACGAAATCGGGCACGTTGTTGGCCGCCACGGTTTAGAGAACGTCAAACGCGCGGGCAGCATCAAAACGCAAGGCGCAGTTATCGGCGCCACCATCCTGGGCGCAATTTTCGGCGGCCAGCAAGGTGCGGAAATGGGACAGGCCCTGGGCAGTTTGGTGGCCGGGGGCTTCCTGATGAAACACAGCCGCGACGCCGAACGCGAAGCCGATTATTTAGGCCTCTACAACATCGAACGCAGTGGTTACAACACAGGCGGTATGACCGAAATGTTCGGCATTCTGGCTGAAGCCAGCAAAAACAATGCGGGCTCCATTGGCAACGTCCTGGCGAGTCACCCGCCCGCCACTGAACGCCTGGAAAACACGCGCCGCGAAATCAGTGAACGGATGCGTGGTAGTGATCAGAAGGGTACGCAAAACACCACAGAGTTTGCCCGCGTTAAAGGACAACCGATTACTTCGACGGGCACCACCAATTCCAATCGAAATGTGCGGCCGCGCGGGAGTGAGCCAATCAGTACCACACCAACCACGCGCAAGCGCCCACGTCCCTAACGCATCGCGCACGTAGATGAAGTTGAGAAGAATGAAACAGGCCAACGAACGACGGAACGAAGTGATGAAACAAGCAGTCCATCAACGTCCCGCTGTTCGTTGGCCGCGTTGTTTTTGGGTCTTGGCGCTGCTCACTTTCATTCTGTTCGAAGCCGTCAGCGTATGGCCGCAAGTCCGTCCCATCTTGCGGTATGCTCGCCGTGAATATCTGGCCGGTAATTTCGTTTTGATCCCGCCAAACGCCGGCTTTCACGCCTTCGCCTTGCCCAAACAGCTTGCGCAAATTGCCGATCATCAGCTTTACACGCCGCCCGTACAGACATTGACCGACAGCGCCGCGTTGTTGCGTTGGACACAGAGTTTTGATTTTGCCGAGACGAATGGTGTCTTGCTCGCACTTGATCCCTTACTCGGCAATGCTCAGGCAGAAGCTGTCAAAACCTGGCTGAAAGGCGTGCGCGCCAGCCGTCCCAACGTGCCTATCTATGCCGCAGCTACTGGCGAACATGCACCATTGGCCATTGAACTGATCGAAGCCAACCTGCTCGACTTTCTGCTCGTTGCACAGCCTTCATCTGCATTGGCGCAGCAAATTGCCGCGCGTCGCTGGCAATTTCGCGTGGCCTTGAGTGACAACCTTGAAACTGCCACCGTGCTGTTACAAACCCGGCTGCTTAATCAGCGCTTTGGCTTCACACCAACTGTTGCAGCGATCTTTTCCAATCCGCCCGCACCCGCTTTGCGGCAAACCATCACTGCGCAAATCAATACTTTTGGCGGAATTGAAGTGGCCCAAGGCCAACGCGCCGACCTTTATCTGTTTGTCCATACCGCGCAAACTGCGCCGAATGTGACTGCCGGCTTTGCCAATGCGCTGGAAAGGGCGGCCAATGACAGCGTCCGCTGCGCGGTGCTCGACCTGACGCACGAGTCGGCCAGCCAAGAAGCGTTGCTGAACAACCTGCGCCAGCGCAAATTGCTCGACCGTTTGTCCAGCTATGCCAGCGCCGCTGCCCCGGCCAATGACAGTCAGGCGCTCACGCGCGCGTTGGCACAACCTGCCGCCTGGCTGATTTCGATCAAGTTTTTGCGCGACGATGTCGAACGCTTGCGTCGCACCGAACGCGCTCAGATTGCTTTGTCACTCGCCAGTTATTTGCGTGACTGGTCTTATCCGCTCTACGTGCGTCCGGCGCTCGACAAATTTCTGCGCACAGCGGGCCAACCAACAGCGGAAACAGACAATGACTTTGAGCAAGCCGAAGCCTTCGCGCTCAATGAATTGAAACCGCACGCCGAAAAGCTGTTCGCCGAACAGTACCGCCGCAACATTCATGCGGTTTTGCTGGCAACGGGCGAGCGTGCCGAATTTGAGATTACGATTCTGCAACGGCTGCAAATACGCTTAGACGGATTGACCACCGAAGCGTTAGCCGCTCCCGACATTCGGCCCTTCACACATTTGGCGCATCTCGGCAACTTTCTGCCGCAACCCGCAACACCGCGTGCACAGTGGAATGTCACCAACGCCGAGGCACTTGATGAGCGATTGGTCGAACGCTTCGATGCAGCCAATTGGCAGGTGTTCAAAACCGATGCCGAAGCCGTCGAAATCTCGGTTAAGCTGAACCAAAACGCCCAAGCTAATCCTGAAAGCTACGCCATTCGCAGCCGCCGCAACGGTCAAACGCGCCGCATCGAAATCAATGCGCCTACGGTGCAAGGCGCGTTTTACGCCTTTGGCAAACTGGAACAACTCGGCGCCAACGGCCAACTCGCCCAGGACGTCAATCTGACTGAAACACCTGATTACGCGCAGCGTGGCTTGATCGAACGCTTCACCAACGCGCCCTGGACGCCACGTGAACGCCTGGAATGGCTGCGCTTTTTGGGGCGGGTGCGGATGAATCGGTATGTTTACGCTTCGCAATTTGACCCTTGGCGGCGCGACCGCTGGCGCGAGCCATATCCAAACAAAGAACTGGTGCGCTTTGAAGAGTTGACGCGGGTGGCGCGCGCGAATTTCGTCAGCCTGGTCTATGTACTTAATCCTGGCGCAACACTTGATTATAGCAACGAAGAAGATTTCGCGGCATTGACCGCCAAGCTTAAATCTGTCGCCAGCACGGGCGTCACGGAGTTTGTGCTGAGCTTTGAAGACACGCCCACGCAATTGCAGCGCGAGGCCGAACGCACGCGTTTCAAAACAATGGCCGCTGCCCAGGCGCAACTCGCGCGGCGCATAGATGAATGGCTAAAAACCCATTGTCCCACTTGCCGCTTCGCTGTTGTGCCTGCCAATCCGCTGAACGCCACCGAGCAAGGCGCTTATTTGCAGGAACTCAGCGCGAACCTGCCGACATCAATAACGTTGATTTGGCTCGGGAGTGAAAGCTTTCTGCCCGAATACACGCGCACCCGCGTGCAGGAATTAACCAAGCTAACGGGCCGCCGTCCGCTGGTCTGGGGCAGTTTTGCCAGCAGCACGAACGGCAGTTTGTTTCTGGGCGCGAAACGCGCTGAAGCAACTACGCTGGCGCAAGAGGCACTCGGCTGGCTGTTCATGCCGCCCAACGCGGTTTACGCGGCGCGCCTGCCATTGGCGACCGCCGCCGAATACGCGTGGGAAAGCCATACGTATGCGCCTGAACGCGCTTTGGAAACCGCTTTGAATCTGCTGTATGACGAACGCTCACGCGCTGGTGTGCGGCTTTGGGTACGCGCTTTTGGCGGCACAAATCCCAATCCCAACGCACACGCAAACACCCAAACAACGCCACTCACCACAGAACAATTCGCCACACTGCAAACCGCGCTCGCCGCGATTGGCACGACTCGCGATGCGGGGCTGTTGCGTGGGGAGTTGGTTAAGGTGATAGGTGCCAGGTGATAGGTGCCAGGTGATAGGTTGTAGGTGATAGGTTGTAGGTGCCAGGTGATAGGTGACAGGTTGTAGGTGCCAGGTGAAAGAACAGTTGCGGCTGATTTGCCGCTGATCAAGACATCTACAACCTACAACCTACAACCTAACACCTGACACCTCTCACCTGTCACCTGTCACCTATCACCTATCACCTGACACCTGACACCTGGCACCTACAACCTGTCACCTATCACCCGGAGAACCCATGTCCTTAATGCTGGCCGAAATCGAGCAGCAACCCGACGCGCTCGAACGCACCATCAAACAAGAAAGCAAAAAAATCGCCCGCTTCGCGGCTCACTTGCAGGCCCATCGTCCGCGGTTGATCGTACTCGTCGCGCGCGGCAGTTCGGACAACGCGGCCTTGTTTGGCCGTTACTTGTTGGAAATCACGACCGGCATTCCGGTCTCATTGGCTGCGCCGGCGGTGCATACGCTGTACCAAGCGAAACTCGATTTGCGCGAAACGCTGGTCATCGGCATCTCGCAATCGGGCGAGGGTACCGACATCAACCTTACGCTCAAAAATGCCAAACGCAGCGGCGCCACCACGCTCGCGATTACCAACGAAGCCGAATCTTCGCTGGCGAAACTGGCCGACGAAACGTTCCTCATTCGTGCCCGCCGCGAAAAGAGCGTGGCGGCCACCAAGACGTACACCGGCCAACTGCTGATGTTCCACCTGCTGGCCGAAGCGCTGAGTGGCGTGCGCAAAGGCGAAGAGGTGGCGCGCATCCCTGAACTGGCGGCGGCTTCGTTTCAGCTGAAGCCACAGCTCACCACGATGGTCGAGCGCTATGCCTATATGAACCATTGCGTTGTCGTCGGGCGCGGGCTGAATTACGCGAACACTTACGAGTTCGCCATCAAGCTGATGGAAACCTGTTACGTCGTGGCCGAACGCTTTTCGGGCGCAGACTTTCTGCACGGCCCAATTGCTATGATCGATCGCAGCTTCCCCGCCTTCTTGTTCGCGCCGCCGGGACCAACCTTGAAAGGCCAACTCGAATTGCTCGCCAAGTTGAAAGAAATCGGCGGTGAAACGGTCGTCATTTCCAGCGAAGCGGCCGCCATCAAAGCCGCCACCCGCGCGATCAAAATCCCGCAACGCAGCAGCGAACTGCTTTCGCCAATTCCGTATGTGATTCCTGCGCAGTTGTTCGCCGCGTTGCTGGCCGAGGCGAAGGGATTAAGCCCGGATCAACCGCGTTCGTTGTCAAAAGTGACAAAGACTGTTTAAGCAAATCAGGGCAGTCTCACTTGCGGTAGCAGGCGGTACTGCCCCTCTTTTCGGTTTACCTATCTGTCTGTTTGGTCGCCAACCTCATCTTTCTGTCTTTAAGAAAAATCTCTGCAAGTACGTCCAAATGGCTGCGTTCTTTTGCCAACCGCGAACCTCATCAACGATCAACACAATATGTATCGCGGCCATATTTCAAGTTAAAAATGCAAGGGCGCTGAACTGGGATCTATTGCTGAAGCGGCGGCTGACTGCTTCGGTTCTATACAGGAGGATCACAATGCGCCGTTTCTATGTGCTGACAGGCACAGTTGTTGTCGTGTGCCTGAGCCTGACCTTTGCCAATCATTATCTATTTGCTGCTGCCGTCCAGGTGCGCGTCAATGAACACGCCACCATCCTCAAGTTAGAAGACGACCGTACCGCTGTCGCGTTAGCCCTGGAAAACCTGCTGGGGCAGACACTTTCCGTGCGTATCGAAGTGGAATTGCTCGACACGCAGAATCGCGCTTTCAGCCGCGTTGACCGAGTGGAAGAATTGCCTGCCGGGTCAAGTGTGCGGCAATTTGGTTTGGCGGCCAGTTGGAATCGGATGTCCGACAGTTCGCGCCGCGAATTCATCTGGTATCGCTTGCGCTATCGCGTCACACCGCAATTGCCCGAACCAATCACATCAAGTGAAGGGGTTATCTCGCTTTCCGAAATCACGCCTGAGCTATTCATCTTACAAGTCACCGCCCCCGAATACCTAAGCGCAGGCGGAACGACGCGCGTGCAGGTGCGCGCAGTGCATCCGGCTTCGGCCAAGCCCATTCGCGACGTAAAGCTGACCGGCATTCTGTCGTTCGAGGATGAACGTACTACCCCCCCCGTGAAAGTCCTTGGCAGCACGGATGCCGCTGGCTATGCACGTTTGGAGTTCAAGCTGCCGGTCAAAATTACCGACGAAGAAGCCAGTTTAAAACTGACTGGACAGCTCGGCGATTTCACGCAAGAAGCTGAAGAGGACATACGCTTTAACCGACTGGTGCAGATCATGCTGCAAACAGACAAACCACTTTATCAGCCGGGACAAACGTTACACGTGCGCGCATTGGTGTTGGGTGATAACCAGCGCGTATTGCCCGCCACTGAAATTAACTGTCGTATCAAAGATCCTGAAAATGACGAGGTTTTTCGCACAACGTTGAAGACTTCGGCATATGGCATCGTCAGCTTTGACTGGCCGATTCCTGTCAACATGCGTCTGGGCGCTTTTGTGATCGAGGCCGCGACTGAAGACGAATCAGATTCACTCAGCGGCAGGTGGTTCAAAATCAGCCGTTATGAATTGCCCAACTTTGCGATTACGGTCACGCCCGATCGCAGTTATTACCTGCCTGGGCAAGCTGCCATCGTTGATATTCGCGCCGCTTATTTGTTCGGCCAACCCGTCACGCGCGGCCACGTGCGTCTCGTGCGCGAAGAGGAACGTAAGTGGAACTACCTGAAACAGAAATGGGAAATCGAAGAAGCCGACACATATGAAGGCAAGCTGGATGAAACGGGCCGTTTCAGTGTGCAAGCCAAACTGGCCGACGCGCACGAAGCTTTACAAGAGCACAACTATGAACGTTACAAAGACCTGCATTACACGGCCTGCGTGACTGACGCCACCAGTGGGCGCACGGAACAACGGCAATTCGACGTGCGTGTCACGAAAGCGGCGATTCATATCTATGCCATTCATGAATGGCGCGACCAGGCGGCGGATTTCCCGCTGGAATTTTTCCTGACGGCTAATTATGCCGATGGCTCGCCTGCCGCGTGCGAAATTGCGCTTAGCTCGGTGCAAGAGATCACAGGCTTCAAACTTGAGGAAGAAACGCGGGTCACCTATTTACAAACAGTGCGCACCAATCGGTATGGCATCGCCAAAGTCAGCGGTTTGCGCGTGCCGCCACACGAGGATGAACGTGAACAGGTGTCGTTACATTTCAACGCGCACGATGCACAAAATCTAAGTGGTGAAAGCCACGAAACCTTTTACCTCAACCGCAATCCCCTCGTGCGCGTCACTGCTGATAAAACGCTGCTCCGGCCCGGCGAAGCCATCGAAGCTACAATTACTGCTTCTGATCCTAACCTGGTTGCGACCGTGGATCTGGTGCAGAACCTCAGTCCCCTGCAATCGCAGCTTGTGCAATTGCATAATGGCCAGGCCCGCGTGCGTTTCGCCTACCAGCCCAATTTCAAGGGGCTGCTGACTGTCGCGGCTTACGCCCCCTTTGCCAGGGAGGATGACTATTCGGACCCCGTCAGCGGCAGTCACACGGTGCTCTATCCGCACAATCAGGAATTGCAATTGGATGTACAAATGAGCCGCGCCAGTTATCAACCCGGCGCCCAAGCGCGTGCTGAATTGCGTGTGCGCGATGCAGCAGGGCAACCAATTAACGGCGCCTTGGGATTGGTCGTCTATGACAAGGCGATTGACGAGCGCGTGCGCACAGATGCGGGAGTGGACCGATACCGTTTCAGTAATGGTTTCGCCCTGGATGAACGCGCGGGTGAGTCCATCGGCGGCATCAACTTGCGCCAACTGAATCAGTTTGATTTGAAACAGGACATCCCTCCCGAACTGGAATTGGCCGCGCAGGTGCTGTTGCGCAACCACAGCTATCGCCCGAAACGTTTCAATAGCGACCGCATTGAGCGGGATCTTGCTACGCTTTATCGCAACGTCGTGCGCCCGCAAATCACCGCCATCGAAACCGCCCTTGATCAGCATTACGAAAAGCGTGGCGTTTATCCGACGAATGAGATCGAATTGCGTCGGACGCTGGCGCTCTACGACTTACTGCCAGATGAATTGCCCGATCCCTGGGGCCAGCCCTATCGCGCCGTCTTTTCGGTGCAGGGTCAGACGGATGTGCTGGAACTGTTCAGTGCGGGCGCAGATAAACAGTTCGAGACGGCGGATGATTTTCGGGTGCTGCGAAATGCGCGTTTCTACTTCACACACAACGGCGCAGCCATCAACCGCGCGTTTGAGCGATACCACACACGCACGGGCGGGTATCTGCGTGACTTGGCAACCTTGCAACGCGAACTCGCGCAAGAAGGCCTTGGAGCAGCGCGCTGGCGTGATCGTTGGGGACAGCCTTACATCTATCAATTCGGCATTGAGAAGAGAAACTACACGATCAATGTGCTAAGCAGCGGGCCAGACGGCAAAGTGAACAGCCAAGATGATTTCGTTCTCTGGACCGCGCGGATTGATTGGTTTGCCCCACAACGCTTTGCGCTTAATCAGGCGCTAAATCAGTACTTCAAAGCCAAACAAAACTTCCCGCAAAACGAAACTGAATGGCGCGCGGCCTTGCAACAGGCTGGGCTTGACGGAGAACAAATCCACGATGCCTGGGGCCGGAACTTACGGCTTAAATTCAGCAATCGGACTTTGCTAGCCGGTACGATCAACGTAAGGCGGTATACACCCAATCAGACAGCCACACCCACCGCACAGCAGCCGGTCGCCCAAAACAATGTCTTCATTGCTCTGCATAGTGCAGGAGCAGACGGCCAACCCGACACCGCGGATGATTTTGAAGTTGCCAGCTTCCTGCGCAGCTTTATCGAGACCTCACTGGAATGGCAGGCGCAAGCGCGCAGTCAGACCAGTGTTGGACCCGGCATCGGTTTGAAAGGTGCGATTGCCGGCGTCGTCACCGATGCCAGCGGTGCAGTCATTCCGAACGTCCTCGTCAAAGCAAGCCAAAACGCGAACCAGCAGGTCTATCAGGGGCATACCAATAGCGAAGGTTATTACCTTACCGACAGGCTACCTGTGGGCGTGTATGACCTCAGGTTTGAAGCGCCAGGTTTCAAGCACACGCTTTTTACCGGTGTGCCCGTTTACGCCTCAAACCTGACGCGCGTGGACACTAGACTGGAAGTCGGCTCGGTGAGCGAGACCGTTGCCATCACGGCTGAATCAGCAACCGTCCAAACAACCTCAGCCTCCGTTGCCGTCACCAAAACCCAAAACGAATTGGCACAGGTAATCCCGCCCACACAAACTGGCACGCCACGTTTGCGCGAATACTTCCCCGAAACGCTGCTCTGGCAACCGCAACTTTTGACCGACCGGAATGGGCGCGCACAGTTGGATTTCAAACTGGCCGACAACGTTACGACCTGGAAGCTGGCCGTTGTGGCTTCAACCCTGGATGGCAAATTGGGTGTGGCGGAACGTGAATTTCGCGCGTTTCAGCCTTTCTTCATTGAACACGATCCGCCGCCTATCCTGACCGAGGGCGATGAGATCACCCTGCCCGTTCTCGTGCGCAACTACACCGAACAGCCGCGAAACGTCACGGTTGAAATGAAAGCCGCTGACTGGTTCACACTGCTTGGCCCGGCGCGTCAAACACTGCCAGCAGCCGTCAACGAAGCTGCTCGCGCACTCTTCGCCATCCGCGCCACGGGCAGTATTGAACAGGGCAAACAGCGTGTGCTGGCATTTGCCAACACGACAAACGATGCGCTGGAAAAACCCATCCGCGTACACCCCGATGGCGAAGAGGTCGCGCAAACCGCCACGCAGGTATTCGCCGAACGTGTCGAACTTGAGCTAACGATTCCCGAGACAGCCTTCAAACATTCGTTGCGCGGCGAGGTAAAAATCTATCCGAATTTGCGCGCCCACGTGCTGGAAAGTCTGGAAGGCATCTTGCGCCGTCCGTATGGCTGTGGCGAACAGACGATTTCTTCGACCTATCCCAATTTGCTGGCGCTGCGTTATTACCAACTGCAAGGCGGTGAATTTGCACCTGCTGCCAGCAAAGCCAAACGCTTCTTACAAGAAGGCTACGAACGCTTGTTGACCTATCACGCAGAAGACAGCGGCTTTGGCTATTGGAGTGGCAACAAGCCTGATCAGGCGCTGACGGCGTATGCGTTGCGCTTTTTGCAAGACGCTCGCGACTTCATCAAGGTGGATGAAACAGTGATCAAAGATGCCGCGCTTTGGTTGCTGAATGGAAATAATTGGCAAACGGGTACCGTTGAAGCAACGCCTGCGCGGGCCGCGACAGCTGCTTATATGGCCTATTCGCTTGCGACAGCGGTAAAGGGCAACACGACGGACAGCGCGTTAGACAAAGCCCTACACGCCAAACTGACGACGGGTGTGCGCACGTTGTTGAAAACGCTGACACCGCTGACCACAACAAGCAAAGATGCCTATCTGCTTGCGTGCTATGCCTTGGCGACGGCGGAGTTGGGCGAGCCGGAAAAGTCTGGTCAGGCGATGGCACGGCTGCGCGCGTTGGCTCAAACAGAAGCAGGCACAAATTATTGGGAAGCATCAGACCACACACCCTTTCACGGCTGGGGATTGACCGGGCGGATTGAAACCACTGCCTTGGTCGTGCAGGCATTGGCGCGTCAAACTGAACGCGGCAGCACCGATCAGCAATTGCTCAATCGCGGCCTGGTGTTTCTGTTGCGCAACAAAGACCGCTACGGTGTTTGGCATTCAACCCAGGCCACGATCAATGTGTTGAAAGCCTTGATCGCAGTAGATGAAGGCGGCGATAGCACACCAAACGCAGGCGGCAGGACAGAGGTTTTCATCAATGGGCAACGTGCGGCGACGTTGCAATTACCGCCCAGCTCCAAGCTCACCAATCCATTGAGCGTTGATCTTTCGCGCTATCTGACCATTGGCAAACAGCGCGTTGAAATTCGTCAGCTTGGGCAGACGAATCCCGCGAGCGCCCAATTTGTCACGACACATTATCAACCGTGGCATGTGCGCCCGCAGACGGAACAAACCATCAAACTCAGCGCCCAATTCGATAAAACCACGGTCGAGCCAAATGAGCTGGTCACTTGCAATATCACAGTCGCGCGCCTCAAAGGCAGCGGTATGGTGATCGCGGAAATCGGATTGCCACCCGGCGCACAAGTCGAACGCGGTTCTTTGGAGCAAGCGATTCGGGAGCGCAGTTACACAATTGATCGTTACGACGTGCTGCCCGACCGCGTCGTCTTTTACTTGTGGCCGGGGTACGGCAGTGGCACAACGCTTTCGTTTCAGTTCCGGCCCCGACTGGCGCTCAAAGCACAGAGCGCGCCCTCACGGGCATATGACTATTACAACCCGGAGGCACGGGCGGTCGTGCCCCCGGTACATTTTGTCGTGCGCTGAACAGGAAAGATGGGTGGCTGTTCAAATTTCCCTGCTTGGAACAAAAGCTGCGCAAGAAGCGTCTGCTCAGTTGTTCAAAATACGTCGGGCTGATGAAAGCTGCTCCAACGAGCGCTCGTAAGAAACACCCTATGCCGGTGCAGCGCGAAGTACAGCTTTCCCAGGGCGTGCACGAGCGGTAGGCACGCCCCAATACTTTCCGCAAACTTCACACAACCTCGCAGCGCGTGAGACGCCAACACTCACTTGCGCACTTCGTCAGTTTTACGAGCAGGCCAGCTTTTAGAGGCGCTGCTGACTTGCCCAAACTCGCAACCTGTTTTCTCAGCAGGGAGGAAGTATGCAACGAAAATGGATGTTGATCGGATTCACTCTGGCCTTCGTGTGTTTGACGCTTGGCGGCTTCGCAAAATCACAGGCCCAGCAGCGCAAGAGCCAAGCAAAAACCCAGGCACTCACGCCAAGCTCCGCAGTCCAAGGCTCGCCGTACCAGCTTTCGGGCCCGTTCACGCACAAAAACCTAACGGTCTTTTTGGTGCATGGCGCAAATCAAGCGGGACAAGCTAATGGCAAGACCTATCTGACCTTGCAGGAGGCTATGCGGCAAAAGAAAGTTGTCGTCCGTGAGACAGGCGATGTCAATGAGTTGACGATTCAAAATCGTTCGACAGAAGAAGTCTTCGTGCAGGCGGGCGACATCGTGAAAGGTGGGCAGCAAGACCGTGTGCTGGCGCTGGATTTGATCCTGCCGCCGAAATCGGGCCGCATTCCGGTTGATGCGTTCTGTGTTGAACATAGTCGCTGGAGCCAGCGCGGACAGGAAGCGGTGACGGCCTTCAGCGCGTCAGACAAGATGCTGGCAACGAAGGGGCTGAAACTGGCGGCGCGCAATTCCCAATCGCAAAGCGCGGTTTGGGAAAATGTCAGTGTGGCGCAGGCCAAGCTGGCGAAAAACTATGTGGTATCGAAAGGCGTGCCGGGCGGGATCGTAGCGGGTGCTGGTGGGGCCGGACGCCGCGCTTTAGCATTTGACGCTATGATTACCGAATCACTGCCACCTGCCGCACCACCGCCACCGGCAAAACCACTGGCTGCTGCTGAAAGAACACAGAATGTCGTCAGCATCAGTCAAGGTGTGCTTTCTGCTCCCAATGCGAGATTGACACTGGCCGAACAGCAAGGCTTAACGGCGGTCACTTCGCAAGCTTCGCCGACAAGTTTGCAACTAACTTTGGAAAATAAAAACGTCAAAGATTCATCGGCCGATTACTTCAAACAACTTACTGCGATCATCGCGGACAAACGCGATGTGATTGGCTATGTGTTCGCCATCAATGGACAACTCAATAGCGCGGACGTCTATGCTTCAACCGTGCTGTTTAAAAAGCTCTGGCCAAAATTGTTGGAGGCCAGCGCCGTCGAAGCCTTCGCCGAACTCGACGAAAGCGAAAAGTTTGAACCGGTGAGAGATGAAACAGCCAAGGCCTTTTTGCGCGATGCTGAAAGTGGCAAAGCGGAAGAGAAATCCTTGCGGCCCCGCACCAGGATGGTCAAACGGGAGACGGAAAAGAATGTTTTCTTTGAAGCCCGCGACCGTTCTCGCAACGATGCGTGGGTGCATCGGAATTATCTGGCAAAATAATTGCCTTGCGGCAAACCAACCCTACAAGCGAAACGGCAACCATTGCTGGTTGCCGTTTTGTTAGTTGGTAAGTTTTGTGTTTGCTGAATCAATGGGTCTTCATTTCAGCGTAATGGGCAAAGAACCAGTACGTAATACCTGCCCATACAGCCATATTCACTAACGAGATCAGCAAGCCAACCGTTTTGACCTGGGCGCTGCGCTTCTCTCCGGCGTCCTGCTTGCCATACATCAACATGACGACTAGCAAGCCCACCACGATCCAGAAAAAGAGCCGAATCCCATGATCAACCAGCCCGGCATTGGGAATGTATTTATTTACCTGCCAGACTGTCAGCAGGATGGTAGCAACAATACCCACAATCGCGGCTACGGGCGGTGTATAGCCTGCCGCCTTGGTTGCCGCCGTTGACGTTCTAGTTCCAGCGGCGCTGAGCTTGCTGTTGGAATAGCTATACGCAAAATAGATGACCAAGCCGATGGACATCCAGTCAATCAGACGAATCCAGGTATCCAGCGGCAAGCTGTTCATCAGGTACGCCGCCGAAAGCACCGTCGCAATCGGAATAAAGGGCGAGAGCGGTACTTTGAAGGGGCGCGGCATGTCGGGGTTGGTGCTGCGCAGGATAATGATGCCCGTGCCCACAATCACGAAGGCGAAAAGGGTTCCGATGCTGACGAGTTCGCCCAGCAAGCTAATGGGCACGAACCCGGCCAGGATCGCCACAATCGTTCCGGTGATGGCCGTCGTGATGTGCGGCGTGCGGTATTTGGGATGTACTTTGGCCGCCCAGGTCGGCAGCAAGCCGTCTTTGGACATCGAATAAAACACGCGCGGCTGGCCCATCACCATCACAACCATCGTCGAACTCAGACCTAACACAGCGCCAACTTTAATGATCGTGGGGAAGACTCTCAGGATCGTACCCATTGTGGTGCCTTGCGCTTGTTGCAAAGCGGCGTCAACGGCCACAGCAATCGGCGCTGCCGCGTTCGTCAGCAGCTTGTAATCCACGAGGCCAACCATGATGCCTGCGACGAGAATGTAAAGCACCGTGCAAATCGCCAGCGAACCGATGATGCCAATAGGCATGTCGCGTTGCGGATTCTTGGCTTCCTGGGCGGCTGTAGAGACGGCGTCAAATCCGATATAGGCGAAAAAGATCACCGCCGCGCCCGTAATCACACCGCCGAACCCAAAAGGCATGAACTCTGCGCAACCCGGTGTCCCCGGCGTGCAGCCCATACCAAGATTGTTTTTGTTGACGTAACCAATGCCCGCAATAATAAACAGCAACACCACGATCACTTTGACCATCACGATGATCGAATTGAAGGAGGCCGATTCCTTGATTCCCTTGATGAGCAATAACGTCACGCCAATCGAAATCGCCAAACCTGGCAAATTAATGATGCCTGAGACCGTACTGCCATCGGCCAGCGTCACTGTATTCCACGGCCCGACGGTTAATTGGGCCGGAAAGTTTATGCCAAAGTCTTTGAGCAAACTGACTAAGTACCCAGACCAGCCTACCGCGACCGTGGCCGCCCCGAAGGCGTATTCCAAAATCAAATCCCAACCGATAATCCACGCCACAAATTCGCCGAGCGTGCCGTAACCATAGGCATAGGCTGAACCTGAAATCGGGACGCTGGCGGCAAATTCCGAATAACAAAGCGCCGCAAAGGCGCTGGCGATACCGGCCAGAATCATCGAAACCACGACCGCCGGTCCCGCGTGCTTCCCGGCAGCTTGCCCCGTCAGAACGAAGATACCCGTACCGATGATGGCGCCAATGCCAAGCATGGTCAGATCCAAAGAACTGAGCGTCTTCTTTAAGGTATGTTCGCCGGTTTCCTGAGCCTCGGCGATAATCTGATCAATGGGCTTCGTTGCAAAAAGTGACATGAGTCCTCCTCAGATTGATACGTGAACAGCCAGATTGCCGCCTTTACGGATCCAGCGTCATGCAGGAATCAGTGATACTGCGATTTGGCGATTGCCAGTAATGTCTGCCAATGTATGGTGAATGTCTCGCGCTAGATTGCGGGGTACTCTAAACGCAAGGCCGCAGACGGTCAATGCCGCACGCTCTTGGCAGCCGCTCGTATTCAAAGAAAAAGGCGAGCGGTTGATGGCCGCTCGCCTGTGAGTTTAGAAAGGAGAACCGTCAGTCGTCTATGACCTCTATCACAACTGTCGGGCACAACTGTCGGGCACAACTGGCGCGCCCAACTGCCACATACAACTACCGGGGCAAAATGTCGTTGACCATTACGAAGCCCATCAAGAGCAACACAAGCACGAACCCGACCTGCTGGAAGCGCTCGCGCATATTCATCGTCACAGTCAATCCGACCAAACCCAAAATCCATTCGACAATAATCAGCAGGATCATGCCGCCATCTAACACAGGGATCGGCAACAGGTTAAAGATGCCCAGGTTCAAACTCAGCAAACCCATCAACCGGATGGTGCCACCCCAACCGGCCGCTTCATAAGTTGCGGCTGTTTCTTTGGCAATGCGCACCGGGCCGCCGATGACATCGCGGGCCGAACGACTGCCGCTAATCATCTGTTTGAAAACCACACCGGTCATTTGCAGGATGCGCTTATTAAAGGCCCAGCCATACGCCAAGGCTTCTGTCACGGAATTCGTTTTAATGAGCACCGTATTGAAGCTGCGCGAAATGCCAATCATGTATTGCTCACCCTGCTTTTCAGGCGTGAGCTTGACGTCCACATTCTGGCCGCCACGCTCAACTGCCAGCGCGACTTCTTTGCCATCCTGAACAGTGCGACGAAACTGACTCCAAGCGGTGATCGGCGTGCCATTGATCGCGGTAATCTTGTCACCAGCCTTCAACCCTGCGCGTTCAGCAGGTGTACCAGCACTAACGCCGTTGACGATGACGTGCGTGATCGGTGGCTCCAGATCAACCCGGCCAATGCTGTCATTGCCGATCTTTTCGACGCGCGGCTTGATGCGCAGGTTGAGAATCTGCCCATTATTGCGCTCCACCGTCACCGGAATCTCTTCGTCAAAGCGGACCGTCACATCATCCTGAAAATCCTGCCAGGTCGGATGCTGGCGGTCGCGGTAGGCAATGATCCGGTCGCCCTTTTGCAAGCCCGCCTGCTCGGCCGTCGACCCCGGCGTCACTTCGCCAATGACCACTTTTTGGGCGTTATACACGTCATCTTGAAATCCGATCATGATTGCCGCTGCTGGAATCAAAATCGCAGTGACGATGTTAAACACGGGGCCCGCCAGCGCGACCAACAATCGTTTCCAACCCGGATGCGCCAGGAATTCGTCCACGCCTGCGTCGCTCTTACCCTGAATCATCTCCATGTTCTCGCCTTTGAAGCGCACATAGCCCCCCAAAGGAATTGCGCTGAAGCGGAAATCGGTTTCGCCCAATTTGAACCCGAACAGGCGCGGGCCAAAACCAACCGAGAAAACTTCAGCAGGGATACCCAACAGTTTGGCAACAATAAAATGGCCGAACTCATGGATCACCACCATCGCACACAGAATGACAATAAACGGCACGAACATGTTGTAGAAATTCACTGCATTCTCCTTCTCTGCTAATGCGCTAACCAGTAAGACTGTTTACGACAGAAGCAGTTCCTAAACCGGAAACGACTTCAGCCCGCTGCTCGCATCAGATCGGCAATCAGTGATCGTGATACGACACCAAGCCCAGCCGTCCGGAAGTTTATGGGACGTGAAAAGGCGTGTCAAATTAGGGGAAATCGTGGTTGGACACCGCTGAGTGGAGCCATTTCGTGAATCATTACGGCGTTTTCACGAAAGCCAAAAATTATTTATTTTGAGTAGGTTAACTCGCCTAAGCGGGCAGTATGGTGAGCCTGTCAGCGGCATTATTCAACTAGGCCATGCGTGTGCTTGGGACTCCGGTCAGATTGCCCCCGCATCGTATTGCCACCAGGGCGCGACGAAACGGTTCGTCGCCGGGTCGTAATCGCTTTGATACGTCTCCACGTAAAACCGCCCCGTGTTTTCATAACTTGATTGCCAGCGGTTGCCATAACGATCGTATTCGTAATGATCGCGCCAAACCAGATTGCCGTTGTCACCGCGATGTTCGGTGGCGCGCTGCAACCGACCCAAGGCATCGTATTCGTAGCGGGTCTGGAATTTCTTGGCGTTGTTGATGAAGCCTTCGACACATGTGGGTTATTGCAATCACTGGCGCACAAAGGGCCGCTGCTCTCACAGCGGCCCTTTGACCAGTAGACCCAACAAGCTGTTTGTTGGCGTTGCAATAGCTCTTCTAGGAATTCCCAGCTATCGGTGTTTCAGGCAACCAACCGTAATACCGCTGATGTCACCCATCCTCCGATAGAAATCGCAACCAGTACCCATAAAAGAAACAGGAGCAAAAATACAAGGCCAAACAAATTTTGCAGCGTTTCTGAATATGATTTGGTACGTTCAGCAAGAAACCCAACCACCTTAAACAAGCCCCACACGTTACAGCTTGCCAACAACAATCCGATGATAATCGCCAACAGGTAACCTCCGGGGCCAGCCCTGGCACGGTATGCCCCATGGACGGCACCGGTGAAAAGCGCCAGCGAAGTAGTATAGGTTACAAAAAGTAACATCGGGCTAGCATTCTCCCTTTTTTGGCATCGTAGGGCTGGGTGGTATCCTTACTCACCTGAGTTAGGGCATCTGTTCTCTACTACTCGTTGGAAAGCTGCTTGACTAAACTCTTCAAGTAACCAGCCGCATCACAGCCGAGGTCACAAGACTTGTGATATATGCCGCGATAAATATCCAAAATAGCGTGGCGAAATAGAGTACATCGACATATAGTTTCTGCCTTGCCTCTGAACGCGTTTCTAGAGCGGTATAGCCTCTCTTGCCAATGCTCCACGTAGTCCAGGCAAAAACCCCTCCCAGTGCTAAGCCAATTGCAACAGACAACGCATAGCCGCCGAAGCTAGGTTTCGCATCTCTGGCCGCTCTCACTGCGATGAAGATACATGAAAAGAAGCTGATCCCACTCAGTATGGTCCAAAGATAGTGCATGACGTTAGCCCCCCTTTAGTGCGAGTGCGGGGCCAGTAACTGCAAGGCTCGGTGCGCCAGACGCAGCCGCCTCATCGGGACCCGATGCGAATTTCCAATCAATAAAAGTTGGCGTGAATCCTTCGGCATGGCTGTCCTCCTTAAAAACAGTTCAGGTTATGGTTGAGTGAGTGCAGGGCAAAAATTCTGTTGATTTGAGCTTGGGAGATATTTGCTGAAACTTGTCATCTTGATTGCGCTGGGCTGTACGGCTGTACTGTCAACACAATCTTTAGAAGCGTTCGGCCTCGGCGCTTCCGCTGCTTCGGTGCGATGACCGAAGCGCGAGCAATCTAGCACGGTGGTTTGACAGGGACAATGCAAATTTGATTAAAGTCGGACATCCGCCACCCTACTTGCCTGGCCGCCCTGCAAACCAATTTGCTGTGCAACCCAACCACGCGCCCATTGATCGGCGGCGAGCACGGTTTCAAGGTCAACGGCGGGCTGAAGCCTATGCGCGTTGCAGGCAGTTTCGATCAAACGCGGGATGTCGCCGAACCGAATGCGCTCTTCTAAAAAAGCCGCGACTGCAATTTCATTGGCCGCATTTAGCACGGCGGGCATCGTTCCGCCTGCGCGTAGAGCTTGATAGGCCAGCCGCAAACAGGGGAACTTGTCGGTGTCGGGTGCAAAGAATTCCAGCTTGCTTAAAGCCATCAGATCAAGCGCTGGCAAGTCTGCTGGATGGCGTGCAGGGTAGGTCAGTGCATACTGAATCGCGTGGCGCATATCGGTAACGCCCAATTGCGCAATGATCGAACCATCCACCAGTTCGACCATCGAATGCACGACCGATTGCGGATGTACGATGACGTCAATTTCCTCGGCAGAACATTGAAAGAGCCAGCGGGCTTCGATCACTTCCAACCCCTTGTTCATCAAGGTGGCCGAATCAATCGTGATTTTCGCGCCCATCTGCCAGGTCGGATGTTTCAGCGCTTGTGCGCGGGTGGCGTTTTCGATCGCTTCTTTACTGGCCGTGCGGAACGGACCACCTGAGGCAGTCAGGATCAAGCGTTTTAACTCTTCACGCTTTTCGCCACGCAAACATTGGTGCAACGCGTTATGCTCGCTGTCCACCGGCAAGAGTTCCGCACCCGATTTGGCGGCGGCCTTGGTCATCAATTCGCCCGCGATGACCAGCGTTTCCTTATTCGCGAGGGCCACGCGCTTGCCCAATTCCAAGGCGCGATGGGTCGGCAGCAGGCCGAGCGCACCAACGACGGCGCCCACCACGATCTCGGCTTCGGCGCAGGTGGCGACTTCGATCAAGCCCTCCACCCCGATGCTGAGTTGCGGAAGTTTGGTCACGCTACGCTGGCCCAATTCATAACGCAGCCTTTCTGCGCTCGCTTCATCTGACACCGAAACCAGACGCGGTTGATGCCGGACGATCTGTTCGGCCAGCAATTCGACATTCGATCCGGCACCCAACGCGGCGACGCCAAATGTGCCATTGAGTGCCTCTACGACACGCAGCGTGTTGCAACCAATCGAACCCGTCGAACCTAGAATCGCAATCTGTTTCATAAAGGTGGTAGGTGGTAGGTGACAGGTGGTAGGTCTGTTCTGTCTGGAACCTACCACCTGTCACCTACCACCTATTTCAAAAACATCTGATAGTAATAATAGAGCAGCGGCGCGTTAAACAGCATGCTATCAAGCCGGTCAAGCAGGCCGCCGTGGCCTGGAATTAGATGCCCGGCATCTTTGGCTTTTGCGCCGCGCTTCAACATGGACTCACACAAATCGCCAGTCGCGCCTAAAAAGCCCATGACCAAAGCCAGCGGTACTGCATGTGTCAATTTCAATTCGGGAAAGAACGTGTAATGTGCGATGAAGGCAGCAATGACATTACCTGCCAAGCCACCGATAGCGCCTTCAATCGTCTTGCCCGGACTAATACGCGGCGCAAGTTTCCGTTTTCCCAGCGTGCGGCCAGTGTAGTAAGCGCCCGTGTCACCGGCAAACACGACGATGAAAAAGAGCGTCAGCAGCTTGGCGGGCAAATGCAATTCCTCACCGCCCGCCGTGCGCAAGGCGATGATGTAACCGCCCAGCAGCGCAACATAAAGCACACCGAATAAGCGCTCTGCCGCCGAGGGCAAGACATGCGACAAGTCTTCGCTGTCACGGTTGCCGAACAATTGGATGAGCAATTCGATGATCGCGAGCGCCGCGACAATCGCGGCCACCAGATCGTGCCGCCCAAAATAAAAGGCGGCGATGATTCCCGCTGCGGCGATCAATCCTTGCACTTCCCCGCCGGATTTCGCCAAGCGGTAATACTCGACCAGGCCCAGCACAATGGCGAGCGCGGCGAGCGTTACAAAATAGATCGGAGAACCGAACCAGAGGGCGGCAAAAAGAAAAGGCAGGAAAATTACGGCGGTGAGAACACGTGCCATATAGAAAGGGGCTGGGGGTTAGCGGCATGGGGCTAGAGACAGCTTTGATTCTAGTCCCTAGCCCCTAACTCCTAACCCCTAATTATGAAGCGTTGACGACTGCGCGTTGCGGCTCCGTCACCAAACCTCCGTAGCGACGTTCGCGCTTTTGATAATCCAAAACGGCGGCGAACAAATCGGGCCGCCGGAAATCGGGCCAGAGCACGTCCGTTACATAGATCTCGGCGTAGGCGATCTGCCACAACAGAAAGTTACTCACGCGGAATTCGCCGCTCGTGCGCACCAGCAAATCAGGATCGGGCAGATTAGCCGTATAAAGCTGCCGTGCCAGATCGTTTTGGGTAATTGATTCAGGCGTGCGGCCTTCGCGCTGGCATTGTTCCAACAGACGGCGACAGGCATCCACCAATTCGACACGCCCGCCATAATTGAGTGCGACGTTCAGCACCATGCCGGTGTTAGGCGCGGTCTTATGCGTCGCCGCACGCAGTTCGAATTGCACCGATTCATCGAGTTCGCGCGTGCGCCCGATGGTTTGGAAGCGGATGTTTTCGTGGTGAATGTTCTCTATCTCTTTGCGCAGATATTCTTTCAGGAAGGTCATTAAGGCTTCAATCTCAAAGGGCGGGCGCTTCCAGTTTTCGACTGAAAAGGCATACAAAGTCAGCGCCTCGATCCCCAGCCGCGCACAAGTATCCACCGTTGCACGTACGGCCTCAACACCCGCGCGATGGCCGGCGACGCGCGGTAGAAAGCGTTTCTTCGCCCAGCGCCCATTGCCATCCATAATGACGGCGATGTGCCGCGGCAACCGGGCGAAATCAATCTGGCGCAACAACTGTTCGTCACGCGAACCCGGTTCGATGATGCCTGCGAAATCCTCTAACATTCTCGTCCTATACTTGCTGTCGCAAGCCTATCTTCATAAAGCCACATAAAGCCGCACGAATCAATACGAAGGTTCGGTACAGTGTGCTTCGCTTATCTGCTGAATTCTTCGTGGATGAGTTCTTCCTCTAAACGACGGACTGTCGTATGACAAGCGTCGCATACTAATACTCGACTTTTACCAGCGTCAACCCTTTGGCCGGAGCCGACGCGCCCGCCAGCGTGCGGTCTTTGCTTTGTAACAAAGCAGTAATGGATCCGGCGGGCAAGCGCCCTCGATTGGCCGCCACCAAGGCACCAATCATCGTGCGCACTTGATAGCGCAAAAAGCCGTCGCCGCTGAACCAGAACTTGAGCAACGGGCCGTCACTTTCCAAGCGAAAATCGTTCAGCGTTCGCACGCGCGTTTTGGTTTCGCAATCCGTCGTCGTAAAAGCACTAAAGTCGTGCGTTCCCTGCAACCGCCGGCCAGCTTCCACCAAACGCACCAAATCAAGTTCATAAGGGAAATGCCAGGCATAACGTTCCCACAGCGGATGCATCACAGCAGCATTATAAAGTTGATAGCGATAGGTCTTGCCTTTGGCATAAATGCGCGGATGAAACCACTCTTCAGCTTGTGCGGCTTCCAGCACGCGCAGATCCGGCGGCAGATTGGCGTTGAGGGCCCGCCGTAACGCCCTGCCTTCCCAAATTTTATCGAGCCGGAACGACACAACTTGCCCTTCAGCATGGACGCCCGCATCGGTGCGTCCAGCACCGTGCGTAATGACAGGCGCGCCGGCAAAACGGTGCAGGACTTCGGCCAGTACGCCTTGCACCGTCGGGCGGTCAAGCTGTAACTGCCAGCCGCAATAGTTTGTACCATCGTAAGCCAGGGTGATGCGATAGTTCATCAATAACTCTGTCTGTCTTTAGGTAAAGTCGGTCAATGTAGTTAAGCGCAGCCAAAGTTCGCTTGGCAAGGCGGCTTGGTTCACAGATCGAACTACGCAGGAACAAAAAATCTCAGCCGCATGACCTTTTTTGCTGCGCTTTCCCGCTTAGCCAATTGAGCACTCATTCCTGCTCACGAGGAACGGTCGGTCAAATCTGAGAGGAAGCGCTATGCTGACCAATACAACCCGCTACCAGGCAAACCATGTCGCCCCGCGATTACAGCAAGCCACGCTTGCAGACTTGTTAGAGCGCATGGCCCGCCGCGAACAGGCGGCCTTGGCCGCATTTTATGACCAAACGCATCGTCTTGTGTTTGGACTGCTGCTCGCGTTGCTGCGCGAACGAACCAGCGCGGAAGCAGTACTGCTGGAAGTTTACGAACAAGTTTGGCAACAGGCGAAACAAGCACAAAAGTTACCGTATATGCCGCTCGCTTGGCTGCTGTCGTTAGCACGCACGCTAGCGCTGGAACGCCGGCACACAATGCCCGAACAGCGACGAGTAAAGTCCTGGCTCAGTTCGCGGGTGGAACCAATCAACGACGCAGTGGCTGCCGAATGTGATGAGGCAACAAGGCGCCGTCATCAAGTGCGAGGCGCCTTGCTGCGGCTACCCGCTGACCAACGCCGCGCGTTGGAATTGGCCTGCTTTGCCGGACTGCCTTATACCGAAATTGCCCGCCAACTGAATTGTGCGCCCGAAGAAATCAAAACCCAACTCGTGGCTGGCATGCGTACCATCAGGTCATATTTGCAGCCATAACTCTGACTCCGTGATAATGCGGCCTGGATGCAACCACCCGCATTTATTCGACAACACGTTCCGCTCGCGCCCTTGACTACGCTTGGAGTGGGCGGCCCGGCACGCTTCTTTGCTACTATCCAGCAGGAATCGGACATTCCGGTGGCGCTGGCCTTTGCAACGCAACTCCAGTTGCCTGTATTTGTGCTCGGTGGCGGCAGCAATCTGGTCATTGCCGAGGCGGGATTTCCTGGCCTGGTAATGCAGATCGCATTGCGCGGGATAAAATCCCAGGCTGAAACCGATGGCGTCCGTGTAAGCGCAGCAGCAGGCGAATCCTGGGACAATTTTGTGGCCCATTGCGTCGCGCAGGGCTGGGCCGGGCTTGAATGCCTTAGCGGGATTCCCGGTTCTGTCGGCGGCACACCCGTTCAGAACGTTGGCGCGTATGGTCAAGAGGTTAGCGAAACCATCACCTGTGTACGCGCCTTTGATCGGCAGACCGGGCAGGTTGTTGAAATGCGTAATGCCGAATGCCAATTCGGCTACCGCCAAAGCCGGTTTAATACTCTCGAACGCGATCGCTTTATCGTGCTGAGCGTGACCTATGTCTTGCGCTTAAATAACGCGCCTGTATTGCGCTATGCCGATCTACACAGCTTCTTCGCAGCTTCAACCACTGCTCCAACGCTTGCCGAGGTTCGCACTGCCGTGCTGACTATTCGCCGTCGCAAAGCGATGGTGATAGATCCATTAGACCCAGATACCCGTAGCGCTGGGTCTTTCTTCAAAAACCCAATCATCTCGACTACCGAATTTAGCCTGCTGGAAGCCAAGGCACGCACATTGGGTTTAGTGCAAGCTGAAGAGCTTGTCCCTCATTACCCGGCCAACAACGGGCAGATTAAAGTCCCAGCGGCTTGGCTGCTTGAACGGGCAGGTTTTACCAAAGGATACACCCGTGGCAACGTCGGGCTATCAAGCAAACACTCCCTGGCGATCATCAATCGCGGGAACGCCCGCGCCAGTGAGGTCGTCGAGTTGATGCGCGAGATTCAGTCCCGCGTCCAAGCACGTTTTGGCTTGGCGCTTCTCCCTGAACCGATATTGCTGGGCTTTGAACAATCGGTGCCTTGATCCGGCTTCCGCTTTCGGATGTGTTCGTTGTCACTGTCGGCTGCCCGGTTTAATCGCGGTCGAACCTTCCTGGCACAACGGACACTCTTCCGGCTTCCATGTGGGTACCTCTAATACAGCCAGGGCGTGCCGGGGAACGCCCAAATCCACCGCGCCACCGCTCCGGTCAATCAATGAACCAGCCCCGACCACCACGCCACCAAGTTGCGTGACCAAATCCATTACCTCACGCGTAGAGCCACCCGTCGTCACCACGTCTTCCACCACCAAACAACGCTCGCCAGCTTTGAGGGCAAACCCGCGCCGTAATTTCATCCCGCCCTCTTGTCTTTCCGTAAAGAGCGCCCGCCGTCCCAAGGCCCGCGCCGTTTCATGCGCAACGATAACGCCGCCTAAGGCTGGGGCAATGACCAGATCAATGGCTCCAATGCGCGGGTCGTTTTGCGCCTGGGCAGCCAAGACTGTACACAGGCGTTCAGCGATACGTGGATGTTGCAACACCAGCGCGCATTGCAAATAGCGCGGACTATGCAGCCCGGAGGTGAGCAGGAAATGCCCACTGAGCAAGGCGTTGTTCTCTTCAAAAGTTTGCAGAACTTCTTCATTAGTCATAGTTGTTTCGTTTGGTTGTCGAGCAATTGGAATTGTTAGCGTCGGATTATTCCATACGCCTTGGCGATGAAGAAACGTTTGGCGCAAAGAATGCGCCACGGCACACTTTCCGTTTGCTGTGCTTCAAATCCCAAGTCTTGCTAATTTTCCATCGGAGTCCTGTCCCCATCTGTTGCCTGTCACCATCCGTTGTCATCATTCGTAGACATGATTAGTGACAGATGTCTTTCATCGTGGACATTGAAGTGCCTTGTCAGCAATTTATGACGTAGTTGCATGGGCGCCATTTCCGAGCCGAAGGAAAAATCAGCACCTAAAACCTATTCGTTGCAGCAATTGCCACAATTTTCAAAACCAAAATACAGCTTCAATAGCTGTTGGCACAGCCGTTGCTCTATGGTTAGGCACAAGGGATAAACGAAAGAAGAGCCAGACAAGATTTTTGAAATTCCTTGCAAGCAGGCATCAAACAAATGCCAAGATATTACAAGCGGGAGGGGCGTGAAAAGCTGCTCGATGCAAAGCGTTGACCTCACCAACAGCGCAAGCGTCTGACGCGCGACGCGCTCTTCCCGATTCGCACGAGTTTATTGCTCATCACTCCTCTCGATTTCGTAGTTGTCAGTTAAGGTAAAGACACGGGGGTCGGATTTTGACAGGCAACTACGGTTTATCGGTTCGCGGGTTACGCCACTTGGGTTACGGGGCACACTGAGTGACGCAACCTGCGGGCCGGTTCCTTTTGCTTTATTAGCTTTCAGATTGAGGATGGAGTTGAGTTCAGAGCAGGCGATTTACCTATCACTCCTCTCGGTTTGTAGCTGTCAACTTTGAATGACACGGGGGTCGAATTTGGGTTGGCAGCTACATTTTAAGATTCGCAGGTTGTGCCGTCTGGGTAACGGGGCACATCGGGCGGCACAGCTTGCGGATCGCTCATTTTTTCCGATTGAGTTGAGTGGGAAACAGGTTTCGACACGGTTTTTGAATTTCACTTTCTCGATTGTGCAATTGCAGGCTGGAAAAGACACGGGGGTCGGATTTTAGCGAGCAATTGCATTCTTCGACCGAAGGGCTGCGTCAGTTGGATAACGGGGCACATCAATTGACGCAGTCCGCGGTCGAAACCTTATCGAATAGCAGTTATCACTCCTCTCGGTTATAAGCCGTGGTAGTTGGCTGAAAGAAAGACACGGGGGTCGGTTTTAGTCAGCAACCACGGTTTCAGAAGCGCAAGTTGCGCCGCTTGGGTTACGGGGCACACTAAGCGACGCAGCTTGCGCTTCACTTATTTCACACCGGTTGAGTCGAGTACCGTGACCAACAAGTTTTCTGAGAATCAAATCCCAAATTCGTTTTTGACACGATGCAGATCCACGCTGCATTTGCCACTTGAAGCAGCGGACACCCCGTCCGCCACGCGCGTGGCGCTGAAAGCCTGCAAATCAAGACCGCAATCTGCTTCCTTTTCCCGCAAACCAGGGCTCTTCCCACGCTAGAGTCCCAGGCTTCAAATAACGAACTGTTCGCATTTCGATGCGAATCGGGTCTCCTCACCCCAGCAACAAAATAGGCCGCTAGCAATCCATTGGAACGCTGCCGGCCTATTGCTGTTTTTGGGATAAGAGAGGCGGTTTATCCAACCCTCAAGTCTTCGGTTAATTGGCACAATTCCGCAATGCCGATCTCATCCAACGCGCGCGTGGGCGGACGAACGGTCGTATGTTTGATGATGCCGGCGGCTCTCAGATTGTGCTTCATTGCCGAAACGCCCAGCCCTGGTTGCAATTCATACCGGATCAGCGGCAGATGACGGTTGAATTCAGCACGCGCCTCTTTGTATTTCCCCGCTTGAGACAAATTCCAGACCTTGACGAACATTGGCATCATGTCGCTGCCCGGCATTGTGCCGCGTGCGCCGCGTTGTAATTCTTCTAAAAAGAAATGCCCATTCAAGCCGCCAAAAATCACCAGGCTATCGCCACAGGCTTGCTTAACCTCAGTAACTTTCAATGACGTCGGCGGCGCTTCGACTTTCGTGTAGCGTACGTTAACGCACTCCTTCGCCAGCCGCGCCATTTGGGCCGCACCGATATTGACGCCGGTCAGCAAGGGCGCATCCTGAATCATGATTGGAATGCTCACGGCATCCGAAATCGCTTTGTAATATCCAAAGAGGTCTTCGGCAGAGGGTTTCAGGAAATACGGCGGCAGAATCATCAGGCCATCCGCGCCCGCCGCCTCGGCCGCCTTTGAGATTTGTACGGCGACTTGTGTGCCGGTATGGCCGGTTGACACAAAAACAGGCACACGCTTACGAACCTCTTTGATGATCAGCGGCATCAGTCGGCCCTTTTCGGCTTCGCTCAGCGCATAGCCTTCGCTGGCGTTGCCAAAAATGGCGAGGCCATGTACGCCGCATTCGATCAGGTAATTGATCAAAGCGAGCTGGCTTGGTTCATCAACCTCGTAATGTTCATCAAAGGTCGTCAGCACAATTGGGAAAATTCCCTGGTAAGTCTCATTCATGCCAGCCAAGCTCCTCGTTTAGGTTGCGATAAAAGGCCGCAACTTTTCTTCGTCAATCTCAATACCAAGGCCAGCGCTGGCCGGAATACCTACCACGCCCTGGCCTACCGGCAACGCAGTCTTCAGCAAGCTCTCGGCCACTTGCCAGACCTGGGGATTGCATTCGACATACAACAGATTGGGAATCGAAACTGCCAGGTGCAAAGCCGCCGCGATTTGCACGCCCAAGCCGATGCTGATGTGAAAGGCCAGTGGCGCGTTGTGCAATTCCGCCAGCGCCGCGAGTTTCAGTCCTTCGGTAAGGCCGCTGCGTCCAATGTCAGGTTGAAAGATTTCCACCGCGCCCGCCGCAAAAAACGGCTGCATCTCCCAACGTGTGCGGTAACTTTCGCCAATGGCAATAGGCGTCTCAACGCTTTCGGCCAAGCGCGCGTGGGCAGCCACATCTTCCGGCTTGAGCGGAGCTTCAAACCAACCCACACCACGTGCGTCAAGCTGTTTGCCAAAGCGTACCGCCCGCGCTGGATCGAAACGCCACAAGGCATCGACGAAAATTTGCGCTTGGTCGCCCAATTCCGCCCGCAACCCATCAATCAAGCGCAAGGTCGCATCGGGTTCACCATCCATAAATAGCTTGAAGGCTTTGAACCCGCGTGCTTGAAAACTGCGGGCCTGCTGGAGGCGCGCCTCATCATTCACACCCGACAATCCGGAAATATAAGCCGGCAATTCTTCTTTGAACGGTCCGCCCAGCAAATCACAAACACGCACATTTAGCGCCTTGCCTTTGAGGTCCCAGAGTGCCGTATCAATCCCGGCAAGTGCGTCGAGCAAAAACGACCCCGTGTGCCCCCGCACGCGCATTGCCGCGTACATCAATGACCAGAGCTTTTCGTGGGCGAGCGGGTTCTCGCCAATTAACAAGGGCGCCAGAATCGTGCGAATGATCGTGCAAACGACTTCGGGCGCGACGGGTGCTTGCGCTTCGCCCCAGCCGATCAAGCCATTGTCGGTCGTAATTTTGATCAGCGCAGTTTCAATCTTGGTCGAATAGATCGTCTGGTAGTTCGTCGCCCAGCGGTAGGCCTTGCCCGATTCAACCAACGGCGCAGGCGAACCCGCTGTGCCGCGCGCGGCCGCCAGATCGCGCGGGATTTTGATGGCGAATGCTTCGATGGCTTTGATTTTCATCGTTCCGCTCAGGCATAACAGCGCACCTCGAAAATCCGCGCCAGTTTGTCGCCGTTGGTTTCCTTGACGTGAATGCGAATGCGTTTGACGTTTATCGTGGCGAAGTTGTGACGACAAATGCGCTGATGATTATTGGTGACGCTGGCGAGTTCGACCCATTCTTTGCCCTCGTCCGGTTGGTATTGCAGAACATATTGCTTGACGGTTTCTGGTTGGGGAGCACGGATGATGCCTTTGTTAGCCGCATCAGAAGACGACAGCGTCAATTCCCGAATGAAACCGGAATCAAAGGTGAGTTGGACGTGTTTGAGCGCTTGCGGCTTGTCCCAAGCTAGTTCGAGCCATGCACCATCCGTTCCTAGCGGCGCAGCCCATTGATTGGGATATTCCGGCAAGGTACGTGTCCAGCCATTTAACACGTGCACAGGCTGACAGTTCGTATCTTCGCCCGACGCAGTGACCTTCGCGTTACGCGCCAGATCGAGCGGGTCTTCGTTCTTTACATTTTTGATGGATTGATCATCGCGTAACAGCGTCTGTTGCAACTCTTTCAGCTTGGTTTTGTTCTCGTACAGGCCGCGTGGCAGTAAGTTGTGCTTGAGGCAAAGCGCTGCGGCAGTGCCGATCGCCTGCCCTTCTACCGCACACGTGCCCATCACGCGGGTTGAGCTAAACGCCGTATGTGTTGCGCTGATGTTACGCCCAGCCATGAACATGTTGCGGATGTTTTTGCTGTAGAGGCTGCGCAGCGGAATGTTATACACATCATTGAGTTTGATGGAGACAAAGGGCGGCAATTCAGGATCTTCAAAACCCGTCGGGGGATGCTCGTCCAGGTTCCAGCCGCCAATGCAAACGGCATCATCAAATGCAGGATTCAAGCCCATCAGATCCATTTGCGTCAGCATGTGGTCGCCCACCAGGCGGCGCGCTTCACGTTTGCCGGGCAACATCCCGACCCAATCCATCGCCCAATTGGCCGCCGCCGGAAACTTGCCCGAATTTTTGATGTAATCCCACACACCCATCACAATGCCCAGCAATTCAAAACGAATGCGTTCGTTATCACGCACCGTGTTGATGTGCCCGCCCCACTCGATCCACCAATACCCGTATTCCCACGAATTGACGGGACGCGATTTCAAATCCTTCTCAGTGATCTTGCGTGCCCACTTTGGCGGCGTGAAAGGCATCGGTTTGCCGTAATCACGCGAGGTGAACAGGATGCTACAACCTTGTGTTCTTTCCAGCACATTGGGATCCTAAGCTTAGAATTCCACGTGGACAAGTTGT
>JADMIO011189561.1_pt1 | contig 127187 bp, 106 predicted proteins | sample 8958161 | NCBI WGS metagenome assembly JADMIO01 (sample SAMN16585339, study PRJNA669376) | soil metagenome | isolation source: Crop rotation soil | place: USA: Cullars Rotation, Alabama | collected 2011
CGACAACTTGTCCACGTGGAATTCTAAGCTTAGGATCCCAATGTGCTGGAAAGTTCCGCGTGCCGGTTGGTGAACACGGCGACGTCTTCGACCGCTACATGATTCGCGTGCTGGAGATGCGCGAATCGCTGAAGATTCTCAACAAGGCGCTGGCTGACATTCCCGCCGGCCCCATTATCGATCCGAAAGCCAAGCTCCGCAGCTTCAAGCCCAAGGCAGGCGAAGCCTATGGCCGTATCGAAGGGCCGAAGGGCGAACTTGGCTTCTATTTGATCAGCGACGGCAGCGCGAATCCGTATCGCTACCGCGTTCGTCCGCCGAGCCTCATCAACCTGACCATCCTCGAAGACATGTGCCTCGGCCACAACGTCGCCGACGTGGTCATCATTCTCGGCAGCGTCGATATCGTGCTGGGGGAGGTGGATCGCTAATGCTCGGCACAGGATTGATCAAGGGCCTGATCGAGACAGGGAAGAACTTCGTGGGCAGCTATCACGACGAGGCCCGGCTCACCACCGTCCAATATCCCGAGGAAAAAATTCCGCCAAAGGAGAACGGCCGGAACTTCCCCTTTCTCGTGTTCGACGGTGATGATGCGCAGGCCGGGCTACGCTGTGTGGCCTGCCAGATTTGCGAGAAGGAATGCCCTCCGCAGTGCATCTACATCGTCAAAAGCAAGGACAAGAAGCCTGATTACGCCGGCAAGCCGCAACTTTACCCGGCGACGTTCGACATCGATGTGTCGGTCTGCATGAGCTGCCAGATTTGCGTCGAGGTCTGTCCGTTCGAGGCGATCAAAATGGATCAAGTCTTTGAACTGAGCACCACCGATCGCTTCGACAAACTGCTGCTCAAGAAAACTGACCTGGCCAAGCCAAACACTTATTTCCACCAGCTTCATCCCACGGACGCCGCAGAGATCGACGCCCGGCTCGCGGATGAAAAACGCAAGGCCGAGGAAAAAGCCAAAGCAGCAGCCGCGGCCAAGGCGGCCGCTGATGCAGCGAAAGCCGCTGCGCCCGCGAGTCCAGATGCGAAAGTGCCGCCCGCCGGTGGCGATGCGACCAAACCATCTCCCCCCGCGAGTTGAATGGAAACCGCTGACCAAATCTTTGTCCTCACCAAGCACTGGCTGGTCGCGCACGTTCCCGAGCCGCTGCGCTGGCTTGCGATCATCCTTCTTTCCGTCGGGCCAATCATGGGGGCCTTCGCCCTTGCCTTCGGCATCACTACTGTCATCGAGCGCAAAGCCCTGGGCCGCGTGCAAAATCGCTACGGCCCCAACCGGGTCGGCATTCCGTTCACCAACATTCGGCTCGCGGGCTTTGGCCAGTTCATCGCCGATGGCATCAAGATGCTGACCAAGGAAGACATTGTTCCCCACCAAGCCGACAAGATCGTGCACTACCTCGCACCGCTGGCGCTGGCCGTTCCGGTGTGGCTCACCTTCTCGGTCTTACCCTTCGGCCGCAACATGTCCGCGCTCGATCTCGATGCCGGCCTGCTCTTCTTCTTCGCCATTGGCGCATCTTCCGAACTGGCTGTGTTCATGGCCGGCTGGTCGAGCCGAAACAAATACGCGCTCGTTGGTGCCATGCGCGGCATTGCCCAGATGATCAGCTACGAAATCCCGCTCGTGCTCTCGACCGTGACCGTGGTGATGACCGTGGGCACGCTCTCGCTCACCAAAATTGTCGAGGCGCAGAACAGCTACCTGTTCGGGCTGCCGGCGTGGCACGTCTTCACCCCATGGGGACTGGCCGCCTTCATCATCTTCATGATCGCCGCTTGCGCCGAGGCCAACCGCGCGCCGTTCGACCTTCCCGAAGCCGAATCCGAAATCATCGCCGGCTACCTAACCGAATACTCCGGCTTCAAATACGCGCTTTTCTTCCTCGGCGAATACCTCGGCCTCTTCGCCATCACCGGCATGGCGGTGACGCTTTTCCTTGGCGGCTGGGCCGCGCCGTTTGGATTCCTCGCCAAGACGCCCTCGTGGTTTTGGTTCTTCGCCAAGTTCGCCGCCCTCATTGCCATCTTCATCTGGGTTCGTGCCACCGTGCCGCGCCTGCGCATGGACCAGTTGATGAAGTTCGCCTGGAAATTCCTCGTGCCATTGACGCTCATCAATCTACTCGTGGCCGCGCTCTGGCATTACAGCGGTGCATGGCAATTTCCCGGGGCACTGGCCGCGCGCTGGCTGCTCGGCGCGGCTATCATTGGAGGCGCATATGTCACCCTCGGCCGCGCGCTTCACACCAACCAGTTTCCGACCCGGACCTATCGCTATGCCGAGTGACGTATCCATCGCCTTCATCCTCATAGCGGCCATCACGCTGGTGAGCGCAGCCTTCGCCGTGAGCCTGCGCAACCTTGTCCACTGCGGTCTTTGCCTCGCCATCACCTTTGCCGGACTGGCGGCGGCTTACCTGCATCTCAGCGCCGAGTTCGTTGGCTTCGCGCAAATCCTCGTCTATGTCGGCGCGGTCGCGATTCTGATCGTCTTCACCATCCTGCTCACGCGGAACACCGAGGTCCACCTCTCGCCCGTGTCGCGCTCGTGGCTGGCGGGATTGCTCGTGGCCATCATCGTCTTCGCGAGCATCGCGGTGCCTCTATGGAAGAGCCCGAGCCTGCAACGCGCGCCAGCTTTGACCACGCCACCGAAAGCCGAGGTGCGCCTAATTGGCGAGAAATTGATGACCCAGTACGTCATCCCGCTTGAAGCCATCGCCCTCGTCCTGACCGCTGCGCTGCTCGGTGCCGTGGTCATCGCGATGCGGGACGAACCGGAAAAGAAGGTGAAGACCGAAGCATGACCCCACTGCACTACTACCTCATCTTCGCGGCCCTACTGTTCAGCATCGGGTTAGCCGGGGCCTTGACGCGCCGCAACGCCATCCTCGTGCTCATCGGCATCGAGCTGATGCTCAACGCCGCGAACCTGAACTTCATTGCCTTCTGGCGCTACAGCGCGAATGCGAACGAGTTGACCGGCCTGATGTTTGTGATTTTCTCCATTGGAATCGCCGCCGCCGAAGCCGCGGTAGGCCTCGCCATCATCATCGCGATTTACCGGCACTACCGGACGACTCAACTACAGGACGTGGACAGGTTGAAAGGATAATGCCCTCCATCGTGAATCATCTCTGGCTGATTCCCGTGCTGCCGCTGGTGGCGGCGGGCATCATCGCGCTGCTCAAGCAACGCCAGCGCACGGCGGCGGCTGCGCTCTCGATTGGTTCGCTCGCCATCTCGCTTGTGCTTTCCATCAGCGCATTCATCCCGACGCTCGGAACGCCGCACGGGGAGATCACGCATTGGGTTCACAACTTCGACTGGTTCGCGTTCGGCGACACCACGCTGCGGCTGGGCTGGGTGCTCGACCCACTCACCGCCGTGATGCTCGTGATGGTCACGTTCGTTGGGTTGCTCATTTTCATCTACAGCACGGGCTACATGGCGCACGACCAGAACTTCACGCGCTTCTTCTGTTTCCTGTCGCTCTTTGCCGCCGCGATGCTCGGGATCATCATCGCGAACAGCCTTTTGCTGCTGTTCATTTCGTGGGAACTAGTCGGCCTCGCGTCGTATCTGCTCATCGGCTTCTGGTTTCACAAACCGAGCGCCGCAGCAGCAGCAAAGAAGGCGTTCATCACGACGCGCATCGGCGACATGGGATTCCTCCTCGGCATCCTCTGGCTCTATTCGCAAACCGGCACGTTGCTGTTCTACACAACGGATGGCACGGGTTGCCTTGAACAGTCGGCGTTAACCAAGCTGGTTACCGCAGGCACAGTTGGCGGAATGGCCATCTCGACCGCGATCGCGTTGCTAATCTTCTGCGGCGCAGTTGGCAAGTCAGGTCAAGTACCGCTCCATGTCTGGCTCCCAGATGCGATGGAAGGCCCGACACCGGTGAGCGCGCTCATCCACGCTGCAACGATGGTGGCAGCAGGTGTGTTCCTCGTCGCTCGCGTCTTCCCGCTCATGGATGTCGATGCAGCCAACGTCGCCGGAGTATCACCCGCGTTGACGGTCGTCACCTGGGTCGGCGCCATCACCGCAGTCTTCGCCGCGCTCATAGCTGTGGGCCAGAACGACATCAAGCGCATCCTCGCCTACTCCACCGTTTCGCAACTTGGCTACATGATGATGGGCCTCGGCGTGGGCGGTGTGGCGGTCGGGATGTTTCATTTGCTCACGCACGCGTTCTTCAAGGCGCTGCTCTTCCTCGGCGCCGGCTCGGTGATTCACGGCTGCCACGAGGAACAGGACATCCGCCGCATGGGCGGCCTGCGCAAGCACATGCCAAAGACCTTCGCCACGTATGCCATCGGCATGATGGCCCTGAGCGGCGTACCGCTGCTATTCTCCGGTTTCTGGAGCAAGGACGAAATCCTGCACGCGGCCAGCGCGTGGTCGGTGTCGAAGGCACCGTTCTACATGGGCCTATTCGGCGCGCTGCTCACAGCGTTCTACATGACGCGGCAGGTCTATTACGTGTTCTTCGGCGCAGAACCCAGCAAGGAGCACGGGCATGAAAGCCCCGCCGTGATGACCGTACCACTGATGATTCTCGCCGCCGCCGCCATCGTCGTCGGCTTCTTCGGCACACCCGCGTGGCCGTGGCTGCACTCGTATCTCACCGGCCACGAATTGCACGCGGACTTTGGCGAACTCGCCAAATCCGCCGGCCTGATGCTCGTCTCGACGGTCGTCGTGGCCATCGGTATCGGCAGCGGTTGGTGGCTCTATTCGAAACGCTCGCCGCGCACCGCCGAGGAACCCGATCCGCTGGAGCGCGCGCAACCCGCCCTCTTCCGCCTGCTGCAGAACAAATTCTACATCGATGAGCTTTACGAGATGACGGTGATTCGCCTGAACCGCATCAGCGCGCTCGTCAGCGACCTGCTCGACTGCTTCGTCTGGAACGGCCTGGTGCAACTAATCTCGCTCATTACCCTGGGCCTCTCGCAACTCAGTCGCGCCTTCGATCGATTCGTGGTCAACCTCGGCTTTGACGGTGGCTGCGATGGCCTGCGCGACAGCGCACGGGGCCTGTCGAGTCTGCAGAACGGCCAGGTACAAAATTATCTCCGCATCATCGGCCTCGCGCTGGTGGTGCTGCTGGTGGCACTGTTGTGGGGGGGGATGCGATGAGCGCGTCGATCTTACTGGCCTCCGTTTTGGAAGCCCCAACGAGGTTTCATCCCATAGCCCAGGGTTGCGAAGCTACCCTGGGCATGATCCGTAGAATGTTTTCCACCCTGAAAGGGTTGATGCCAATCGACTGGAGAATACCCCGCGCTGCAACCCCTTCAGGGTTGGAGACAATTGGGGATTCGGTTCCCAGGGTAGCTCGTGCCTCGCAACCCTGGGCTGATAGACTCAATCCCTTCAGGATTGTCTCATCATGAATTCTTCGCTGCTGACAATCCTCACGCTCTTGCCCGTCATCAGTGGCCTGCTGCTTCTCATTGCCCGACCCGAGCCAGGAGTTGCGCGGAAGTTTGCTATTGCGCTGAGTTTCATCCCACTCGCATTGGTCACGCTGATTTGGAAAAACTTCGACTCCACCTCCGGCGCGCTCCAATTCATTGAGAAACATTCGTGGATCCCCTCACTGGGCGCCGATTACTTCCTCGGCATCGATGGCCTTGGCCTTCTGATGATCGCGCTCACGGCGATCGTCGTCCCCTTCGCCATTATCTCCACTCCGACGGCACAGCAAAATCCCCTCTACTTCGCACTCATGCTGTTCCTCCAAGCGGGATTGTTCGGCACGTTCACGGCGCTGAACTTTTTCCATTGGTTCATCTTCTGGGAACTCAGCCTCGTGCCGGCGTTCTTTCTCATCAAACTCTGGGGCGGCGAACGACGCAGCGCGGCGGCGTTGCAGTTCTTCATCTATACCATGGTTGGCAGCATCGCGATGTTGCTGGCCTTTGTCGGACTTTACCTCGCCACCAACACGTTCGATTTCATGCGCCTCGCGGAACTGGCGCGCAACCGTGAACTCACCGGAATCGTCGGAAGAGAACTCGCCCGAACAGGACTTGCTCCGGACACGCTCATGCTCCTGCTGGGCGGCGGCGTGTTGCTCGGCTTCGCGGTGAAAGTCCCACTCGTCCCGTTCCATACCTGGCTGCCGCTCACCTACTCCGAAGCGCCGATCTCGACCTCGATGGTCCTAACCGGCGTGATGTCAAAGATGGGCGTATATGGATTGATCCGCATCCTGCTTCCGATTTTTCCCGAGCCGCTGCGCGCGATGCTCACGCCACTGCTCTGGCTAGCAGTCGCCACGATTGTTTTCTCCGCCTGGGCCGCGTTCGCGCAGAAGGATCTCAAGCGTATCGTCGCCTACTCGTCGATCAACCATCTCGGCTACTGCCTGCTCGGATTATTCGCGGTGCTGAAAAGCCCGGAGGCCAGCCTGTTCAACGATCGCGCCGCGGCGCTTAACGGGGTCATCCTGCAAATGTTCAACCACGGCCTGACGGCCAGCGCGCTCTTCTGCTTTGTCGGATTCCTCGAACAGCGCAACGGCGGCGCGCGCGGCCTCGACGACTTCGGCGGATTGCGCAAGGTGGCGCCGGTCTTCGCCGGCCTGATGGGCATCGCGTTATTCTCCTCACTCGGGTTGCCGGGCCTGAACGGCTTCGTGGGCGAGTTCCTGATTTTCAAGGGCGCCTTCGCCCTGAGCGCCTGGGCCACGGCGCTGGCCACGCTTGGATTGCTCGCGACCGCGGTCTTCCTGCTCACGACCATCCAGCGCGTATTCGCGGGCCCATTGAAGCCAAATCAGACCTGGGTTGATCTCACGATGGCCGAACGTCTGACCGTCGCGCCCATGATCGCGGCGATGTTTGTGCTGGGGATTTTCCCCCACCTCGTGCTGGCCGTGCTGAATCCGACCGTGAAAGCGATGCTTGGGATGTTCTGATATGTCACTTGCCTGGACCATCTACATCAGTTTCCTCGGCGCAGCGGCAGCCGCGTTGATGCCACGCGCAGTCCTGGCTCGCGTCGTGGCGTTGCTCGCGTCGGTGCTCGGGCTGGGAATGGGGGTGCTGTCGCTGTTCAAACGGTTGGGGTTGGAACCAACGGCACGCGGTGAGATTTCTATCATCGCAGACATTCCATGGATTTCAGCCATCAACGCGCGCTATTTCCTCGCCGCCGACGGCATCAGCCTCACGTTGGTGCTGCTCACAGGAGTCGCGGCCGTGGCGGGCGTGTTATTCTCGTGGAACATCGAGAAACGCGTAAACCAGTTCTTTGCGCTTTATCTCACGCTCATCGGCGGCGTGTATGGCGTCTTCCTCAGCTTCGACTTGTTCCTGCTCTTCGTGTTCTACGAAATCGCGATCATTCCAAAGTATTTCCTCATCGCCATCTGGGGCTCGACCAATCGCGAGTATGGCGCGATGAAGCTGGCGCTCTACTCATTCCTAGGCAGCGCGATGGTGCTCGTCGGGCTGGTTGCCACCTATGCCATTTCCAGTGTGCCGACGTTTGACCTGATCGAGCTCGTCAAACATCCGCTGCCGCACAACTTCCAGCTCTGGGCGTTCCCGCTGGTGTTCATCGGCTTCGCGATTCTCGCGGGCCTGTGGCCATTTCACACCTGGGCACCCACCGGCCACGTCGCCGCGCCGACCGCCGCGTCGATGCTGCTGGCCGGCGTGGTGATGAAGCTTGGCGCCTACGGTGCGCTCCGCGTGGCCATGACACTGTTCCCCGACGGCCTGGCCGCGTGGCGCGAGACGATGGCCGTGCTGGCGCTCATCGGCATCGTCTATGGCGCGGGCGTGGCGCTGGTGCAGAAGGATTTCAAATTCGTGATTGGCTACTCCAGCGTGAGCCACATGGGCTTTGTCCTGCTGGGCCTGATGACGCTTTCGGTCACCGGCCTGTCCGGTGCGGTTCTGCAAATGTTCTCGCACGGAATCATCGCCGGACTGCTCTTCGCCGTGGTCGGGCGCATGGTCTATGACCGTGCGCACACCCGCGAGCTGACCACGCTGGAGGGCATGGATCTCTCGAAGGCGATTCCATTTGCCGCGGTGACGTTCGTGCTGGCGGCCGTGGCTTCGATGGGGCTGCCCGGCTTCAGCGGTTTCGTAGCGGAGTTGAAAGTGCTGATTGGCGCATGGAAGACGTTCCCACTTTACGCCGGAATCGCCGGCGTCGGCATCGTCATCGGCGTGGCCTACACGTTGCGCGTGTTGGTGAAGGCATTCTTCGGCACGCAACCGGCGGCGGGGCATCACGGTGAAGCCCTGACCCCCATCACGATGCCCGAAAAAATCGGGGCGGTGATGCTGCTTACGATCACACTGCTCATCGGCCTCTACCCGCGCCTGCTGCTTGATTTGATCATACCCAGCTTCGACACGCCCCTGATGGCGCCATTGAAAGGAGGGCAATGAACTACGCCGAGATTTTTCGAGCGCTCATTCCCGAGACCATCATTGTGGTCACAGCGCTCGTCGTGTTGGGCGTGGATTTGATCACGTTGCGCGATGCATCGACCCAAACCCGCGGTCAGGTCGGCGCGCTTTTGCTTGGACTCGGCTGCGCGGGCGCCATTGCAGCATTGACGCAAATACCATCGCTCCGTTTGTTGGATGGCATGCTGGTCCTCGATCGGACCGCCCTTTATTTGAAACAGATTGTTCTCTTCCTCACGATCATCACCGCAGTCATTTCGCCCGGGTCGAACTTCACGAAACACATCGGCGAGTATCTGACACTGCTGCTGCTCGCAGCGGTGGGCATGATGCTGCTGGTCAGTTCGGACAACCTGCTCCTGATCTTCGTGGCGCTCGAACTCACCAGTTTGCCGCTCTATGCGCTGACGGCGTTCAACAAGAACAATGTGAAGTCCTCCGAGGCCGGGCTGAAATACTTCCTGTTCGGCAGCATGGCGGCGGCGTTCATGCTCTTCGGTCTGAGCTTAATCTACGGCATCAGCGGGGAAATCACACTCAGCGGTGTGGCGGCGAAGCTCGGCGGAAGACTGGAGCCAGTCTTCTACGTGGCGCTGGTGATGACCGCCATCGGCTTCGCCTTCAAAATTGCCGCCGCGCCGTTTCATCTTTGGGCTCCTGACGCCTACCAGGGCGCGCCCACGCCGGTCGCGGCTTTCATCGCCTCCGGTTCGAAGGTCGCCAGCTTCGTCGTCCTCGCGCGCATCATGATGATTGGGCTGGCCGGCGCTGAAGGCAGTGCGGCATGGCGTGAAGGCGCGCCAGGCTGGGTCTCGTTGCTGGCCATGCTGGCCATTATCTCAATGGTGCTGGGCAACATCGCGGCCATCGCCCAAAGCAGCGTCAAACGCCTGCTCGCCTACTCGGCCGTCGCCCATGCCGGCTATGCGCTGCTCGCGGTGATCTCGAACTCAGCGCAAGGCTTCAACGCGCTGCTCTACTACGTGGTCACGTATGCCGTGACGGCGCTCGGCGCGTTTGCAGTGGTAGGCGTGGTCGAGAATTCCGGAAGCGGCGAAAGCCTGCAGGATTTCGCCGGGCTCAGCCGTCGCTCGCCCGTCCTCTCGTTCTGCATGCTGATCTTCGTGCTCTCGCTCGCGGGCATTCCGCCGCTGGCCGGTTTCTTCGGGAAGTTCTACGTCTTCGTCGCCGCAGCGCGCTCGGGCGGTTCGCTCGAATTGATCTGGCTCGTCATCATCGCCATCGCGACCAGCGCGGTCTCGCTTTACTACTACCTGCAAATTCTGAAGCAGATTTATGTGATGCAGGGACGGGAGGGAGCAAGCGCGACCCTAAAGATAAGTTTGCCGGTGCAAGTTTGCATTCTTCTCCTGGCGGCGGCGGTCATTTTCCTCGGCTGCGCGCCAGACTGGCTGTTGCAGAAATTTGCCCTGGGGCAAATGGTGGCCGGACTTTGATTTCGATGATGCGATTGGTTCGCCAGCGTTGAGCCCGCCCGTTATCCTGCCCGGGTTGATTCTCTTCGAAGACGAACATTTGCTCGTGGTGAACAAGCCGCCGGGCTGGAACACGCATGCGCCCGCGCCGTTTTCGGGCGAGGGACTCTATGACTGGCTCAAGCATCGCGAGCAGCGCTGGTCCCGGCTGGCCATCATCCACCGACTGGACAAGGAAACGAGCGGCGTCCTTGTCTTCGGCAAGACCCCAGAAGCGAACCGGTCGCTCACCGCCCAGTTCACCGAGCGCGGCGTTCACAAGAAATACCTGCTGCTCACGGACCGCGCGGTCCGGGAGAAAAGGTTTACCGCCACATCCACCATTGTGCGGGCCGGGGAAAAATACCTGAGCCGCCCGTTGCTTCCGGGCGGGGAACGCGCCGAAACACGTTTCACCGTGGCATCACTTCAGAATGGGCAGACCTTGGTTGAAGCGGAACCGGTCACCGGGCGCACGCATCAGATTCGAGTTCACGCCGCCGAGCACGGCTTTCCAATTCTTGGCGACACGCTTTACGGCGGCACGGGGGCGGGGCGTGTCCATCTGCACGCCACGGAACTGGCGCTCAAGCATCCGGTGACAAATGAACTTCTCACCTTTTGCGTTCCCTGCGACTGGCGCGCGGACGGGCGGCACGGGGCGATCTGCGAACCGCAGCGCACCGACAGCTTCCGACTTGTCCATGGGGCCAGCGATGGTTGTCCCGGGTTGTTCGTGGACAAACTCGGCGACTATTTGCTCGCTCAAAGTGAACGTACGCTGAGTGACGAGCGGCAGGTCGAATTGGAACAACTCGCCCGGACCCACGGCGCCAGAGGGGTCTATCTCAAGACACTGAGCCGCAATGTGCGCGGGGCCACGCGGGCAGAGGCCTCGCCCCGGCTTCTTTTTGGCACCGGCGCGCCGGAACGGTTCGTCATTCGTGAAAACGGGCTTAATTTTGAAATGAGCTTCGGCGAGGGCTACTCAGTAGGGCTATTCCTCGACCAACGTGATAATCGCCGGCGCCTGCTGGTGAACCACATCGCGGCGGACTTCGGCGCCGGCAGCGGCAGCCTCCGTCCCGAAGTGCTCAACACCTTCGCCTACACCTGTGGTTTTTCCGTCGCGGCGGCGAAGGGCGGGGCGCGAGTCACGAGTCTCGACCTGTCGAGGAAGTATCTGGATTGGGGCAAACGTAACTTTGTCCTCAATGACCTCGACCCGGCCCAGCACGACTTCATTTACGGCGACGCCTTCGACTGGATGCGCCGGCTGATGAAGAAGGGCCGCGGGTTTGAGGTCGTGATCCTTGACCCGCCGACCTTCTCGCAATCGAAAGAGAGCGGCGCGTGGCAGGCGGAGAAGCACTACGGCAAGCTCGTGGAAGCAGCGCTGCCGCTGCTCAGGCCGGGCGGCCTACTCTTCGCCTCGACCAACGCCGCAAAATTGGAACCGGAGAGATTCCTGGAAGCGATTCGTGACGCCGTGGCGAAGGCCCGACGCAAGGTTCTTCAGCAACATTACGTCCCGCAGCCGCCGGACTTCCCGATCAGCCGCGGCGAGCCGGCGTATTTGAAAACGGCGTGGGTGCGCGTGGCGTGACAGCTTAATAGCCGCCGGTGCCCGGTCGAACCCCGCGCTGGATGAGTTCGATTTCGTAGCCCTCGGGAGCGTCGATGAACGCGAAGCCACCGCCGTCCTCCTTGTAGGTCGGGCCATCGGAATATTTCAGCCCGTGGGCGGCGAGATGCTGGCCGAACTCTTCCAGGCTGGCGACCTCAAAAGCGAGGTGCGTAAGGTCGGGTTGCACCTGCACCGGGCCACTCGACGGGAAATAGCAAAGCTCGATCAACTCCTCGCTGCCGGGCGCCTTCAGAAAGGCAAGTTCGGAGCCACGCGGTGACTTGTGCCGGCGGACCTCCTCGAGTCCGAGGACTTCCTGGTAGAATTTCACCGACCGTTCGAGGTCGTTCAGCCGATAGCGCGTGTGCAGGAGTTTGCCAACTTTCATGGCAGCACGATGCCGGGAGCGGAGCCAACCGGCAAGTGCGGGGTCAAGCCGGAACAACCACGAGTTTGCCCAAGACGCGGCGCGCCCGCAACGCGGTAAACGCCTCGGCGGCGCGGGCCAGCGGCAGGATGGAATGAATCACCGGGCGCAGCTTCCCGGTCGCAGCCCATTCCAGCGTGGCGCGCATATCGGCACGATTTCGGCCGTAGCTGCCGACAAGACGCTGCTGCTTCACGAAAAGCGGCCAGAGATTCAGGGTAACTTCGCGTCCCGCAGTCGCGCCGCAGGTCACGATGGTTCCGCCCCGGGCGAGGCAGTCGAAGCATTTGACCATCACTTCGCCGCCGACATGTTCGACGATTAGATCCACGCCGCGTTTATTGGTCAGGCGGCGGACTTCGGCTGGCCATTTGGCGCTGGAGGAATCCACCACAAGTTCGGCGCCAAGATCCTGGGCGAGCGCAGCCTTCTCCGGGCTGGAAGCGGTGGCAACAACTCGCGCGCCGAGTCCTTTGGCAATTTGAATCGCCGCCGAACCCACTCCGCTGGCGCCGCCGATGACCAGCACCCAATCGCCCGCGCGAACTTGGGTGCGGTCGGTGAGCATGTGCATAGCGGTGCTGGCGGCGAGCGTCAGCGCGGCAGACTGCTCGAAGGAAACGGCTTCGGGCAGTCGGACCAGCGCGGACGCAGGCACAACCACCTGTTCGGCAAAGCCGCCATCGCAATCCACACCAAGCAGCCTACTGCGAAGGCACATGGATTCCTCACCGTGCTGGCAAAACTCGCATTCGCCGCAGAAGAGATTGGACTGGATGGCCACGCGATCGCCGACATGCCAGTCGTTGACGCCCGGGCCGAGTTTGGAAATGACCCCGGCCACTTCGCCGCCAGGCGTGCGGGGCAAGGGCACAGGGATGGGCAGCCCAGCTTCTTCCAGCCACAGATCCAGGTGGTTCAAGCCACAGGCGCGGACATCGATTAGCACTTCGCCGGGAAGCGCAACAGGGACAGGAATGTCGCGCAGCTCGAATTGGCCCGGCGCACCAGTGGTGATGAGTTGGAAGGCTTTCATCGGCGGGATTGAAGGGCAGGAGTGGATGGCGGACAAGCTTGTTGCCAAATGTCGCTCACGGAGCGAGATGCCTTACCACGCCGGCCTGAAGGTATGGGCGGGTCACACCGCGCGCGCCGCTGCCTGCCAACTCAGGGCGCGCTGCGCCAGACCCAGTCGCCCTTTTCGGGTTCGCCACCCTTGGCCGTGCGGAGGAATTCGCCATCGTCGTCCTTGCCGTCCCAACCGGCGGAATAGAGAACGAAGCCGTCCGGCGTCTGGCGGTAATGCATGGGGTTTTCGGAAACCACTTCGTGCGGAATCTTCGCGATGAATTTTGGCATGAGGCCGGCAAGCGCATCGGGATACTTTCCGGTGGCGAGCCGATAGCGCTCGAGGGAGCAGGCCAACGCCACCTGGTAGGCGGTGGATTGGGCGCGGGCAAACTTCGTTGAAGACTTTTCCAGCGCAGGCATCAGCAGCCGGGCGAACAGGTAATGATGCCAGACAGAATCAACCGGCCCGCGTTTAAACTGCTCGGTTACGTCGGCGAAGTTTTTATCAGCCACCCGGGGGTGAATCAGCTTTGCCGGCAAGTCCCAGGCGCCCTGGGTCGCCTGATCCATCAGTTGCGCGTAGCTCGTCATCTCGAAATAAAACCAACCGTTGGGGATAATCCGGCCAAGCAGGGCGCCGCCGGAATTCCCCGGAGCGCCACCACCACCTTCCGGATCGTCAAATATGGCCATTGAGTTGCCGCCCATTCTCTTCTTCCGAATCCAATCGATGGCAGCGATGCCCCCGGCTCTTTCGTCGGCGAGGCACCGATCCAGCGCGGAAATGAAATCCGTGTGCAGCAGTTGTTCCTGAATCTGCTGCAATTGCGCCTCAGACCACTTGTGCCGGGCCAGCCCCTCCCAGATAACCTGATACGCGATTTGCCGCCCAGCGATGCAGACCAACTGCGAGATGAGAAACATCTCATCATCCAGCGAGTCGCAGAGCCAGAGCATCAGCTTGACAGATTCGAAGGCCTCGTTGGTTTGCCCGGCGGCGAGTTGAGCGCAGGCCTGCAGGTTCAAGGTTTGGATGATGCCCTTAATTTTCGCGAGGTGCGGGAGCAGAATGGAAAACGGCTCCTCCAGCTTGTAGTCGATGGGATAGCGTACTTTGCGGTGCGCGGACATGGCGCGCAATTCAGCAAGCGCCGGCTCGTAGACTTTGAGTTCCCCCAGAACAACTGCGGCCGCGGCGGCCTGCTCCCGCGCATCCAGGTCCACGCCGTGGCTGTTGCGCTCAATCTTCTTTGCGTTCTTGTCTTTTGGCTCCTTGAGGCGTTCGAACGCCCGCTGCCACGCCACCAAGTCGGTGAAGAATCGATCATCCTGCGAGCCGGAGCCCTTCAACCGGCGATTGACCGTAATCAACTGGCTCGCCTCACTAAATTTCGTCGGCCAATAGTTGGTGCCATCCGGCCGAGGCTTGGGAAACCACGATTGGACGAAGGGGGTGTTGGCGCCGTTCTCGGCGTCCGGAACCGGCTTGGGAATGTGGGCGGCGAAGTCGAGCTTGAGGCCGCGGAGCTCCGCATCCTGGCGGTAACGTTCCCAGGCGCGCCGGCCGCGAAAATTCTCCTCGGCATGAAAAAGGGCCAATAGCGTGATCAGGACCACGGCCGTAAGAGCGAGGCGACGGAGCCAGCGAAGCCAGGAGGGACGAGCAGCGTTTGGGTCAGACATAAACAAATCGGGGTTGGGCTTCGCCGCGCGGGCGTGGAACAAAGCGCGGCGCTTCAGCATCGGCATCCTTGTGTGCGCCGACAAGTTCCGCAAAAAGCCGCTTCTGCTCGCGCAATTCCTCGCGCGTGGCCGGCAGTCGTTGGGCCATTTGCGCCGGCGCGGGCGCAATCCGGCCCGTATCGCGAGAAGCGATGTTCAGAACAATGATGATCAGCCAGGCCAGACCAAGGCCGACCAGGGCGGGCTTTGGAACACGGAACAATTCGCCGAGCAACTCGAACACGCCCGGGCGTTTTGGTTGCGGGCGTGCGGCGGACATATTCAGTCCGGCCACGATTGATTTGCGTACCGCATCCAGTTGCGGCGTCGCCGCTTGATGGCGGACGAGGAGAATTTCACGGGGTGTCTTCATGGGATCCTTTCGGTAATCAATTCACGCAGGGCTCTCTTGGCGTAGTGCAGGCGCGACTTCACAGTACCCAGGCCCACGGCAGTGATTCGAGCAATCTCATCCAACGGAAAATCTTCCAGGAAATGCAGCAACAAGACTGAGCGGTGAATCTCAGGAAGCTGATTCAAGGCGCTCATGAATTCCTCCTGTTGCTCAGCCCGAATGAGCAGTTCGCCCGGCCATGGCTCGTCGTCTGGCTGTTCGAGAAAACCGTCATCAAGAGGTTCCGAACGCCGGGGCTTGCGCCAATGCTGGGCGCATTTCTGGTGGGCAATGCCGAAGAGCCAGGAACCGAACTTCGCATCCTCGCGCAGCGAGACGATGTGGCGTGACGCGTTGATGAACGTCTCCTGGACAACATCGAGCGCGGTCTGTTCCTGGCGCAGCAATTCAAAGACATAGGCGTAGAGCGGCAGTTGGTAGCGGCGGAACAGCGTGTCCCACGCTGCGGAATCACCCGCACGCGCAGCGGCCACGGGCAGTTGGTCGTCGCCAGGCACAGCCAGCATTTACGGGGAGTGGAATGCGCGAGGCGAGAAAAGGTTCAAAGAGACCGAGGAATTCACCGGAGAGGCTGCAAATGCACCTGATTTGCCAGGGTACAAGCCAATCATCCGCCTCGCTGGGGATTAAGAAACCGGCCGGAATCACCGATAAACCGAGTCTCAATAATTGGCCGAAACCCCAAATGTGGGCATTCGATTTGAGCGGATCCATAATAGCGGAGAAGGGAAAACCCCCGCAAGAGGCAAGCCATGGCGGCTTAGTTTCACGCTGGAGTTCCGGCCCGGTCCCTGCTTCACTTCAAACTACAACTAAGGATGAACCCAAGCTTCCTAGGTCCATGCCCTGACGGCAGACAGCAAGGCATTGCTGTCGGCACGGTCGCCCATTTGAGGCGAAAAGCAGCCTGGCGGCTTGGGCTCTGGTTATGCCTAGTGACGTCGGCAGCCTCACTTTGCGCCGCGAACACCCCCCCGACCATTGGCACGATTTCGAACTACACGGTGTTTATCGACCAGCCCACGCTGCCCATCGACATGGCCATAGCCGATGCCGAGACGCCCAAGACCAATCTGCTCCTGAGTGCGGTTTCGTCGGATCAAAGCGTGGTGCCTGACGGAAATCTGTACTTCGGCGTGCTAGGAAACTCTCGCTACCTTACGGTCACGCCAGCCTTCGGAGCGACCGGCAGCGTGAACATCACGGTCACGGTGAGCGACGCCACCAACGCGGTCAGCACCAACTTCAATTTCACGGTTCTGGCGCCGCCCGCAGGCTCGGCCCGGTTTGCAAACACTAGTGTCATCACCATCCCCAACTCCGGGGTCGCTTCGAATTACCCCTCGACCATCGAAGTCACGGGGCTGACAGGCGCGGTTGTCAACGTGGCGTTGACGCTAAGCCGGCTGGAACACGAGTTTCCCGAGGACATGCGCATGTTGCTGGTCGGTCCTGGCGGGCAGGGCGCGCTGTTCTTCGCCCATGTAGGCGGGGGCCGCTCGATCACCAACGTCACGATCACGGTCACGGACTCATCACCATTTCCCCTGCCGGACGAATTCCTGCTGATCTCTGAGCCGCTGCGTCCGGGGAACTACGGGACCAACAACACGCTACCTGCTCCCGCGCCCAGTGGGCCATTTGGCACTACTATGGCCTCATTCAACGGCTCGGCACCTTCGGGTACCTGGTCGCTTTACATCGTGGATGACATCTCGCCTGACCACGGCATGCTCGCCGGGGGTTGGAGTCTTCTGATCGCCGCCGCAGAAGGGCCTTTGCCGCCGATCATCAGCGACATTACGAATCGAGTCACCACCTCTGGCGTCCCCACGCCGGTCATTCCGTTTACCATCGGCGACCCTGACACGCTGGCCAGCAACCTGGTGGTGAGCGGTTACGCGTCCAACCCGATCCTGGTGCCCACCAATGCGATCGTCTTCGGTGGCAGCGGCAGCAATCGCACCGTGCGCATCACCCCGGCCGTGGGACAAAGCGGCGTCACCATGATCACCGTCACGGTCAGTGACGGCACGAACAGCGCCAGCGACTCGTTTGATTTGACGGTTAACGTCGCCAATACGCCTCCGGTCATCTCGGGGGTGGCGGATCAAAGCATCAATGAGGACACCGTGCTGGGACCGATTGCCTTCACCGTGACTGACGCTGAATTACCGGCAGGCAGCCTGGTAGTGAGCGGTGGGGCTTCAAACCCGGGGCTGGTGCCGACCAACAACTTCCTCTTCGGCGGCAGTGGCAGCAACCGGACCGTGACCCTCGCGCCCGTGGCGAATTCCAACGGCACCACCATCATCACGTTGAGCGTCAGCGATGGCACGCTCTTCACCACCACGAATTTTACCCTGACGGTAAACGCCGTAAATGATCGGCCCACGATCAGTCACATGCCGAATCGCCTGACCACAACCAACTTCCCGACGCCTGCGTTGCCCCTAACAATCACCGACGTGGACACGCCGGTGGGGAGTCTGATCATGACCGCGGACTCCTCGAACCCGGCGCTGGTGCCGACCAATAACATCGTTTTCGGCGGCAGCGGCGGAAACCGGACCGTAACCGTCACCCCCGCAGGAGGACTGACCGGCACCTCGACCATCACGCTCACGGTCAGCGATGGTGCGTTGAGCACCAATGACTCATTTGTGCTCACGGTGATCACCTCGAACTCGCCGCCGGTGATTTCGAGCATCGCCAATCAAACCATCGACGAAGACACCAACACCGGACCCATTGCTTTCACCATTGGCGATGCCGAGACCGGCGCGGGAAGCCTGGTGTTGAGCCGGGGTTCCTCGAATCCCAACCTGGTCCCGACCAACAATATCATCATCGGCGGCGGAGCCAGCAACCGCACCGTAACTGTGACTCCGCTGGCCAATCAAAACGGCACCGCCATCATCACCGTGGGCGTGGACGACGGTCAGTATCTGGTGATGACGAATTTCCTCCTCACCGTTAATCCGGTGGATGACCGTCCGACGATCTCCCCCATCACAAACCGCGTCATCAGCGTGAACTCGACGGCCGGACCCATCGCCTTCGTGGTCGGCGACCTGGAATCGGCGGCCAGCAACCTGACCGTGACGGCGAGTTCCTCAGATCAAACCCTGTTACCGGATGCCAACATCACGCTCGGCGGCTCGGACTCCAACCGGACGATAACTTTGATCCCAGCGCCGAATGAGGTCGGAATCGCGACCATTACGGTGAATGTGAGTGACGGCGAGTTGAGCACCAACCGGAGTTTTCTGCTGACGGTGACGCCTCCCAACACCGCTCCCACCATCGGAGCCATTGCCAATCAAACAGTCTATGTAGACCAGCCCACGCTGGCCATCGCCCTCCCAATCAACGATGCTGAAACACCGCGGGTAAATCTGACAATGACCGGCGCGTCTTCCGACACCAACCTCGTTCCGGTACAGAATATTTTCTTCGGCACCTTCGCGCCGAACCAATACATCACGGTCACGCCGGCGTTAGGGCAGCTTGGCACGGCCACCATCACCGTGAACGTGAGCGATGGCACGAACAGCGCGAGCACGAATTTTCTACTAACCGTAACTCCCCCGCCGCCGGGTGCAGCGCGCTTCGCCAATGAGACCCCGATCACCATTCCGAATGTGGGAAGTGCCTCCCCGTACCCTTCGGAAATCAATGTCTCGGGCATGATTGGGACCATTACGAACCTTGAAGTGACCCTCAGCCGGATCAATCACGAATTCGTCACCGATCTGGAAATGTTGCTGGTCTCGCCGTCCGGCCAGGGTGTCGTCGTCTTTTCGCATGTGGCCCAGGGGCATTCCGCTTCGAACGTCACCGTCACGCTCACCGACCGCTCACCCTTCACCCTGCCGCAATCTTTCTTCCTTTGGTCGGAGCCGCTGAAGCCGACGGATTGGGGCTCGACCAATCAGTTCCCGGCCCCAGCCCCGGCCGGCCCCTATGGCGCGGTCGCCATGTCCACTTTCAATGGGCTGGCGGCCAACGGCACTTGGTCGCTTTATGTGTACGACGACTTCTCCCCCGATCATGGAGCGATCTCGGGCGGATGGAGCTTGATGGTGGCCACCACGGGCGGCAGCGGCGGTGCTCCGTTCATCAGCAACTTCACCAACCAATCGACCGTGGTAAACACACCGACGGCGGCCATTCCTTTCACCATTGGAGACGACTCGACCCCGGCCAGCGACCTGGTGCTCACGGCAAGTTCTTCCAACCCAGCTCTCCTGCCGACCAACAACATCGTCTTCGGCGGTTCCGAATCGAACCGGACAGTGACGCTGACCCCCACCCCCAACACACTAGGCAGCGCGACCGTTACTGTGAGCGTCAGCGACGGCTCATTCACCTCGCTGATACTTTCGTGCTCACGGTGAATCCGGCTCCGCTGACCATCAATGTGGACAGCACCAACCGAAGCTACGGCGCGACCAACGCCGTGTTCACAGGCAGCCTAATCGGCCTGCAGCCGGGCGCCGGCATCACCGCGACCTTCACCAGTGCGGCCACGACCAACAGCGCGGTCGGAACGTACGCGATCGTTCCGTCCCTCAGTGATCCGAATGGCCGTTTGGGAAACTACGTCATCACAACCAACCAGGGCACACTGACCGTGACCACCGCCCTGTTGACCGTGACGGCGACGAGCACCAACCGCAGCTACGGCGTGACGAATCCTGTGTTCACAGGCTCGCTCAGCGGGCTGCGTAACAACGACAACATCTCGGCGACCTTTACCAGCGCAGCCACGACCAACAGCCCAGTGGGCAGCTATCCCATAGCGGTTTCGCTGAGCGATCCGGGCAGCCGCCTGGGCAACTACACTCTGATTACAAACGGCGGTACCCTGGTCGTCAGCGCCGCCGGACTGACGCTCATCGTGGACAGCACGAACCGCGTCTATGGCGCGTCAAATCCTTTGTTCAGCGGCGCGCTCACCGGCCTGCGCAACAACGACAACATCACCGCTACTTTCACCAGTACAGCCACGACCAACAGTCCGGTCGGCAGTTACCCCATCGTCGCCTCGCTCAACGATCCAGGCGGCCGCTTGAGCAATTACGCCGTAACCACCAATAGCGGCACACTCATCGTCACCGCCGTCGGTTCCACAAATTCACTGGTTTCTTCCCTGAACCCAGTTCCGGCGGGATCCAACGTCACTTTCACAGCCACAGTGGCCCGGGCCGGATTGGGTGCCGGCCAACCCACGGGCAGCATACAATTCCTGACCAACGGCGTGGCGGCCGGCCCGGCAGTAACCCTAGTTGGAGGCGTGGCCAGTTTGAGCAGGACGAATCTTCCCGCAGGCACCAACCTGGTGCAGGCCGCCTATGCCGGCGACGCCAATTTCCTCGGCAGCACCAGCAGCCTGTTCCAAGTAGTAACCGCCAACCAACCGGCCGATCCACCGGTTGTCATCGGCATTCAGGACAACGGAGACGGAACTGCGACGATCCGTTTTGGCGGCGCGCCTGGAGTGCCCTACAAGGTGGAGGCCACGACAAACCTGGTGCCGCCCATCGCCTGGACCATTCTCTCGACCAACACCCCCGGGACCAACGGAGAATGGACCATCACGGCCCAGACCGCCGGAACCGCCCAACGTTTCTACCGCGCGGGAGTTCCGTGAACGCCCCCGATGGATGAGTTGAGGGGCAACCGCGGAAGGACACCGAAGACACGGAACGGGGAACTGAATGTCGAATGAGGAATGAGCCGGCGAGGACGCGGCGCTCGACTCCATCCATCTTCGGCTGACGATTGATTTCGTTTCATGACGACAGGCGCTTTCGACCGGGAGATCGCGTCCTAAAGCGGGGTAGGAAATTGGAACTAAAGGCGAGGACGGATCGCTTCGCGATCGGCTCCGCTTGCCCCCGCAGTCCAAAACGGTCCCTCCGTTGGCGTGACCCTTCATCACTCATGTTCAACTTTCAACGGGGAGTCCAGTGCTCAAACGGCCGAGGACACTGGAGAGATCGAGCAGGCGGGCAATGGTTCCAAGGCCAAGCCAGCGATGGGGTGTCAGCATTTCATGCCGTTCAAACGCTTCCCAACCCAGCTTGAGCCACAATTTCCACTCGCACTCCAAGCGCTCCATCATCTTGTTCTTCCGTAATTCTTGCCCTGTTTTGGCCCTGTTTTGGCCCCACTGATTCATTTTCCACCGGTGCATTATCTTCTCCACTTCGGCCAGCGGAACCCCGTACACCTCCGCGAGGGCGGGCGCCCATTTCGCCAGCCGTCGTTCCTCCGATGCGCGTTCGCGGATCAGTCGCTTGAGCACGGCGCCATCGAATCGTTCCGGATCCAGCTCGATCGACTTCCGGTGGGCGCGAATGGCCCGCCAAAACGCCGAGAAGGCCTGGCTCAGATAATTCGGATGTCGACCGCCCAGCGTCCGATTGAGCCGACGGCTGCACGGACGCGAAAGACGCCGACTCAACCGCGCATGGAGGTGAATGAACACCAGGGCGAATTACGATCTATGATTTGCGATTTAACGAAGGACGGTGGCCAAAGCGGGCTCGGAAATTGGAACTGAAGGCGAGGACGGATCACTTCGCGATCGCTCCGCCTGCCCTGCAGTCCAAGATAGGCCATTCGTAGCTTCATTTTTACGCCGCCCAGTCCTGGGCCGCCTCGTGGAACTCGTCCTTGGGGATTTCCTCCACCGGAGTGCTGAAACGCACCTCGCCCGTCGCGCGCTCAATCTGCCGGCGCAAGGAATCCGCTAGCGCGAACAAACGCGGCGTGGACAAGTCGGCAATGCTGCGCTTCTTCAACTCCTCCTCGACCACGCGTAACTGCTCGCCGGCGCGGCGCAACCGCTCCTCGCGGCCGGCCGCATATTTTTCCTGCAACGCCTCCAGCTCGATGGCTCGCTCATTCTGAATCTCGAACTGAAACTTCCGGCTCCAGCGCACGAGCGTGCGCCGGGGCACTTTCAATTCTGTGGCGATGCAGTCGAAGGTGCGTCCCACGGCGCGCAAGGCGACAAACTTCTGCTGTGTTTCCTGATCGTGCATATGATTCCTTCCATTGGTCCCGCGGAGGCGAAGGAGGCGAAGTCATTCAACTGCCTGACACTCATCAGCCATGCTGGCCGCCTTCAGTCGCTCCGTGAGCCACAGCGCATTTTGCGCACCCACCATTTAGCACGAGATTTCGCGTGAGCAGGGAAGACGCTCGGGCTTAGAGGCGAAGTTCATGCGGCTACGTGCGGCAAGAGTACAGCTGCGTGCGTCAACGTGTGGGAAAAAACTTCGGGAAAAACTTGACGCGTTTTTCCCGGGCCAGAAAAGGACCAGACGGGGAAGACGTTAATGGGTGGGATCAGGAGTGGCGGCCTGGGCGACGCGCCATTTTGAACGGGTGGCGAAGGGCAAGAACTCGACGGCCTTGGTCAAACCTGTAAAAGGACGGTGCATTCTTGCGAATTGCTGTTCCAACTGTTCCTAAACTTTGGGGGAAATAAATTCGCGCACCCATTTGGCGGGTGTCGCGCAAAGTTTCGGACTGTACTGCCTTAGGCTTCCGCAGAACTCGGCACCAGGAGTCCCGGCGCGCGATGTGTTCCGATGGTTGCTGCAACGGGTTTCCCCGTGAAATTCTCCCGCTTGCCGGCGCGCGGCAGCGGCTCCGCAGCATCGCTGCGGCTGCCCTGCGGCAGTTCCAATTCTGAGTCTTCCTCGACGGGCACGAGAGCGCGCCGGCCGCGTGTGGGCCTCGTCTGGTCGTTGGCCTTCTTGACCGCAACCGCGAGCGCTTTGTCGGAGGGAATTGCTCCCTCCGCCATCGCCTTGCGCACGTCGCCGGCTTGCACCTTGGGTCGACCGTCGCGCTTGGCTAGGAAGCGGGCGCGAGTGACCACGCCGAAGATCCCGGCCAGGTATTTCGCAGATGCCTGCGCGTAGCTCACCAGCCCGGTGATCGTCGCGTCGCTGCCTTCGGGAAGAAGTGAGCGCGCCACGGCGGACAAATCCTCTTTGCTCAATCGATCGGGTAACGCTTCGTAGTGCATCAGGCGGCCGTCGAACTGGTCGCAATTGAAACTCGACCTCTCAACCGTGTTGCCTCGTGCCAGGAAGAATTGTGGAGTCGTGATCAACACCACGGGCACGCCATGATTCACGAGTGCGGTACAAATCCAAGCGATCCGCTTGGGCAGTGCGCCGCGATAGTTGCTGGTCGGCCAGAGGAAGTGCGCTTCGTCGAAGCAGATCGTGAGTTGCCCGCTCTGGAGCACGTCCTCGATGCGGTCGCGCAGATGGTGGGCCTTGGAGTTGAGATTGATGCTCACGCCGATGGCGCGGGCAATGGCGCGATAGAATCCCACTTCGTCGTTGCTCGATGGCACCTGCATGTAGCGCGCTGCGCCGGGGTTCTGCGCGCACCAGACCTTGGCCTGAAAGGTTTTGCCCGTGCGCGCCTGGCCATCAATCAGGGACATGATGCGCTGGTCCACGGTGTAATCGCAGACTTCGTTAATGATGCGGCCGATCTCCGTCATCACGACGCCCTTGGTGCGATCAGCGATCCAGTGCTGCACGTACTCGCGCAGCGTGGCCACGATGGTTGGGAAGAAGTAGGGCGTGAAGCTGGCCAGCTCGATTTCTGGATTGAGGCAAAGACGTTCCATCTGCGCCGGCAAGTCGGCAATGCGCTCGCCGCACAGATTCACAAACACGCTCGCCGGGTAGTTTTTGGGATGCTGCTCAGCGCGGGATTGCTTTGCGGCCATCAACTCCAGCCGGGCATTTTCCGACCAGGTGCCGTTGATTAAATGGTGAGCATATCCAGCCTGCTCGGCCAATCGCTCGTCTCTGGTTGTGACGTGCTCACCATAAAGGGGGAACTGGCCTTTCATGCAGAGCTTGTAATCTCCGTCCTCGTGCATTGACCAAAGCTCCTGAATCTCGTCGCGGATGGCGCGCACCTGTTCTGCGGTGTAAACGCGGCTCGGCTCGGTGCCGATCTTCTGCATTGTCGGCGATGCGATGCGCTCCGGCCAGAGTTTCACCAGCTCTTCCGCCACCTTTTGGAATCCGCCATCCTCATGGCTCAAGAGCTGCAAGGCCCAGATGAGTTTGCGATCCTCGGGGTCGCGTAGCGCCTCGGTGCGCTTCACGACTAGGTTAGCCATCAGGCCGCGCTGGTAGTCGGCGCTGGAGGCGAAGCGCTCTTGTCGCAACGGTGATCCAAATTCAGCTCGGCGGGTGTTGCTCATTGTTCGTCTCCCTTAAGGAACTGCTCCAGACTCTTCAGTGCTTCCGGCGTTTCAGCGTTGCGCCGTGCGGCCGGCGTGAGATGCAAATTGACCTTGGCGGCGGCTCTGCGGGTTTTCTCGACGTGCTTCTTCTCGGTGACGAGCGCAGCGCGCTGGCTGGCGATTTGCGCGCCCAGCTCTGCCGTGGCCGTCTCCACAATCGGCGTGCGGACAATCGGCTTGTGCTTCGCTTCCAGGGTGCGGAAACGGGCGCGCAGATAGCTGGCGCAGGCGCTCTTTTTCCCGAGTTCGTTTTGCGTGACCGGATCGTCCGTGGTGTAGGTCCGGGTGGATCGCGGAATGGTGAACGGGTTTTGCCGCTGCATGTCCGTGATGGTGATGAACTCCGCCAGCTCGGGATCGAAATGCACCATCAGGCGCGTGCCGGCAGCGATGGCCATGAGAGGCTTTCCAAAGTAGCAAAATTCCTCGCGCCCGATTTGGAAGCGGATGCTGTGATCGGATTTGAGCGAACGAATCGACACCTGGCACGCGAGCAAGTGACGGCAGCGAGCATCAAAGGCAATCGGCGGATCTTCCCGGTTCTGGTATTTCTCGAAAGCCTCGTCCGGGCTTTCGTTGTTTAGCCAGGTGCCCTGCTGTCGCGTGGCGTTGTACTGGCTGAAGACTTGGTGCATTCGTTCCTCCAGTTGCTCCGCGTTGTAAAAGTACTGCGAAGGGTGCACCTGGCGCGTTTCGACGAGATACTTCTGCCGCTTGACGGCATCCGGCAGATCCTTCCGCTGGTCCCTCCCGCAATAGCCCTTGTCCGCCCAAAGATAATCTTGAATCAGCCGGAATATGCTTTCGATCTGCGTCTTGCCCGTGGGCGAAATGGCGTGGGTGATCTTGATACCGAGTTGCGTTTGCAATCCGTGAATCACGTCTCCGTCCGTGTATTCGAGGCCCGCGCTCTCAATCACTTTGCGCTTCGCGTCGTTGCCGTGAATGAGGCTGGAGCTTTTCCACAAACCACCCTCCAGCTTCAGTTCCTTGGGCAAACCGTGAGCCGCGAAAGTTTTCGCGAACAAGGTGCGCACGGTCTTGGAGTCGTACATGCGCTGCGGCTGGAGACTGAATTGCAACACGCGCCATGAGCGCCAGTCCGCCCCGGCGAGGCATTGGCCTTGCACCAGGTCAAACCAACCTTTGCCATCCGGCACGTACCAGAACAAAGGCAAGGTCACGTCATCATAAGTGAAGATGTCGTTGACCTTGTAGCGAGCCGGATCGCACGAGAGCGTCGGCACCATGGCGCGCAGTGCGTTTTTGTTCTTCACGTTGGCCGCAACGATCAAGGCATCCTGTCGGGCCATGCGCCGCAGAGCGTGGGGCACATAACTTTTGCTCGCGCTGTTCGTGGGCTGCTCCAGACCTTGCGCCACCAATTCACGGAAGGCCGGGGCGAGCTGGGCACCGTGACTGCGGCCGGCCAGATAGCCAAGCCGTTCGCCGCGCTCTATTTCCTTGGCATCCGCCGGCGCGGCCGGCTGGTTCGTGCGGTAGCGCTTATCCGCGATGGCGGCCAAGTTTTTGCCACCGGCCAGCCATGCCTTGCGCTTCGCGTCAAAGATGGTCCGCGCGCTGTTGAATGTCCGGGCCAGCGATGGGACTTCGCGGAGAAGAGTTTCGATGATGGCGCGCTTGTGCCGGGCCGATTGTTCGCTCTCGAAAGTGTTCAGCGCGGATTCCCAAAGCAGATCGAACTCGCGCCAGGTCGGCTCCGTTCTGTTCGCCACCAGGGCCAGCGCGGCAGTAAGGAGCGGGAATGTCGTTGGCATGACCGAGGCCGGCGCTGTGGCCACGGGCGCGCGCCGCAAACCTTCATCCAGATATATTTCCAGCCGGCTCCATTCTTCCCGGCCGCCGTCGCGTTCCAGGGTGCGTTTGACCAGCTCGCGGAAGTATCGGGCGGAAACACGATCACCAAAGACTTCGGCGTAATCGTTCAGGCCGAGCCGTTCAAATTCGTGCGCACTCAGGCCGGGCTGTTCCAGGCGTTCCAGTGAAGGCCGGAGAGCACGCTGCAGGGCCACTGCCTTGCGCTTTTGCTCTTCAGCAACTTCGGCGAGGGGAATGCGCGGCTGCCAAGCCGGCGTTTCGGGCAGGGTGAAGAGCGCGAGATTGTGGCGCACGCGTCTGCACTCGCGCTGCGTCTCCAGTGCCGGGCCAAAGCATCGCTCAAAAACCTCCAATGGCCAGGCCCGCGTTTCCTTGCCGTTGACCATCACGACAGCCCCGTGCGGTATCTCATCCAGCTTGCGCCGCACACTGCGCGGGGAGAGGCCGGATGCGGCAGCTCCCTGAACAGCGGTGAAGTGTGGCGCGGGGGAATTCATTCAGCTCATCAGTTCGTGGGTGATAGTGGAGTGGCAATCAAAGACCCACAGGCGGCGCTCGTAATTCTTGGCTGTGTCGTGCGAGTAGTGCGCGGAGTCGTGGGTGAGGGTCCAGCCCCAGACCCAGCCCTCCGGCAGGGGCGCGGGGTTCACTTCCACCACGCGGATCTGTTCGACGACTTCCGCAGGGAGAGAAAACGTTTCGATCAATTTGGCCGTGGCGTAAATCTGCGGCGAGCCCACCAACTTTACTTTCTCACTCTGCAACATGGCCGGGCCGTGCACGGAGCGCGTGAGCAAGGGCCGCTTGGGGGTGCGGTCAATCTGTTTCAGCGGCATGTAATCGACCGCGAACATTTGCGCCAGTTCGCCGGGGTTGAATTCCCATTGCCGGCCTTGGTTGTCGGAAAATTTGAAAGATTTCATAGCTTTTTCATCCCCAGACGGGTGGGTGTTCTTCCTGCGGTTGCTGCTCGGGCACTACGGCGTGTGAGATAACGCCATGCGCAGTCCGGTCATGAGTCACGGTTTGAGAATCCTGTGGAGTGAGGGCGCGAACCTGTTCTTTCAGTTCGCGAACTTCTCGCTCCAATTGGCTGATACGCTCGTTGCTCGGGATCATAGCCAATACAGTGCGGGCTCGGGCTGCTCCTGTTGCTCGGGCACCTGGGCGTGCGCGATGGTGCCGTGGGCCGTGCGGTCATGGGTCACGGTCTGCGAATCCATCGGAGTGATGGCACGCACCTGTTCTTTCAGCTCGCGAACCTCGCGCTCCAATTGGGTGATGCGGTCGTTGTTTCCAATCATAGGTCAGAATTCAAAGCGCTTGTTCGGGGGGACGGGCCATCGGTCGTACACAAAATCTAAAGCTTCGCTCCACTTACCACTGTTGATGATGGTCTCTGCATCGTCGCAACGACTCTTCCAGCCCCACAAAGTGTCGGGAGCGGCGGCGATCTGGCCATCCTCCACCGTGGCGATCAGAGCCGCGATGTCAGTGGGCACGTCGAAGGCGTCGATCAGTTCCTGCGTGGTGTAAACGGTCTCCAATCCGAAAAGGCTGGCGCGCTGGTCGCTGGCGTACGGAACCCAGCGTTGCCGCGTCAGTATGGGCCGTTTGATGGTGAACGATTCCCCGTAGGTCATGCAGATATTGATGATGCGGACCTCATCATCGGTGAACTCGAGGGGGCCGCCGGCCGTCACTGCGTCTGAACCAGCAAAAACCTTGTTCGCGTCCAAGCCCTGCCGGCGATTAGAGATCCCCTTTTGCAGGAACCCCACACGGCGGTTGTAGGTGTCGTGCAGCGCGGCGTTGGTCGTGGGGTCAGTGGACGTGAAGCCGAGGAACTGCTTGCACCACATCGAATTCCAAATCGAGGTTGAGATTTGCTCCGTGCTGCGCTTCCAGCGTTCGGTGTAGAGTATCTCATCGGGGATTACCACGACCAGACCGACCGGAACGCCCGCAGAGCGAATCAACTGCGTTTTGTAGCCATAGCCCAGAGGAGCGCCAGCGCCGCCCGCTTCGTAGTAGGCCGCGATCTCCTCCATTTGAACTTGGGTGCCTTTGTACTCAACAACGAAGCTTGCGCCCGTGTCGTTGTTGTAGGCCCGCTTTACGCTGGTGAGTAGGTTGGGCTTAAAGAATTCCAGACTCATACAGGCACCCCACCGTTTAGATCCTCAATGCGCTTCAGCGTGTCGTGAATATCCATCAGTATCCCATTGATTGAGGCGCCACCGCTGTTGGCGGGCGGCAGGTCCGTTCGGATCTCATGTTGCATCTGCAAATCACGTTGGAACTGCATTCCCCTGGCGCGCTCCTCTGTTTCGGTGGGGCGCGTCTGGTCGCGCAGCTCCATCACGCGGCGCTGTTGTTCGGCCTGCATTTCCGCCTTCTGGCGTTCGGCCTCCTGCGAAAGTTTTTCGCCTTCGTCGATGGCGATCTTTTTCCTCAAGAGCGAGGCCTTGGAAGCGGACTGTTCCGCCACGGCTTGCGCATTCTGCACTGATGCGGCGCCAGCCTTGTCGGCTTCGTTCAGCTCGTCATAGCGCTTCTGGGCCCAGTCCTTCGCGGCCGCCTTCGCTTCGTCCTGGCGCCGCCCGATGCCGGCGGGAATGGTCAGCTGAAGCAACTTGTCCGAGGCTTCGCTGGAAGGATTCAGTTCCTGATTGGCAAGCGCGCGATGTCCGCTGTATCGCGCCAGGGTGAACTCGTCAAAATTGCCGAGCCGGATCTCGTTGAGAAGTTTCATCTCATCCTCACGGGCCGCCCGCTTTTTGTCTTCACCGGAGGCGATGACCTTGGCGCCTTCCTCATCACGCTTGGCCCGCTGGTCGAGTGCCGGCAGTTGCTTCTTTAGAGCCTCGGCCTCATCGCCAAACATTTTTTCGCGCTCCTCTGCCATCTGCGCGTTGAGCACGTGGGCATCGATCTGCGCTTGCTGCAAGTCGCGCTCGCGATCCATTTTGCGGCGCATGGCGGCTTCCTCGGCTGCTTCCGTCAGGCGGATGCGTTCGATGGGATTGAAGCGTTGCTCAAAGGCGATGCGGGCCAGTTCGCGGGCCGTCTCGGCATCGTCCAGCCGTTGCGCGTAATTGATTTGCACCTGCTGGAGTTCCAAATACTGCTGCACGGCTATGGAAACGGTTTTCACCTGGCGCTCAATGTCGGCAAAGCTCGCGGCCAGCTCGCGGTTGTGCAGCACCAGGGCGCGAGTGCGGTGCTCGACGGAGTCCACACTATGCTCAATCAGGTCAAAGGCACGGGAGTGTTGCGCCAGCTCGTCGATTGAATCAGTCCAGGCCTTGAAGGCGCTTGATGCTTTTTCGGCTGCGGCAATGGCCACGCCGATACCGGCCATGGCGCCGCCGGCGGCGGTCAACATGCCGAGGCCGGGCATTCCGAGTAGTTGGCCCGCCACCGCTCCGAAATGCCGGCGCATGGCCGCGGGGTTGTGCCCCTCTTCCTCTTCGTGAATTACAGGCGGCTTGGCCTGAGCGGCCTGGACTTGGGCAGCCTGCGCCTGAGTGAGTTGCTGGGTGGCGGCCGTGGCGGCGGTGGTGCTCTTGGTGATCTGGTCGAGAGCTTTCTGCGCGCCGGCGGTGTCGCCCTTTTGCAGGAACTCGATGACGATTTGGAGTTTTTGATCCATGTCAGGCAAGTTGCAGGGTTAGTGCAGCGGTGCGGCATAGGTGCGGCAGGCCGGAAATTCCGGCGTGCGCTGGATTCGATTTGCCGAAAACGGACGCGCTATAAACCGGAGTCGGGCAATTTTCCGAAAGACGCGCCCACGGGGCTGCGGCGCGCTGCCGCGACCATCCCCGCAAAAGGTCTAATGATCGCAAAACCGAATTTTTCGCTCCCTGGTTCATGTGATCCTCCTGGATAGCAGCCAATCGATCACCGACTGGCGCTCGATGAGTGTGGCATTGCCGGGGCCGCAGCCACCTTTCCTCGTGACCTTGAAGGCGTCAGCCCGGATAAGCTGTCCAATCTGGTAGTCGCAGCAACCGAGCAGGCGGGCCGCCGTCTCGGTGCGCAACGTGGGCGTGAGCGAAGGAAACAGGGCCGCGACTTCGGCTTCGATTTGCCCCGGTGTTTCCGCGCGCAGGCTATCCGGGTGTTTGAGATACTCGGCCAGGCTGGTGGCCAGAACCCGCAAGGCGCGCCGGTGCCTGGATTCCCGGTGGGAGATGTCGAAGCAGACCCGAATGCGGCCCTCCTCGATGCACCGGGTCAATTCTTCCTCTGACCGATCAGCGATGGCCATGCAGGTTTGCAGCGTGAGCAAGGGACGGCGGACGGCGAGAGTCACAGGGGAATAACTCATGGAGCGGAGCCTTTCTCGATCGGTCAGATCGAAGTCTGCGGTTGACGTAGCCCCTACGAAAATGGAAAGCACGGCGGCGATCATGATGGCTGCACCTGAATGTTGGCACCCGCAGGTGCTTGGATCTTAATGCGGACAGGCACGCCGCCGGCCTCGATAAGAATATCAATCACCGGCACGGGCGCGCCGGTGGCAACCGGCGTTTCTTCGTGCGCGCATTTCTCGTGAAAGAACCGGAAAATGGCGTCGCGACTTGCGGAAAAGTTGAAGCGCTCGCGCAGGCGCAACTTCGCGGCGTCGTAGCCGATCCCCTCGACGGTGAGCCAGGCGAGCAACTCGCTTTGCTGCTGGGGAGTGAGTTCGGTGTACAGGCGCGGGATCATCGTGCGACGGCGGCCACTGGGGGTGGTGCGGGCATCGTCGGGAATCGGTGAAGCAGGGCGGGCACTGCTTTCGCAGTGCCCGCTTTGGCCGCCTGCTGGATAAGGGGCCGCGTCTTTTGAACACGTTCCAACAGGCGAAATTTTAGATGGCGACGCGGCCGGCGTTTTCATGTCGTGTGTCTCAGCCGGAAAAGACCGCGCCTTGCGAGCCTGCGCCAACAAGGCCAGCCGGGAACAAATATGATAAAACCCGGCCGGCCCTGTTTTTGACTCGATAAGCACTCACTCAAAAATTATAGCGCGGCAGTTTTGAGCCCGACAAAGCCGGTGGCGTCCTTGATGACACCCCGGCCACGGCCCCAGACGCGGAAAACGCTTTGCAGTTTGTTCCAGGCGACGTGAAGGCTTTGTTCCACGGTGAACTCTTTGCGAATGCCGGCGCAGTAGGCGTCGGGCAGGCCGGCCATAGCAATCTTGCTGCCGGCAACGTTGGTGGAAGCGGCCACGGCCACCGGATTGAGCGGGAAACCAACCACGGAGAATTGCGCGCCGCCGGTGTCGCTCTCCAGTTGGGTTTTGACGATGCGGCGGCCATTCGACTTGATGGACATGGCGCGGATAATCAAACCGGGGTTCATCCAGAATTGAGGGCCGCGCTGGATGACGGGATCGGGCAGCGCTTGAACGGCGGCGAGGAAGTCGTCTTCACCCATCGCGCCCACTGTCGTATTGCCAGCGGCGGCTGTGACGGCGGTGATGGTGGAGTCAATGAACAGGCCCGTCTGCCCACCGTTGGTGGTGTCGGCCACGCCGCTGCCCATGAAGCACGCATAGTCAAAACATTTGGCGAGGGCGCGAGTGGTCTTTTCCAGAACGCTCGGGGCGAGGTCCAACTCCAAATCCTGCAAGAGCTGCATGGAAATCGAGACGAGGCAGCCGAAGACTTCCGACTTGGGCGAAATACTGGTGCCGGCAAAGCTGCCGTCCTCGGACATGGGGTCAGCCTCGGTGAGCACCCAGCTCGCTGTCGGCAGCGCGGAGTTAATGGCCAGCTTGTTAGTCCGCCCCTGAAACTCGGTAACACCCAAAGTGTTGAAAGCACCGAACAGTCCGAGCATGTCCCAAACGGCTTCAAAGATCTCCCGGATGTATCCCGCCCCTGCGCCGGTATCTTCACCGATGGCCTTGAGCACCGCAGCCTGATCATTCGACAACGGGGCATTACATATGCGGCGCGGGATGGCATTGAGCGCAATATTTACGACAGGATTGGAGCAGTGGCGGGCAATCAGTTCACGGGCCAGAGCCGCACGCACCTGGTTGCGGGCAAGGCTGTGGGCTCGCGCGGCCGTGAGTCGCTCCTGTTCGTCGCCGTGGTCGGCTGCAAGGGTGAGATCTTCCAGGGTACGGAGCACGTTGCGATCGTCGGCCGGCTTGAATGTGAAAATGTGTTTATGGTGCATAGGCGTTAGGAGCGGAAGGCGGAAAGCAGGTCGGAGACGGGATCGCGTTTGGGTTGAGCAGCACGGCGCAGCACGGCGAGCATCTCGCGCACGGCGGGGGGATTCGTTTCGGGCCAGCCCGATGCGACGTGGTGCGCAGCAGTTGCGCGCAGCGACTTCATTTCGTGAAGGCTGAGCACGCCGGACTTGTAAGCCTGGGTCAGTGCATTGGGGTTGGCCCCAATGCAGACAATGGACAACTCGATCTGCTGAACCCTGGTGTAGATGCAATTGACGCGAGCATCTGGGTCCACGTTGAGTTCCTTGAGCTGTTTGGCCCAATCGGAATCACCGGGCCGGACCACGCGCTCAGGCCAGAAGCCAACACTGCATGCCTTGATGTAGCCGGCCACAACCATTTTCCAAACCAGTTGAGCGAGTTCGTTCTCCGGCACATCAATAGCGAATTGCACCGTCTCGATGAGCTTGCCGCCCTTGACCCCGAACTGGATCACCTTGCCGATCTGCTTTTCCAGTCGGTAATCGTGATCGGCTAGGACCGGGGCGTTCTTCTTGAAGTGGTCGTGACGCCAGGCATCGGCGCGGATTATTTCGCCATACGAATCGATCGTCGCGTCCGAAGCGATGAACGTGCAGATTCCACGGGGGGAATCATCAATCCTAACTTGCGAGTTCAGCGTACGGCGGATGGTTTCCATAGAATCACTCGGTCCAGCCGTACTTTTTCTCCATGCTGACGAGGTTGGAGAGGAAGGCGGCCACTTGATCTTCCACCGGCTTCTCTTGCATACCGTTCGCGACATGGAAGCGCCGGCAATCGCGTTCAAGCTCGTAGGCCGTGGGCAGGAATATATTCCGGTGCGCCCGGCGGGCCGCCTTTTCGTCGTTGTTGTAGAACGGGGCGATGGCGGCAAAGAACTTCGTTTCCAGCTCGGAGGCCATTTGGCTGAGCCGGCCGTAAACGCTGGCGCATTGGCGGCAGTGTTCGGTGCTCAGCTCGGCTTCCAGTTTCGCGATTCTTTTCTTCCAGCTGGATTCGCTGGCGTCAATCAGGCCAATCCGTGTTCGGGCGAGCTGGATGCGCTGCTCCTTTTCCTCGCGCTTCATTCCCTCGTCCTCAATGGTGTCATTGATGGTCTTTTGTGCCTCTTCTTTGGCGAGTTGTTCGCGGCGGACCTCATCGCGCAGCTCCATGAGCTCTTTGCATTTGGCGACGAGTGGGTTGGGTGATTCTTTCATGGCGTGGTGGCAGGCTTGGAAACTTTCTTACGAATGGGCTGTTGGAAAATGTTCAGGCCGAGCGCGGCGTTAATCTTGGCGCGCGGTGGCCAGGATTTGTCGTTGTGCGCGAGGACATTGGAAACGATGGCCGACGGGAGCTTGGCTCGTTTAGCCAGGGCATGGGTAGAAAGGCCACGTTGCAGCATGGCGATCTTGCACGCGATGATGTCCACCGGCTGGCCGTGCTCGATGGTGAAGCCGCGCCGGGCGATCAGGGTGTCGATGCTGGGAGGTGGAGTGCTGCCGGCCTTGGTGAATAGTCGAATGCGGAGCGTCTTGTTGATGGCGGCGCGGATGGGCCAGCAACGATCCTTGCCGCAAAGTAGGTCCGTGATTCTCCGGGGAGAAACCCCGCACTTCCTTCCCAGCGTACCGGGCTTCAGGCCGAGTTGAGTCATGGCCCACTTGAGGCGCTGAAGGTCAGCATCGTCCTCGCGTTTCGCTATTAGCAGTTGGCTTTGCATACCGGCATTTTCAGTTACGGAGTAAGGGAATAAGCTTCCTTACTCCCTGGAGTCAATATTTTTATTCCGCCCGTTTCGGATTGGCCCATACTGGAACGGATGCCACGCACGAACCCATTGCCCGCGCGCGAGGCCGCGATCTGCAGGCGAGTGAGAGAGTTTCGCTTAAGCACGCGGCTTTCGCGGATCGCTTTTGCCAAAGAGTTGGAAGTGGACAGTTCTTTGCTGGTGAGGATCGAGCACGGGCTGTCTCCCGTGCGGCATGATGTAGCACGGCGGTTGATGTTCGTTTTCAACCTGAACCCGGCGTGGCTCATTGAAGGGAAGGGGGAGCCTACGGTAATCGAGCCAGTCAAAACGCCGGAAGATTTCGCGCCTGATCAATTGTTCTCGCATCTCTATGACCATTCTCTGAAGGGAGCGATGGAGCACATGGAGAAGAATGGACAGTCAGCGGCGCAATTGCTCACGACCAAGCTGGATCATCTTAGCAAAGCATTGAAGGCAGATCGTGGCGCTCTGGCACCTGCCCAGATAGCGCAGCTCGACGCGATCGTTCTTCAGGCCATTGATTGTCTGAGCAGCGAAACACGCAGGCGGGAGGCAAGGTTTTCAGCAAGGCGCAGGCTTGTAAAAGTCCGATCCAAACTCGGGAATTGATCTCTCTTCCGCTGGTTCACGACTTCACGAAAGAGGCTCTTGACCTGTTAGCCCCATTGGGGCACTCTCTATCCGTGCCGAAGAAATCATTTGCCGAACTACTCCGCACGGCTCGCGAAGCTGAGGGGCTTTCGCCTGGTGAAGCTGCGCAGGCATGGAAGGTTAGCGTGCGCACTCTTCGTAAGTGGGAAAGCGGGGAACGAGAGCCGAGCGTGTTTGTAGGCAAGTGCATCCTCTTCTGGATTTCGTGGCGCATGAAAGTGCCATCGAAATAGACGCACGGTCACGCGACGTGTCGAGGCGCGTGAACGGGCGAAACAAAAAGCGTTGCCAGTGTTTGTACCACCGGCAACGCCGAACAGACTCGACGGAGATCACGCAAATGAAAACCAATCGAGTCCGTAAGGACTCTAAAGCGGCAGGTGGCCGCCGTCAGTTAAAAGTTCCCCCGCAATTGCCCGATCTGTATCGTCAGGAGATCGCGGAGTCCCGCCTTTTCGGCGAGAACATCAACCGCCTTCTTTTGGAGCGTGAATCGGGAGTGGAGCGGTTCTTTTTGGAACGAGAACGAACCTATTATTTCTGGGGTGGGAAATGGCAATACCGTTCCATCGTGGAGCCATGGCGGCGCAAAAAGCGAAGTGTCTTCACTCAGAAACGGATCTCAACGCGGGAAGCTTTGCGCTGGATAGTGGGCCATGTGATTCCAGAAGAAGTTCAGCACCACTTCCGCAACATCACGGCGGTGAAAGGCGGTGCGCGATGAAACGCACGGCATCCCGCAAAAGCACGGTCCCAACCCCGGCGGCTGGAAAACAAGACACCCCGGCGCCTTCGTCACTACCGGACATGCCGCGCGGTTTGTGCTGGGAAGTGGAGGACGCGATGGAACAGAACACGGCTTTGCTCTGTCTCTTGCGTGATGAGCATGACGAGCCGATGGACGGCACGCCCTCAGATTCCTGCCGCGAAGGCGTGGCTTTGCTCACCGAGCACGTGACCGCCAAGCTGGAAGCCGCTTTCGCGCTGTGCGGCCTGCCTAGCAGCTACCAAACGGGTGCGCCAACGGGGCTGGCCGGCGCGGACACGGCGAAACTGCGCCAGGCGCAGGGCGCGCTGGAGGCGCTGTTGCTGGGCTATCTGGACCGGAAGAACCGGATGCCCGGCCAGGCCGTGTGCGGGCTGCTCGATTTGATGGGCTTTCTCGGCACGATGATTGATCAGCGGATCGCGCTCATGGAGTGGGACATTAAGATGCTGCAAATCAAATTGAAGAAGGCGAAGCAGCGCAAGGCGGGGAAAGGCGGTGTGCGATGATAACGGACGTACAAGCCCAGCAACCGAAGCGGTCCATCAAAGAGCTGGAGAGCCTGGCAGAGAAAGCTGGGGTCGGTGCCGCTCTGGAGTTGTCCGGCGCAACCAAGGGCTTCGGTCGTGACGAGTTCCTTGATCTGGCCCGCGTGTTTGAAAGCTATGCCAAATGGTCCGTGGCGATGGCGAGCCTCCATCATCCGTTGGTCGTGCCGCATTCGGGGAACTGAGCCTGCACGCGCCTGCACACCCGCCGCAGTGACCCTGCGGCGGGTTTTTTGTTGGGCGGGGGCGAGGCCAAGCGGAGTCTGGGCAGGTAGTGGATTCCGCTAGATAGAAATCAGGCGCACGCACGATGGCCGGAGCGTGTTGATCCCGGCATTATCGCCCCAAAGGAAGGTTGATGGAAATGCGTTGCAAGGACCAGGGCTTAAGTTCAGTATGCCCCATTCCTTGAGCGCTAAGTCACCAGCCGCCACCAAGACTAAGAAACCGGCAAGCGATGCCGATGTAACAATCGCGAAGATCACGACTGCTGGTAATGTGCTTGGCTCGTCGTTGGTGACTCTTTTCAAGTGGGGCGCGTTGGTCTTCATTGCCTTCTGCGGCCGTGATTGCGTCCTGGCACTGGCGGGTAAAAAGACGGATGCGAACATTGCGTTGAAAGTCTTCTCAAACATCAAGGTTAGCGAGGGAATAGCATACGCCTTAGGCGCTGGCGGAGTGCTGTATGGAGTTGGAGAGCGGCGAGTGCGCCGGCGCCGGATTGGTGAGCTGACTGACCACGCTCGGCGGCTTGAGCAAGCGCTTGACCCGGCGCGCACGTCCAGTAGCTTGGGCCGAGACGGGAAGACTCGGCCTGGGGATAGCCTTTGAGTTTATGGAACTGATCATCGTTCTGAGAACAGCATGTTTGCTCGTCGCCCTTTGGGCTTTTTGGCATTACTGCTGGAAGCCGCTCGCACTGGACTGGTTTCGCCAACGCCTGTTTGCGGTGCGCGATGATCTGTTTTTGGCGGCCCTTCAAAATGAGGGCGGCCTTTCTTTCACGCACCCCGCGTACAAGCATTTCCGGCAGTTTGCGAACGGGCTTATCCGATATGGGCATCAACTCAGCACTCCGAATTTGTTCGCTCTCCAACTCGCAAGGAAAATTCATGGCGCCTTGCTGCCACCTCAGGTGTTTGTTCCCGAGATTGAGCGAGTTCTAGCGGGCATTACCGATGAGAATTTGAAGAAGGTGCTTTGCAAATTCCGGATGCGTTGCGCGATCTTGACGGTGGGCTATATGACCCTTACGTCGCCAGCGTTTTTCATTGCCATGCTGGCCTGCCTGATTGTTGGCATTGGTTACGCCCTTTGGCTGTTGGTGGTCAGATGCTTTTCGGGTGCGGATCACCTTCTAAATAGCTTCCAGGAGGCCATCATGCGGCACTTGGAATCGGGCGCGGCCCCTACGGTGCGGTCAATCGAGTTTCAAGCAGAGAAGAGCGGTGGTATATCTCCTAGCTTCGCTCCGTTAGGGCTGAGAACCGCGTAGCGGCGCGCCGGCACCGCCAAGCCGCACCACGGCTGCCGCCTCAGTGCAGCAATCCTGCGGAGAGCGAAAAACCCTGTCCGCTGTCCGCACTTTTTCTGCATTCTTGCATTTTTTGCCCCGCGCTGTTCCCAAACCACTCATCTCCTGTGTTTATAGGGTGTAAGAGTTGGAACAGGGGGTTGCAAGAATGCAGTCGAGGGTTGGAAAAGTGCATTCTTGCATCTTGCTGTTCCAAAACCCCAATTCTGAGTCAAAACCCCTGCATTCCGGTATGATCCGGCAAGATCCGGTCTAATCCGTGATCTGCAAGAATGCGAGGTCAAGACTCAAACCGCTTGTTTGATGGTACCGGCGGAGGGGGTCGAACCCACACTCCCGTAAGGGAACCAGATTTTGAGTCTAGCGCGTCTGCCAATTCCGCCACGCCGGCAACCAATAAAACCAAGGTGATTTAGCACCTGCTGCAATACGATGGCAGCGGCAAGTATTTTGGCAGAATCAAAACAAACGGCAAGGCCATTCCCCAAGCCTGGAAACGGAAGATGGCCAGGCACCGAGCCCGGCTACTCACGCCTGGAAGAATTCAGCCCATTAACTCCATCTGTTTCGGGGTCAGAAACCACTCCAATGTCGCGGGGCTTGAGCCGGGGCGATCGGCAGTGACTTTACAAAGGCCGGCTTTCTTGAAGTTCATCGACAAATCGTCCCGACCCAACAGCAGCTGCGAGCCGAGCCGCGACAAATCCGGCTCGTGGCCAACCAGCAAGACGCTGCCGGGCGCGGGCCGGAGGTTGGCGATCTGAGAGACTGTCTTCGCGCTGGAAGCCCCAGGCGCAAGATGTTCCGTCACCTGCAATCGTCGCTTCAAGCGCAGCGACCCGGCGACGATTTCCGCAGTCTGAAGCGCGCGCACCAGCGGGCTGGAGAGAATCACATCGAAAGAAAGCTTCATGGCATGCATCGCTTCGGCCACGCGGCCGACTTTGCGCCAGCCTTCGGTGGTCAGCGCACGCTCTTCGTCCGGTCCGCGATGCGCGCCGCGTTCGGTGGCAAGACCGTGACGAAGAAGATAAATCTCCATGGGCTACTCCTTTCTTCCGCGGGCGGACCTCAAGGGCCAGAATTTGAAGACGACATTGGCGCGACGAAGACAGCGTTTCACATGGCGAACGTGCCGGCGAACAAGCCAGCGCCGGAACGGCAACACTTTAGTGGCTGCAACGCGTTCCTTCGCAATGAGCTTATCGACACGCGAGAGAAACACATCGGTGTCCTGCAATTCCCCCAGCACGTCCTGGAACGCCTTCATCGCAGCCAGGCGACGCCGGGTGATTTCAGGAAAGAGGAGCGGCATGGATTCCATCATGTAGCGGAAGGATTTGAAGGCAACGCGGGTGTGATGGATCGTGGCCGGGTCGGCAGCGTTCATATGCCGCCGGCATTCAACGACGCGGGCAAAGGCAGCGTCCACATTGCGGATGATGGTCCTGCGATCCAGGCGCATCCATTCCGGGTTCTTCCCGCCGAAATGGAGCCGCTCGATGAGCAGCTCAACCACGCGCCTAGGGCGTCGCGTTTTCACCCGCCGAATGCGCCGCTCCGCTTCGCGCTGGCATCGTTGCTCGTGCTTCACGGTGACCTTGTGAATGGCATCAGACCCGCGAATGCCGCGGCCTTCCTTTTGGAGGATGATCAGTTGGACCTGCGCGTCACGCAGCCGATCGAACGTGTCAAGGTGCCGCTTGATGGATTGTCGGGCCTTTTCCAGCGCACCCCGCTGGACGAATACGCGAAGCAGTTCCAAATGGGCCGCGAGCCGTCTCGCTTCGATGCGCGAGGCGTGAATCGAGGCCTCGGAGAAGTCCCGTTGGCAACGCTTGAGCGCCTTGCGATAACGCCTCCACTGCCGGTTCAAGGCCGTGGCCAGCGCATTTTCCCAGTTTCTCATGCGGCCGGTGAGTTTTCCTACTGGTCCAGTTCCTTGATGGTCTTCACTCCCGGCAGCCGGGCGATCTCATTCAGGAACTCACGATAGTGACGCCGGTGCAGCATCACGCGCACGGTACCGTCCGGAGCGGGCTCGCCGGCATCCAGCCGGCTGCCGGCGTGGAAGTCCTCCATGATCATCTCAATCTGAACCCGGGTTTTGCCTCCGTTCGCCTCAAAGGCGAGCTCGACTCGGGATTCCCGTTCCGATCCCAGGGCGCGACTCTCCAGCGCCAACGCCGCCGTCAACACAAACCGCATCAGCAGGCTCAATCCCAACCCCGCGCCTGCGTAACCGATGCCAACGATCATGCCGGTGGCGGCAATCGCCCAAATCGTCGCCGCGGTGGTCATTCCCCGGATGATTCCTGAACCGTGCAGAATCGCGCCCGCGCCGAGAAATCCAATGCCGGTAACGATCTGTGCCGCCACGCGGCCGGAATCGCCGGTGGTGGTCGTGAACGCGTAGGAAGCCATGGTAAAGCTGGTTGACCCAAGGCAGACCAGAACCAGGGTGCGCAACCCGGCGGGTTTGTCCTTCCGCTCCCGCTCCAGGCCCACCACCGCGCCGCAGCCGACCGAGACCAGCACCAGCACAATCTGCAGCCAGGGTGCGGGAAGCAATCCATGCAAATCCCCAATGAGCCAAGGCCAAAACATGACTCCGTTTAGGACGCGACCTTCATTTCGGCAAGGTGAATCAGGGCAAGTTCGCGAGCGATGCCATTCTACCCCGGTCCCGCTGCCACCGGCGAAGGCTTCACGTGCCAGATGCGGTCGCAATATTCACGAATGGAACGATCGGAGCTGAACTTGCCCATGCGGGCCACGTTCAAGATGCTCATGCGCGTCCATGCCGCCGGATCCCGCCAGAGCACATCCGCCCGAGCCTGACAATCGAGGTAGGGCTGAAAATCGGCGAACAACAAGTAAGGATCGTGATTGAGCAGCGAGTCTACCAGCGGGCGGAAAAGGTTCGCGTCGCCCTGGGAAAAGGTTCCACCCGCGATCGCGTCGATGACTTCGCGCAAAGCGGCGTTTTGCTGGTAAAGGGCACGCGGATTGTAGCCCCGCGTTTTCGTCTCTGCGACCTGTTCCGTGTTGAGCCCGAAGAGAAAAAAGTTTTCCACGCCGACTTCCTCGCGAATCTCGACATTCGCGCCGTCCAGCGTGCCGATGGTGAGCGCGCCGTTGAGCGAGAACTTCATGTTGCCGGTGCCGCTTGCTTCCTTGCCGGCGGTGGAAATTTGCTCGGAAAGATCGGCGGCGGGATAAACGTGGTGCGCGTTCTTCACATTGTGGTCCGGGAAGAACACGACGCTAAGACGTCCGCGCAGCGCTGGATCGTTGTTCACGACCCCGGCCACGCCGTTGATGAGGCGAATGATCAGTTTGGCCATGAAATACCCGGGCGCGGCCTTGCCGCCAAAAATAAAGGTGCGCGGCGCGAGTTTGGCGGAGGGGTCACGCTTGAGCGTGAGATAGCGATGCACGATGTGAAGCACGTTCAGGTGCTGCCGTTTGTATTCGTGGATGCGTTTGACCTGGATATCGAAGAGCGACGCCGGATCCACTTCAATGCCGGTCCGCTTCACGATGACCGCGCCGAGGCGGCGCTTGTTGTCCAGCTTAACCTCGCGCCATAGCTGCTGAAACAACCCGTCGTCCGCAAACGCCTCGAGTTTGCGCAAACGGGTCAAGTCACTCAGCCAGCCTTCACCGATGTGCCCGGTGATGAGGCTGGCGAGGCGGGGATTGCTCAAGGCAACGAAGCGGCGCGGGGTGACACCGTTGGTCACGTTACAGAATTTCTCCGGCCACAGCACGGCGAAATCATGCAGCACGGTGCGCTGGAGCAGGTCGGAGTGGAGCGCAGCAACACCATTGACATGATGGCCGCCAACCGTGGCGAGGCTGGCCATGCGCACGTAGCGACCGCCGGTTTCATCGACGATCGAGAGGCGCGCCACTTTGCCTTCATCGCCGGGAAAACGCGCGCGCACCTCATCGAGAAAGCGATGGTTGATTTCGTAAATGATCTCCAAATGGCGCGGCAGGAGCGAACCCAACAATTCGACCGACCATTTCTCCAAGGCCTCGGGCAACAGGGTGTGGTTCGTGTAAGCAATCGTCCGCTGTGTGATTTTCCAGGCCGTGTCCCAATCCACCTGATGTTCGTCCACCAGCAGGCGCATCAGTTCGGCAACGGCGATGGCGGGGTGGGTGTCGTTGAGCTGCACCGCGAAACGGTGGTGAAAACCGTCCGGGTGCCCGCCGAACAGCAGGTGCAGGCGGAGCAGATCCTGGAGGGAGCAGGAGACGAAGAAGAATTGTTGCTGGAGCCGCAGCCGTTTTCCCTGCGCGGGCTCGTCATTCGGATACAAAACCTTGGTGATGTTCTCCGACTCCATCTTCGCACCCACGGCGCGCAGGTAATTGCCCTGATTGAACGCCGCGAAATCGAATGACTCGACGGCTTCGGCTTTCCAGAGCCGCAGCGCGTTGCATGTGCCGACGCGATAACCGAGAATGGGGGTGTCGTAAGCAATGCCCTTCACGACTTCATGCGGAATCCAGCGCACGCGATGCCGTCCCTGTTCGTCGGTCCACGTTTCGGTGCGCCCACCGAATTTCACGTCATAGGTCAGCTCGGGGCGGTTGATTTCCCATGGATTGCCGAAGCGCAACCATTTGTCGGTGATCTCAGCCTGCCAGCCATCGTGAATCACCTGATCGAAAATGCCGAATTCATAGCGAATGCCGTAACCGATGGCCGGCACTTCGATGGAAGCGAGCGAATCCATGTAACACGATGCGAGCCGCCCCAGCCCCCCGTTGCCGAGGCCCGGCTCCTCCTCTTCTTCAATCAAAGCGTCGAAGTCGACTTCGAGTTCCGTCATCGCCTGACGCGCGGCGTCGGTGATGCCGAGGTTCAACAGGTTGTTGGCGAGATGCGGTCCGGGCAAAAACTCGGCGGAAAAGTAGGCCACGACCCGGGCGTCTTTTTCGGCCGCGGTTTCGAGCGTCCGCACGCACCGCCGAAGCATCCGATCACGGACGGTGAGCGCGAGCGCCGTGTAAGCGTCATGCCGCGTGACAGTCGCCGGCGCACGGCCCAAGCCAATCAACAGGTTCTCGATGAAACCCTGCTTGATATCCGCCGCGGTCAACCCCGTGCGAGCCGAATTGGTAATGGCGTACTCGGAGGATTGGGGACGCGTAACTTTTCCCGCAGGCGCGGCGGGCGCGGGAGCGTCGGTTCCACGGGTGAGGCTCTGGCTGTTCTCGTCAGCGGCGGCTCGTGTGGTCTTCATAATGAATCTGGATTATATGTCCATCGAATCCAAGGTCTGATCCTTCAGATCGCAAACGCGCTGGTAAAAGAACCGACTACCTCCGCCCACCTCCACCGCGCGGCGAAACACGGGGGCTGGAAGGAATGGATGGTCGAGGCGAGGGACTTGGCTGCGTGGACACCGAAGGCGGCGACGCAGACGGAAGCTGCGAGGCGGACGGCGGCCGCTGTGTTCCCGGCGGGTTCGCGATGGGATGTTCGGGACGCGGATTGGAATCGCCCCCACCGCTTCCTGGAGGACGATCCCCTCCGGACGGCGGTGGCGTGACGATGATGTCGACATCATCGTCGTAGTCTCCGTAATACCACGGATCATAGAACGTGGCGCCGTAATAAACCGCGGTCGTAGGCGGACCGCCGCCACCGGTGCTTTCACAGCCCGTGAACAGACCCACGCCGAGCAGCAAGGAGATGGCGATGAGCGGCACGGAAAAGGCTGGCGCTTTCATGTCATTGCCCTCCTTTCATCAAATTGGGCCGCCATTCCAAGATGCCCACGGCCGCGCCCGTGGGGTCGGCGATGACGGCGATGCCGCCGCCCAGGACCTCCGGCCTGGGTTCGATGAGCACGGTGCCGCCGAGCTGCTTTGATTTGGCGGTAGTTTCGCTGACGCTTTTCACGCGCACGTAGGGAAGCCACGTGGGATTTACATCCGGCCGCTTCGTCACCAGCGTGCGCACGGTGGCACGGGCGTAGCCTTTGCTCGAGAGAATGTAGTCGTTCAGCCGGTTGGGCACGGGGTTGTCGATAACCTCGTAGCCTGCGACGGCACGATAAAACTCGCCCGCCTTTTTCGCGTCACGACTCTGCAGTTGAATCCAAATCCAGTCGCCTGGCTCAGCGAGCACGTCTTCGGGATCGCCGGCACTGGATTTCATCACGCCAAAAATCGCCCCTTCCGGATCGGCAAAAACGGCCTGCTCGCCCCGCTTGGGGAAGTCCTTGGGTGGCGCGAGGACACGACCGCCAGCCTTGGTCACGGCGCGCTCGGCCTTCTCAACGCTGGGCACGGAAATGTAGCCATACCAGCGCGGCCTCGCCTTCGGATCGTTCGCGGGACGCGGCTTCTGGAACATGCCACCCAGTGGCTGGCCGTCGTTCATGGCGATGACGTATGCCCCCGTTCCCCAAAACCGCCAGCCGAACACCTGGGCGTAAAAGGCCCGAGCCTTTGCCACGTCATCGGTGACGAGATCCGCCCAGATAAATTTGCCGGGCAGGCGTGGATTGCCCCTGGCCGTGGTAAGCGGGGGCAGATCTGCTTCGCCAGCGCCAGCGCGGGAGGCGAGAACGGCGAAGCTGGCGATGACGACAAGGACGCGAGGCAGTTTGCTATTCATAAGCACGCCAGTCCTCTACTTCTTCGCCTTCTCGACCGAAACAGCGAGGGCTTCGGTGAACGTCACGACGACGGTGTCGCCCAAGTGAAGCTTCTCCAACCGGCTCACGTCGCGCGCGCGCACATCCATGTAATTGCCGCGCGGCCCCTTGAGGGTCACCATGCGTGTCGGGCGCTCCAGACCCTCGACCGTGGCCACGACGCGAATTACGCGCAAGCCCCCGGCGGCGGGAGAAGTGCCCCTGGGCGCCCTGGCCGCGCCTTCCATGACCACGAGCGGATTTTTCTTTTCCGCTTCGGTCGGTTCCCGCAGCTCGCTGGCGACTGAAACGTAGTACTTTGCGGCGATGTCGTCGCCCACTTTGACTTCGTTGAGACGTTTCACCGCCTTGTCCACACTGAGAGTGTGTTCGTTGCCGAGCGGACCTTTGACAGTGAGCTCACGTTTCCCAACATCCACGGCCAGCACCCTGGCGGTCACGGAGACGAGCACTTCGTCTTCCACGGACATGTCATGCATTGCGGGCTTTTCGGCCGCCGACGCGATCACCGTTCCCAGCACCATCGTTGCGGCGCAAAGCCATTGGGAGAGAGAGAGGGTTTTCATGAGTTTTCCTGGTTATTTTTTGCTAAGTTTTGTTGGTTTTTGTTAACAAGAGATTTTTTTGGTGGAGCGCCGGACATCACTCATTTTGTCTCGATAACCGCCGTGGATTCAGTTGTTTCCACGACGGGCTCGGCGGAGGATTTTCGGGCCAGCCATTCATGGATGATGCGATAGGCCACGGCCAGCAGCGTCGGGCCAAGGAACACACCGATGAAGCCAAAAGCGATGGCGCCACCGAGGACCCCAAAGAGAATGAGCAGGAACGGCATGTCACTGCCGCGGCTGATGAGCCACGGCTTGACGAAGTTATCGATGCTGCTGACCCCGATTCCCCAAATCACCATGAAGATGCCCCAACCGGTCGAACCTTCATGGAACAACCAGCCGGCCGCGGGAATCCAGACGAGCGGCGGACCCATCGGCACCACGGAGAGAAAAAAAGTCAGCAGCGTGAGCACTCCCGCCCCCGGCACGCCGGCAATCATGAAACCGACTCCGGCAATGACCGCCTGGACCAGCGCCGTGCCCAGGATGCCATAGACCACGCCGCGCACGGTGCTGGCCGCGAGATCCAACAGGAAAACGCCCCGATCGCCTCCGATGCGGACGATGGCGGCCTTCAACTGCTCGGCGAGATTTCCGCTGTCGCGGAAGAGGAAGAAGGCGACGAAAATACTCAACGTCATTTGAACGAGCCCCGCTCCGAGTAATACGCCCAGGCTGAGAAACCGATGGCTGGCCGGCTCGATGAAGCGCTTGGCCACCGCCAGCAGTTTGGTACTGTCGGCGGCGAGATCCTGCCAATACTGAACGGCGCGCTCTCCAATACCTGGGATCTTGTGCAGCCATTCAGGCGGCGCGGGTGGTCCGGCATCAATCCATTTCTTGACCGCGGCGGTCAACGCGCTGACGTGGTCCGCCAGAGTCGCGCCCACGACAACGAACGGGATGAGGATAACAAGAATCATCCCCAGCGAAAGCAGGGTGGCGGCGAGGGTTCGGCGGTTTCCGACCAACTTGAGGAGGCGCTGGTAGAGCGGCCAACTGGAAAAGCAGAGCACCACCGCCCACAAAAACGAGGACACAAACGGCAGCATGACCAGCGCACAACCCGCGGCCAGCAGGATCAAAATGAACCAGCCCAGGTTTTGTTCCAGTCTTGTCCGAACGGCGCTCATTAAATTGTTCCCCTGTTTACTCCGTGGCCGATGGTCCCGCGGTTGAAGGCGGGCTGGCTGGCCGGCCTGACGCACTCTGCAACTCATCGAGCAGGTCGGCAATGGATTTGCGGCGGCCAATATGGCCGACCTTTTCCTCGAGGCCCTCGACACGCAAAAAGTCGCGCACCGTGGAACGAGCCTCGACGATGCGGAACTCGAGGCCAGCGGCGGTCAGTTCGCGCTGCAACTCGTTGAGCATCTCGGCCCCGGCGAGATCGACGACGGGCGCATTCGAGAGATCGCACACCACCAGCTTCACGGGTTCCGGCGCGGCATGGAGTTTCGACGAAATGGTGTCGCGAACATGTTCGACATTGAAATAGAGCAGCGAGGACTCGACGCGAACGATGAGCGCACCGGGAATGCGCTCGTTGTCCGGGTGGCGCTCCAGGTCTGAGAAGCGCCGCGTGCCGGGGATGCGTCCGAGGAAGGCGACGTTGGGATTGGACGCGCGGCGCAGAAGCATGATCATGGAAATCACGACCCCCAGCATCACGCCGCGCAGCAACCCGGAGCAAAGCACGCCCAGCACGGCGGCGATGGCGACGACGAATTCACCGCGATGAAAGCGCCAGAGCCGGCGCAATTCCGCAATCTTGAGCAGGCTGGCAACGGCGAAGATCACAATGGCCGCAAGAACAGGCTGCGGCAGATTGCGCAGCAGACCGGACAAAAACAGCGCGACGACCAGCACAATGACCGAGGCGACGAGGCCGGAGAGCGGAGTACGCGCGCCACCGCTTTCATTGACGAGCGATTGCGACATGCCGCCGCTGACGGGAAATGCCTGGCCCAATCCGGCGGCGAGATTCGCTCCCGCGAGCGCGAGAAACTCCTGGTTACTGTCGAGGCGATAGCCGTGCTTCTGCGCAAAGGTGCGACCGATGGCGACCGTTTCGACCGCGCCGAGCAGAAAGCACGCGAAGGCCAGCGGCAACAACTCGTTGAGGTCGCTCCAGGGCAAAGCGGGCAAGCCAATGGGCGGCAGACCTTGCGGCACTTCTCCGAGCACCTTTACGCCGTGATGGCCGAGGTCAGTGAGCGAGGCCACGACAATACCGCCCACAACGACAACGATGGCGACGGGACGATTGGGCAGGAATTTTTTCCCTAGAATCAAAATCGCCAGCGCCGCGCCGCCCAGCGCGAGCGACATCAGGTTCGTGACGCGGAGATGCGCAACAAAACCCCAGAGGCGCTCCCAGAAGTTCCCATGCGAGCCGGAGAGACCAAAGAGCTTGGGCAGTTGCGTGGTAGCGAGATAGAGCGCGACACCGGACTTGAACCCGATCATCACCGTCTCGGAAACGAACTTCACGATCACTCCAGCCCGGAGCAGCCAGGCGACGAAGGCAATGGCCCCGACCAGCAGCGCCGTGCCAGCCGCAAGCGCTCCGAAGCGCGACGGGTCACCGCCCGCCAGCTCGCCCAGCGAAGAGCCCATCAACAAGGAGATGGCGGAAGTGACGGTAATGGCGGTGTGCCGCGAACTGCAAAAGATCCAGAAGACCAATCCGGAAAAGAGGCAGGCATAAAGCCCGGCTTGCGCGGGCAACCCGGCCAGTGACGCATCGCCCAGGCCAGCAGGCAGGAGATACGCGGCGAGAGTGAGGCCCGCAATGATGTCGCCCCGTAACCAAGACAGTTGATAAGAGCGGAGCCAGACGAGCGCGGGAACGCAACGCGTCCAGATAGAGGTCGGCGCTGCGCTATGAAGGGCTCCAATCATGACATTAGACGTTTATCGTGGTCACGGGCGTTGAGTTTTTCGTGGATGCTCTTCACGTCTTGCTGACACAGCAGCAAGGGGACAAAGGCCGTTTTTCACGGGAGTTTTCATCGCGCGAACAAGAAGCACACACACGGTCGGCAGCGGGAGCTCTCAATTACGAACGTCCCACGCCCATCCCCGGAGATGCGAAATCTGCCATTCATGACCCGGGTTCTAACTCTTTCTCCAGGAGGCCAAAACCACTTAACCCGGAGGCGACGCGTCAGAAATTGAAGACCAAGCTGGTGGTGACTCCATTGAAGTCACGGCCGAACACGTAACCCACCCGCAACCGGGTCCGGTCATACTGCATGTTCCCGTCATCACGGGTGAGCCGAAAGTTCACGCCCACCTCGGAGAAGCTCTGCATGTAGAGTTCGGTGCCGAAGAGGTGCATGTAATTGCCGTAAACTGTCCAGGCCGTGGTCTGGCCAAACACGCGAAACGGCAATGCCCCGGACAAGTCCAATCCCGTGCCCAATGGATAGTTCCCGACATCATACGTGGTGCTGTAACCGTCAACCTCGATGCCGTCGATTGTATGGATATAACCCGCCATCAATCCCCAACCGAGGGTGAGCTTGCCGAAGTCCCGGCGCATATAGCTGGTCAGGGAGGCGGAATACATGGCGGCGAGCGCACCCACCGAGACCGAGCCGACGGCGCCGCCACGTCCGAAAGCGGTGAGATGCCACCAATCGTTCACCCGGTACTGCACGCCGACACCCGGGAGAAACATGATCGATTCGGAACTTTCCGTGAAAGTACCGACCGTTGGGACATCCAGCAACATGGCCCAGTGGGGGTCCTGGAAATTGAAAACGGCCCCGAGATTCAAGGCCACGGCATTCACATGGAACTCATTGCCCTGGCTGGCTCCACCATAGCTGACTTCGGCGCGAAAGAGATTTGCGGGGGCGGCAGGGTTGGTTCCGGAGGTTACTGGCACCCACGGATCGCCCAACGAGCGATTAAAGTCCGCCATTACCATCTGGCTTTGCAGACTGTTGGGGTTACCGGCCACGGGATCCACAGGCGAGAGATTCACCACCCCATTCAGGAGCTTCTCCAGGGCTTTGTTGACCGAAACCTCCTTCGAATTCACGGTGGCGGTCACGCCCACCCGGTCCCCACGGCCATTCAACCAGTGTTCCAGCAGTTTCCGGCTTTCATTCCGATCGGCTCCCTGAAATTGGACGTCGATCCCGAGCACCGGGATTGACAAGCGCAGAGTTCTGGACCCGGCGTTATAGCCGAGGTGCGCCTTGACGCCGCGCAGGTTTACAGCGGCGCTGACGGCTGACTCGCCAGGCACATAGCCGGAAAACATCTCCCTCAGGGACAGGTCATCGAAGAGCTCGGACAGATTCCGGATGTCGTTGACTCCGTTGCGGACCGTGCTGGCGCCATCCACGGTGATCTGGAAAGTGAAGAGATCACCGGCTTTGGCCTGAGGGCCCAGGACACAGGCGAAAATCAGAAGTACGAGGCCGAGCCTCGGTGCGATTGGAAGAACGGATCGTTTTGCTTTCATGTGAGGAATGGCATTGGTTCAGTTCAATACTTCTGCGGAATGAACTTTCGGTGCTTCATCGTGGCCATGTCGTCGTAAGCACCTTTCATCGAGCGCTTGGGCAGCTTCACTTTCTCGCGCGGCACTTTCTTGTAGGGAATCAGACTCAGGAGGTGATGAATGGTGTTGAGCCGGGCGCGCTTCTTGTCGTCCGAGAGAACGATGTGCCAGGGCGCGTGCTTGGTGTCCGTGGCGTCGAGCATCCGGTCGCGGGCGCGGGAATACTCGAACCATTTGCTGCGCGAGGGCAGGTCCATGGGACTGAGCTTCCACTGCCGGACGGGATCGGTGATGCGGGCCTCGAAACGGCGGCCCTGTTCCTTGTCGCTAACCTCCAGCCAGAACTTGATGAGGATGATGCCGCCTTCGACAATGTAGTTCTCCATCAACGGGCAAAGCTCGAGAAAGCGTTTGTACTGTTCCTTTGAGCAAAAACCCATCACATGCTCAACCCCGGCCCGGTTGTACCAACTGCGATCATAGATCACGATTTCCCCGGCGGCCGGGAAATGCTGCATGTAGCGCTGAAAGTAGAGCATCGTTTTCTCGCGATCGGATGGCGCAGGCAACGCGACGAGCCGGAAGACGCGCGGACTGACGCGTTCGGTAATGGCCTTGATGGTCCCCCCTTTTCCCGCCGCATCGCGGCCTTCAAAGATGACAATGACACGGAGACCCTTGTGCTTGACCCATTCCTGGAGGTGGCAGAGCTGGGCTTGAAGTTTACGCAGTTCCTTGTCGTATTTCCTGCGCTTCAAAGGCGCAGCCGGGGCAGAAGTTTTCATACATCAGTTCGTTCAGTTGTGACTTGCGTGGTCGTGGATTCGGCCTGGGAAGCTGCAGTCTCGGCGTTGCCGGCGTCGGTCTCGGACAGAGCAGGCGCCGGTGTCTGTTCGACGGCGGGCGGCGTTGGAGCAAGACCGGGAGTGGTCCGCGCTTTTCGGCTCCGGACGGCTGATTTCTTCCGAGGAACAGCCGAAGATTTGACGGCTGATTTGGTTGCGCCGGTCTTCTTGCGCGACACGGGCCGGGCGTCAGCCGTGGCCCTCGCAACGGCTTGAGCCAGCGCCTCGCGAATCTCGGCCAAGTTGGCCTTGGCCTCTTTCGCATCTCTTTTGGCACGCTTAGCCATCAGGCGCGCCAGTTTGCGCCGGCGCTTGGCCTGGCTGAGCGTTTCCCTGGCCTGTTTCAAGTTTGATTCTGCAGCGGCCACGCGGATGCGCAGCAACGCGACCTGACTGATCCGTTCCGGACCCTTTCTTTCGCGACTCACTGTTTTCATAAAAATTTCCAGGGGCGTCACGGCCCCGGCGTGGCGCGGGCGTGCTCGGCAACTGGCTCGGCCCAGCCGCCGCCGAGGGCACGATAAAGCTGAATGACACTGAGGAACTCATTGCGCCGCGCCTGCGCCAGGACGAGTTCGGCGCTGAAGAGTTCCTGTTCATTGTAGAGCACTTCCAGGTAGCTGGTGACGCCGCCCTCGTAACGCACACTGGCCAGTTCAGTCGCATCCCGATTCGCTTGCGTCCGCTCCTCCTGCCTGGCCCGAAATTCGCGCGTGCGCTGGAAGGCCACAAGGCCGTCGGAGACCTCGCGAAAAGCGCCTTGCACCGTCTGCTGGTAGCGGGCGAGGGATTCCTCGAAACGAGCCTTCGCTGCTTGAAGGTTGCCGCGCAGCCGGCCGCCGGTGAACAGCGGCACGGTGACGGCCGGACCGAACTGCCATGTTTTGGACGCGCCCGTGAACAAGTCAGAGAGCGCCACGGTCTGGTAGCCGTAGAAACCGGTGAGCGTGACCTGCGGATAAAATGCCGCCTTGGCCTGGCCGATGTCGGCATTGGCGGCGACAAGTTGCTGCTCGGCGAGGCGCAGGTCGGGACGACGCTCGAGCAAAGCCGAGGGCAAACCAGCCGGGACTTCGGCCCGTAATTTCTGCGAGGTCAAGGCCACACCACGCTTGATATCGCCAGGGTTGCGACCGAGCAGGATGCTCAGGAGATTCTCCTGTTGTTCAATGCGACGGTGAATGTCCGCAATGGAAGCCTCAGCGCCGAAGACCAGGATCTTCGCCTGATACACATCCGCCATCGAGGCGACGCCGCCTTCCGCACGTGACCGGGTCAACTCGAAGGAATTGGTGCGAATCGAATAGGTGCGCTGGGCAATATCGAGTTCCAGATCGAGTTCCAGGAGATCCAGATAGGCCGTGGCCACCCCGGCGACGAGGGTCTGCCGCACGGTGTGCCCGGCCTCGACCGTCGCCAACAACTGGGCTCGCGCCGCCTCGTTGGCGCGGCGGATGCGGCCCCACAGGTCCACCTCGTAGGCGGGCATGGAAAGAAACACGTCCCCATATTCCCGCTTCGGATTCACGCCGGGAGGAACGACCGTCGCGCCGTTTTCCGAGGCGCGACTGGTGACGAGATCACCGCCGGCATTGACCGTCGGGAAGAATTGGGAGCGGGAGATGCGCACGGCAGCCTCGGCCTGCAACACGCGGGCCGCGGCAATCTTGATGTCCCAACTGTTGGTCAGCGCCTCGGCCAGGTAGGCGGTGAGCTGCGGGTCGTTGAAGGTGTTCCACCAACCGAGGTCGCCGAACGAGGTCTCACTCGGCGGAGGATTGGTGTCGGACGCGGCGGTGCGGAAGGTCGCGGGCGCATTTACGGCCGGCCGTTGGTAATCCGGACCGACGGCGCAACCGGCGGCCAGCATCAACAGGAGGAAACAGAGTGAACAGAGAGAGGGCCGATCGCCCACCCGGGTTGGTTGCGGTTCCGAGGTCTGCTTCGATGCAGTGACGGACGCCCTGCTGTCTCCGTTTGCTCCTGTAAAAATGGATTTCATTTTTCAGCGAGATTTGTTTTTCGCCAGCAACGCACGTTTCGCGACGGCGAGTTCCTTGAGTTTGTCCTTATCGACTTTCGGGTAGGCCAGGTCCAAGGACGCCAGCGTGTCGATGACGGCGGCGGCCACCACGACGCGGGTGAACCACTTGTTGTCCGCCGGCACCACGTACCACGGCGCGTGCTTCGCGGCGGTCTGGCGAATCACATCCTCGTAAGCCTCCTGATAGTCGTTCCAGAAGCCGCGCTCGTTCATGTCGGCGGAGGAGAATTTCCAATTCTTCTCGGGGTTCTCCAGGCGCTCCATGAACCGTGCCTTTTGTTCCTTCTTCGAGACGTGGAGAAAGAATTTACAGATGACGACACCATTGTTGGCCAGGTAGCGCTCGAAGTTGCGGATGTCACGAAAGCGATCGTCCCAGATCCCTTTAGTGATGAGTTCGGCCGGGAGTTTCTGCTTCGCGAGATATTCCGGATGCACGCGCACGACCAGCGTCTCCTCGTAGTAACTGCGGTTGAAAATCCCGATGTGGCCGCGATTGGGAAGGCACTTCATGCAGCGCCAAAGATAATCATGATCGAGATCGTCGCTCGTCGGCGCCTTGAAGGAATAGACCTGGCAACCCTGCGGATTGACGCCGGACATGACATGCTTGATCGCCCCATCCTTACCCGCCGCGTCCATGGCCTGGAAGATCAGGAGCACCGCCCATTTATCCTGCGCATAGAGCTTGTCCTGAAGTTCTGCCAGCACCGGGACACCCATGGCCAGTGCTTCCTTGGCGCGCGGCTTGTCCTCAGACTTCAGGCCGAGCGTGTCGTCTGGATCAACGTCCTTGAGCCGGAATTTGTCGCCATTCGTGACGCGGAACGGCGCCGCGAATTTTCGCGCCCGCTTAAGGAAGGCCTTGGTGTTCATCAGTGCGCTCCTCCAGTTTCCGGCCCGGCCGCAACCGCCGGCGCTGGAGCCGCGACCGGCTTCTTTTTGTCCCCGCGCTCCACAAGTTTCTGCACGAAGACATAACAGACCGGGATGATGAACAGGCCGACGACGGTGGCGATGGTCATGCCATAAACCACTCCAGTCCCCATGGTGCTGCGCGAGGCCGCGCCGGAACCCTTGGCCACCATCAGCGGGACGCAGCCGAGAATGAAGGCAAAGGATGTCATCAAGATAGGCCGCAGGCGCAGCCGCGAGCCCTCGACCGCAGCGTCGAGAATCTCGACTCCTTGCTCGCGTTTCATTTTGGCGAACTCGACGATAAGGATGGCGTTCTTGGCCGACAATCCGATGAGCATCACCAGGCCGATCTGCGCGTACACGTTCATATCAAAGCCGCGCACCAGCATGCCGGTCATCAGGCCCAGGATGACGGTGGGGGTGGCCAGCAGCACCGCGAAGGGCAGCCCCCAACTTTCATACTGCGCCGCCAGCAACAGGAACACGAACAGGATCGCCATGCCGAAGATAACCGATGCCTGGCCCTCGGATTTTTTTTCCTGGAGCGTGAGGCCGGACCATTCGTAGCCGACCTCGCTGGGCATGGTTTTCATGACTTCCTCGATGGCCTTGATGGCCTGACCGGAACTGAAGCCGGGCGCGGAAGCGCCCATCATTTCGGCTGCGTTGTAGAGATTGAAGCGGGAGACGAAGTTCGGGCCGCTCATCGTGGTAATCTTGACGAGCGTGCTGAGGGGCACCATGCCGCCATCATTATTCCGCACATAGAACTTGCCGATGTCGGCGGCCTGGCTGGTGAAGTTCGGCTCGGCCTGGAGGAAGACTTTATAGACACGACCGAAGCGGACGAAGTCGTTGACATAGAGACCGCTCAAGTACGTTTGCAGCGTCTGGAAGATGCTGTCCACCGGCACGCCCAAGGTGCGGGCCTTCTCGCGGTCGAGTTCGACCTTCACCTGCGGGTTCGCGGGATTGAAGGTGGTGCTAACGCGGGCAATCTCCGGACGCTTGGCGACCGCGGCCTGGAGCTGCTGGACGTAGCCGGCCAGCTGCTCGATCGAACCTCCGGATCGGTCCTGCAATTGCATAGTAAAGCCGGAGACGTTGCCGTAACCGGGCAGCGGCGGCGGCCCAAACGCAAAAGCGCGCGCGCCGGGGATAGCGGCAAACTTCTTGTTCCACTCCTGCACGAGGGCGCTGGCATGCAGCGCGGCCGTTTTGCGCTCCTCCCAAGGTTTGAGGCCCACGAACATCATCGCCGAGTTGGGAAAGTTCAGCGAGTTAAGGACGTTGTAACCGGCGAGGCCCAAAGCCGAGCGGACCCCGTCGGTGTTCCCCACGATTTTTTCCACCTCCTTGAGAATTTCATCACTGCGCTGGAGCGAGGCGCCCTCGGGCAGTTGAACGGAGACGAAAAGGTAGCCCTTGTCCTCGTCCGGGATGAACCCGCCGGGCACGAACTTGCCGAGCAGCCAGACGCCAGCCACCACCGCCACCAACAGCAGCATGGAGAGCGTGGCCTTACGGGCCAGGCGGCCGACGATGCGGCCGTAGCTGGTGCTGAGCCAGTCGAAGAATTTGTTGAAGCCTTTGAAGAATTTCGCAATCGGGCCATTGCCGGGCTTCGGCTTCTTGAGCATCAGGGCACACAAGGCGGGGCTGAGCGTGAGGGCGTTGATGACCGAGAACACCACTGCGATGGCAATGGTCAGGGCGAATTGTTTGTAAAGCTGGCCCGTGACACCGCCCATGAAGGCCACGGGCACAAACACGGCACACAAGACGAGACCGATGGCCACGACCGGGCCGGAGACTTCCTTCATCGCCAACTGGGTTGCTTCGACCGGCTCCTTGCCATGTTCGAGGTGATGTTGCACCGCCTCGACGACGACGATGGCGTCGTCCACCACAATACCGATGGCCAGCACCAGACCGAACATCGTCAGCACGTTCACGCTGAAGCCCAGCACCGGGAACATGATGAAAGCACCGAGCAGCGAGACAGGCACCGTGCACATCGGAATGATCGTCGCACGGAAGCTTTGCAGAAAGAGATAGACCACGATCAGCACCAGCACGACGGCCTCGAACAGAGTATGCACAATCGACTCCATCGAGGCCTTGATCGGCAGGGTAGAATCCATCACCACGTCGTAAGCCATGTCCGGCGGGAACTTCGCCTTGGCGGTCTCAAGAATCTTCTTCACGTTCTGCGCCGTATCAATCGCGTTGGCGCCGGGCGCGAGGAAGATGCCAAGGGCGCCCGACGCTGACTGTTTCCCGGCCTCATTGAATCGTGCGCGCAAGTCGTAGGTCTGCGCGCCGAGTTCCACGCGACCCACGTCCTTGATCTTGACCTGCGAGCCGTTCGGGTTGGAGCGGATGATGATTTCCTCGAACTCCCTGGGATCCTTGAGCAGGCCGAGGGCGCGGACATTGAACTGCATTTCCTGGCCCGCAGGTGCCGGCTCGGCCCCGATGCGGCCGGCGGGCGACTGGGCGTTCTGCTCCTTGATGGCGTTCTGGATATCACTGGGCGTGACGCCAAGCGAGGCAAGCTTGTCCGGCCGGAGCCAGATGCGCATGGAGTAATCCTGAGCGGTGAAGTTCTTCACGTCGCCCACGCCTTTCACACGCTTAATGGCGTCCACCAGATTGATGTCGCAGTAATTGCCGAGGAACACCGCGTCGTAGGTGCTTTTGGGCGAATAAAGGCCCACGACCATCAGGATGTCCGGGCTGGAGCGATTGACCACCACGCCCTCCTGCTTGACCGCGGCCGGCAACTGCGCCTCCGCCTGGCCGACGCGGTTCTGGGCGTTGACCTGCATGATGTCCACGTCGGTGCCGACGTCGAAGTAAACGTTTAGCGTGAGCTTGCCATCGTTGCCGTTGAACGACTGCATGTAGAGCAGCTTGTCCACGCCGTTGACTTTGGACTCGATGGGCGTGGCGACGGATTCTGTGACCGCCTCGGCGGCGGCGCCGCGGTAGGTGGTTGTGACCTGGATCATCGTCGGGCTGACCGGCGGGTATTCGGCGATGGGAAGGCGCTTGAGGGAGATGGCTCCCACGATCACCGTCAGGATCGCGATGACCATCGCGACAATGGGGCGGCGAATGAAGAAGTCAGCCATAGCGTTTATTCCTTGGCGGGCTTGGCTTCGGCTGATTTGGCTGATTGTGCGGCAGCTTGAATCTGCCCGACCGTCATGGGCTGCACGACGGCGCCTTCACGAACCTTTTGCAGGCCCTCAACGACGACACGGTCCCCGGACTTCAGCCCTTCGAGAATCAACATTGTCCCGCCAACTGAGTCGCCCACCGTAACGGAGCGTTGTGTCGCCTTATTGTCCGGGCCTATAACCCATACGAAATTCTTCCCCTGCAACTCTGCGACCGCGCGCTCCGGAATGAGGATGCTATCGGGCCGGGCACCGAGATCGATTTTGATCCGCCCGAACATGCCAGGACGAAGCAGCTTTTCGGTATTCGCGAATTCAGCGCGGACGCGCAACGTGCCCGTCTTCGTATCGACCGCGCGATCGATGAAAACGAATTTTCCCCTGGCCGGATGCACTGTTCCGTTGGCGAGAATCAACGAGACGGGCAGTTCTGAAACCTGTTTGCCGGTGCGGCGCACTTCGGTCTCGGCCTTCAGATATTGCACTTCGCTGACCGCGCAATAGAACCAGATGGGATCGAGCGTGGACATCGTGGCCAGCAACGTCGGCTGGCCCTTGCCCACCAGTTCACCGATCGAAACCTGCTTGGCACCAATCAATCCAGCCATCGGCGCGCGCACATCGCAATAACCGAGGTCAATTTGGGCCGATTCAACCCGGGCTTTCGCCGACTCGACGCTCGCGAGGCCGACGGCGACCGAGGCCACCGCATTATCCAGATCCTGCTGCGGGATGGCACGCTTCACCGCCAGCGGGGCAAGGCGGTTCGTGTCCGCTCGATACTTGTCCAAAGCCGCGTTGGCCTCGGCCAACATTCCTTTGGCGGCAGCCAAACGTTGTTCGAACGGCTTCTTATCCAGCAGGAACAGCGGCGCACCCTCCTTCACTTCCGTGCCTTCAGTGAACAGAATCTTTTCCACGAAGGCCTCGACGCGCGCGCGTATCTCGACGTTCTGCGGTGAATCGAGCTGGCCAATGACCTCGGTGTCCTTCTGGGCATTGGTCGTGGTGATCTCCAAGACCTGGACCACTGGCGGAGGCGGCGGTGCGGCCGCCTCCTTTTTGCAGGAAGTGCTTGTGATCGCAGCGGCCAGAATCAGGGCAGCGACCAGCTTCAGCGAGGTTACACCCGACCACTTCCCCGAACCGGGGGAGCTTTTCTCATTCTTCCAGGGTTTCGATATCATAGAATCCTGCTTGTCGTTTGCCACCCGCTCCCAAGCCGGTTGGGCATTGCATGGCTCGTTTCTCCAGCATTTGGGTGCGACGGACGGCGAGAACGCCACGTCCGTTCTGTTTCATGGAGTCAGCGCGAGCGAGCCTGGCCCAGGCCCCCATCCCGATAAGTTCGGTCTTGTGCTTCTCGAATTCCGGACGGAGTTCAACCCATGTGATGTCCAGGCGCTTTAGCGCCCGCAACGTGAGCAGGGTCTGGTTGCGAATCCAGGCGCATTTAGCAGGCAGGCCCTTAACCCCGGCCTTGGCAGCAGCGACCCGTCCCGCCAAATCAGCCGCGCGGCCTGGCGTTATCGGGACCAAGGCACGGACTGAAAGCATACTCAGAGCGAGTTGCGATAGAGACGCTTTCATGATGAGCTTGCTTTTGCGTTGCTGCCTCGCTCATGCCGCGACTTTGATTCAGTCCGATAGGCTGCCCGTTGTGGCGGTCGATTACTTGGCGGCCTTGGCTGGAGTAATGGTGGCCGCGACCGTGTTCAGCTCAGCCAACAGCGAATCCATGGATTTCTGCACTTCGGCTCCATCGGCCCTGGTTTTGGCAATCAGACTCTTGGCCGCATCCACGCCGGCGATGGTCAGATCATTGCTCAAGTACTTCTGCAAGTCCTTCAGGTCGTTCATCCAGGGATCGAACTGCAACTTGAGGGGCTCGGCAGCCGTCCTGATGGTGTCGAAGGTTTCCTGCAGCTTCGCTTTGCGGGTCGCCGCCAAAGTCCGGATCTCGGCGTTCTGCACCTCGGCCAACTGCTTTTCCCACTGCGCGAAGTAAACCTTGCCTTGTTCCTTCATTTCCTGGCCGCGTTTCCGCGCCTTGTTGGCCGCGGATTCCAAGTTTGACACGCTCTTGGAATACTGCTCGAAGGCCTTGCGCGGGTCGGTGGTGGCCGTCACCACGATCTGGTCGAGGGATTTCACGGTCTCGTCGATGGCCTTCTTGCCGTTGACGATCTCATCCCGGAATTCAGCGATGCCTGCGCCGGTCTTGTCAGCTTGTTTGTAGCCCGACGTGGTGCCGCAACCCGTGAAGAGGGCCGCCGTCACCAAAAGCGTGCCGAGAGTGAGTGTGTGTTGGAGTGCATTCCTGGTTTTCATAGGATTGTGTTTTTGGTTTGTGCCCGTTGTGAAGGTCCCCGCGCTATAGCTCTGCTGCGGTGGCGCAGAGCTATCCGTGCAGGCAGCGATCATTTGCGGCTAGTTTTTGTTAGTTTTTCCGGGCGCGCGGTCTGCAACAACAGGCCCCGCCCGGTTTACCCAAGGGCGATTCTGTTGGCAAAACAAAGGGTGGTCAACTCAAGAGTAGTCCCTAGTTGGCTTGGTGAATTTGGCACAAGGGTTCGCCGGCGATCATCACCACTAAGGCCTTCGGTCAGACCGCAGCGGCGGTCCGCCAACAAGGAGGCCAGCGCTCGGGCAGCTGAAACATGCCGTTGACGCTCCTCAAGCTTCTCCCCACACTCCGCCGGCCTGCGATCCAGGCGCATTAGTTCTTAACCCTGAACTCAAAACTCGAAACTCAATTTGTCTCTATGAAGCTCGACAGCGTTTACTCGAATCTGACCATCAAGACGGGGGCCAAGATGGTCCTGATCGTCATGGATGGCGTCGGCGACATCGCAACCAAACAGACCAGCTACCTCACTCCACTCGAAGCCGCCTACACGCCGCATCTCGACGCCTTGAGCAAGGACTCGGCGCAGGGGCGCATGATTCCGGTGGCGCCCGGCATCACACCCGGCAGCGGCCCGGGGCATCTGGGGTTGTTCGGCTATGACCCGCTGGAGTTTGAAGTGGGCCGAGGCGTCATCGAGGCATTAGGGCTGGGGCTGGAATTGAAGGGCGGCGATGTGGCGGCGCGGGCCAACTTCTGCACTTTGAACCCCAAAGGACTGGTGACGGATCGGCGCGCCGGACGCATCCCCACCGAGAAGTGCGAGGAACTGTGCGCGCTGCTGGCGAGCAAGATTAAAAAGATCGGCGACACGCAGGTCATCATCAAGGCGGGCAAGGAACACCGCTTCGTGGTCATTTTCCGCGGCAAGGGCCTTGAAGGTCCGCTCACCGATTCCGATCCAAACCGCGAAGGACTGCCCATCTCGACGATCAAGCCGACGAACGCAAAATCATTGAAGCAGAAGAAGGCGGCCAAACTGATCGCTGGCTTCTACAAAGCCGCATTACCCCTGCTGGCGAAACAGCAGCCGGCAAACGGTTTCCTGATGCGCGGCATTGCACACCAACCGGACATCCCGACTTTCGAAGAGCGCTACCAGATGCGTCCAGCCGCGCTGGCGGTCTATCCGATGTACAAGGGACTGGCGCAACTCGTCGGCATGAAGAAGATCGAAGGACCGCAGACCATTCGCGAGCAGTTCGAGCGCTACGTGGCCGAACACGCGAACTACGACTACTTCTTCATTCACTACAAGTACACCGACAAGTACGGCGAGGATGGCAACTTCGCGGCGAAGAAAAAGGCCATTGAGGAACTGGACGCCGCGCTGCCCGTGCTCTTGCAGAAGAAGCCGGACGTGCTGGTGATCACCGGCGATCATTCGACCCCCTGCGCGATGAAGGGCCACTCCTGGCATCCGCAGCCGGTGCTGATCCACTCGGCCAACAGCGGTTCGGACAAACTGGACCGCTTCACCGAGACGGGGGCCAACCTCGGCTCACTGGGCGTGTTCGACGCCAAGTATTTGATCCGCCTCATGCAGGCCAACGCGAAGATGTTCGACAAGTTCGGTGCGTAAGGCGCGAGCGTTGGCGCATGGGGCGGGAGGAGAGCCGGGACAACTGTCCGGCCAACCCGGCCGTGGACGCCGCCACGACGGCCGTTGCTCCTCTAAAAATCAAAATGCAAACCGGTCCGCACGTAATAGCTGGACGTGCGATAGCTTGAGTCGTCCAGTACCGGCGTTGCGGCTTCGGCCGTCAGGCGCAGTTTCTCACAGCAGCGGATGAAGATCCCGCCGCCGGCTTCGCCAGAGGTGGCGTCCGGCCTCGAACCAGAGCAAAACAGATTGAACAGGCCATACACCGCAATGTTCTCGGTGAGATTATGCCCCAGCTTCGTCATCCATACGAAGTACCACTTCTCCACCTCCGAGTAATAAAGAAAGTTCGCCGAGGTATCGACAAACACATTCCGGCCGAAACGCTTTTCGCCAAAACTCCGCGCGAACCCAATGCCACCGGAGGCGCCGAATGTGTCCGAGTGGCTGCGCCGGCTGCTCCCCTCCGGCCCCGAACTGCTGGCACTGTAAGAAACGCCCGCGCCCACCCGGAAGCCGCAATCAAACTGACGCGCCAAATACCCGCCTACACTATCGGTGTCGCCCTCAAACTGAAACTTCCCGAAAGGATAAAAGAACTCCGTTTGCTGAAAAAATGTGTGCGCATACATCACACCCACTTCCAACTGGCCCACCGTCTGGAAGCGAACCGAGATCTCGGGGGTGTAACTCTCGCTCTCGAAACCAATCCCCTCCGCCTCTTGATGGCCGGCCCCGAAGCGCAGGCTTACGCCCGGGTTTTGAAACCATGCCGACTCCGACGCCCATCTGTTGCTTGCGACCGGAGAATAAATCCCGTGGTTCAGGGACAACTCCTCATGCATGACTTTGAGGACTTCCACAGGGGAAGCACCAAAGGTTTGAACCAAAGGAATGAAGACTAAGATGGACACGGCGAAGCCGCGGGAGAGGTAATGCATGGCGGAGTATCTGTTAAGGCCCGCCCGATTTGGCAAGTAAATCGGCAAAACGCAGCGTGGCAAAACCTCAGCTGACACCGATTGGTTCATACTGTTCGGAACAACGAAGTTCGTCTAGCCTCGCGGCATGTTCACCCGAATCTTGTTCTGCGCTGTTCTGCTGGCGCTTGTGGCGGGTCGCACGCCAGCCGCAGAGGTGGCAGCGGATCCCGGCTCGGCGGGGCTGCGCCTCGCGACCTTTGACATCGATGTCACACCGCCGATCGGCAGCCACATGGCGTACGACCCGGTGACGAACGTGTGGGATCTGACACTGCGGGCGCGGGGCCTCGTGCTGCTCGGCGTGGAAAAGCCCATCGTGTTGTGCGCGGTGGATTGGATCGGCATCGCGAACGAAGGGCATGATGCCTTCCGCAACGCACTGGCCGAGGCCGCGGGGACGGAACCGGGCCGGGTGGCCATCCACACGTTGCATCAGCACGACGCGCCAGATTGTGATTTCGGCGCCGAACAGGTGTTGAACGAGGCGAAGATCGACGCCCTCAACTACAACGGAGATTTTCCCCGGCAGGTCATCGGGCGGCTGAAGAAGGCGGTGCAGGAATCGCTGGAGCACGCCAAGCCGATCACCCATCTCGGACTGGGGAAGGCCGAGGTTTTCAAGGTTGCATCCAATCGACGCGTCCCGGGCACCAATGGAACCATTCGGACTCGTTACACCGCCACCAAAGACCCGGCGTTACGCGCGGAGCCGGAGGGCACCATAGATCCGATGCTGACGTTGATCAGCTTCTGGAACGGCACCCAGGCGGTGGCGCTGGTCAGCCACTATGCCACGCATCCACAGAGCTATTACCGCACAGGAGTTCCCAATCCCGACTTCCCCGGCGTAGCGCGCTTTTTCCGCCAGCTCGCACTGCCCACGGCGCTGCACGTTCACTTCAACGGCGCGGGCGGCAATGTCGGCGCGGGCAAGTATAACGACGGCGCTCCCCAAAACCGGCTCATCCTCGCTGAGCGCGTGGCCGATGGCATGAAGCGCGCCCTTGAGTCCACAAAGCTCGAACCGATCACCGCCGCCGAGGTGAAGTGGGCGGTCGAACCGGTGACGCTGCCACCCGCGAAAGATCTCGCGCTTGAAACATTGCAAGCGCAGTTGAAAGGCCGCGATGCCTCGTTCTTCCTGCAAGGCGGATCATCAAAGATCGCGTGGCTGCGTCGTTGCCAGACGGGACACAAGATTGACATCAGCTGTCTCACGCTGGGACGCGCGCGCATCGTGCATCTGCCCGGCGAGCCATTCGTGGAATATCAGCTCGCGGCCAAGGCGATGCGACCCGATCTGTTCGTGGCCGTGGCGGGCTACGGCGACTACGGGCCGGGCTACATCGGAACCGCCATCGCGTACGAGGAAGGGGGCTACGAAACCACCAAGGGCGCTTCGAATGTGGCTCCGGAAGTCGAGGGCGTGCTGATGGCGGCGATCAAGAAACTGCTCGACCGCAAGCCCTGAAATGCGGCGTCACCAACCCGCCGCCGCACTGTCGCTCGCCCGGCGATCGGCACCGGTGTCGAGCGTGCCGGCGCGGTTCACCACAATCACCTGGGCTGCGCCTTGCACACCGACTTCATGCAAGACGTGTCCGAACTGGTGTAACTCCTGCGAAACGTTCGCGGAAAAGCTTCCACGCTCGTACTGAACCTGATCCGGCAGCCATTGATGATGAAAGCGCGGTGCGTCCACGGCCGCCTGTGCGCCCAGGTCGAAATCGATCACGTTCAACACCGTGAGCAGCACGGTGTTGATGATGGTGCGGCCACCCGGACTGCCGGTGACCATAAGCAACCTTCCGTCCCGGGCGATGACAGCCGGCGTCATGCTGGACAACATACGCTTGCCGGGCGCGGCCAGATTGGCCGCGGTGCCGATGAAGCCGTTGGTGCTGGTGAAGCCGGGCATGGCGTTGAAGTCGCCCATCTCATTGTTGAGCAAGAACCCCGCGCCGGGCACCACAATGCCCGACCCATAGGATTCCTCCAGCGTGTAGGTCAGGGCCACGGCGTTGCGGTTGGAGTCCACCACGGAAAGATGCGTCGTCTCGCGGCTCTCGTGCGGCCAGGAGAAATTTGTCGGCGAAGAGACGGCGGCGCGGGCCGGGGAAATGGTGGCGCGGAGGCCGGCGGCATGTTCCTTTGAGGTCAGCCGAGCCAACGGCAGGGAGGCGTTGAAGTCGGGGTCACCGAGATATTGCGCGCGATCAGCGAACGCCCGACGCATGGACTCGACCACGCGGTGCACATTGGTTGATGACCCCGAACCATCTCGCCGCAGATCGTAGCCTTCCAGGATATTCAGCATCTCGATCAGCGCCACGCCGCCGGAACTGGGCGGGGGCATGGAAATGATTTCGCAGCCGCGGTACGAGCCGCGCACTGGCTCGCGGCGGACGGCGCGATAGTTCTTCAGATCCTGCCGCGTGATCAAACCGCCATGAGCGATCATCTCCCGTTCGATAAGTTCCGCCGTCTCACCCGCGTAGAAACCTTCCGGCCCGTGGTCCGCGATGCGTTGCAAGGTACGCGCCAGTTCGAGCTGCTGCAACGTGTCGCCGGCTTCATAGGGCGTGCCGCGCCGGGAGAATTGGGCGAGTGAAGCTGGATATTTCTTCAGGACCGGCAGCGCTGATTTGAGCGAGCGCGCCAGGCCAGGACTGATGGTGAACCCATCGCGGGCCAGTTTGACGGACGGCTCGACCAGTTCCTTCCAGGGAAGACTCCCTTGTTCACGCCATGCCAGGTGCAGCCCGGCCACCGTCCCCGGCACACCAACAGCCACGTGGCTGTTGTGATGCAACCGCGCGTCATATTTGCCGTCGCGCAGGAACATGTCCGCGCGGGCCGCCGCCGGCGCCATCTCGCGAAAGTCGTAAGCCGCCGTCGCACCGCTGGCGGAGCGAAACACCAGGAATCCGCCGCCCCCAATATTGCCGGCCGCGGGATGTGTGACCGCCAGGGCAAACGCCGTGGCTACCGCGGCATCCACTGCGTTGCCGCCGCGCTGGAGGACACCTGCGCCGACGGTGGCCGCGATTTTATCCTGGGCCACCACCGCCGCGTGGGTAAATGGCTCCGATTCCGCGCCCGCCAAGCGTGCGGAGATCAGGAAAACAGCAAGGGCGGTGGCGAGGTAACGCGGCATGTTAAAGGCACAAGGCACGGAGTGAGTAAGCCGCGAACCAACTCGCCGCGCAACGCGATTGTAGCCCAAGTACCGCCGTGTTCCGCGCCGCGTTGACAAGGTGAGGTTCGGGGCTAGACTGCGGCCCACTGAGGCGGGCGTAGTTCAATGGTAGAACGGCAGTCTTCCAAACTGCACACGAGGGTTCGATTCCCTTCGCCCGCTCCATTTTCCAGCCGGCTTCAATCCCGGCGCTTTCCCATTCTACGGTTTTGCAATGTGGCCCGCATCGATCCATACTGCCGGAACCCAAATGCAAACTTCACGACTACGCCGTGCCGGCTTGGCGCCATCTATTGTTACGATCCTGTGTCTTTGTGCAGCAGCCGTGGCGCAACAGGTGCCGCTGGACGTGGGCACCGTCGTGCCCGGGTATCAGGATGATTTCGACGGCGCGGCGTTGAATCCGAACTGGACCGTGCGAGGGACGGCTGTGTACTCGGTGAGCGGCGGACAACTGCATATCGCGACGGCGAGCGGTGATCCAAACCACCTCCTTTACGAACTGGCCGGCTACGACAACACCGTGCAGGAGGTGCTGGTGCGCATCCGTGTGACGAGCTTTGGCACTGGCGACGGCCCGCGCGGTGGCGCCGCGGTGAGCGTAGATACTGCCACCAGCCAGGGCATCAACCTGCATTTCCGCGATGAGAACCTAGGCCGTCACGTCGAGTTCCTTGACGACGCGCGCGCATGGGGCACGGAGTATTACGGGACCTGGTTGAACAACACCTGGTACTGGCTGCGCCTTCGCCACGAACCGAATGCCGCATCCCAAGGCGGCGTGAATGACGTATTCGGAAAAATGTGGCTCGCCGACGGCAGCCAAGCTGAGCCCGCCGCGTGGCAGATGATTTACGATTATACACCCACACGCACTACTCGCACCGGTTACGCGGGCATCGCGGCGGGCAGCCTCGCGGGCACGGCGGAATACGACGTGGACTATGTGCTCATCAAGGCCACAGGCTTGCCCAACATCACCGTGGCCCCAAATGCCTTCGTGCAAACTCCGGTGGCCATCACCAACCAGCCGCAAAGCCAGACGGTGGTGGAATGCCGCCCCGCCATGCTCACGGTCGGCGCCAGCGGTAATCCGCAGCCAACGTTCCAATGGTTCAAGGGGGGCGTCGCCATTCCTAGCGCCACCAATAGCAGCTACTCGCTGGCGAATGTGAGCCCTACCGACGCCGGCAGCTATCGCGTCGTCGCGCAAAACGTCGTGAGCAACGTCACGTATTCGGCCACCAGCTCCGTGGCGACGCTCACCGTCAGCACCGACACCGTCCAACCGCTACTCACAGGCGCGCAAAGCCTGGGACTCACTCAGGTGCGTCTGGCTTTTTCGGAGCCCATCTCGCTTTCGACAGCAACGAATACGGCCAACTATCAAATTACGAACGGCAGCGGTTCGATCACGATCTCAAATGCCATGCTCGAAGGCACATTGACCAACGTGCTGCTGACGTGCGGACCCATGACCGAGGGTGCGAGTTACACGCTGGTGGTGAATGGCATCCGAGATTCCTGCGCCAGCGCCAACCCCATTCCACCCAATAGCACCGCAACCTTTGTCGTGGCCAGCTACGTCGCCCAGGATATCGGAAATCCGAACCCGTCGGGCAGCAGCGTGGCGACCAGCGGTGGCTACGACATCACCGGCGGCGGGGCCGACATCGGGGGCACGAACGATCAGTTCCAGTTCACGTGGCAGCAGCGCACGGGTGATTTCGATGTGAAGGTGCGGCTGGCCTCGCTCGGTCTTTCCGATGCCTGGACGGAAGCGGGCTTGATGGCGCGTGAAGCCCTCGACGCCGGCAGCCGGTTCGCCAGCGCCATGGCGACACCGTCGATCAGCGGTTGTTACTTTCAATCCCGCACCACCACGAACGGCGCGACCGGCCTCAACGGATCGTTTCCGGCAAACTACCCGAACACCTGGCTGCGCTTGCAGCGCGCCGGCAGCGTGCTCACTGGCTTTGCCGGCTACGACGGCCAGAGCTGGACTCCCCTAGGCAGCGCCACCATCGCGATGCCTCCGGCAATTTACGTTGGATTTGCCGTGTCGAGCCATAACACGAATCAATCGGCAACGGCGGCATTTCGTGATTTCGAGGTGGTCACGAGCGTCACGACGAATGCGCTGCCGATTACAGTGGAGCCGCTGGGCCAGTCGAGCCGGCTCACCAGCCTTGTCATTTCGGAGATCATGTATCACCCGACCAACCGGGCGGACGGCAAGAAGACAGAATTCGTGGAATTGTTTAACACACTCGGCGAACCGGCTGACATCAGTGGCTACCGGCTGTCGGGCGAGGTCAATTTCACCTTTCCGACCAACACTATTCTGCCGGGTGGCGGGTTCGTCGTAGTGGCGCGCGCGCCGGCGGATGTGCAGTCGGTGTATGGAATCACCGGGGTACTCGGACCGTTCGCGAACACCAACAATTTGTCGAACAAGGCGGGAGTGATTCGTTTGCGACATCGCACAGGCGCGGTATTGCTGGAAGCAAAGTATGACAGCGATGCGCCCTACCCACTGGCTGCGGACGGTGCGGGACACTCGCTGGTGCTGGCACGCCCCTCCTACGGTGAGGGCAATGCGCTGGCCTGGGCCGCGAGCGATTCCGCAGGCGGCTCTCCAGGCCGTCTTGATCCGGTGACACTTGATCCGCAACGCAGCGTCGTCATCAACGAGCTCCTCGCGCACACGGACTTGCCCGACCTCGATTACATCGAGCTCTACAACCACGGCAACGACCCGCTCGACCTCACCGGCTGCTTTCTGAGCGACGATCCGGCAACGAACAAGTTCACGATGCCGCCGGGCACGATTGTTCCCGGGCGCGGCTTCGCGGTGTTTTATGAAACGAACCTGAACTTCGCGCTCAGTTCGCACGGGGAAGAGATCTATTTGCGCAACGCAGCCGGCACGCGCGTCCTTGATGCCGTGCGCTTCGGCGCGCAGGAGAACGGCGTTTCGACCGGCCGTTCTCCGAATGGGGGCGCGAACTTCCATCGCATGTCGACCAAGACTCCCGGAGCCTCGAACAGTCCGCCGCGTTTCAGCGAGGTGGTGATCAACGAAATCATGTACAACCCGATTTCGGGAAGCAGCGATGACGAGTATGTGGAGCTGTACAACCGGAGCACAAACACGATTGATCTCTACAAGTGGAAGCTGGACGGAGGCATCAACTTCACCTTCAAGCGCGGAACCCTGTTGCCGCCGGACAGCTATCTCGTGGTGGCGAACAACATCACAAACCTGCTCGCGAAGTATTCGAACCTGCACAGCAACAACACGGTCGGCAACTACGGCGGCGCGCTCGGCAACACGAGCGATCGCCTGGCGCTGTCCAAGCCCGAATTCGAGGTCTCGACCAATCTGCTCAATCAGCTGGTCACGAACAACGTGGACATCGTGGTCAACGAACTGACGTACCAGAGCGGCGGGCGATGGGGGCAGTGGGCGGATGGCGGCGGCAGCAGCCTGGAGCTGGTCGACGCGCGCGCGGACAACCGGCTGGCGGCGAACTGGGCGGACAGCGACGAAACGGCGAAAGCGCCGTGGACGGTGGTGACATCCACCGGCACGCTCGACAACGGCAACGTAGCGGCCGACCAGTTGCAGGTGCTGTTGCAAGGCGCGGGCGAGTGCCTGATCGACAACGTGGAGGTGGTGAATTCCAGCAGCGTGAATGTGATCACCAACTCCACCTTTGAGGCGGACGCGGCGGGCTGGACGGCGGAAGGCACCGAGGCTGGCTCCAGTCTGGAAACGACGAGCGGCTACAGCAGTTCAAAATCCTATCACATTCGGGCCGTCGATCGGGGCGATAATCAAATCAATCGGGTGCGTACCCCTTTGAGCGCGGCACTCACCGCCGGCACCACCGCCACCATCAACGCCAAGGTTCGCTGGTTGCGCGGCGCGCCGGATATTCTGTTCCGGCTGCGCGGCAACTGGCTGGAGGCGTTCAGCCGCATGAGCCTGCCACCCAATCCCGGCACGCCCGGCGCCCGCAACAGCCGAGCCGCGACGAACGCGCCACCGGCCATTTATGAGGTCGCCCACAGTCCCGTGCTACCGGCCGCAAACCAACCTTGCGTGGTCATGGCCCGCGTGAGTGATCCGGACCAACCCTCCAGCATGGTTTTGAAATTTCGCCTCGATCCTTCCGGGGCAATGGTCACCACCAACATGGTGGATAACGGCACCGGCGGCGATGCGGTGGCGGGCGATGGTATTTTCTCCGCAACGATTCCAGGCCAACCCGCGGCGACGATGGTCGCCTTCCACATCCAAGCCACCGACGCCTTCGGCGCGGCCTCGACCTTCCCAAGCGACGCAACGAACCGCGAATGCCTCGTCCGTTTCGGCGAGTTACAGCCGACGGGAAATTTCCCCGTCTATCGGATCTGGATGACGCGGGCGACCAGCAACAGTTGGGCGGGATTAAGCGCGACGCCCTACCGCAACCTGAACAATGCGCCGTTCAACGTGGTGTTCGTGCTCGGAAACCAGCGGGCGATTTACAACACACTGGCCAGCTACGCGGGAAGTCCCTACATCGGACCAGGCTACACGACCCCGGCGGGCGGACGTTGTGGCTACAGCGTCACGGTCCCGACAGATGACCGTTTTCTCGGCAATCAGGATCTGGTGCTCGACTGGCCCGGAGGCCACGGAAATGAAACCAGCGCGATGCAAGAGCAGATGGCCTATTGGATGACAGACAAGATGGGCCTGCCGTATTCGCATCGCTACACCATCCGCCTGCACGTCAACGGCGTGACCGATGTCCAGCGCAGCGCGGTTTTCGAGGCCGTCAATCAGCCGGCAGGCGACTTTATCCGGGCCTGGTCGCCGGACGACAGCAGCGGTGACTTCTACAAAATCGATCGCGGCTTCGAGTTCAGCGACGCCGGCGCGCTGGTGGCTGATCCTCAGCCCCGCCTGGAAGTTTATACCACGACCGGCGGCGTGAAGAAGCAGGCGCGCTACCGGTGGAACTGGGCCAAGCGTTCGACGGCCGAGGTCAACAATTACACCAACCTCTTCGCCCTCGTGGATGCGGTGAACTCCGCGGCCTATGACCCTTACACTTCGCAAACCGAGGGCCTCATGGACACCGAGGAATGGATGGGCATCCTCGCGACCGAACACATCATCGTGAACTTCGACGCCTATGGCCACGCCATTGGCAAGAACATGTATGCCTACAAGCCGGAGCACGGGAAATGGCAGCTCTACATGTTCGACCTAGACTGGCTGATGCTGGCGGCAGCAGGCAACAATATCGGGACGTATGGCCCGAGCGTGGCGCCATTGTTCAATTCGGAAGATCCGACCATGACACGGATGTACAATCACCCACCATTCCTTCGCGCCTATTACCGCACGATCAAGGAAGCGGTCGATGGCCCGCTCACCGCGGCGAACTGCAACCCGGTGATGGATCTGAAGTATGCCTCGCTCCTCGCGAACGGCATCCAGTTCTGCGACGGCCAGGCGCTAGCCAGCCCTGCGCCGGTAAAAACCTGGTTCAGCGATCGGCGCGCGGCGCTGGTCACGCAACTCGCCGCCCTGGCCTCGCCGTTCACCGTCAGCGCGACCAACTTCACGGTCAGTTCCAATGTCGTCACCCTCAGCGGCACGGCGCAGTTCAACATCAAGACCATCGAGTTCAACGGCGTGCCTTACCCCATCACGTGGACTTCGATCAGCAACTGGACGGCGCGCGTGCCGCTCAACCTGGCCTCGAACCTGATCGCGATTCTCGGCTACGACCGCAACGGCCAGCTGGTAAGCGGCGCCAGCAACCAAGTGTCCGTGACATTCACCGGCGCGACTGAACCGGCGGTCGGAAACATCGTCATCAACGAACTGATGTTTCATGGTCTGGCGGAGAACTCGGAATACATCGAGTTCTACAACCGGGCGACCAACACCATGTTTGATCTTTCAGGCTGGCGTGTGAACGGCTTGGACTACACGTTCCCGGAAGGGAGCGTGCTCGCCGCGCGGAGTTTCCTCGTGCTGGCCAAAGACCGTTCGGTGTTCTCGGTGCGCTACGGTGGCTCAATTCCAGTGTTCGGTGAGTTCGACGGGGATTTTCAACTGGATGGCGAAACGATTTCCTTGATTGATACGAACGGAACGATCATCGACCGAGTCCGCTATGAAGGCGCCGCACCTTGGTCCACGAGCGCAAACGGCACTGGTTCCTCCTTCCAACTCATCGATGCCGGGCAGGAAAACGCACGCGTCGGGAACTGGTTCAGCAGCTTCGTCCCGGCGGTTTATTCCGGCGGCGTCTCCACCCCGGCCATGACCAATGCCGGCTGGCGTTTCGTCAGCACCACCGGCATCGCCGGATCCGGCGCCGGCGGCAACCAGATGCGTCTCGTCATCAACCTGGGCCTGGGCGAGATTAACGGGGCCAGCGTGGTTTTGGATGACATTTCAGTGGTGGAAGGAACCAATGCCGCGGTGGGACCCAATTTCGTCCACAACGGCGATTTTGAGACCAGCCCGTTGTTGGAGGTTCCCGCCGTGACCAACAGTTGGCATATCGGCACCAATTACACAAACACCGCCATCGTCAGCGATCCGGTGCATGGAGGAGGAGGAGGCGCCTTGAAACTCGTTTGCCAGAGCTTTGGCAACGCCCAGCCTCGCGTCGTTTCACAGCTTCTTTCGCCCGCGCCGCTAACCAATGCCGTTCACACGCTGAGCTTCTGGTTCAATGCCACCAACACGGCCACGAATCTGACGGTGAAGATTCTAAACAGCAGTCCGTTGAACATTACGACGAACGTACAAGTCATCATCACGCCTTCGAATTATGTACCGCCCACCTTGATCAATGCGGCGACCAACTGGCTCTCACCCGGCACGGCCAATCAAAACACAACCAACCTCACGCTGCCTCCGCTCTGGATCAACGAGGTGCAGGCCGAGAACTTGACTGGCTTGTTCGACAGCTACGGCGAGCGCGATCCGTGGATCGAGATTTACAACCCCAGCACCAACATCGTCTCGCTTGATGGCCTCTTCCTCTCGGGCAATTACAGCAACCTGACCCACTGGGCCTTCCCGCCGGGAGCGAGCATCGGACCGACGCAGTTCCTCGTCGTCTTCTGCGACGGCCAGCCGCTACAAACCAGCAACACGGAGTATCACACCAGCTTCCGCCTGCCCGCGTCATCGGGCTCGGTGTTTCTTTCGCAAACCAACGGTGCGCTCGCTTCCATCCTGCTCAATCCGACCAACCGATTGCCGGTGCTCGACTACGTGAACTACGAGGCGCTGTCCGCGAATCACAGCTACGGCTCGTTCCCCGACGGCCAGCCTTTCGACCGCTTTGAATTCCTCTACGTGACACCGCGCGGCACCAATGACGGACGCGCCGCGCCGCTGGCGGTCTTCATCAATGAATGGATGGCGGCAAACACCAACACAGTGATCGATCCAGCCGACGGCGATCACGAGGACTGGTTCGAGATTTACAACCCCGGCACCAACACCGTCGATCTGACGGGCTACTACCTGACCGACACGCTGGCCGACAAGTTCAAGTATTTGATCACCACCAACGGGCCGCACACCATTGGGCCGCACGGCCATCTGCTGGTGTGGGCGGACAACGAGACGGGCCAGAACACTTCGGGCGGTGTGCCACGCACCGATCTGCACGTCAACTTCCAGCTCGCCAAGGCAGGCGAAGCCATCGGGCTATTCGCGGCCAATGGCGCCCAGATCGACGCCATCACGTTTACCAATCAAACGGACGACATCAGCCAGGGCCGATGCCCGGACGGCTCGACCAACATCATCCCGATGCCGGCGGCCACTCCACGCACGGCGAACACTGGCTGCGGCGGCATCAACACCCCGCCGGTGCTCCTGGCCATTGGCGGCAAGTTCGTTTATCTCGGGCAGACATTGAGCTTCAACGCCGCGGCCACCGACGCGGATTTACCGCCACAGACGCTGTCCTTCACACTCGACCCCGGCGCACCGGCCGGAGCGCTAATCAACCTGGACACTGGACTGTTCACCTGGACGCCGCTGGGACCGGCAGGCACGAACCAAATCACCGTTCGCGTGCGCGACAATGGCACGCCTCCGCTCGATGATGCCGAAACCATCGCGGTGATCGTGTCGCTGCCGCCGGGCTTTACCGCCGCACACCGGAACGGCAACGCGCTGGAACTCACCTGGGCCACGCATCCCGGCAAGACCTACCGGGTCGAGTCCACCGGCAACCTCACACAACCGGACTGGCAACCGCTGGGCGATCTCCCCGCCATTAGCGACACGCTCTCGATTACTAACACCATCGCGGGTCCGCAGCTGTTCTATCGAATCAAGCTCGTGGATTAAGCCATCGCCAACACACCCAAGCCAAAGAGCAACGGCGCGGCCATTGACCGCGCCGTTCTCGCAAAAAATCCTGCGTTATTCCGCCTCGATCTGGATCGTGTGCGTCACGGGCACGAACGCCGTCTTGATGGCGCTGGCCAACGGGGTGCGGATGCGCTCGGTCAGGCTCAGCATGGTCTCGGGTTCCATCTTGAACTCGGCGCCGTGGAAGATGTCCTTGATCTGATGTGTCTCATAGGCCTGCTTCGCCGCCACCGCCGCGTCCACCTTGGCGAAGGCGGCCGAGAACGGGTTCTCCACGAAGTCCGCGGCCAGGTTCACGCCAGCCGACAGTTGCTCCGCTGAATAGCTTTTCGAGGTCGGGCCCCAGGTCACCTTGTATTTCTGCGCCGCCCCGTTCTTCGCCACCAGCATTAAGCGGTTCAATTCCTGGTTGAAGGGCACCAGAGTCATGCCCGAGCGGACGCTGCCGTCGCTGTTGGCCGCACCCGTGGCGCAGAATGGATAGCGCGTGCTCTTGATCTGCACTTCGCCGCTCCTGGCCGACACGACTTCGTGGCCGGAACTGGCCGTGGCCTGGCCGGATTTCAAATCCACGGTGTAGGTGCCAATGGCGCCGTCCAGACCCAGGCCGCGGAGGAACGCGTAAGCCATCACCAGATGTCCCGCGCCGCCCGGATGCACGCCGTCGCCGCCGGCGATGGCGTAGTTCGTGGCATAACGGTTCTGCGCCTCACGTCCCGCCGTGAACATCGGCCAAAAGACATCGGCGAAGCCGACCTGCTCTTGGGTGGCAATATCAATGTCGTGATTGCGCAGCTCGCACAGGTTCAAATTGAGCGCCTCGGCCTTCTTGCTCACACAACCGGGCGAGCCCAGCACCACCCGCGTGCCGTGTTGCTTGAAGGAGCGCACGATGGCCGTCTGGGCCTTGTCGTACCGGTCGCCGATGTCTTTGCGATAGGCTCCGTAGCCGTGGTCATTCATGCCGTAGCAGGTGGTGGCCACCGTGGGATTGAAGCGCAGGCAGTCATTCGTCATACGGGCGAGGAAGCCCGGCGCCGTCTCGCCACCCCAGCCGTACTGGCGCGCGGTGATTTCCAATTCCGGCACACAGACCGTGAGATATGTCTCCATGTAGCGCGAATACATCTTCTGCTCGGTGATCGAGTCGCCAATGATGGCCAGCCGGTCGCCCTTCTTCAGCACCAGCCCCTCGGGCTGCGGGGCGGGCTTGGGATTGAACTTTTCGAAATAGGCTTCCGCCGGCTTGGGCGGCACGAGCGCCGTCGCGGCCTGGCCGGATGACGAAAGCAACGTGAGGAACGCAAGAGACGACGAGAGCGCGAGGCAATGTTTCATAGGTGCGCCGGTTCTAGGGCAAACCCCGCCGGAACGGAAGTGCGGAGTGGGGGAAGGGCAATCCGTATTCGGCAGCCTGGCTCAGTAGCGCACCCGATAATACCTAGAGCTATCCGTCGCCGAACCATCGACGACCGACACGATGTTGCTCGGGCCGGCGGAGAGAGTGGTGACGGTGGACCAGGTCGGGTTCAGCAGGGAGATGGTTCGCTCCACGGTATAGGTCGCGTTCGTCGGCGCGTAGAACTGGAAACGGAAGCTGGAGAAGCTGCTGCGATGGCCGACCGGCAGCACCACGGGCCAAGGAGCCGCGGCCCAATCCGGCTGAAGCCGGTAAAAAGCGTAGGTATTGGTGCTGCCAAACGACACGGTGCAGACGCCGTTGACCGAGGTGGCCGCACCATGATCCACCAGCCGCCAATTCACCACCAAAAGATTCGTGGAACAGAACACCGCGTAGCTGGTGTTGCTGGCGCTGGCCCAACGGAAGGTGAAGTTCGTCCCGGCTCGTTGCGGTTGAACCATGGTCGCCGAGGGTGCCTGAGTGGGCAACGGAGTGCCCTGGGAAAAATTCCCCAAAAACGGGCCGCGCGCAGTAAAGGGCGTGGACACCTGGAACAGCGCCGCTTCATCGGGCGCGAAGGGCGTGGGGTCCGCAGGCACCCAGCCCAATCCTTCGTAGTACGTGTAGGGATCGAAATAGGTTTGGCCCTGGCGGTTCCATCTGACGATCGTGGTTTCATCTGAATAACCCGTAAAAGGCCCCCCGACATCGCAATCGAGCGCACAACACCTCTGCGGCAGCCAGCTGAGCACCGAGTTTCCGCTCGGATACGTCAGGCATCCTGGTCCCCCCACATCCGACCAGGGCCTCCCGATGAACGCGACCTTCATCGCCGATGGCAGCACCAGAAAGCCTCCGTCCGGCGCCACCAGTGTGGCCAGCGGCGAAGACCAGATTCCCCCCGTCTTGCGATTCGTGGTCCCGAATTGTTGCAGGCCCCGCTCCCACGGGATGAAGGAAGAACCATTCGGCACGTCGCGCAACAGATTCGAAATGGTGTTATCGACCGCGAACAATGGATTGGCGATCAGGTTCGAGCCGGCCACGAAGTTCGCGTCCACATAGCCCAGCGTATTCACCGAATAAATCGGCGACTGCGCCCGCAGCGCGGACCATCCGGTGGCGATGATGATGACGAGGGCAGGCAAACGGCAGGCAACCAACAATCTCAGGGCATTCATAGAGTTTGGGTTCTGCGTCCAAGATGCACCCACTTGGATCCATCCGTCAAACGGCCTTTGGCAGGCCTAAGAATGAGTTGGAGCGACGCATGGCTCACCGTTTCAGGCTAGCCCAAGTCGTCGAGCTTGAGTCGTCAGGCGGCTGAGACCTTAGATTCTGCTCAATCGAAAGATGATTCCATGAAGGCTTACTTAATCACCACCGGCACGGTCTTTGGCTTGATAGTGTTGGCGCATATCTGGCGCGCATTCGAGGAGGGCGCGCACGTCGCCACGGATCCCTGGTTTGTGGCCCTCACTGTGGCCGCCGCCGGGCTGAGCATCTGGGCCTGGTGCCTGCTGGCCCGCTCCTTCCGCCGATGAGATAAAGGGCCGCCCGAGGCCGGCTCATTCCGAGTTTTCCCAAAACCGGAATTGTTCCCATCCCCGGAAGATTAGATCGTAATCGATGCCCAACACCCCACAGATGAGAGCCACCACCAGCCAGAATAGGGCGCCGACCAGCTTTACCTGCCAGAAGAGCGCGAAGAGCGCGAACATGAAGATGTTGGCATGGCGCCAGCCGAATTCCTTCCACTCCTGCGGCAGCCATTCCGAGAGCGCGCGGAAGCCATCAAGCGAAGGCACGGGCAGGAGATTGAAGAGCACCGCGCTGATCTGGAGGCTGACGAGCATGGCCAACGCGGTAGGCACGAGGTTGCGCGTCTCGGCCGTGACCAGGCCGGTCCAGAACGGTATACAGAGCACGAGAGCGAAGAGGAGATTCATGGCCGGTCCCGCCAGAGAGACGAGGGCGCGTCGCCATTTGCCATGGATGAGGGCGTCCTCGATATACACCGCCCCGCCCGGCAAGCCGATCCCCCCCAGCAACATGAAGAGGATGGGCAGGATGATGCTGGTGAGCGGGTGCGTGTAGTGGATGGGATTCATGGTCAGGTAACCCTTTTCCTTGACCGTGTAGTCGCCAAATTTGTAAGCGACGATGGCGTGCCCGAACTCGTGCAGACACACGGAAAATATCCAGCCAACCAGAACGAAGATGAAGACTTCCATGCTACTTGGCCGAGATGACGACGTAGTTGCGCTTGCCCTTGCGCAAAAGCAGGTGCTTACCGAAGAGCAATTCGGCGCTGGTCACGGCGCGTGTCGCACTGGCCTCACGCACATTATTGATGTTGATGCCGCCCTGCTCGATGTCCTTGCGGGCCTGGCCTTTGGAGGTGGAGAGGCCGGAGTGGACGAGGAGATCGACGAGGAGCATTCCCGCGCCCTCAAGCTGAGTCCGGGCGATGTCCCTGGTTGGAACTTCACCGATGAGATCGTTGAAGGTGCGCTCGCCAATGCCTTCCAACCCACCACCGAAGAGCACTTCGCTAGCGCGAAGGGCGTCGTCCGCGGCGGTCGCGCCATGGACGAGCGTGGTGAGTTCGCGAGCGAGAAACTTGTGCGGGGCGCGCGCGCCGGGATTGGCCGCGTGCTGCTGCTCCAGCTCGGTGACCTTCGCCTGATCGGCAAAGGAGAGCATCTTGAGAATCTTGATCACGTCCGCGTCTTCAAGCTGGATGAAGAACTGGTAGAAGCGATATGGGCTGGTCTTCTTCGCGTCGAGATAGACGGCGCCGCTGGCGGTCTTGCCATACTTAGTGCCGTCGGCCTTGGTCATGAGGGGGAAGACGAGCCCCCACGCGGTGGCGCCGAGCTTCTTGCGACAAAGGTCGGTGCCAGCCGTGATGTTGCCCCACTGATCCGTGGCGCCGACTTGCAGCTCGCAGTTGAACTCCTTGCGCAGATGATAAAAGTCAAAAGCCTGCAACAGCATGTAGCTGAATTCGGTGTAGCTGATACCGACGTCGCGGTCCTCCATGCGGGCCCGCACGGATTCCTTCTGGATCATCTGGTTGACGGTGAAGTGCTTGCCGATGTCGCGCAGGAAATCGATGAAGGTGACGCCGCTGGTCCAACTGGCGTTGTCCACGAGGCGGGCCGGGTTGGTCCTGGTCTCGAAGTCGAGCAGGGCGCCGAGCTGCTGCTTGATGGACGCGATGTTGTGATCGAGCAACTCGCGGGTAAGCAGCTGCCGTTCGGCGGTCTTGCCGCTGGGGTCGCCGATGCAACCGGTCGCGCCGCCGGCCACGGCGATGGGATGATGCCCGGCAAGTTGAAAGCGCCGCAACGCGAGCAAGGGAACGAGATTGCCGACATGCAACGAGTCGGAGGTCGGGTCGAAGCCGCAATAGAGCGTGATTGGACCAGTGGCGAGGCTCTTGGAGAGGGCTTCCAGATCGGTGCAGTCCGCCAGGAGCCCACGCCATTGCAGTTCGGAGATGATGTCCATTTGCGGCGCGAGGTTATCGCGGGAGAACCCGCATGGCTCAAGGTGAAAGCGCAAGTAGTGGCACTCGCCGCGCCGCGAGGAGCAGGACCGCGTCCAGCGAAGCATGCCATATTTTGTGACGTGGGCTAAAACTTGTCTCCTGGATTTTCTCCTCGCCACCGCGCAGCCCGGCGCGAAACTCACGCCGCGTTGCGTCATGAGTGAATTGGACAAACAGCTCGACACCTTTCTCGCCCGCAAGCCCGTGCTGGGCCAGGGTGTTTACATCGCCCGGACCGGTGTGGTCGTGGGTGACGTCACGCTAGGGGACTATTCCAGCGTCTGGTATCATGCCGTGTTGCGCGGCGACATCAATCGCATCGTGGTCGGACATCATACCAACATCCAGGACAACGCCGTGCTGCATTTGGCGGATGATTACGCCTGCCTGGTCGGGAATTATGTCACCATCGGGCACTCGGCCGTCGTGCACGCCTGCACCGTGGGCGATGAATGCCTGATTGGCATGGGCGCAGTGGTTCTCGATGGGGCTGTGATCGGGGACCAGTGTTTGATTGGCGCGAAGGCGCTCGTCACCCAGCACATGAACATTCCGGCTGGCTCCCTGGTCATGGGCGCCCCGGCGAAGATTGTCCGCCCGCTCAAGCCGGAAGAGCGGGCCGGGTTGAAGCACTGGGCCGACAAGTACGTGACCAACGCAGCCTATTGCCTGGAGCGCGGCATCAATGTCGGCGCGCCGATGTCGTAGAATCTTCTCTGCCGCGCCGCCAGCGCGTGGTTAATTCCTGCCATGCAATTGAATCACGGACTGCACCTGGCCTACTGCACGAACATCCATCGCGGTGAGTCGTGGGCGCAGACGTTCGACACGCTCCAGCAATACACGCTGGCGGTGCGAGACCGCGTTTCGAAGGGCAAGCCCTACGCCATCGGCTTGCGGCTCGGCGCGGATGCGGCGCGGGAGTTGAGCGACACTCAGACGCTGACCAAGTTTCGCCACTGGCTGGATCGGGAGAATTGCTACGTCTTCACCATCAATGGATTTCCCTACGGCAAGTTCCACGGCACGCGGGTGAAAGAGCAGGTTTACCAACCCGACTGGACGACCGACGCGCGCGTCGAATACACAAACCTGCTCTTCGATTTGCTCGCGCAAATCGTGCCGGAGGGCGTGGAGGGCAGCGTGAGCACGGTGCCGGGTTCATTCAAAGAGTTCATCACCAGCCAGGAGCAAGTGCAGGCCATACGCGACAACGTGTGGCGGACGGTCGAGCATATCGCGGACGTAACCCGGGAGACGGGTAAGAAGTTGCACCTCGGGCTGGAGCCAGAACCGCTGTGTTATTTGGAGACGAGCTCAGAGACAGCGATGTTCTTCGATCAATTGCGTCAAGAGCATCCCGGCGACTCCCGACTGCGGGAGCATCTGGGCGTGAATTACGACACCTGCCATCTGGCGGTAGAATACGAGCGCCCGGCAAATGTGCTGGCACGCTTTCACGAGCACGACGTCCGGGTGAGCAAGCTGCACTTCAGCTCGGCGCTCAAGGTGCTGGCGAACGGGCAGACTCGGACCGCGCTGCGAGGCTTTTGCGAGCCGGTTTATTTTCACCAAGTCATCGAGCGTGGCGCCGAGGCGACGTTGACGCGTTATCGCGATCTCGATACGGCGCTGGATTCCCCGCCGGCGACCGGCAACCCGCCCGAGTGGCGCATTCACTTCCACGTCCCGCTCCATTGCCCGCCCACGCCGCTGTTCAACACCACCGCAGATCACTTGCTGGGCGTCATGGACGCACTGGCGGCTGACCCCACGCTCTGTTCGCACATCGAGATGGAGACTTACACCTGGGAAGTGATGCCGCCGGAGATGAAGAATCGCAGCGTGGTGGATCAACTCGTGGCCGAGTACGAGTGGACGCTGAAGGAATTGCGAAAGCGCGGGCTGGCATAATTTTGCATCGGTCACTCGGCTGCCCGATGCCGAAACCGACTCAGAAATTCAAATGGCAGCGAGTCGCTGCTAGGAGAGCGAGTCGCGAATTTTCTCCGCGGCCTCGCGTGGATTGGGCGCGGCGTAAATCGGACGGCCTATCACCAGCCAGTTTGAACCCGCCTCAATGGCTTCCTTCGCGCTCAAGGTGCGTTTCTGATCGCCGGCCGCATCGGCCCCGGCGCGGATGCCCGGGGTGACGAATTCCATGCGCTCGGGCAGCGATTGACGCAAGCCGGCGACTTCGAGCGGCGAGCAGACCAAACCGCGCAGACCCGCACGGGCGGCGAGCTGGGCCAGGCGTTCCACCTGATGCCCTACACCGGAGGTGAGGCCGATGCCTGTGAGATCGTCCGATTCCATGCTGGTGAGCACGGTCACGCCGAGAACCAACGGTGCATCGAGCCCGGCTTGAGCAGCGGTCTTTTGCGCGGACTCCTCAGCCGCCTGCATCATGGCCAGGCCGCCACTCGTATGAATGGTAAGCATCTGCACATCGAGACGCACGGCGGAAGCCACGGACTTGGCCACCGTGTTCGGGATGTCGTGGAATTTGAGATCGAGAAACACGGAGGCACCGGTCGCGCGGATCTTCCGCACAATGTCCGGCCCAGCGGCGGTGAACAGCTCGCTGCCGATCTTGAACGCGCCCACGGCCGGGGCGACCTGCTGGGCCAGGGCAACGGCCTGCTCGGCGGTTGGAACATCGAGAGCAACAATGATCGGGTTTTGCATCGCCGGAAATTCAAGCAGCGACCTCGAGCGGCACAAAGGAGAAAGATTTAAAACGGAGCGCGGATTTTCGACCCGCACCAACGGAACACGGAGAAAGCGCACGGAAGTTCTTGAGCATCGACCCGGCGAACATTGCTGCGGGTTGAAAACCCGCGCTCCGCAGAAAGAAAAAGGCGCCGGCTGGGGCCGGCGCCAAACTTTGCGGGACGATCGCGGTCAGGCCTGCGCGGCTGCCGGTTCCACGTCCTCGATCTTTGCGTTCTGCTGGAGAAAATCGATAACCTTCTCATTGAGGAGCTGACTCCAGATTTCGCTGACGCCGTTCCGCTTCTCCAGTTCCTTGGCGAACTTGTCCGGGGCCATTTGGTATTGCTGCGAGAGGGTGTAGATGCGGGCGTTCACTTCCTCGGGCTGCACGCGGATGCCTTCCTTCTCGGCGATCTTCTGGAAGACGAAGCTGGCCTTGACCCGCTCCCGGGCCGTGTTTTGCGAGGCCGCGTAAATCTGATCCTTCTGAGAGTCAATGGCTTCCTTGCTCACGCCGCGCTGCTGGTTTTCCTGCACGATCTGGTAAACGACGTTGCGCGTTTCCTGCGAGACCAGGGTCTCAGGCAACTCGACGGTCATCTGGTCAAGGAGCTTCTTGACGATCTGGCCGCGCACGTTGCGGCTCTGCTTGGTGTTCAGCTCGTTTTGGAGATCGCGGCGCACGCCTTCGCGCAGCGCGCCGGCGTTGTCGGCGCCGTAGGTTTTGGCGAAAGCATCATCGATGGCGGGCACGACCTTCTCCTTCACCTCCGTGACTTCGACCTCGTAAGTGCCTTTCTTGCCGGCCAACTCCGGAGTCACAAAGTCCGCGGGGAAATCCACATTCACCGTGCGTTTGTCGCCGGCCTTGGCCCCAACCAGTTGCTGGGCGAAGCCGGGAATGAAACTGTCCGCCTTCACCTCGACCCAGAAGCCCTTCTGCTCCGTCAGGCCTTTGGCGGTGGGCGCAATCTCCGTCAGCGGCTTGCCTTCGGAACTGCCGGTGTAGTTGATGACGACGAAATCGCCGTCCTTCACCTCACGTTCGACCTTGTTGAAATTCGACACGCGGTCGGCCAGAAGCTTGAGCGCCTTTTCGATGTCTTCTTCGGTCACGGCGCGCTTCTCGCGCTGGGCGTCCAGACCGCGGTATTCGGGCAGGGTGAACTCCGGCGCCGTCTCGATGGTGGCGGCGAACTGCATGGCCTGATCCTTGCCAAACTGGATTTCCTCCACGTCAGGATAGCCCACGACCTCGATCTTGTGCTCCTTGATGGCATTGCGGTAGTGGTCGCCCATCAGCTTGCGTTTGGCCTCGCCCTCGATCTCCTTCTCGTACTTCTTCAGGACCATGTCCTTGGGCGCCTTGCCGGGACGGAAACCGGGCAGGGCGGCCTGCTTCTGATAATCCTTCGCAACCTCATTAAAGGCGGCGTTCACCGCCGCCACGTCGATGTCGAAACGCAGCAGTTTTTTGCAGGGGCCAAGATTTTCAACGGTCACATTCACTGGAAACAACCTTTCCGCTTAGTTTGAGAAACTCGCTGGGAAACCGTGTCGCGGAACTGCGCCGGCACCAGTCGAGCGGCGGAGAGTAGGTAACGTCACCCGCAGGGTCAAGTGCCCTGTCCGGCGTTTGGGGTGGGATGGGGAAACCGCCCCCCCCAGCCCGCCTCACACGGTCAGGATTTCCTTCTCCTTGGTGGCGAGATGGGCGTCGATCTTGGCGATGTATTGATCGGTAAGCTTTTGGACTTCGGCCTCGGCGTTCTCCACGTCTTCCTCGGACACGCCGCCGTTCTTCGACTCCTTCTTGATGCCTTCCATGGCATCGCGCCGCACGTGGCGGATGGCAACCCGGCCGTCCTCGGACAATTTGCGCGCGATTTTGACCATTTCCTGGCGTCGCTCGGTGCTGAGATCGGGGAGCACGATGCGGATCATCTTTCCCTGGACCGTCGGGTTGAAACCGAGGTTGGCCTTTTGGATGGCCTTTTCGATCGGCCCGGTGGTGTTCACATCCCAAGGCTGGATGAGCAACATGCGCGATTCGGGCGTGGTGATGCCTGCCAGCTCGCGAATGCGCGAGTGGGTGCCGTAAACCTCGACCATGATGTTCTCCACCAGCGCGGGCGAAGCCTTGCCCGTGCGCACGCCGGCGAACTCGTGTTGCACGACCTCCTCGGTCTTGATCATCTTATCTTCCGCTTCGAGCAAAATGTCGTCGAGTGCCATAGTGTCCGGCACGATAGGAAGCAGGAAACGAACATTCAACGTCGAACATCGGGAAAGCCATGACCCAACGCGCCAATAACCGCTTTGGGCCAGGGACGCCGAAAATCGGCTTGCGGCACGGATGCGATGCTGCTTCATTACGCCTCCGGTTGCGCATATGGTGGAATTGGCAGACACGCTACTTTGAGGTGGTAGTGCCGCAAGGCGTGCAGGTTCAAGTCCTGCTATGCGCACCACTTTTCAACGGGACGGGGCCGCACGCGACGATAACTTGAAATGAACCTCGTCTTCTCCCGGCCCCGTCTCAGTCGCTGGTTCCTCGCCACCTCGCTGGTGGTGTCCGCCACCCTCACCGCCCAGGCGCAGAACTCCACGGTCTGCACCACCAACTTCTACAACATCACTGGCTCGAGCTTCCGCGATATCCGCGAATCCATCGCCCGGGCCCGTCCATGGAAGGACGCCTTCGACGGCGACACCCACTGGGACGTTCGCTGGAAATTTCAGTACCAAGCCCGCCCCGGCGGATGCTCAATCACCAGTTATTCCGTGACGACGAAGATCGTCATCACCCTGCCGCGCTGGACGCCGCCCGCTGACGTGGATCCGGGGGTGAAGGAACAGTGGACGCGCTATTATACCAACCTGGTGCAACACGAATGGGGACATGCCCGCCTCGGGGCGGCCGCTGGGGATGAAGTCGCGAAGAGGATCAGTGAAGTGCCCGCCCAATCCGAGTGCGACGCCATGACCAAGCTGATCGATGAAAAGGCCGGACACACGGTGGACGGCTATCGCGCCCGCGAAAAGGAATATGACCGCCGCACCAACCACGGGATGAATCCCTCCGGCGCTCGCTGAAAGCCTGGTTGTACACCCTACTGTGAATTGATCCTGGAATTTGGTTTGCTTTGACCGGGCATTGACGCGCCATATTTCCTGTATGCAACCAATCAGGGAAATGAGCAACGCGGCCGAAGCTGATTGATGAAGACCCCCGACGATTTTGAATTGAAGGAGGACTACGCCGTGTATCGGCCCACGGGCAAGACTTCCGTGGAAGAGGGCGTGCGCAAGGCGGCCGCCGTAATGAGCTATTGCCGCGCTCAAAAGATCCGCCGGCTGCTCTTCGATACCACGCATCTGGACTTTCCCACGCCGACGACCATGGAACGATTCAACATGGGTGCCGCCTTTGCCACGGCCGCCGGCGGTGCGGTGAGAGTGGTGGTGGTGGCCAAGGCCGAAATGATCGATCCGCAGAAGTTCGGAATGATCGTGGCGAGGAACCGCGGACTCTGGGTGGAGGTCTTCACCTCGGAAGACGTGGCGGTGAAGTGGCTTCTTGATCCCAGCCCGCGCTAAGGTGCGGCGCGTTCTCTACGGCAGCCAGACCGCGCGAAAGAACTGCGGCCCACCCGACGCCGGGATGGTCAGGGTGAAAACACCGTTGGTGGGGAAGTGCGGCTCGCTCACCGTCGCCCAGTTGGTGAAGTTCGTTGAGCCTTCGACGCGATAGGCGTAACCATCCAGTGCCGTGCAATGCAGTTCGATGGACTGTCCCGAACGCGTGGCTGTTACCACCGGGTCGGCACGAACGAGCGAGAGCAGTTGGGACGGCAGCATCTCGTAGGCTTCGTCGTTCATGCCATAGTTCGCCTGTGAACTGGTGAGGTTCAGCCACGGCGAGGCGCTGCTCAGTTCCGGCACCGACAGGAACGTGGTGACATCGGCAAAATACTGTCCGCGCTCCGCCGTGCGTCGGCGATTGATGCCGTCCACGAGGGTGGCGATCTGCGGCGAAGTGTCCCAGATGGTGTCGGTGTCGAATTGCAGTGGATCAAGAGGCTGCGGGTTATTCAACGAGTTGGACAGCACCGTTAGTCCGCTGAACGTGGCCGCCCACGTCGCCACATTCGTCGTGTTCACCGACGTAAGCGCGCGCGGGTCGTTGGTGTTGAACAACGTCGCGAGCAGAGCGACCAGTCGCCAGTCATTCGTGGGATGAGTGCGTGCGTCTGGACTAACCTGAAACCAACCTTCGACTGGATCAATGCCACCGCTGCTGAACAGATGGGCAGTATCGGCCTTCAGGTAAAGCGTCTGCCACGGCGTGCCGCGATGGATTCGACCCAGCCAGTCCGGCGCAAGTGACGCGTTGACTGGGAAGTTCCAATCGTCGGCGGAATAGGCATGCGGGTCGCGCAGCGCACGATCATATGAGCTTGAAGATGCCCCTGACGATCCAGGATGCCCGCCCCAAGGTGAATTGGCGTCGTTCAGGCGCCCCAGGCTGGACGGCGGAATATTCGCCGCCGGAATCCTGGGCTTCAAAGGCAAGCTGTTGCTGTTTGCACCCAACTGCAAATCCTGCGGATGGTAATGGACCAGTGGATCATTCGCCTGCCAGGTGCGCATTACCTCCAACTTCACGGCGGGATTGAAGGGAGCCTGCATGAAATAGGATGAGTTGGTGTAATTGACAGGCACCACACCTTCCGCACAAAACGCTCGAAAACCGTTAATCGCATTCGATTTGTCGTTCTCATTCCGCGTGGCCGTGAGGGCAAAGGCCCTCCAGTCAGCAGATGAAACCGGAGTGGCCGCTAAAACGTTCCCCAATGAAATCTCCATCTGCCGACGGATGCCATCAGTCGGAACTTTGGGATTGGAGCTGGAGGGAATGCCACGATTCGTATTCCAAACACCGGCTATGTAGGGCACGGAACCCCCAACACCGTACGGATTGATCGCTCCCAGCAACTCCTTGCTCAAATCCACACTCGTCTCACCCTTGAGCAAAACAAAGTCCACGATGCGCTCGTAGCCACCCGCCGTTTCCGACATCAGGTAAGCGAGTCGATTGGAAATCGTGAACATCCAGTAGGGCAGTGGGAGATCGCCGTTGCCCGGCCGCTCGAAGACGTTCGTGTTCACGTTGGTGAAATAATTGCCCGCGAAGACAAAGACCCCGGCCTCAGTGCTTACCAGGGAATTGAAGATCGACGCGTTGGTGGAAAATGGCAGGCGAAAGCTATTCGACGTAATACCTCCCAGCCAGGAATTCGCGGCAGATTGGTGGTCGCGATGCTCTGCAAAGAATTGCTCATCTGGCGACCCAAAAGATTGGTCAACGAAACCGCGGCGTAGTTTGATACCAAAATAGTGAGCGCACGCGGGTAAGGTTGACCGGTGTACGGGTACCAGGACTCGACGGTAAAGTTGTTCGAGATGGAGAGAATATACATCTGGTTGGTCGCGCTTGGCCGTGTGCCACTCACCAGACTCGGCCGCTGTATCTCCAGCCTGCGAATCACAAGAAACTCCGACCGAATCGAAAGCTCGTTGAAGTTCGGGAAACCCTTGCGCGCGGCGATGACCATCGGCAGGCCGTAGGGATTCGTCGCCAGCCAAGCGTCCACCGTGCTGGCACTGTTGTCATTCGTGAAGCCGGCGAGGAAGACGCCGTTGCTCCGCGTCTCGAAAAGCGGACGAAACACGGCCGGGAATTCATTGGTGGAGGTGGCGTCGTAAATGTTGGCGGTCACCTGGAACAACCGGTGGACGGCGGTATCGTACTGGTTTGCGGGCGCGACTTGAATCTCGCCCAGCCGCACGCCCAGTTGTTGCTGAAGCAGGCGGTCGGCGATGTTGGTGAAGAAATGCTCAGGCGGGTCGAGCGAGGGCAAGGCAGCCCTGGCCAAGAAAGAGCAAGCCATCATCGCGAGCCAAATGACCGGGAACTGCGGGCAGATGCGGCGAAAGTGGCAGGCGCGTTTCATCAAGAACTGCCGCACGATAGCAGGATTGCCGGCCTTGTCAGGTTTGAAGTGCGGTGTGCCCGGGCCACCGTGGTGGACCAAGTGATCTTAGCGAACCCCGCCATCGCGCTCCGGTTGCCATCCACCCGTCCCGCAACTCGCTTGTTTCTTTTCGCCCATTTTGAATGATTCGACTCAAGGCTTTCCCAGCGGGGGAGGGAGCGCGGCGCAACGGCGGATAGCAAATCACTTGCTACGAGCGGCGAAATCGGTCTTCGACGCTCCAGCCGGCCGCAGCGGCATGGCCATTGCTCGAAAAAGCCGAATCGCTGACTCATGGACGTCATTGACTTGTTGAAGCAAACGCCGCTCTTCGCCGAGCTGGGCCGGGCAGACCTCGAAAGCCTGGCTCCGTCCGTCCGGGTCGAGACCTATCCGGCAGGCCGGGTCATCCTGCGGGAAGGCCGCGTGGGGACAGCGTTCTATCTCGTGGTCTCGGGAAACGTCGAGGCGGTCAAGGGACTGGGCACTCCGCAAGAGGCGGTGATCGGCACCATGGGGGCGGGTGATTTCTTCGGCGAGATTGCGACCATGAAACATCTGCCGCGCTCCGCGAGCGTGCGGGCCATGATCGAGACGCAGTGCCTGATGATCCAGCGGCTGCACCTGGATTCCTACGTGGAGCAATTCCCCAGCGTGCTCGCCAAAGTGGAAGCGGCGCTTGCGGCGCGCCCGCTCGATAGACCTAAAGGGGCTTAAGCTCCGTTGAAACCGCCCGCGGTCGAAGTTCAGCCAGCCAGCTTCGGAAAAAATTTATGGGCCGTGTCGCAGGTGGCGCGACTCAATTCCTCCAGCGAACAACCTTTGGCCTGGGCCACGGCCTCGGCGATCTCCTTCACGTAGGCTGGCTCGCAGCGTTTCCCCCGGTAGGGAATCGGCGCAAGGAACGGGCCGTCCGTCTCCAGCATAAACTCGCCCAAGGGCGCCGCCGCGGCCGCGTCGCGCACGTTCTGCCCGTTCTTGAAGGTCACAATGCCGGTGAAGCTGACGATGGATCCAAGCGCGCGAATCCGGGCCAGCCCGGCGAGATCGCCGGAGAAGCAATGGAACACGCCATGCACCCGGTCGGCAAAGGGCTGCATGACCGCGAGCGTGTCGCCGAGGGTCTCGCCGCGTTGGTGGATCACGCAGTTGAGATTCAGTTCGGCAGCGACTTCGAGCTGCTGGCGGAAGATGTTGGCCTGCTTCTGCTTGTAGCGGGCGTCGTCTCCAGCGGTGCCGCCCCTGGCGCTGGGCATACGGTAGTAGTCCAGACCCGTCTCGCCGATGGCCACAACCCGGGGATGCGCGGCCAACTCGCGGAGATTCGGGCGCAAGTCATCCGGCGCCGCCAGCGCATCCGAAGGATGCCAGCCCACCACGGCGAAAACTTCCGCGTGCTGTTCCGCCAGCGCGATAGCGCGCCGGCTGCTCTCGAAGCAGGTACCGATGGAAATGAGCCGGGTAATGCCCGCGGCCCGGGCACGAGCCAGCACCTCGCGGAAGTCCGGCTGAAAGTCCGGGAAATCGAGATGGACGTGCGTGTCGTAAAAGGTCGCCATGCGGGTGGAGTTTACGATTTGTGATTTACGATTTACGAGCCTGCAGGCAAGTCAGGCGGCAGGGCTGGCGCAACCATCTCGAAGAGCAAGAAGCCATTCGCCCGTTGGAGGGCTCTTGACTCGTCACTCGTAAATGACTTCACGGCGTCCCGATCACGGGGAGGTAAAACTTCTGGATCGCATTCGTGGCGTCGGGGAAGGAGACCGGCACGGGGGCGGCGGGATAACTCGGGCGAGTCTCCGGGAGATCAAGGAACTGCCACGACACCGGCGGATTCAGATTGCTGGCGGTCATAATGACCACGGCCCGGTTCGCCGGTTGCGTGTACTGAAGGACGACACCGCCATTGGTGGCGCCGATGGACAGGATCAGCGGCGCGGTGGTGTTGGACCAACCGCCCGCGAGGTCGTTGGTGATCCAGCGGCTGAGCAGGGAAATGGCCTGAGTATCGAGCACCGACGATGCGAGCGGCGGCATCTGGGTCGCGCCGCGCACGGAAAGGCGAGAGTGAATCATCGAGTTGCCCAGTGAGCCGGGCGCGATGACCCGGGCGTTGGTGTTGCCGAAATTGTTGTTGAGCGGACCATTGATCAATCCGGCCGCCCCAGTGACGTAGTTGATATTCGCCACCCAACTGCCCAGGGCGGCGCCGCCCGGCTGGTGGCACTGGGCGCAATTGGCCGCGAGGTAAGAGCGCACGCGCCATTCGAGACTGGAGGATTCGTCGCTGGCCGGAGCCAGCGCACGGTGCACGTTCAAGCTCCCGACGGAGTTGGAGAACATTCCGGCGGCGCTGAAGAAAGCGAGCTGATTGGAGACGCCGCCGACATAGCCGTAATCGCGGTTGAGCTGTTCGGTGGTGAAGCCGAGGGCGAATCCACCAACGGGCGAGTGGCAGATGGTGCATTCGGTGCGGCTGGGGTAATGCCACACTTGCGTGCGCGTAATGCCCCCGCCGTCGTCGATGGAGATGGGTTCGTCAAATCCCGACTCCGGCACGAGCACAGCGTTGGTGAGCGAAGCCCAGCGGTAGGTCACGCCGTAGATGCCGTTGGTGTTCTTGATCAGGAAGCGTGTCTCCAATCGCCGGGCGGAGGATGGCACACCATTGGTCAACTCCAGATCGAAGTGTTTCACCCAGGCCGCGCCGGACGGAAACGTCCAGTTGCGACCGGAGCTGAAACCCATTTTCAAATTCGTGGCGGTGAGAAACCATCGGCTCTTGAGAGCATTGTCGCTCCAGAAGTGGACGTTGATGTCGTAAGGCAGCATCCCGGCGCTGGCACCGAGCGCCTGGGTCTGGTTGGTAAGCGTGGTGAGGTTGGTGAAGGCGCCGGTCTCGGCGAGAGTGGGGGGAATCGACGCGCCACTGGCCGAGTTGGTGTCGTAGATGAGCCGGTAAATGCCGCCGCCACTCACGTCCGCCATCAGCACGTCGCCGTTCGAAGGATCGGTGCCGAAGGCCGAAACGCCCGAGCGCGAAGCGATCCGCTGGAAAGGAACCGTGTTCGTACCGTCGTAGCGGAGCATCCAGATGTTCGCACTGGAGTTGTCACCGAACACATACCAGCCGTAGAGCTGCGGAAAGCGGGCGCCACGGTAGACCACGCCGCCGATAACAGCGTTGCCCTTGTAATTCGCGTCGCCCGGCTGGCTGATATGCACATACTCCTGGATCGGATCGATGAGCGGCCCGACCACCGTGTTCGTCGCCCGCGGACCCGGATGGGTGGCCTCGCGATAGGCCCAGCCGTAATTGCCGCCCTTGGTAATCACGTTCACTTCCTCCCAAGTGTCCTGACCGACGTCGCCGCAATACAGCCAGCCCGTCGCCGGATCGAACGAGAAGCGCCAGGGATTGCGAAATCCCACGGCATAGAACTCGGTGTGGACCTGGTTCGAGTTGATGGTCCGCCCGTCGAAGTTCGTGAAGCCGATGAACGGATTGTCGATCGGAATGCGGTAATTGATCGGGCCGGTGTTCGTATTAGCCGCATGCGGGTTCGGCATGATGCTGCTGGCACGGAACGGTTCATCGACATCCAACCGCATAATGGCGGAGAAAAAGTTAGAGGTGATGATCTGGCTGTTGCGGCTGCCGTCGTTCTGCACGCCGCCGTCGCCGAGCGAGACGTAAAGAAGTCCATCAGGACCAAAATGAACGTCAGCGCCATTGTGATTGCTGGCCGGGTCCACCTGGCTGATGAGCAGCAACTCCGAGTTCGTGGATGCGGAATTGGGATTGGCCGCGTCAGTTTGGAAGCGGGACAATCGCTGGCGCAAAGGCGAAGTGGCCGAATAGAAGACGAAAAAGTAGCGGTTGGTGGCGTAGCCCGGATGGAAGGCCAACCCCAGCAATCCGGACTCGCCGCTATTGAACACCTGGGCCGAGAGGTCCATAAAGGTGGTCAGATTCGGACTGGCGAGATTGGTGATAACCAGGATCGTGCCGGCCTGATTGACCACGAAGAGCCGGTTCATTTCACCTGGTGGCGTGGCGAAGGATACGGGCTGGCCAAAGTTCAGCCCGGTGAACGCATTCACCACACTGTAACCAAAGGTGGGCGGGGTCAGCGGAAAGTGCAACGGCGCGGGCGTCAGTTCCACAGTTTTGGCGCTCAACGCGCACCCGAACACGATGTCTGAGCTGCCGGCCGTGGTTTGGTGAACCTCGACGGCCAGCACGTTGGTTCCCCGCACGAGGTTGTTTTCAACGAGCGGCCCGGAAAGGGTGAAGACATCGAAAGCACCGGCTTCGTGGCTCGACGCCAGCGTGGCGTAAACGACCGGCGTCGTGTCGTTGGTCATGAACAACCGCTTTACCTCGACGCCGTTCAGATAGAAGACGGCACCGTCGTCCACGATATTGGAAAAAGTCAGCACGGTGCCATTCAGGCTGCCGGTGTAAACAAAGGTGGTGCGGAAATAATAGGTGAGGCGCCCCAGCGTCAGGACGGTGTTCGTACGGGCCGTGACAAAAGCATTGTCCTCGATGGCCAGCACACCGCGGCCTGCCGGCAAGGCGGAGTCGTTAAATGAAGGCGTCGTCCAGTTCGTGCCGTCGTAGGAGACGGTCTGGTTGTAGCGCCACGTGTTGGTAAGCGTGAACAGGATGGTTTCGGCCCCACCGGCGGAACCGGCCACGAACAGCCCGAGCCCAAGCAGGATCGGCCGCAGGGACAGGGGCTGACAAAGAAAAGAGTGCAGCAGTGATTTCATCTCGTGGTCAGAACCAAACGCATTTTCCTTGTGTCATGGTCAACGGTCTGGACGTTTGGCCGTCCGCAGACGAAAGCCTATTCCGGGGGAGAAAGCAACCGAGTTAGCAGGCAGGCCACGGCCATGGCTGCCTTGCTTCACGGCACTTGATTTGCCGAAGCACCGCGAGCCAAGCTGTGGCCGTGTTCTCCCGCCCGCAATTTTATCTTCAGTGGCGCGCCAGCCAGCACCGCATCCCGGCGCTGCGCGAGGACGACACGCCGCCGGAACATCTCGCGCAGAATATCTGGCATCACCAGCGTCTCCGTCGTGATGATCTCCGCCTGCTCGATGGCCGGACGCTGCGGGTTTTGCATCCCGGCTTTTGGAATCATGGCGCGGGACCGGACTTTCGAGATGGAGTAATTCAGATCGGAAACGAGCCGCCTTTCACCGGCGACGTGGAAGTGGATTTGAAATCCTCCGGATGGCGCGGGCACGGACACGAGCGGAACAGGAATTTCGCCAACGTGAAACTGCATGTCGTGTGGCAGGGCGAGACCAGCACCGGGCTCCCGACCCTAGCGTTGAAGGGTTTTCTTGACGCGCCTCTCGCCGAACTCGCCCTCTGGCTCACTACAGACACGGGAAAGCAATATCCCGAACAGCTGCTAGGCCAATGCGCCGCACCCCTGCGCGACTTGTCCGACACCCAGATTGAACAACTACTGAACGAAGCAGCACTAGTGCGTTTACAACGCAAAGCGGCTGACCTGCACGCGAGGGCGCGCCAGGCTGGCTGGGAACAGGCTCTCTGGGAAGGAATGCTCCGCGCGCTCGGCTACAAGCAAAACATCTGGCCCATGCAGCGCATTGGGGAACTGCGCGGACGACTGCGGGCGGAGGCCGAGCCGGTGGTCGCGACACAAGCCCGGCTCCTAGGCGTGAGCGGCCTCCTGCCAGTCGACCTAACCCGGCGCCAGCGCACGGCGGACAGTTATTTGCGCACGGTGTGGGATCATTGGTGGCGAGAGCGCGATGCATTCAGCGACTGCGCACTCCCGAAAAGCCTTTGGCGACTGGCCGGATTGCGTCCGGCCAACAATCCGCAACGACGGCTGGCGTTGACGGCGCATTGGATGCGCGACGCAGCCTTATTCAAGCGGCTGGAGCAATGGTTCTCAGCCGCGGTGGAAAAAAGACTGCCTGAGTCGCTGCTCAAGGTTTTGCAGCCGGGAGCGGATAAATTCTGGTCACGGCACTGGACCTTGCGCACGGCGGATTTGGCCCAGCCACAGCCATTGCTCGGCCCAACCCGGGTGACGGATCTCGCCATCAATGTGGTGCTCCCCTGGTTCTGGGTGCGGGCGAAGGAAGGCGGTAATACACGCCTGCAAACCGAGGCCGAGCGGCGTTACTTCGCCTGGCCGATGGCGGAAGACAATTCGGCGCTGCGCCTCGCGCGGGACCGGTTGCTGGGCGGGAGAAAGAGCGCGCGGCCATCCAGCGCTGCCATGCAGCAGGGCTTGCTGCAAGTGGTGCGCGATTTCTGTGATCACTCGAACGCGCTTTGTGCGGATTGCAAGTTCCCCGAGCTGGTCCGCAACTGGCAGATTACGGCAGGCTGAAGGCGCTCCTCATTGACACTTCGGGCACCACGCGGTGGTGCGGCCTCCGACCGTCGCGCGCTTCAAGGCCGCGCCATCACGTGGACACTTCCCGCTGGCGGCCCATCGCTGGTGATAAAACCAATCGCGCGGCGGATCCGAAAAACTTCCACTGACGTGTTTCATCGCTCCCTGACAGACGAAGCGGATCGCTTTCCACAACCCACCGAGTTGCGTACCGGAAATATCCCCGCTCGCGCAACGTGGGTCGATGCGTGTGCGCCAGAGAATTTCATCGACCATCCAGTTGCCCAGACCGGGAAAATGCTTTTGCAACAGCAAGGTCGCCTTGATCGGCAACCGGCGATGACGTTGCAGCGCATCACGCAGCACCTCGCGGGTGAAGGCGGTTGAAGTCAAGGCGGGGGCAATGGACGACCACCACAGCGGCTCACCTTTGCCTTGAAAGTGCAGGACGCGGCCAAACTGCCTCGGGTCACTGAAGACCAGCGTACGCCCGCGCTGACGCAGCAACAGATGGTCGTGTTTGGCGGCAACGAAACGGGCCGGCTCGACACGCAATGCTCCCGTCATCCCGAGATGGATGGCCAGCCAGTTACCGCGCGCGAAGCGAAAGGCCATCTGCTTGCCGCGCGCTTCAGATCCGACAAGCTTCGCCCCGCGCAGTCCCTCGGTGAGGGCCTTCGTGTCGGTGCCCCGAAAGTTTCGCTTGTCGGCATGCAACTCCACAGAAAGGACTTTCGACCCGAAGCCCGGGTTCCATTGTTGGCGAAAATATTCGACTTCGGCGAGTTCTGGCATGTTGCGAAGAAGAGAAGGGTGAAGGCGCGATGACTGCGTCGGCGAGGCCTCAGGCTTGTTCCGCCTTCGCGGCGACGGTGCGGTCACCGGTGCGCTGGCGGGCAGGCAGGATGGCGCAAGCATCCTTGCAACCAAACACGCGACTAAGCAGGTAGCGGTTGCGACTGATCCAGCGATAGAAAACCTCAGCGACCAAAATCACGCCCGGAATCCACATCAGCAAAGCGAAGGGAAACGCCAGCGGCATGCGCAGGCCGATGAAACGCAGGCAGCGGGCGCCGCGATAAATTTTCCCATCGAGGGCAACGCAATGAATGGCTTCCTGCAAATCGGTGCGGGTAAGACGCGGCGCGATCTCGTGGGCGCGCGGATCGGCGATGGGCACCAGAGCCACGGTGTTGAACCATTCGAGCCAGGTAATGACGCGCATCTGGAACGTGCAGAGAGAACAGTCTCCGTCGTAGAGGACAACGTGGGCAGTGTGGCGCTCGTTCACGGTGGCAGTATGCCGTAAGAAGCCGTAACTTCAATCCGTGTTTTGGCCAGTTGCGCTCCTGGAATGCGTTTCGTGGGGTTCAGTGCCGGAGTTTTCCCATTGGTGAACCGCCCAAGGTCGCCACCAGCGCGGCCGGCTCGTCGGTGCCCAGTGCGAAGTGCTGGCCGTTCTTCATCTTGATGGCCACGGCATCGAAGCCAGACACGTTGTAAAGCCAGCCGAAACGGCTCAGGTGAATGCCCCAGCCTTCGAGGACGTTCGTCCGCACCGGTTCCACGGAAACAATCATGTCGAGCGAGACTTGTTTGCGAATCAATCCCGGCCCGAAGCGCCAGCGCAGCTCGCCGTCCGCCACTTCAATGGTAAGCGAGTGGAAGAGCCATCCGCACAAGACCAAGATCGGCACGGCGATCAGGACAGGCCGGAAAGCCAGCCCGCCCGCCAGTATTCCCAGCGTGGCAATCAGCATCGCCACGAGGATGAACTTCCCGCGCTGAGTGTGTTGATAGGTGTTCATACGAATTTCCATTTCTTTGATTTCTGCAACTTCGCCAAGGCCTCCGGCTCCGCGTAGAAACGCGCGAGTCCGCAATCAGGGCAGAGCACGACGCGGCAAGGTGCGAATGACAGCCACTGCCCCAGACGGGGCAGCAGCGTCGGGCCGTAGGGACCGCCGGATTTCGTGACGGCGGTGTAGAGCATCGCCCCGCCACACTCCGGGCAATGCTTCAGATTCGCGTTCATACGCTGGCCGGTTTGGCTTGAGTTTGCTGACGCAACATCAGTCCCAACATGCCGTCAATCATGCCGGGATTGGCGGTCGCACCGCTCACATTGACGTCCGGCACGATGCGCACGTTGCGCTCGCCGACGATCTGCATGAGTTGCATGAGCGTGTAGCCCTGGGCACCCAGGGACTCGACACCGGCGCGATAAGCCTGGGCCTTGGCGTCGCCGGTAGCGCGGATGGCTTGCGCCTCACCGATGGCTTCAAGGCGTGTGGCCTCGGCCTGGCCGGTGGCTTGTTTGATATGGGCGTTGGCCTGGAGCTCGGCAATTTGCACGCCCTGTTCCGCGCCGACGACTTGATGCTGGATGTCGGCAAGCGAGGTCTGGCGGACGAGTTGTTGGCGCTGAATCTGCGCGGCCTCCTGCACCTCGTAGGTCTTCCGCTGTTCCTCGGCGATTTTCCGGTCTGTCTGCGTTTCCATCAGCTTAGCCGGCGGATTGATGTCGCCGATGAGCGTGTCGATGGCCTGCACATCATAGGCGCCCAGGGCGACGCGGATGTGCTCGGCGGCCTCGGCCTGGCGCTGGCTGCGCGCGCCGAGGAAGTCGAGCACGGTGAAATCCTGGGCCGAGTTGCGGAAGTAGTTTCCGACAATCGGTTGCAAGACGTGATCGACCAGGTTTTGCATCGAGCCGACGCGCGAAATGACCTTGGGCGCGTCGAGCGCGCCGACGTGGATGATCTGCGACACGTCGAGGTTGAAGGCGAAACCGTCCTTCGAACGCACAGTAATGGACTGGAGCTTCTCGTCGTAATGATGCGACTCGGTGCGCGTGGCCCAGTTGAGGACGATGTTGGTGGTCGGCACGAGCTCAACCTTCATCACGCGGGTATTCAGCGGATGCTTGCCGGGGTAGAGCGGTGTGACCCAGACGCCCTTATGGCCGACGTTCACGAGATCGCCGTGTTTGAACTCCACGCCGCTGACATCGACGTGCGCCTGGCCGACGAAGGAGATGACCACACCCACGGATCCGATGGGGATTTGGACCATCGGGACCTGTTCGACCTGTGCGAACCACGGGTTCAAGTTCCACGTGCCGGACAATAGGATTTGTTCCTGCAATCCGCGACGCCCGCCCTGGTTGATGAATGCCTGCGCGTTCTGAAAGTTCTCGTGGCCGGCAATCGTCGGGCCGGCAATTTCACCCGCCTCAATGGAATGACCATCGAGCGTGGTGACGATACCGACCATGTCCGGCTCGACCCGCGTCAGGCGCAATTGTTCCGGGTACATGCCGTGACGTTCCGCCGCGGCAGATGTGATGACGTTGAACAACGCGGTGTTGATGCGATACGTACCGCCGGTGAGGATGCCGAGCTGGCGTCCCTTCTCGCCGCCGTTGAGCAGGAACTTGTTCGCGTCCTGGAAATTGTCGCAGTCCACAATGCGCGCGAGGATGCGCTCGGCGGGAATGGCCGCGCCATCCGCCGCGATCACGAGAGCAATCTCGCCCTGGGGCACGATGGTCACAGGCACTTTGAGAATGCGGAATTGCCACGGCCAGTAACCGAAGTAGAGGCCGGGCGCGAGGGTCGCGGCCTGGTAGCCGGACTCTCCTTCGAGCGCGATGAGCCGGCCGGGCGGAAGTTCCCGCGCGCCAAAGCGCTTCACCACAATGCCCACCTGCCGCTCCTGAATGAGCACTGCGCCCAGCATGAGCGGAATGAAGAACAAGGCGAACACCACGACCATACCGACACCGATGAACCACGGCGAGATTGCGCCGAACAGAACCATTGCGGTCATAACCCATCTCCGATGTGGTTGCGCTCGGACGACGGCAGCGAGCCGCGCCGGTGCACAACGCATTTTCTACGGGGGGACCATGGGTGCCGCGACATGCGGATCCAGAGGATCGCCCTTCCAAAGGCCGACGAGGTTAGCTGACGGGCTAGGTCTTGAAAGTGACCTCAACGGTGGTTCGCCATCGTTGTGCGCCCCGCCCCCCGGATTTCTCCGAGGGTTTGGTTCCCCCGCGCTGACCGGCAGGAAGGCCGGGCAGCTTAGGCTGCAACTGGAATGATCAATGACACGACGGCGGGGGTTGTCAAACCGTTCACGAAATAGCCGTAACTTGGGCCGAAAATGCAGCCTGCAGCGGACTTCCCTCGCTCTTCAAACAAGCGGAGGAACAGAGGGCGAGGGGTGGCAATCTTAATAGTTTCTTAACGCGGATCGCACTCGTCTTGATTACCCGAAGTCGGCACTGCCATCCGAAGCTGTCGTCATGACTGACATCGTCTTTTTGGCAGTACTGGCCGGTTTCTTCGCCATCAGCAGCCTCTACGTCCGCTTCTGCGAGAAGCTCTGAAATTGCTTATGGAAACCATCATCATCGGGGTCATCGCGCTCGGGCTGTTTGGCTATCTCCTGATCGCCATGTTGCACCCAGAAAAATTCTGAGGACTCACCATGCAAACCCCTGACTGGCTGCAACTGGCATTTTTCATTGGCACACTGGCACTTATTACCAAGCCGCTCGGCCTGTATCTCATGCAGGTGCTCGACGCGGACGGGCGAACCTGGCTCGACCCCGTGGTGAAGCCGCTGGAACGGGTCTCCTACCGGCTCATGGGGGTGAAGGCGGACCAGGAACATGACTGGAAGCAATACACCTTCGCCATGCTCCTCTTCAGTTTGGTGAGTTGCCTGTTCACTTATGCCATTCTGCGGCTCCAGCACTTGCTGCCGCTGAATCCACAGGGACTCGGCCCGCTCAGTCCACACCTGGCGTTCAACACCGCCGTGAGCTTCACCACGAACACCAACTGGCAGAGCTACGCCGGCGAATCCACGATGTCCTATCTCTCGCAGATGGTCGCGCTGACTCTTCACAACTTCACCTCCGGGGCGGTCGGCATCGGCATCGCGGCCGCGTTCGTGCGTGCCCTCGCGCGGCATTCGGCGAAGACGCTCGGCAATTTCTGGGTGGACCTAGTGCGCGTCACCTACTACTTGCTGCTACCCATCTGCCTCGTGTTCGCCGTGTTCCTCGTGTCGCAGGGCATGATTCAGAATTTCAAGCCATACACGAAGGCGAAGCTCGTCGAATCATTCAAAATCTCCGTCGAGAAGAAGAACGATAAAGGCGAATCCGTCCTTGGCGCAGATGGCAAGCCAGTGATGGAAGAACAAACCGTGGACGAGCAAACCATTGTGCAGGGCCCGATGGCGTCGCAGGTCGCCATCAAGATGCTGGCCACGAATGGGGGCGGCTACGCCAACGCCAATGCCGCGCATCCGTTTGAGAATCCCACGCCGCTCTCGAACTTCCTCCAGATGCTTTCCATTTTCGCCCTCGGCAGCGGATTGACCTACTACCTCGGCCGCATGACGAAAAACCAGGCGCACGGCTGGTCGGTGTGGGCCGCGATGATGACGCTGTTTCTGGCCGGAATGCTCGTGTGCTGGTGGGCCGAGTCAGCGGGCAATCCGATTCACCAGAAGTTGGGCGTAGCTGTTGCCGACGGCAACATGGAAGGCAAGGAAGTCCGCTTCGGCATCTTCAACTCCGCGCTCTTCGCCACCGTAACGACTGCCGCCTCGTGCGGGGCGGTGAATGCCATGCATGATTCTTTTACCGCGATTGGCGGCCTTGTCCCGCTGTTCAACATCGAACTAGGCGAAGTGGTGATCGGGGGAGTCGGCGCGGGGCTTTACGGGATGCTCGTGTTCGTTGTGCTCGCCGTATTTATCGCCGGGCTGATGGTCGGGCGCACGCCGGAATATCTCGGCAAAAAAATTCAATCCTACGAGGTGAAGATGGCGATGCTCTCTTTGCTCGTGCTGTGTCTCTCCATTCTCGGCTTCTCCGCGTGGGCGGCGGTGAGCGAGTGGGGCAAGGCCGGGCTGAACAATCAAGGCCCGCACGGCCTGGGCGAAATGCTCTACGCCTTCAGTTCGGCGACAGGCAACAACGGCAGCGCCTTCGCCGGCCTCTCGGCCAACACGTCCTGGTACAACACCACGCTCGGCCTCGCCATGCTCATCGGACGCTTTCTGATGATTGTCCCCATCATGGCGCTGGCCGGCTCGCTGGTGCAGAAAAAGATTGCGCCGCCCAGCGTCGGCACGTTCCCGGTGTCAGGCGGCACCTTCGTCATTCTGCTCATCGGCACGGTGCTGCTGATCGGCGCGCTGAACTTCCTGCCCGTGCTCGCGCTCAGCCCCATCGTCGAGCATTTCCTCAACGGCCAGGGCAAACTGTTTTAACCATCCCCGGAGATTTTATGACTCACCAAGCTCCTTCACTCTTTGACTGGAAGATCGTCGGCCCCGCGCTGGGCGGGTCGTTTCGCAAGCTCGACCCGCGCCTGATGATCAAGAATCCCGTGATGTTCGTCACGATGGTCGGCGCGGTGCTAACGACCGTTGGCATCTTCACGGCGAACGCGGACCGCAGCTTCATTGCGCAGCTCGCCGCGTGGCTCTGGTTCACCGTGCTGTTCGCGAACTTCGCCGAGGCTGTCGCCGAAGGGCGGGGCAAGGCCCAGGCCGACAGCCTGCGCAAGGCGCGCAAAGACACGATGGCCCGGCGGCTCAAAAACGGCCGCGAGGAAGAAGTCCCGGCGCCGGAACTCCTCAAGGGCGACTTTGTCATTTGCGAGTCCGGGGACACCATCCCCGCCGACGGCGAAGTCATCGAAGGCATCGCCACCGTGGACGAGGCCGCCATCACGGGCGAATCCGCGCCCGTCATCCGCGAGAGCGGCGGCGACCGCAGCGCCGTCACCGGCGGTACGCGCGTCATCAGCGACCGCATCGTCATCCGGGTCACGATGGAGAAAGGCCACGGATTTCTCGACCGGATGATCGCCATGGTGGAGGGAGCGAAGCGCCAGAAGACGCCGAACGAAATCGCTCTCACCATTCTGCTCGCCGCGCTCACGCTCGTTTTCCTGCTCGTGTGCGTGACGCTGAAACCGTTCGGTGTTTATTCGGGAATCCAATTCCCGACACCTGTGCTCATTGCCCTGCTGGTGTGTCTCATTCCGACCACGATTGGCGGACTGTTGAGCGCCATCGGCATCAGCGGCATTGACCGGCTCATCCGCCGCAACGTCATGGCGACCAGCGGGCGCGCGGTCGAGGCCGCGGGCGACGTGGACGTGTTGCTGCTGGACAAGACCGGCACCATCACGCTCGGCAACCGCATGGCCTCGGCGTTCCTGCCGGCGCCAGGCATCACGCCTGAGCAACTGGCCGATGCCGCCCAACTCGCCTCGCTTGCTGACGAAACGCCGGAAGGCCGCAGCATCGCCGTGCTGGCAAAGGAGAAGTTCAACCTGCGCGGACGCGCTATCACCCCAGCACACGCGAAGTTCGTTCCCTTCACCGCGCAGACACGCATGAGTGGCGTGGACTTTCAGGCGCACGACGGCCAGCGGGCGCGCGTCATCCGCAAAGGCGCGGCGGAATCCATCCGCGTTTACGTGGACCAACTCGGCGGGCTGTTCCAGCCCGCCGTTGCGCAAATCGTCGAGGACGTTTCGCGCTTCGGCGGCACTCCACTCGTCGTCGTCGAGGGAAAGGAAGTTCTCGGCGTTGTGCAGCTCAAGGACATGGTGAAGGGCGGCATGAAGGAGCGGTTCGCGCAGCTTCGCAAGATGGGCATCAAGACCGTGATGATCACTGGCGACAATCCGCTCACCGCCGCCGCCATCGCTGCCGAGGCTGGGGTTGACGATTTCATGGCGCAGGCAACGCCCGAACAAAAACTCGCGCGCATTCGCACCGAACAAGCGGCGGGCCATCTTGTCGCCATGACCGGTGACGGCACCAACGACGCGCCCGCGCTCGCCCAAGCCGACGTCGGCGTCGCCATGAACACTGGCACGCAGGCCGCGCGCGAAGCCGGCAACATGGTGGACCTGGATAGCAATCCGACGAAGCTCATCGAGATCGTCGAAATCGGGAAACAACTTCTGATGACGCGCGGCTCACTGACCACGTTCAGCATCGCCAACGACATCGCGAAATACTTCGCCATCATTCCCGCGATGCTCATGGCAACCTTTCCGGCCATTGCGGCGCTGAACATCATGCACCTCGCCTCGCCGCAGAGCGCAATCCTGAGCGCCATCATTTTCAACGCGCTCATCATTGTCGCGCTCATTCCGCTGGCGTTGCGCGGTATCGCTTACAAACCCATTGGCGCGCTGGCGATTCTCCAGCGCAATCTGCTCATCTACGGACTCGGCGGTGTCATCATTCCATTCATTGGCATCAAGGCCATTGATGTCGTCATCACTACTTTGAAACTGGTTTAATCTCATGAAAAATCTCCTCTCTGAAATTCGCGGTGCAGTCATGGCGACTCTCGTGCTCGCCGTCGTCTGCTGCGGCCTCTACCCGCTCGTCGTCTTCGGTGTCGCCCAAGTGGCCTTCTCGGAAAAGGCCAACGGTAGCCTCATCACCGACACGAAGGGAACGGTCGTCGGCTCGAAACTGATCGGCCAGGGCTTCATCGGCGAAAAGTATTTCCACCCGCGCCCCTCGGCGGCGGGCAACGGCTACGACGCCGCCAACTCCAGCGGCAGCAACCTGGGCCCGATTTCGCAAAAGTTGCACGGCGCGGTGAAAGAACGTGTCGAAGCGTATCGCAAGGAGAACGGCCTAAAGGACACGGAGGCAGTTCCCGCCGACGCCGTAACCGCTTCGGGCAGCGGTCTTGATCCGCACATCAGCCTGCGCAACGCGGAACTGCAAGCCGGGCGCATCGCCAAGGCGCGCAATCTGAGCGCGGAAAAAATTGGCGAACTCATCCGCGCTCACACGGACCGTGCTGGCCTCGGCTTTCTCGGTGAGCCGGGCGTGAACGTGCTGCGCCTTAACCTCGCCTTGGACACACTTTGAACCCTGTCCTCACAAGGGTGCGCCCTGATGCACTCCCTTCAGAACATTTTCGATATTGTTCTCTGTGTGCTGCTCGCGATGGGCTGCGCGATGTCCCTGCCGATTTACTGGTGGCTGTTTGTTGCTCCCTTCGTTCACCTTTGGCGAAGACATCGCGCTGGGAAGCTCAAAGAGCGTTCGCTAGCATCTTACCGTGACTGACGACCGTCCCAATCCCGACGCGCTCTTGAACTCGATTCAGCGCGCGGATGCCGCGAAGAAACGCGGTCGTCTGAAGGTTTTCCTCGGCATGTGTCCCGGCGTCGGCAAGACCTACGCGATGTTGGAGGCGGCCCAGCGCGAGTTGAAGGCGGGGCGCGACATTGTCATCGGCTACGTTGAAACCCACGGAAGACAAGAGACAGACGCGCTCACCCAGGGGTTGCCCCAGGTTGCCCGCGTCCAGCTTGATTATCGTGGCGTGACGCTTGCCGAATTCGATCTCGACGCCACACTGGCTCGCCGTCCGCAAATCGCGCTGGTGGATGAACTCGCGCACACGAACGCGCCCGGCTCGCGCCATCCCAAGCGCTGGCATGACGTGCAGGAACTGCTCGACGCCGGGATTGATGTCCACACGACGCTGAACGTCCAGCACGTTGAAAGCCGCACGGACACCGTGCAGCAGGTCACGGGCGCCGAGGTTCGGGAAACAGTGCCGGACAGTGTACTGGATGATGCGGTGCTGGAACTTGTGGATTTGCCCCCGGCCGAACTCGTCCAGCGCCTTCACGAAGGCAAAGTCTATGTGCCGGACCGTGCCGCGGCGGCCGTGAAGAGTTTTTTCCGTGAAGCAAATCTGACGGCGTTGCGCGAACTGTCGCTGCGCCTCGTTGCCGATCATGTCGGAGAAGGCACGCGCGAGTTTCGCCGCGCGCAATCCGGGGCCGGCACCTGGAAGACCGATCATCGCCTGCTGGTTGCGGTCGGCCCCAGCCCGATGTCCGAATCGTTGATTCGCTGGACACGCCGGATGGCGGATGGACTGCGCTGCCCCTGGATCGCGGTGTATGTCGAAAGTTCCAACGCGCTGATTGAACCAGCCCAGGCTCAACTCACGAAGAACCTCGCGACCGCGCGCGAATTGGGAGCGGAAGTCGTCACCACTTCGGATGAGGAACTTGTTCGTGGTCTCCTTCGCATCGCTCGCGACCAGAATGTAACGCAAATCGTCGTGGGCAAGCCATCGGGCACAAGCTGGCTGGAATGGTGGCGCGGGAGCCAACTGCTCCGCCGCCTCGCGCGGGAGAGCGGCGACGTTGATCTGCACGTCGTGCGTGCGCAGAAAGCCGGAGGGGAGTCCCCGGCCCCACCGTGGCGGCCTGCGCTTCAATCCTCCTTCAACCAATACCTCTTCGCGGCCAGTGCGGTGGCCCTCACCGGCCTGGTGAATTGGGGCCTGATGGAACTGGGCGGGCCGCGCGCGCCCGGCCTGGTGTTCCTGCTGGCGGTGGTGTTGATAGCGCTGTTTGTCGGACGCGGCCCGGTGCTGATGGCGGGCGCATTGAGCGCGCTGGGCTGGAATTTCTTTTTTCTGCCGCCGCGCTTCACGTTCATCATCGCCCGCGCCGAGGACGGGATTTTGTTCGCCACCTATTTCATTGTGGCCGTTGTGCTTGGGCAACTCGTCGCCCGCATCCGGGCGCAGGGTGAAGCAGAACGCCGCCGTGAGGAGCGAGCGACGGCGCTTTATCAACTGACGCGCGACCTGGCGGAAGTGACTTCGCGCGACGAAGTTGTCTGGCAACTCATCGCACAAGTGGGTCGCTTGTTTCACGCGCAGGCGGCCGTCGCTCTGGAGGTTGGTGGAAAGCTGGTGGCGCACCCCGACAGCACGCTGGCACTGACGGAGAAGGAGCTTGGGGTGGCGGACTACGCCTACCGCCACGGCAAGGCCGCCGGGCGCTTCACCGACAACCTGCCCGGCACTCCCACGCTGCACCTGCCGCTGGCCACGGAACGCAAAACGGTCGGGGTGCTCGCCGTAAACTTGCCGGGAAAAAGTCTTCCTTTGGGTCAGCGTGATCTGCTCGAAACCTTCGCACGACAAGCCGCGCTCGTGTTAGATCGCATGGAACTGCGCGCCGCCGCCGAACACTCGCGCTTGCTCGCCGAATCGGAGCGGCTGGGGCGCACGTTGCTCAATTCCATTTCTCACGAACTCCGCACTCCGCTGGCCGCAAGCACCAGCGCCGCCAGCGCATTAGCGGAAGCGGAAGCTGCTTCTCCAGAACACCGCCGCTCGTTACTGGCCGAAATTCAAGAGGCCAACGCCCGGCTCAACCGCATCGTTGGCAATCTGCTCGATGTCTCGCGGCTGGAGTCCGGGCAAATCCGCCCGCACCTCGACTGGCACGACGCCCGCGATCTCGTGCAAACCACGGTTCGTGGCTTGCAGGGCGAATTGAGCCGGCATCCGGTGAAGATGGAACTGCCGGTCGAGCCTTTGCTTGCGCGTCTCGACTTCACGTTACTCCAGCAGGCGCTGGGCAATTTGCTTCTCAATGCGGCTACGCACACTCCGCCAGGCACACCCATTGATATTCGCGCTACCCAGCCAGCCAAAGCGCTCACATTGTCAGTCGGTGACAGCGGGCCGGGCATAGCGGCGGATTTGCTGCCGCGCATTTTTGACAAATTTACCCGTGGTGCCAACGCGCCAACGGGCGGCAGCGGTCTGGGACTGGCCATCGTCAAAGGATTCGTGGAAGCGCACAATGGAACTGTCACCGCCGCCAACCGTGCCGGCGGTGGCGCGCTGTTTACGATGAATCTGCCCCAGCCGGAGAAAGCACCGCTGCCCGAACCCAACTCATGAAAGCTGAGAACTCCACATCCGCGACCGTTGCGCTTGTCATTGATGACGAGCCGCAAATCCGCCGCCTGCTCCGGGTGACGCTGGAGGCGAACGGCTATCGGGTCTTTGACGCGGCAACCGGTCAGGACGGGATCGCCCAGGCCGCCCAACGTCGTCCAGACGTGGTGTTGCTTGACCTCGGCCTGCCTGACTTGGACGGCGTGCAAGTCCTCAAACGGCTGCGAGAGTGGAGCCAAGTGCCAGTAATCATCCTCAGCGTGCGCGACCGCGAAGACGATAAAGTGGCCGCACTCGACGCGGGTGCGGATGACTATGTCACCAAGCCTTTTTCTTCCGGCGAACTGCTGGCCCGTCTCCGTGCTGCGCTTCGGCATCTGCAACCGCAGGGTTCGGATGCCGTGTTTCGGTCTGGCGAGTTGGAAGTGGACTTGTCTGCCCGGGTCGTGCGCAAGCTGCGACAAGAAGTGAAACTCACCCCAACTGAATACTCATTGCTCCGTCTCTTCGTGATGCACGCCGGCAAGGTGCTCACGCACCGTCAGCTTCTGACCGAAGTCTGGGGGCCGAAGGCCACCGAACAGACCCACTATCTCCGGGTTCACATCGCCCATCTCCGCGAAAAGCTCGAAGAGGTTCCCGGTCAGCCAGAATTCATCCGCACCGAGCCGGGCATTGGGTACCGCTTCGTTTCGCAGGAATGATGTCTGCCTTGAACTGCAGTGACCAATGATACGGGCGCAGGCGTTGTCTTACTGCGCGGGAAACGGCGGTAACGCGGGCTAAAAACAGGCCTTGCGAAGGCTCAATCCTTGGACCGCCTGGTGCGGCTACTGAGCTTCACGGTTGGGCGATGGGATTTGCTTACGATGGGAGCGTTGCTCTTGCGCCGACGCCGTTCAGCCTTCGACTCCGGGGAGAAATAAGAGAACAGGCCGCCGACCACGATCGAGAGGACAATCGCTCCGGCCACAATCACTACGATCGGGTTTTCGAGATCCATTGCGTTGTTTGAAACTGGTGCGTCCGGCAGGAATCGAATCCAATGCGGTCACGGTCGCAAGTCATCGCCTCCACAGTTCGCCGGGGCTTTCTAGGTGGAGTTGAATACTTTCTCAAACCAAATCTCCTTCGGCCGGGATTTTTTGCTGCGTTTCAACTTACTCCGAACTCATGAGGTGCAACAGGGAGCTGCGGATGGTCAGCGCGAGCAAATCGTTAATGACGTCGAGCACAATGAACTTGCGCACCTGTCCCCAAATTTCGGTCTCGTAAGCAGTGCCGATGTGCAGCAGTAGTGAATCCAGCATCTCGCTCGTGTCCTCGCGGGCCACGATGCGCTTGAAACCGCGCCGGATCGCCGGAACGGAAACCTGGACGATGTTTGTGTGTTCCACGACCGTGAGGGCAAGGCGCAACAAGACTCGCATCTCCTCCGAGGAAAGCTCCGACACCCCCGCGGCCTGGCTGGCAGCAGTCTTGGAGCCGATCAGATGGAGGGCGTGGAAACGGATGCGTTGTGCAGAAGGTTCCAGCCAGGGTTCAGGGCGCAACCGGCCGAGGACAACACGGGCTTGGCTGGCTGGGTCGCCCAGTTGTTTCTCCAGGGGCGTGCCGGTAACGCGTTCGTCATCCCACCAGCCAGGGATTTCCTCCAAACGGCGGTGACTCTCGCGCGCCATGCGCCGGTCGAATTCCCGCACCAGCCTGATTTCCTTGTGCAAATAAGTGTAATGAAGCGGGGCCAGAACGGATTTGCGCAACCGCAAGGGCAGCGGCACCAGATCGGGCAGCACGAGGCGCACGGCCAGCCTGCCGCCATGACGTTCCAGCGCGGAACGCATGCACACGTCCCAGCAGCCTTCGATGCGCGGCAGGTTCTCGTGCAGATTCATGCCCGCCAACAACGACACGGCGGCCGTGTGCGATAGTTCACGACTCAACAACGGCGTCAGGCCGTGACGGCTGGCCAGACGATAAAGGAAGTCGTAGGGGCTGGCGGCCTTCTCCAGGCGGAGGGCCGACCATTCCAGGAATTGCTGCTTTGTGCATTGCCACACGACTTGTTCGTTCTGGTATTCGATGTCGCCGAGGCCAGCTTCATGGAGCGCAAAAGCGTAGGCACTCCGCAATAGGGCGCGGCCGCGCGGCCCTTTCCACTTTCCGTGTTCCTGCTCCAACTCCCAGGGCTTGAGCTGTTCGCAGCCCCACCCAAAATGTTGCGGCGCGACCCGGTGCAACGCGGTGAAGGCCGACACTCCGAAGCGCGACAGGATGTTCGGTGAAACTTCGTCGAACAGCTGCGCCCAATGGCGAAAGGTTCGGGCGGTCTTGTATTGAATACGGCCGCGGTCATCAAAAAGGCGGGGATCGGACTCGCGAGCCTTGTCCAGGACGGTCTGCGCCGCCCGGTCCAGAACTTCCCAGATGGCCTGCTGGCTGTCGTGGCGAACCCGCTGGGGCAGAGCCGAAACCTGGCCGAGGACTTCAGGCGGAAGGTTGCCCGTTCCAATTGACTCCACGCAACGCACCAGCACAGCCCGCCAGTCAAGCAAACCGCTTTCGCGCATGAGCGAGGGCGCAACCCGGACGCCGAGCGAAAGGAAAGCGGCCTCCCAATCCGTGCGTCCGAAAGCACCGATGTTCCATCTTGGCCGGCCATCTTCGGTGGTGACGAGGCGTAACTCATGCTTGATCTGCCAAACCGCCGCCTGAACCAGCATCTCGGCCGCCCGTTCATCGGTCAGTTCCTGCCGGAGTGTCAGCTTCCACGGGCGGATGGGGGGGTCTTCTCCACTGGTGATCCCGGGGAAGGCAACCTCCGGAACTGCGCTGGGACGGACGAGACGAAATCCAGCGCTGCGGAGGAGTTGGCGCAGGTCCGCCTGCTCAATGTCGGCGCAGGTTCGCAAACCAAATTTTTCGCGGAGCAGATACCGCAGGTAAACAGGCACCCGGCGCTGAAAAACCATCTGCTTCGCGCTGGAAAGTGAACCGAGAGCCACCGGGGTGGCGGCATGGGAAAGGGGACAGAGCAGTGATTTGGGATACGAACCGAGAAAGCCTTCCTCATGCGGCTGCACGCAATGCCACGCCGTGAGGACCAGAATCTCGTCGAAGTCGGGAGCGCCCCGATTGACTGGGACGTTTGCTATGGAAGCGGCGATCTGAAACACGCGTTCAAAACGAGGGATATCGTTTTCTTCCGGGACCGCTTCCACGTTGCGCTGGCTCCGGCACTCTGATTCAGCAAACGGGTAGCATTCCGCAATGAGCCGCACCTTGTTCAAGAGCGCAGCATCAAGCTCTGGCAACGGAATTCGTGCGCGGGCTTCGTCCGGGCTGGCGGAGATGCTTGAGGGAACGGGCCAAGTCCGTGTCAGGCGCTGTTGGTTAGCCTGGGCTGAGGCTGGCAACGTCAGCGCAGTCTCGAAAGACTCCGCCGCAGTTACTGTTTCCTCGAACCACGAAGGTTCGTCCTTCGACTGCGCCGCTTGCGCTTGTTCAGGGTCGGTCCACACGCTGTCCCAGACTCCTAACACGCTCCCGGCACGATGTCACCTGCGAGAGCGAGTCCAGATTGGGGCGAGTCGTTTCTCCGGGACTCTCTGCTGGAGTCGCATCTGAGGTCGCCGTGACAAGTTTTGAACGAAAATGAAAAGGGGGGTCGCGCTGCGGATGGACCCTGATTCCACCTCCGCCAGCATTTCAGAGCCTTTTTACTCGTCATCGGCTGGTGATAGTTTCGGGCGCGACCCGTGGCCCAATCTGCGCCGCCTTCCACGTCCTTGCAATCTTTTGAGCTTCCCGTCGGATGTCGCAAAAAGCGGCCAGTTCGACTTGTGAAATAAGGTCGCACGGATCCCCTGCATTCTTCGAACCGCACTCATCCTTGCGTCCGAGGACCGAATCGCGAAGCATCCAGTTTATGAAATCCTTTCTCCTCGTTCTGCTTGCCATTAGCACCGGCGCGTGGGCCGCCGACTTAACCGGCGATTTCAAGGGGCCTCTCGGTTTGCAGCTCTACACGCTGCGCGAATCCTTTAAGACGAATGTTCCCGGCACGCTCGACAAAGTGAAGGCGCTTGGCTTCTCCGAGATTGAGGGCGGTGGCGACTACGGGCTCGGCGTTGAGAACTTCAACGCGCTGCTGCGAGAGCGCGGGCTGAAGATGGTCAGCGCCGGATTTGGCTACGAGGCCATGAAGAAAGATATCACGGCCGCGGTGCGCCGGGCGCAGTCTGCGCCTGGATTCCTCACGCCGAGTCGGGCTTCACCGAGGCCGATGTGCGGCGCGCGGCGGCGGACTTCAACACCTGGGGTGCGGCCTTCAAGGCGGCTGGCATCACGTTCACCTACCATCCACACGGCTATGAATTCCGGCCCCTCAACGAGGGCGATGGGCGGACGCATTTTGATTTGCTCGCGGCGGAAACGAAACCCGAATTCGTCAGCTTCGAGATGGATGTCTTCTGGGTCACGCATCCCGGTCAGGACGCAGCCAAGCTCCTGGCCAAATACCCGAATCGCTGGGCCTTGATGCACCTGAAAGAGCTGCGGCGCGGCGCGCCCACCGGCATCCACACCGGCCACGCCCCGCAGAGTGATGACGTGCCGCTGGGCACCGGACAGGTCAACTGGCCCGACGTGCTCAAGCAGGCCGCCGCCGTGGGCGTGACGCATTACTTCATCGAGGACGAATCGGCGGCGCCGCTCGATGCCGTGCCGGTCAGCGTGAAGTATTTGCAAGGCGTGAAATTCTGAAAGCCGATGTTGATACTGCCTGATGGACAGGCCGCAGACCTGATGCCAAAAAAGGGCATGCACACATGCCGGCTCGGACGCGCTCTGGTTTTGATGATTATAGGCGGCGCAGTCATCTCGCTTCAGGCTCAATCCCAGCCCGGTGAATTCAAACAGGGCGCGGCGTTGCTCAAGACGGACATCATGGGAGTGTTCGCGCATCCCGATGACGAGACCGGCCTGGCGGCCACGCTGGCGTATTACGCGTTCGCGAGAACTTCAATCGTTGCGAACATCTATTGCACGCGTGGCGAGGGCGGCGGCAACATGGTCGGCACGCAATCTGGCGCGGCCCTTGGTGCATTGCGGGAAGCCGAATTGCGCGACTGCCTCTCGACGCTCGGTGTCCGCTACTGCTACTTCCTCGATGAACTCGATTGGGCCTACACGGAGAGCGTGGCCGCCACCTTGCGCAAATGGGGCCATGAGGAAACGCTCGAACGGCTCGTCCGTATGGTGCGCGCTTTGCGACCCGAAGTCATCGTCACCATGAATCCCGCCCCGACCCCTGGCCAGCATGGCCATCATCAGGCCGCCGGCGTTCTGGCCACGGAGGCTTTTACTGCCGCCGCCGATCCAAAACGATTTCCGCTCCAACTCGCCAGGGAAGGACTGACCGTTTGGCAGCCTCGCAAACTGTTCTTCGGCGGTGGCGGCAGCAATCAATTGGTGGCGACGATCGCAGTCAACGAGCCATTGCCCGACGGAAGGACTCCGGCACACATCGCCGCCCAGGCTCTGGCCAATCATCGCTCGCAGGCTTTCGGCAACTTTGGGAATTCTCCCTGGCTGCAACGGCCGCAAAAGTTCACGCTCGTGAAAACCTTCGTGCCCGTCCTCGGGACCGAAACCAACCTGCTCGCCAGCCTGCCGGTCGTACAACTGAATCCCCACCCGTTTGCCTTCGCAAAACTGGCGCCGACCGACGCGCTGGGCCTGCGATTTATCTCCCGGCCCGCCTTCGCGAATTACCAGCGTTGGGTTGGAGAACAAGACATTGAACACGTCGCCGCGCAATTCAAAGCCGACCTTCCCCTCGTCACGGGCGAAGCTAATTCTGTGCGTCTGCAACTCACCAGCGCCGGTTCAGCCGTCTTTGAAGGTGAATTGGCCTTCAACGCTCCCGATGGCTGGCGGATGGAGCCGGCGCGTCAGCGAGTCCGGGTTTCCAGCCGGGCGGCCACCGATGTCGTTCTGCGCATCACCCCGCCCGCCGGCTCGCTGCTGGATGCCAACCTGGCCGCCGTGTTCACCACCGGCGGCTTGCGCACCGAAGCCGTCGCCAAGGGACATCCGCTCCCGCGCACCAGCGTTACCCATCTCAAGTCACGTCCGGCGCTCGATGGCAGTGATGCAGGATGGGAGCGCGTTCCAGCCCTCCTCATCGCGCCAACGAATCTCGTTCAGGGAAAAGTTTCTGACGCTGCGGACAGCAGCGCCTCCTTCCGCCTGGCCCACGACGACAAGACGTTATTCGTGGACGTGCAAGTGAAGGATGACGCCGTAATAGCCAATATTGCTCCTGACGACATCAAGGGTCACTGGCGCAGCGACTCGGTGGAAATCTGCCTCGATCCCGTGGGCGGCGCCGAGGATACGATGGGCTGCTATAAGCTTGGGATCTTTCCCTTCGATACCACGGGCGTGGTGCGTGCTGCTCGCGACGCGGATGCCAACCAGGGACTCGTGGAAGAGACCGCCCCGCTGACCCGACTCGTCTCGCGCCGCACCCCGGAAGGCTACCGGATTCAGGTCGCCATTCCCTTCAAGGAAATCGGTCTCAAGCGCGGGCAGAAGCGGCTTGGATTCAATCTCATCATCTACGACGGCGACAAGCACGACGCTGCGCCAGGCGAGAACATCAACAAGTCCCGAATCGCTTGGGCACCACGCTCCGGCGTCCAAGGCCGCCCGGAGGACTGGGGTCGGATTGATTTGGAATGAGCCTCAGCCCGACCTTCGTTCCCACGTCTTCCTCTTTAATGTTCACCTTAACAGCCGCGCGTGAACCTTCAGCAACCGCTCTACCCGGGGCACACATTCTCCACCTCCTGCCAGTATTTTGCGGGGGTGGTTCATCTGCCGAAGGTGCATCAGTTCGTGGAGGACGATGTAGTCGGCGACGAAGGGCGGGACTACTTTTAGGACTACTCGACATGCTCTGCGCCCCCATGACTCGGTCTGAACTGCTGAATTTCCGAGGAAAAATGGTGCATCCGGCAGGACTTGAACCTGCAACCTTCTGATCCGAAGTAATGCCCGGAATGTCGCACGCCGTTTCGCGGTGTCGCTGCACGTTCATCAAGGCCCATTGTTTTCAGGGCTTTTAACCGCCTCGTTGCCTTAGGGCGACGGGCTGCTACCGGGAGCAACACGGGGAGACGTGATACTACTTTCGATACTACAGCTCTCCCCGGTCTCCCCCGTGCTAGTCAGGGAAATCTTGCGTGCCTGCGCCAGCAAATGCTCTGGACGAACGTCCCCGTAAGTGTGGGCGATGATTGCCGGTCCGGTCTTGTCGCCTATCAGCATGGCGATTTCCGCGTCTGTAAGGCCGCTCTGGCGCGCTTGGGTGACAAAGTAGCTTCTTAGGCCGTGCGGCGTCACAAGGCCGATTCCTGCCCCCGCGCAAGCCGCCATTATCCGCCGTCGCACAGCCGAGCGATTCAGCGTAGAACCGGGCTTGAAAGGGGCAGGAAAAAGCAACTCACCGCTCCCCCGCTTCTGCATGTCACGCAACAAGCTTTCCAAGGCGGGCACAAGCGGCAGCCAAGGCATGATTCCGCGCTTTTCGCGCTTCACCTGCATGATTTGCTCGCTCCAATTCACGTCCGCCCACTTCAACGGCAGCGCTTCCCCGATCCGCAATCCGCTGTAAGCGAGGAAACAAACCAAATCCGCAACCGCAAATTCCCCGTTCTCACGCAGCCACGTTGCGATTTTCTTCAAGCCGTGCGGTGTCGGGGCAACTTCCCGACAATGGCGGATTTCTGACGCTTGGGTGTATCGGCTGCGCCCCGCAAGGGGGTTCGCCTTCAACTGATTCCGCCGCGTGGCGAGATTCAACGCGTTGCACAAAACGGTTAGCTCCAAGTCCACGGCACGATTGCCGCCATGTGTCTGCATCGTCTGCGCCTTGCCCCGCATCATGAACTTGGCGACGTAACCGCCGCTTGAACGCCACTCCCGGTACTTGTCGCAGTCATCCAGCGTAAGCGTTGCTGCGGCCATGTCGGCGAAATAGGCGCGGACCGCGTTCAGGAAGTAGATTTCATTTTTGACCGTGCATGGGCTTTTCGCCTGCATTTTGCGCGTTGGGCACCCGGCCTTGAGGTAGGCGTCAATAATTTCGCCCACAGTGACGCGCTGACGTTGGAGGACAACCCCTTTGGGCTCCATGCCATTTCGCAACATCCACGCTTGCTCCTTCCACTTGTTGAGCCATCTGCGCGCTTCTGCTGGCTTATCCGTGCCCGTGCTTTTCCAAGTCGACTTTCCGTTGACGCGTACCCGCGCAACAATTTTCCCCCTCTCCAGTAGAGGGAGGGCCCTAGCCGTTCAAACAGCTTCGTTTGGGGTGTCTCTGGCGCGCTCACAACGTCCCCTCGCTCGTTTGTGCCACTGCTCGCAGCGTCATCACTCCCGGTTGATCCAAGATCACGTCAACGCGGTGCCCCGGCTTGAAGCCCGCCCGTTCCAACCATTTTCCGTTGAGGCGAATTCTCGGCGTGATTTTCCAGAAATCCCCGGTTCGCTCGATCTTGAGTGACCGGGTATTCTTGCTTTCGATCTGATTCATCATTTTCCCTTTCGCGAGGCGTAATTGCCCCTACTAGGGGTGCGGATAGGTCAATTTAGGATTTGCCCGGCCCGCCCGTCGGCGGCTTCGGCCCTTCGTAAAGCTGTACGAACGCAGTCAAATCGCTCTCCCGGATGCGGGTCACACTGCCGATGCGTACCACCTTCAAGCCGCGCTCGGCGTGCCATCTCCAGATCGTTGAACGCGATACGCCGAACATTTTTTGAACTTCGGAGAGTTTTAGAAACGATTCGCTCATGGGATTGATGGGGTTGAATCATTAGCTGTGGAGCTGGGCGGCAGCAGCCACTTGTAGATTCCGGCCTTTGGTTTCACTCCCGGTGCCCGGCGCTCTCCCTTTTCCAAGAGTTTCAACAACCCGACTCCCTCAAGTTGTCGCATGATGCGTTGTGCTTGCGGGGGGTGCAGTTCTAATCGAAGACCAAAGTGCTCGAAAGAGGCGTAGAGCGTCAGCGGCCCGTGTTTAGCGTCAGGAAGCAACGCGAGGTCGCGGCAAATACGGAACATGTCCCGCTGTACTCGCGAAAAGGCTTCGTAGATGGCGTGCTCGTGCTCCCCTAAGCTTGTCCGGTAGGTCGCGATAACCGAATTCAGCATCGCTCTGGCCTCTCGCAAATGCTGCTCACGGGCATCATAAAAAAAGGCCCGGTTGCAATCGTAGAAGTGGGCCACGAGATCCAGAATGAGATGCTCCGCCACTGCTCGATACAGAAATGGAATCGCTTGTGTCAGGAACTCGTTGCGACCGTGGGGTAAAGCTTGAAAACGCTTCTCAACAATCGCCGTGTACAACTTGGCAAGCAAAGGCCGTGTAGATTTCAACAACCGGTGTGCCTCCATCGCATTGCTGATGTTCTCCAGGATGGGATGAGGGGTGTTATGTAGGGATGCAGTAATGCAGGAAGGCAGAGACGTAGTAACACAGGATGCAGATGCAGGAGGCAGACGAATAGGGGAGAGAGTGAGTGGTAATTCTATCGCATTCGCCCTGAGCAGAGCATCTGGATCAAAGCTGGCGTAACAAAGCCGCGCCACGTCACGGCAATCCGTATCAATCTCCTCTCCGGTTAGCTCGCGGACGTGCTGCTGTACCGCCAGAAAGCTGTCTCTGTGCTTTGCTGCGTCAGCGGGGACTAGAAATAGGCACTTCAACCCGTTGCCAGTCGGCGATGTGAACATGGCCCATAGGTACGGACTCTCCTCCAGCTTCCTGCGGACTCTCGGCAGCCGTTCGCCCAAATTGTCCAAGTCGGCGCACAGCAAGCCAGAGTGCAGCATCAATTGCTGGGCAGTAGGCTTATTGCGACTGCTAAATCGTCCGCTCGGCAGGATGCCGGGCAGCTTCTCCTTCATTCGACGCACGGCGGCTTTCGCTGCATTCTCGTCGCCTGTCTCCTTTAGCACACGGGCGAACTCCACGCGGATCTTCTCCACTGGCTCACGCCATTTGCCAGAGCGAATCCATAGAATGACTTTGGCTGGGTCTGTGTCCCGCGTGATGGTGGCCATTGCATGGGCGACCATGCTGACGATGCGCGGTGTAGCTGGGCGAACGAACGAGTCGTTTTCTTTCATGGCACTCAGGTTTTGCCTTTGCGCCAATGCGAGTCGTTGCTATGGTGATCCCAAGGTAAAGTTCACCCGCGCGACCAGCAATGGCACGCGGGCTTTTTATTGTGTGGTACCGGACTTCACGCCGTCCGTGTGCGTTTCGATCAGGGCGACAATCGACGGCAAGTGAAACAATCGAATGCCCCGCGCTTTGCCGGGCTGGCGGACACACGCCGTCTTAATTTTTCCGTCTGCCGCAAGGCTGTACAGCATGGAGCGGGAAAGCCCGCAAATTCTCCCGCCGCGTTTAGTCGGAGGACGAATCCAAACAGTGAGATGCTGCTGGGCTGCTGGTGTTGAAGTATTTCGTTTCATGGACGTTAGCAAACGTCCATGGATTGCAGGAGTAAACGGGGGTGCGTTCCTGCAAAATCCTCACGCCTGCTTGAAGCCGCCCATGCTTAGGAATTTGTCTCGAATCATGGTAAAAGCATGGCTGCTATTTTTGCCGCGCTTAGGCCGCTTGCTCGGGGGAATTTTTAACTTGAGGATCATGGGTTCGTATTCCTTCGGGTGCGCCTTGATGTATGCTTTGCCCAGTTCATACCAAGCGAGAACCGCTGCCCTGTCAGTATCGAATGGCGGCAACTTCCAAGCCCTCGATTTCCATTCTGGCACGGTGCCAAGCCAGAGGTTCTCGTTTCGCCATGTGTGGATTTGTTGCCATACCCGTAAACTGATTTGCCCCGCTGGGTCGTTCGGATCCCAGTTTGCGTGCGTTTGGATTACTCGCGGATCTCCCTGCCCCACTTCCAACTCGACCAGCAATTCGTCCTCGTCCTTGAAGAAATGACGATGCGGCGATTTGAAGCAAGGCCATGCGACTTGCTGCCGAGCGAAAGGAATCAGCCCCTTTGCCAGTTTTTCATCACGAGCAACACGATTGAGAAAGCCTACATTTGAGACGACGTAATCAGCGAACGCTGACAGCGCGGCTGGATCACCAACGAGGACGAGTCGTCTGAGTTGTGCGGACGCCTCTTCAAGGCGACGGAGCAAAGCTTCAACCGCGTAATCTCGCCATGTGCTTTCGGGCTTCGGATGAAACAGCCATGCGCAGTCCCCGTTTTTCAGATGGTCGTACGTGAGGCACTGTAATTCCCAGTCCTGCTTCGATTGCTTCGTAAAGGGGCGCAATCGGTTATTTACACGCACTGTGGTGCCGGGTTTATCGGCGGGGCGATTCGCTTCGAGCCATTGCGCGCATTCGGCAGCGCGTTTGGCAGCAAATTCAGAACTAGCTCGCCCGGCAGGCGAACGACGAAATGCAGCCATGCGTTCCCGTTGGCTCACCGCCTGTCTTTCCCCCAGCCCGCCGCCTCCTGTCCGGTCAACGCTCAAAATAATAGAATGTGGCAATGGCTTGACACCGGACGTATAATTGTTCTGGATGCTGATGAGCAATTCCGGTTTCCGAAAAAGCGATGCCATATTCATCCAAAGCGATAGCCAACTATTTTTTAGATTTGGCGAACGAAAAAGGGGAGAAAGTCACTCCAATGAAGCTCCTCAAGCTCGTCTATTTTGCTCACGGCTGGTACCTTGGTTTTTTCGGCGACCCGCTGATCAATGAATCCGTGCAAGCGTGGAAGTTTGGACCTGTTGTGCCGTCGCTTTACCACGCATTCAAAGAATTTCGCACCGATCCGATTCGCGGCAGAGCGCAGGAGCACAAGCTAGCTGGGGAAGAAATAATTACTACGACACCTTCTATTCCAGAAGATGCCAATCTCAAGAATTTCCTGAACCGCATTTGGGAAGTGTACGGAAGATTAACGGGATTGCAGTTGTCCACAATTACACATCAGCCCGGATCGCCTTGGCACAAAACGTGGTTCGATCTCGGTGGTTCTCAAATCAAAGGTGCGCCCATCCCGAACGAGTTGATCAAAGACTTTTTCGCCCCTAAAATAAAGGCGTCCGAAGCGGTCTCATAATGTCCGCTGGCGCTCCAAATCAACCACCTGCTACGGCACCGCCGATCAACCTGGAGGCAATCACTGAGCCCACACCGACAGCGGTTGCTGGCGCTCAAGATGACGAAAAGGACTTCCTTGCCCAAGTCGAGTTGGACACAAAAAAGGAAACCCTTGAAGGAATCAAACAAGACAGAGGGGAGCGAAAACTTTACGCGGCTCGCATTTTTAGCCTGATGAAGTGGTGGGTGCTAGGCGTCTTTGCAATCCTGCTATTCCAAGGCTTCCTAAGCAATCCCCATGACTGGTATTTTAAGTGGTTCACACTACATCAGGTGAAATTTCAATTGAGCGATGGCGTCCTGATTGCGGTCGTAAGCGGCACCACGGCGAGCGTGATCGGCATTTTCCTTGTGGTCGCAAACTACCTTTTCCCGAAGCGCTAAGACAGAGCGCGGCAGCGTTTTGGAAATCTTCGTCGGATGCCTGCACACGTTGGGGGACTCCCGCGCCCAACAGGCCGAAATTGAACATCCAGATGAATCTGGCAAAATGCCCCCGCCCGTGGGCCAAAGCACGCCAGCTCGCGCATCGCGCAAGGAGCATTTTGGGAACCCGGTCGGATATAGATGACGAACCCATCAACGCCAAGCGTGCGATGGGGGCACCCCTTGAGGGTATCCCCCGGCACCGCGAAAGCCTCTCTGAATCCGCCACGGCCCGACGGAGGAACACATCTAAAGGAATGCACCCCGCTTGCGTGCTGTCACCCAACGAAGCCCGCTCGCCTGTCCTCTTGCCCGCAACCTGTCCGCCGCCGCGCTCACTTCGCAAAGAGGCACCGCAGCGTTTCCGCCATATAGAGGTTTCGTGGTACTGCCCGCCTCAACTGAGGGGATACTACGTTTGATACTACTCGCCATATTTGTCGGGGAAGGAGAGCGTGAAAACAGGCGAATTCCTGAGGAAAAAGTGGTGCATCCGGCAGGACTTGAACCTGCAACCTTCTGATCCGAAGTCAGAAGCTCTATCCAATTGAGCTACGGATGCAACGTGGGGATGAAATCATGCTGCGGGGGAAGCGCAAGTCACTTCGTCGGAAAACGGGCGGGCGGGCCATGGGTAATAAAAAAGCGGCGAACCTTTCGGCCCGCCGCTTAAGAGTTACAGGAAAAGACTACTTCTTCTCTTCCTTCTTGGGATTGCACTTCTCGCAGACTTTGCCCGCCTTGGCGGCTTCTTTGCAGCAGGCATGGGCGCATTCCTTGCCAGCGGCCTTGGCCTTGTCGCAGCAGCTTTCGGCACGGGCAATGGTCACCGAGCCGATGAAGGCCAGGGCGCATGCGATCGCAACGAGGGACTTGATAGATTTCATCTGTTTTACCTTTTTGTTTGCCGGTGTTCAGACCGGCGGCTGTTTTCGGACCCAACGCTCCATGAAGCGACCCAGCTCCTTGGAGTTTCGGGTGGACGAATTGAGGCGGAATATATTCGAGGGGGATGGCTTGTCGATAACGAAGTGGACGGGCTTTTACCCCCTGTTTTCGGGCTTTTCCATCTGGCCCCGGGTCACACCGAGCTGGTTTTGGAGCTTCAATTCCAGCCACAGGTCCGTGCCGCTGACCTCTCCGCGTAACAATCGTCGATACAGGGAGATACTCCGGGTTGTTTCGTCGGGGGTTTCGTTCAGGAACTCCAGCCGAAAATGCCGCGCCCCCAGCTCCAGCATCCGCGCCACATATTCCGCGCCGGTCTGGGCGCGGGCATTGAACAGCGTGTTGCGGCAGCCAGCGTCTGCTTTGAGCGGGTGCTCCATGCCCACGCGGTCGCGGAGCTTCACGTCGTGGGTATCGCAAGGGCGACCGCAATTCCGGTAATCGGTGCCTTGCGAGAGGAACGCACAAAAGACGCAATGCTCCATGTGGAACATGGGCATGTGCTGATGAATGGTGATCTCGAACCACTCGGGCGGCGCCGAGCGGAGCAGCGCGGCCAATTGCTCGAAGTTCAGGTCGTAGGAGGCTGTCACCCGCTCCAGACCGTGGCGTTCGACCCAGTATTCCGCGGTCAGTCCGTTGGCCACGTTGAGCGAAAAATCGCCCCGGCGGCGGCCATCGGAAAAAAACTTCAGGTGATCATAGTTGCGGACGAGGTAGCCGTCGGCATTGCAGGAGCGGACTTGCTTGAGAATCCATTCCTCGCCGGGCTTGGTGATGCGCGGCGGTGCGACCCAAATGGAAGGTTGAGGGTTGAGGGTGGAAGATTGAGAACAACCACGGGCAGTATGGAAGAGGGTAACGGCCTCGCGGTACTTCCTGGGATCCTCAAACTCGCAATAAATCGTGTCCACGCCGCAACGCAGCGCGGCTTCAAGTTGCGGCAAGGAGCGGACAAGCACGAGGAGTTCAGGCTCGTGTTCACGGCTCTTCTGCATTCCGCGCGCCACGCTCCAAGTTGCCGATGCGTTCAGCTGCCAGCGTTTGGGCAAGGCTTGCTGGCGCTCCAGTTCCGCGACCGTCTCGCGGCGCACGCGGTTCAACTCGCTCACCGGCAGCATGACCGCGCCTTCCAAGCGGTTGAGCAGCTCGCCCAGATGAAACGCCGTGCCGCCCAATCGGCCGAGTTGCTCGCGCAGTTTCTCGGTCCTCAACGGCTGGTTCTGAGCAACGATCAGCGTCATCTCTGAGGAGCGCCGGGCGACGTGGCCGGTTTCATCGCGTGCGATCAGGGTCAGCGGCGCACCAGCTTGACCGTGGACTTCAAGGCTAACGGGACGCGTGAACTGAGGTTTGTCCCCGGCGAAGGTCTGACGCAGGCGGCGGTCCAGGTCCGGGTCGCTCGTCTTCCAGACTTTGTCGCCGACGCGGACGCGCACAAAGTTCACCGCGCCCGGCATGAAGGTAAGCGCCATTTCTTCAGACGGGCCGCCCGTATCCCGCCCGCCTGGGAGTGCATGAAGGGCAAACACCCGCCCGCCTTCCTCCTTCTGTTCGGGATGCCCGTCGTCGAAGACCACGCCATCGCCAGCCTTGAGTGGAGCGACGGGCCGCAACCACACTCTGTCGCGTTCAACGCGAGTCACCTCGCCGAGAAAGACACCGCGCTTCTTGCCAAAACGGGCGTGAACCAGTTCCTGGTTGTTGATGCCCCGGAACCAGCCAGTGTAGAGCCCGCGGGAAAAGGCCATCTCCAAGTCGTATTGTCGAGAGCCGGAAGTTGTCTGGCCTTCGACGCTCGTCGCTTGACGCTCGGCCGCCGCCTCCAGCGCCTTCCGATAGACCCGCGTGATGTTCGCCACGTATTCCGGCGTCTTGAGCCGGCCTTCGATCTTCAACGAACTCACCCCGCTGCTCACCAGTTCCGGCAACACTTCCAAGCCGGCCAGATCCTGCGGGCTGAGCAAATACTTGCGGTCGCCCAGCGGTACAGTTTGGCCGTCGCTGACCAACTCGTAAGGCATCCGGCAGGCCTGGGCGCATTCGCCGCGATTGGCCGAACGTCCGCCCAGGGCCTCGCTGGTCAGGCATTGGCCGGAGTAGGCTACACAGAGGGCACCGTGGACGAAGACTTCCAGTGGCAAAGTCGAGAGTCGAGGGTCGAGGGTCGAGTGCTGAAGACCCTCCTGCTCTCGACCTTCGACTTTCGAATCTCGACGAATGGCCTCGATATCCTTCAACGAGCATTCCCTCGCCAGCACCACGAGGTTGCAGCCCAGTTCGCGGGCGAATGCCACGCCCGCCGCGCTGGTGATCGTCATTTGAGTCGAGGCGTGGATGGGAAAATCCGGCGAGAGGCGGCGGATCAGCCGGGCGACCCCGATGTCCTGCACGATGGCCGCGTCCACGCCCGCCGTGATGATGCTGCGCAGGTATTGCTCGGCATCGGCGATTTCGTTGGCGAAGACCAGCGTGTTGAACGTCACGTAACCGCGCACGCCGCGCCGGTGCAGGAACTCCATCAGCCGCGGCAAGTCCGCCTCGGTGAAGTTGTGCGCGCGCATCCGGGCGTTGAAACGCTCCAGACCGAAGTAAATCGCATCAGCGCCGTTTTCCACGGCAGCCTTGGCGCATTCCCAATCACCGGCCGGCGCGAGCAGTTCGGGCACGGTCACACGCACGGCAGGCGGGATGATGTTCAAAGTTTCAGTCACGAGCAGCGTGGAATAGACCATCGAAGGCTGCGGAGCACCATGCGCAATTTCGCATTCCCGACCGAAGTTACTAAAATTGAGGCCCCTACCGCATCATTCCCGGCATCTTGCCGCCCATCCGGCCCATCATCTTCTGCATTTTGCCGAACTTCTTCATCATTTGCTGCATCTGGGCGAACTTGTTCATCAAGGTATTGACCTCGGCCACTTTCACCCCGCTGCCATTGGCGATGCGCAGGCGGCGCTTGGCGTTGAGCAGGCTGGGGTTGACCCGTTCTTTCGGTGTCATGGCGCAGATGATTCCCTCCATGCGCTTGAATTCCTTTTGCTGCGCATCGAGTTGCTCGGAAGTGATCTGATCGCCGCCCGGCAACATGCCGACGATGCTCTGAAGCGAACCGAGCTTTTTCATGGCGCGCATCTGCTCAAGGAAATCCTCCAGCGTAAACTGGCCCTTGCGCATCTTCTCTTCCATGCGCGCCGCCTCGTCCATGTCGACGGCCTCGGCCGCGCGCTCGACGAGACTGACCACGTCGCCCATGCCGAGGATGCGTGAGGCCATGCGCTCGGGATGGAACGGCTCGAAGTCCTCCGGCTTTTCCCCCACGCCCATGAACTTGATGGGCTTGCCGGTGACGGTCTTCATGCTCAGGGCCGCGCCACCGCGCGCGTCGCCGTCGAGCTTGGTGAGGATGCTGCCGGTGATTTGCAGCGCTTGATCGAAATGGGTTGCGACATTGACCGCTTCCTGGCCGGTGGCGGCGTCGAGGACGAGGAGAATTTCCTGCGGCTTGATGAAGTCGCGCAGCCGGACAAGTTCCTGCACCAGCGGCTCGTCGATCTGCAAGCGGCCCGCGGTATCAAAGATGATCGTGGCGCGATTGTTCGCGGCGGCAAAGGCCAAGGCTTCCTTGGCGATCTTCAAGACGTCCGTCTCGCCCTTCATCACCACCACCGGCACGTCGATCTGTTTGCCCAAGGTGGCGAGCTGATCCATGGCCGCGGGACGATACACGTCGGCGGCGACGAGCAACGGCGCGCGACCCTGCTTGGCCAGCAACTTCGCCAGCTTGCTGCTGGAAGTCGTCTTGCCCGAACCGTGCAGTCCGCACATGAGAATGATCGAGGGCGAGCCGGTAAGATTCAGCGCGGCGTTGTCCGAGCCAAGCAGCGCGACCAGTTCGTCGTAGATGATTTTGACGATCTGCTGTCCCGGCTGGACGCTCTGGATGACTTCGGCGCCGAGCGACTTCTCCTTCACGCGCTCGATGAAGTCGCGCGCGACCTTGAAGTTCACATCGGCGTCCAGCAACGCCATGCGCACCTCGCGCAGCGAATCGCCCACGTTGCTCTCGGTAATCTTTCCAAGCCCGCGCAGATCCTTGAAGACCTTCTGCAGCTTGTTGGTCAGGCTGTCGAACATGGGCGGAGGCTAACGGGGAAATTCCAAATCCCAAACTCCAAAATACCGACCAACTCCGAACAGCGGCCAGGGCGCATCCGGATGGCGTCTTCGGAACACGATGAGGCGTCTCCCCTGGCAAGGATACGGCCATGGGAATCTGACATTTGCCTGTCAGTCTGTTTCTTTCCGAATTTTTTCCGGGCTGCGCGCACGGCTCAACGCGGTGTCGTAGCTGATCCGGCAGCGGCAATAGAGGTCGTAGAGGTTGGTGTCCAAGAGCACCATGCCTTCCTTGCCCCCGGTCTGCATCACATTCTCGATCTGGTGAAGATGATTCTCACGAATAAGGCTGCGCACTGGGTTCGTCGCCAACAGCAACTCGTAAGCGAGCACGCGCTCTGTCCTGTCCGCCGAGGGCAGCAACTCCTGGCCGATGATGCCTTGCAGGGAATTCGCAAGTTGTAAAATGGTCTGACGCTGAGCGTTGCCGTCGTACACACCCACAATTCGCTCGATGGCAAGCGCGGCACTCGGCGCATGGAGTGTCGCCAGCACGAGATGCCCGGTCTCCGCAGCCGTCAGCGCGGTGGAAATCGTCTCGTGATCACGCATCTCGCCCACGGCGATCACATCCGGGTCCTGACGCAGGACGTGGACAAGCGCGCGGTCGAACGAATGCGTGTCCGTGAGCACTTCCTGCTGGATGACGAGGGCACGCTTGTTCTCGTGAACGTATTCGATCGGGTCTTCAATGGTGATGATCTTGCAGCGGCGTTCGCGGTTAATGAGATCCACAAGGTAGTTGAGCGTCGTGGTCTTGCCGGAGCCAGTCGGGCCGGTGATTAGGATCAGCCCGGCGGGTTTGAGCGCGAGGTCGTCAATCTTTTCCGGCAGGCCAAGTTCCTCGCGGCTGCGAATGCGGTCGCCACAGAAGCGGATGCTCATCTCTGGCCGCGTGTTGCGCCGGTAGAGCGTGGCGCGGATGCGGCCCGCTTCGCTGTTCGGCAACGAAAGGCAAATCTCCCAGTCGCGTTCGAATTTGTTCCGCTGATCCTCGCTCAACAGGCTGTAGGCCATCGTGGTGCATTCCTCAGCCGTCAGGCTGTCGCTCTCGGCGAGGATGATTTCGCCGTTGATACGGAAAGCCGGGGGCACCCCCACGATCAGATGCAGGTCGGAAGCGCCGTTCTCAGTGGCCGTATTCAGGAGGGCGGATAGTTTGTCGCTCATCGGGAAAAGAATCCGTTCAACCGGGCCAGCAGCGAAGCGAAAAAGCCCGTCTGCTTCAAGGTCGCCAGCGCCTGGTCGGCCTCGCGGCAGAAGTGATCCAGTTCCAGCGCCTGTTCAAACGAAGTCTGCGCCAGCCCGACCATGCCGAGCGCATGCTGGCACTTTCCCAGTTGCAACCAGACCACGGCGCGCGTGTTCTCGAAAGCCAGCGCCTGCTGCGCGGCCTTCAAAGCCAGCGCGAATTTCGCGTAGTAAAGCCGGATGCGCGACGCGAGCCAGTGGACGAACCAGTCCTGTGGCGCGAGCAGGTGCGCCTTCTCAAAACAATAGTCAGCGCGCTTCTCGCTGCGCGCCAGCAGCACGTCCCCGCGCGCCAGCCAGATGTAGGGCGTGTCGCCGCGTTCCTCGATGGCGGCGTCGGAGAAAGCCAACGCGGCCTTGAGATCGCCCGTGCGCGCGAGCGCCACGGCTTTGGCCGCAAGCAATTCGGGGTCGCGCGGAAATCGCTCCAGCGCCTTATCGGCCCAGACTTTGGCTTCGTGGAATTCCTCCAACTCAATCAACATCCGCACCTGGCCGCTCCAGGCGGCGGTGTTTTGGGGATTGAATTCGAGAACCTTGGCAAACTTTTGCAGGGCCTGCTCGAAACGGCCGTTCTCAAATGCCGCCCGGGCTTCCGCGAAATAAGATTTCTCGTCGCGCAACTGGCTTTCGTTGCGCGAGTGATCCTCCGACTCGCGGCCAAACTCCAGATTGTTGAAGCGGCTCATTTTGTTTGGTCCCGCCAGAACCAGCGCCGGTATGGTTGGCCGATCATTTGTTCATGGCGCACCTGGGCCATTTGCAGAACGGTGCTGGCGATGTCGTCCTGGGAAACATTGTTGCGCTGCACAGTACGCAAGGATGGCCAGACCAACCACGTATTTTCCGGCATGGTCCGGACACCCTGCGAAGGCATGAAGGGCCGAAGCGGTTGCGGCGCGCCGTTGATGTTGACCCACTCACGGCCGAACTCCACCACGTCGCCCGGCCCGGCGAGGACCCGGTCCAGCACGAAACCCTCGCGAATGTACACGCCACCACCACCCGTGCGCTCGACATGAAAAGCCAGCCAGTCGCCGCGATGCAGGGCCGCGGGCCGGACACGTGGATTAATAACGTAGATTTTCCCGTTCACATCCAGCGGCATGAAGAGATGGTTTTGAAACCAGCGCAGGCCCGTCGCGTAAATGAGTTGTCCGACCACGAACAGCACGGCCAGCGAGAGAGCGAGCCGCCGCCACACGGAACCGGAGGGCGCGACGCGATGGAGGAAGTGCAGGACGCTGCTGACGTGCGCCGACATCATCACGCCGAACGCGATGGACGCCGCCGTGTGACCAAGCCACAGGAGGAAGACGAGGCCCGCCATCACCCAACCAGCCGCAAAGGCCGCGGCGATGCGCGGCCAGCCCGCGTGGCGGAAGGAGAATCCCGGCACCAACAGACAGAGCAAGACGTACCGCGTCGAGATGGAGATGGCGAATCGTGGCAGGCTCAAATGCTCCAGATGGAGGCCCCGCCGCGCCGCGTAGGCCATCGAGTAGAAGTGGCGATTCCAACCCGCACGCGGCGGGTAGTAAGGTGATGAGCGTTCGTTCACGGGTGCATGATTCCGACAGCCGACGGGCTTGCCGGCGCGCGGACTTTCGTCCGCTTCACCGTTCGCACGTCAGGCCTTGTTCTCATCGCCTCGGGGTTTCATCACGGTGAAGCGGGCTGAAGCCCGCGCTCCGCTGGCCATGTTACTGCCGCTGTTCAACGCGATACTGCACCTGCTCCTCCGGTTCATAAAATTCGCTCGTGACCTGCTGCGATTTTTTCTTCCCGACGATCTGCTCAAAAATTTTCACCACGTCGAGACAGGTCTTGCCCTTGTGTCCGTGGATGTTCAGTTCCACGGTACCGTCGGTGGCAATGGTGATTTCGTATTCTCGTTCCGGCATGTCAGTTCTCCCAATGACGGACGCGCAGGCGAATGGCCTGGTTTGCGTCCGTGGTTTCCTCCACGACCATGTAGCCGCGCGTCTGCATCTCCTGCAGAAGTCGTTGATGGACATAGCTCTGCACGACACGCCGGCTCAATTCCTCGCCCGCGGCACGCAACTCCTCCGCGCTCTGCCCCGTGCCGGTGACGCACAGGCCAGCCTTCCCGCGGGGATCGCGCGAGAAGGTCACGGTCACACCGTCGCGCGAGACGGAGATGCGCTGGTCACGGCCCAGTTCGCCGCTGACGATCTGGCTGTTGGGAATGTTGAGATCGACGGCGCGCGGCTGGCAGACCTTTTCCGAAACGCCCAGCAGCGCGGAAACGGATTCTTCCGCAACCACGTAGCCCATCGACCCGGCGGCCGCGACCACGGCGGCGCTGAAAGCCGGCCAGGCGGATATGACGACGGGAGCAAGCACACACACGGCACTCATACAAAAACGTATAAATTTGTACCAGGTTTGACAGGGGCGGGAGAAGTTACTCACGCGCCGAATGAGCTATTCCTTCACAGCAGGTTTTAGAACTCCATCCGCCGCCGCTCGGTGTCGGCAATGGTCAGGCGCGGGACGCTGGCGTTGCGCGCCCGGCCTTCGGCCCAGCTTCGCAGGCGGTTGATCTGCTCGTCCATCGTCCTGGCCAGCGGTACGGTTTCCTTGAGCGCGTCGAGCACGTGTTCGGTCGTCAACTCCGTGCCCGCGTAGAACGCGTCGTAGAGCGCACTGATGATCGCCTCCTCGACTTCAGCGCCGCTAAAGTTCGGGCTGGCCGCGACGAGCCCGGGCAGATCGAAATTCTCCGGCTGACGACCACGCTTGAGCAGGTGAATGCGGAACACTTCCGCGCGCTCCGCCTCGGAAGGCAGATCGACGAAGAAGATTTCATCAAGCCGTCCCTTGCGCAGCAACTCGGGCGGCAGTTGTGAAATATCGTTCGCCGTGGCGACGACGAAGACGGGCGCGTCTTTCTCCGAAAGCCAGGTCAGGAAAGTTCCGAACACACGCGCCGTGGTGCCGCCGTCCGTGCCGCCGGACGCCTGGGAACCGGCAAAAGCCTTTCCAGCACAGTGGGATCCGAAGCTTGGAATTCACGTGACTTGAAGTCGCGGC
>JADMIO011305970.1_pt1 | contig 127171 bp, 80 predicted proteins | sample 8958161 | NCBI WGS metagenome assembly JADMIO01 (sample SAMN16585339, study PRJNA669376) | soil metagenome | isolation source: Crop rotation soil | place: USA: Cullars Rotation, Alabama | collected 2011
CGCAACCTGTATATTTTCTTCCCATTAATTACCATGGGATTGATCAGCCGCGAAATCAGCAGTGGCACGATCAAATTGCTTTACTCTTCTCCTATTAAAATAAGAGAGATTGTATTGGGTAAATACCTGGCAATGCTATGTTATACCATTTGCCTGCTGGTGTTATTGAGCATTACTTTAGCTGCCTTTGCCTTAAGTGTTGAGCATCCTGACTATGGTCAGATGGCTGCTTCCATATTTGGATTGTTCCTGGTGCTGGCCACTTACGCTGCCATTGGTTTATTTATTTCTTCCTTAACCTCTTACCAGATTGTGGCGGCGTTAATTACTTTAGGCGTGTTCGCTTTTCTCGGAAAAGTAGGAGAACTATGGCAGGATATCGATATCGTACGCGGTATCACTTATTACATGAACATCGGTGGTAAATCCTACAATTTTGTTCGTGGATTGATGAATACACGCGACTTCATGTACTTCATGATACTCATCGTGAGCTTCCTGATGTTTACGATCATCAAAATTAAATCGGGTACAGAATCAATTTCCAAAATGAAAAAGGCGATGCGCTATATCGCCGTAATTGCAGTTGGATTTGTAATTGGGTATATCACCAACAAACCCCAGTTCAATTTTTACGTCGATACTACGAGGGACCAGGTGCATACTATTACTCCTCCCACACAGGCAATGGTAGCCAAGCTTAATGACGGTGAACTGGAAGTTATTGCTTTTGCCAACCTGCTCGATATGTCTTTTGGAAGATTCCCACCTACAGAACAAAATAATATTATCACATTCAACTGGGAGCCTTATATCCGTTTTAAGCCCGACACTAAAGTGAGATTTGTATATTATTATAATCTCGATACTTCTTCTTATTATTTTAAATTAAACCCGGGAAAAACGCTTAAGGAAATTGCTGAAAAAGAAGCGAAGACTTATAGGATGGATTTGGATAAATTTTTAGCTCCTGATGAAGTCAATAAACTGGTGGATACAAAAGCTGAAGAGTGCCGTAGCTTTTTCCTTTTAAAATACAAAGGTAAATCTGCAATTGTCAGAACCTTTGATGACAATGATTTCTGGCCAAAGGAAGACGAGATTGCAGCGACAATCAATCGCCTGGTGGCAACCCCTCCGAAAATTGCCTTCCTTTCTGATGAGATCGAGCGCGGACCCTTTTCTGAACGTACAAGAGATTATAAAGGGATCGCAAGCCAATTGGGTAACCGTTATGCATTGATCAACCAGGGCTATGATTTTGACACGCTGTCTCTAAAGGCAAAAGATATTCCGACAGATATCGCAGCACTGGTGATCGCTGATCCACGCACACCTATTGCTCCTGAAAGTTTAGCAAAGATCAACAGCTATATTGATGGTGGTGGTAATTTATTCATGACCAGTGAACCCGATCGTAAAGATGTGACCAAACCATTATTCGAAAAGCTGGGTCTTTCTCTTCGCGATGGTTTATTGATACAGCCAGATGAAAATCATTCCAGTGATTGTGCGTTCCCTTACCTAACCGATACGATGAAGCAGATCGCTCCTCAATTTGCACGGTTCATTAAAAATGAGACCAAATATTGGGGAGACACATTATTTCGTGTAGCGATGGCTGGCACAAGTGCAATGGAATACAAGGAAAAAGATGGCTTCAAAATTGATCCATTGTTAAAGACTGATCCCAAATTAAGCTGGAACAGGCTGGCGCCGATCAGTCAGGACTCTCTGCAATTAAAGGCTTCTAAATTACCAAATGATGAACAGGGAAGTTTTGTAACTGCATTGCGTATGCATAGGAATGTGAATGGAAAAGATCAGCGTATTATCGTTGCAAGTGACGCAGATTATATGACTGGCCCACAATTCAATGGATGGAAGCCAAAACGTTATAATTACAATTATGGTTTCTGGTGCTTTAGCTATTTCTCTTATGGCCAGTTTCCTGCAAATACACTTCGTCCGGAAAGCCTGGATAGTGCATTTAAGATAACAGTGAATGGAATACCAAAACAGAAGTTGGTTTTATATTGGATACTGCCTGCTTTGATCGCGGTATTGTGTTCAATAATTCTTATTCGTCGTAAACGTAAATAGGATTATTATATGAAGGGTTAGTTGGAATTAGAATTCTCTCATTGTATTCCCTGTGTTTATTAATACGGGGAATACTTTTTTAAGAGTGATATTCTAATTTTCAGTGGAAGAAAACAACATCTATCGATAAAACATTTATAATGCATTTTGTTTCTGACAAACAGACCCTCAATGATCTGAATATATTCAAAAAGTTAGGTGCACGTTCGATTTACAATCTGTTTAATCAAACAGAAACTGCGGGAGGAGGGGAAGTCCTGGAAGAAATGTTTCATCATCCGCTTTCGGACCAGGAAATGATTAGTAGGCGCTTGGAAATTATCTGTTATTTTCATTCTGCAGGTACTTCTTTTCCTTTTAGCAAAGCACTTATAAATGCCACAGAGTACTATCTTAATAATGCCGATGAAAGATTTAGACTTGCACACAAAAATATTTTTAAGAAAGCGGGCGTCTTTTTTATTCCTGATGTTGAATATAAAAATATTTACAAAGGGGTTATTGGAACCATCGAACTTCTTAAAACGGCTAAAAAGTTTATTAGCTCTATTGATTCTTCTTCTTCAGAGGCTTTGCGAACAGAAACACAGATTGTTTCGCAGATTTTAGGAGAACTGAAATTTCAGGAATTTATTGAGAGTGATATCAAAGGGAAATTATCATTCGATAAAATAGCTGCTTATGATAATGTCCTACGCTTTAATAAACGCGGTGAGCTAAGACAAATATTAAAATATATCTATAAGGTAGATGTTTATATAGCTATTGCGAAATTGGCAGCTGACAGAAAGTTTACTTTTCCTGTAGTCTTACCTAAGAGCCAGCATATTGTTAAACTAGAAGGAGTTTATCATCCGTTCCTGAAGGAGCCGGTAGCTAATTCTTTGACCATTACTCCCGAGAGCAACATTATTTTTCTTACAGGCGCTAACATGGCAGGCAAATCGACTTTTATGAAGTCTGTTGGAATTGCCATGTTATTGGCGCATATGGGATTTCCTGTTCCCGCTGCAAAAATGGAATTTTCGGTTAGGGATGGCATTTATACAACGATTAATCTCCCGGACGATCTCGGCCTGGGAGTTAGTCATTTTTATGCAGAGGTACTTCGTGTAAAAAACGTAACAGGAGAATTAAGTCAGTCTAAGAATCTTTTTGTCATGTTCGACGAACTGTTCCGGGGCACTAATGTCAAGGATGCACATGATGCCACTGTTGCTGTTACAGCGGCTTTTGCACAAATGCAGAATTGTATGTTTATTGTTTCTACGCATATTATTGAGGCCGGACAAATATTGAAAGGCCGCTGCAAGAATATCAACTTCAAATATCTCCCCACACAAATAAACAATAATATTCCCGTGTATACATATATCCTGGAGCCGGGAATAACAGACGACAGACATGGGATGATTATCATAAATAATGAAGGTATCATCGATATTTTGAAAAATGGTAAAAATAAAAACGTCGTATAATGAGTTTCATTGCTGATACGCAAACACTAAACGATTTGAATTTGCTAGGTAAGTATAAAAATGATTCCGTATATGCACTATTCAATAAGGTTTGTACTACTGGAGGGTCGCGTCTGTTGGAGCAGATGTTCAGAGATCCCTTATCAGATTATGCAGAGATCAATAATCGTAGTGCCATTTTTGAGTATTTCAAGAATAGAAAAATTGAATTTCCTTTTGGACAGGAACAATTCTGTATAATGGAAAATCATCTGCGGGTCGTAGAAGATAGCGTACTTTTTTTAACAGGATTAAGTATCTTTCGCAAAAGGGTATTGGCCTTAATTACCCGCGATGGGCAATATAAAATCATACAGGAAGGTGTAGCAAATACTTTAGAAATTCTGCATACATTTTATGCCTTTGTGATGAAGATGGATGACTCCACTGGCAGGAACATCTACCAGGTATATATAGAACAGGCAAAAGAAATATTCAAGAATAAAAGGTTCGATTGGCTTCGCAATGGAAAAGTTATCTTATCATTATCCATGAAAAGAATAATCCATTTCGATTATCTTTTGAAACACGAATTGTATGAGGAAATAAAAAAGCTCTGTGAAATTATTTATCTTCTCGATGTTTATATTGCGGTAGGAAATGTAGCGAGGGAGAGGGATTTCAATTTTGCTCATGCGTTGCCCCGGCGGCCCCATGTCTTTAGGGCAGAACAATTGTATCATCCTGGTTTGAGAAGTGCAGTTGCTAATTCAGTTACTCTTGGTCAACGCAGTAATGTAATATTTCTGACTGGTGCAAATATGGCAGGAAAATCCACTTTTATGAAATCATTTGGTATAGCTGTTTACCTGGCGCACATGGGTTTTCCGGTTGCGGCGAAGAATATGGAATTTTCTATTACAGAAGGTATTTACTCATCTATTAATGTGCCGGATGATTTAGGTCTTGGATTAAGTCATTTTTATGCAGAAGTGCTTCGGGTAAAAAAAGTGGCCCAGGACGTTGGCCAGGGAAAGGATCTTGTTGTAATCTTCGATGAATTATTTAAGGGTACGAATGTAAAGGATGCATTCGATGCAACACTTGCTGTTACGGAAGCCTTCGGCGCATATAGAAATTGCCTTTTTATTATCTCTACCCATATTATCGAGGTAGGCAATGTCCTAAAAGAATGTTGTAATAATCTGCAATACCTGTATTTCCCTACAATTATAGAGCATTCGGCTCCTAAATACACCTACAAATTACAAAAGGGCATCACTTCTGACCGTCATGGTATGATGATTATTGAGAAGGAAGGAATATTAGACGAAATGTATAACTATAATAAGCAATTTGGAAATACTCCTGCTACACTTTCATAGTAAAGATGTATATGATTTCTGCGAATATGCCGGAACTGATTCCTGTTAATCAACTGGGAATATTTTTTAAGAGCTCAAAGCATTGTTTCCGGTAAGAGTGCGTTATCGCACTTTAAGTATCCTAGTGATCTGTAAATAAAAAAGGGGCTTTGGTGTGAACCAAACCCCCTTGTAGTATTTGTTCCCTTCGCCAGCATTACCTGGATCAGGTTTCTATGGGTATATTCTCAGATTCAAACGGATTCGAATTGGGTATCACCCCTCAAAAATACTACATCTATAACATTAAAAAAATAGTGCCAGCTTATTTAAACTCTGCTGTGGAAGTCAGGTTTTATTTGATGAATAATTGCCCTTTAATGTAGAACAAATCCTACATTCCGGGTTGCAAATGATAATTTCAATTTGCCTTGTCTCTGTTGATCAGAACCTTTTCGGGCATACTTTTTATTGTCCTTATATAAGTTCTACCCGTTCCGATTGAAGCATAATTTCTTTGTAAAAAGATTGTTAATAAGTGCTAACAATTAGGTTTGCCATTGTCCTAAGAGATTCTAACTGCACTATTCATTCTATTAACGATTTGCTTATGCTTTTGATGAAATCTATACCATTTACTTTTCATGATAAACTATATTACGCATTAGTCAGGTTTAACAACAAGAAAGAAAGTATAGAGCTGCGTGTAACGATTATGAACGGAGACCTGGAAAAAATTTTGTATGGACATAATATTTTTGAATACAGGAATGGTTATCTCGTTGTCGATTGTCCGGAACAGCCTCCATTACTTGCCGAATTAAAGCTTTCTGTCTTGCATGGGCTGGACGAATATTTCCAGCAGCATCCATTAAACATTGACCATTCAATAAAGAACATATAAGAAGTAAATAAATAATTTGCGGAAAAAAATAGTAATTATCTGCGATGACTCGCTTAATTGCAAAACATTTTTAACGTCTTTATTTTCATATTTCTCAGTAATCAAAAAGTTAGATTAATGTGAGATATGAAGACGCACTCACAGCACTTTACCATGAGAGACAAGTTGAATTGTTTACCGAGTGGGGACATCGATGGCTTGACTTGAAAAGGACAAAACGTATAGATGCAGTAATGGCTCCCGTTACTCAACAAAAAGGAGGAGCCTGGAATTCGAATTGGCAATGGTATCCGTTACCTCAATCTGAAATTCAGACTGATCCATTTCGATAGGGGACAATTCTAACAATATCATTTTAACCGCTTTCAACCACGTCACTAAAGAACATGGCTTCTTCTCGTTAAATTTGAATAATGATGATGTGCCGCAACTTTTGACGACAGGCCCTTATAAATTCGAAAGGGCGAATTCTGATGTGCAGGGTGGGAAACATTCCTACTATATGGTTAAAAGAGAGAGTTCTCAAGAATCGGCTAATTATTACCTGACAAAGAATTTTAAAGAATTCAAAAAAATTTCAAATGTCTCTCCTGAGAAAAATTATAATTGGCTTACTTCGGAAGTTGTGAGATGGAAGGCCGAAAACGGTGAATTGTACGAAGGTATTTTATATAAGCCAGAAAATTTTAATCCATCAAAAAAATATCCAGTAATATTCAACTGCTATGATAAATTGACGGAAAATTGGGACGGGTATATTATGCCAGCATCATCACAAGGGCCAATTAATGTACCCTATTTTGTAAGCAATGGATTTCTGGTTTTAATTCCTGAAATTAAAAGCAAAAGTGGCGATAATATAGGATCAGCAGCCACAGTTTGTGTAGAAGGTGCTGTCAAATTTTTATCGAAATTTCCATACGTTGACATCTCAAAAATTGGAATAAATGGTCATAGTTTTGGTGGCTTTCTTAATAATTATATTCTGACTCATTCAAAACTTTTTGCAGCTGCATGTACATCTGCCGGAGTAATTGATTTAGTAAGTTTTTATGGTAGTTTATGGGGTAACGGGCAGTCGAGCACCCAAGAATATGCTGAAAATAGAAGAATTCGGCTTGACGGAAACCTTTGGTTAAGACAAGAAAAATATTTGCAAGCTGATCCAATCCTTTCGTTAGCAAATGTGACATCACCAGTTTTGTTATTGAACAATAAAAACGATGAGTCAACTCCTTTTTCACAAGGAGTTGAATTTTTCACAGCATTACGTCGACTAGGAAAACGAGCGTGGATGCTACAGTATGACGGGCAAGAGCATGGCGTTTTAGGGCTGGCAAGTGAAGATTATACTATAAGATTAAAACAGTTTTTTGACCATTATCTTAAGGGCGCACCTGCGCCAATTTGGATGCTGGATGGAATCGCGGCAAAAGATAAAGGAGATAAAACTGGTCTTGAACTTGATACATTAGGAAGAACTCCTGGTTTGGGATTGGTGACCTCTGAAGAGCAAAAACAAATTGATTCTTTGAAATATAAAACAAAGACTACGATAAATTTAAGGTAAAAAACTAATACCGTTCCTGCAAAAGCGATTTAGTGAAATGGTATAATTCTACATTTGTTTTATGAAACTCAGTATAGAGGATAAGTTGTTACTTCAACAGTTCTTTATTGGACGTTCAATAAAGAAGGCCTATCTATTTGGTTCATACGCCAGAAATGACGCAACTAAGGATAGCGATCTTGACATACTCGTAGAGTTAGATCATACTCAACCTATCGGAATGAAGTTTTTCGCCTATCAGTCCGAACTGGAAGATATTCTGCACAGAAAAGTAGATCTTGTTAGTGACGAAGGGCTCTCCCGTCATGTGAGACCTTTTATTGACCACGATAAGATATTGATATATCAAAGGTCCGCTCACTGACCGGGTTCGGATTCAATATATAGATGCCATTTCGGAAGTTGAAGACTATCTTCAGGATGTTTCTCTTGACGAATTCCTAACTAACTCCGAAAAGCGATTTGCAACAATAAGGCAAATTGAAATTGTTGGCGAAGCTTGTAATCGAATATCAATTGAATTTAAAGATGCTCACCCGGAAATAGAATGGCGTTCTATTGTAGTGGAAGTTAAGTTGGCGGAATCTAACTTTAATTACTGTGGAAAACAAACAAGCTTAATCGGTAACTGACCTTTACCTGGGCATTTATTATCCTTATTAGCATAAAACTTCCTTTTCTGTAATTATCTTGTAGTTTTACCAGTTAAATAATTGACAATAAAGATATTGGCAGAATACAAAGACCATACAGATAAAGAATTGTTTGCCCTTATTGCCAAAGGCGATCATAGTGCTTATAAGGCGTTATTGATTCGCCACCGCAATAACCTTTTTGGCCAGGCAATGGCTTTTCTAAAAGATACATTTAAGGCTCAGGATGTTGTTCAGGAAGTATTTCTCACTATCTGGGATAACCGCGAAACGTTAGCAAATGTGGCAAATCCTGAAAATTACCTGTTCATAATTGCCCGCAATAAGCTTATATCCGACTTTCGGAAAAAAGTACCTTTTTCGGTTTTGGATACTATTGAACACACACAAAGAACTTTTGAATTGACCCCAGACATTCAATTGGAAAATAAGCAAATTAGAAACACTATTCAGTTGGCGGTTAACCAGATGCCTCCCCAGCGAAAAATCATTTTTGAACTAAGCAAAAATGAAGGAATGAAATATGAAGATATTGCCAGGCGGCTTAATATTTCTCCTAATACGGTTAAGGTGCATATGGTACAGGCCCTATCTTCTATCCGTACTTTTATTCGGAACAATGCGACACTTTTTTTCTTCTTTTTATAATTATTTCAAAACGACTAATCCTATTTCTTCTTTTTCGCGACTTTATAATAGATAGGGGTAAAACATGGGTTTATAACATGCATAGAGAAACATTTAAAATATTGATTGAAAAATACCTGGATGAAAGCATTAATTCAGAAGAAAAATTGCATTTATCAGGTATGCTGCAGGATCCCGCGTATCTTAAATTTCTTGATGAAATAGTGATTGACCAGCTTTCTAACCATACTTATGAACTAGAACCGGGTTTGGCTATTCAACAATCTATAGACCAATACCTGGATCAAAAGACTTTGACTATCGGTTTGATAACTTCTGATCACCGAAATCGTATAGTTCATCGCGCACATTTCCTGAAAACCGCGTGGTTCCGCTATGCGGCGGTCATTATATTGATCTTAGGTACTGGTTCTTACTTCTATTTTCAAAATGAAAAAAAACCAGCGCTTGTCTCGGTTAATCCAGCCTCTTTGAAAAATGATATAGCGCCAGGAACGGAAGGTGCGATTTTAACATTATCAGACGGCAGCAATATTGTTCTGGATAGTTTGAGAAATGGTGTGGTTGCCACTCAAAATGGGGCGGATGTGATCATGAAAAATGGCCAGATCGCTTACAAGGGAATTACAACTGCATCAGTAGAAATGGTGTATAATACTATGACCACGCGCAAAGGAAGACAATTTCAGATGATGCTGCCGGATGGCACAAAAGTATGGTTAAATGCGGCTTCTTCTATTCGTTATCCTACAGTATTTATTGGTTCAGAAAGAAAAGTGGAAGTTACCGGTGAAGCTTATTTCGATGTAGTGAAAGATGCAAAGAAGCCTTTTCGTGTACAAATTAATGCAGAAACTACTGTTGAAGTATTAGGCACACAGTTCAATATTAATTCTTATGAAAATGAATCGGCCATTAAAACTACTTTATTAGAAGGAAGTATACAGGTTAATAGTAATAACCAGCATAAAATACTAAAGCCCAATGAGGAAGCTATTATTTCTGGCACTTCTTTAAAAGTTAATGAAGTAGATATAAATGAAGTAGTAGCCTGGAAAAATGGATTTTTTAATTTTAATGGCTCCAATTTATTTACTGTAATGCGCCAACTGGAAAGATGGTACGATATACAAGTAAAATTTGAAGGAAAAATTAACGGTGATGAAAATTTCAGAGGTGAACTGCAGCGAAGCCTGAATTTATCACAGGTTATTAAATCGTTAGAAGATTTGAATGTAAAATGTAGGATAGAAGGAAAAACGCTGATAGTTGAATAGACAAGAATAATGATTTGATATAAAAATAATACTCAAACAAAAAACCGGAAGTGGTCGAATCACTCCCGGCAATATTTCGGGTAACTTAAAGACAAGGTCTTACTGAGACTGCTTATTCATCACCCAAACGACACAAAAGTATGCTAAAAAATGCTTTGCCTGCCGGAGCTTTATGCGAAGGCAAGGCTTTTCGTGGCGGAGAAGCGCATGGGCGCAACTGCTACATCACCAAAACGCTGTTAGTTATGAGACTAACTTTTTTTCTTCTTACTGCGGCTTTTCTAAATGTTTCTGCCAAAGGCCTTTCGCAAAACATAACTTTTTCCGGGAAAGATGTTCCTTTAGAAAAGGTTTTGAATGAGGTCAAACAGCAAACTGGTTTTGTATTCTTTTTCAAAGAATCCAGCCTGCAAAAAGCGATTCCTGTAACAATTGAGGCAGTTAATCAGGAACTCGAAGATTTTTTAAAACAGGTTTTTAAAAATCAACCATTAACTTATAGAATTCAAGATAAGACCATTACGATAAAAGCTGCAACAATCACAGCGGAGCACTTAAGTACTCAGCTAATATCTCCATTCCTCATCGTACCACCCATCACCGGTCTTGTGCTCGGGCCCGATGGCAGGCCTGTTGCAGGGGCTAATATTATTGTAAAAGGAACAAAGAGGGGAACCACATCGGGAGCGGATGGCAGGTTTTCTATAGAAGGAAACACCGGCGAGACATTAATCATTTCATCTGTAGGGTTTCTTGCAAAAGAGATTTCTATAGCGAAATACGAAGGTGTTGGGGCGGTATCGCTTGCATTAGCCGATACTAGGTTGGATGAAGTGCAGATAACCGCTTATGGAACTACCTCCAGGCGCTTATCTACGGGTAATATATCCACCGTGAAAGCTGCTGATATAGAAAAGGCGCCCGTCACTAATCCATTATTGGCTATCGAAGGACGCGTGCCAGGCGTTTTTATTCAGCAATCAGGAGGTGTATCCGGTAGCGGAGTAAAAATTTTAATACAAGGTCAGAATAGCTATCTCAATGGAAATGATCCATTTTTTGTAGTTGATGGGGTACCTTATCAATCTCAGCTCTTGCCGGGTTTAACCAATGAATTAGGAAATTCAGGTACAGGCAGAGACGGGTACGCTCAATCGACTCAGGGAAATCCATTGAATTTTATTAATCCTTTGGACATAGAAAGTATCGACATCTTAAAAGATGCTGATGCTACTTCTATTTATGGAAGCAGAGCAGCGAATGGGGCGATTATTATTACAACGAAAAAGGGCAAGGCGGGAAAGACCAGCGTGAATTTCAATATTCAGCAGGGTGGAGGGCAAATTGCGACAAAGGCCAAATTGCTGAATACCCAGCAATACCTGGAAATGCGCAAAGAAGCGTATAAAAATGATGGAATAGATTACACCGATCCCAATACGGTGTGGGCTCCGGACCTGACCTTTTACGATCAGAACAGATATACAGACTGGCAAAAAGTATTAATAGGTGGCATAGCAAAGCACACCAATATTCTTGGCGCTGTTCAGGGTGGTGGTGCAAACACCCAGTACATGTTCAGTGTTGGTTACCAGCGAGATGGTTCGGTAACCCCGGGTGATGTAAGAGATCAAAAGGCTTCAGTTCATTTTAATATCAACAGCGCCTCGGAAAACAAAAAGTTCAAATTTAATTTTACTGCCAGTTACGTTGCAGACGATAATAAATTGGCTACTGTTTCAGATATTGCTCTCAAAGCCTTTTCACTTCCACCTAATGCACCGGCTTTATACAATGCGGACGGAACATTAAATTGGGCTATTGATTCGGTAAAAAAAACCACCAATTTTGATAATCCGCTTTCCAATCTGCAAAGAGTCTATATTAATAAAACTACCAACCTGGTTTCAAATGCATTGTTTAGTTACCAGGTGTTGCCTGGCCTGGAACTAAACTCCAATTTTGGTTTCAACCAGCTTGGGTCTAATGAAGTGTACGGCGACCGTTCGAAGGCTTTTTCTCCCTTAATAAGATCAAGGTTGAACCGCCACTCCAGTTTTAATACGGCAAAAATCAACAGCTGGATTATAGAACCCAAACTTACCTATGCAAGAGTATTGAGAGGAGGAAAACTGGATTTCTTACTGGGTGCTACTATCCAGCAAACCGATAAGGACCGGCAGCAATTAAACGCGAGTGGTTTTTCTTCTGATGCCGCTATGCTTAATATTAAAGCCGCTGCTACAGTTCTGGTAGACGATGCAGGGAATGCGGTGATCTTATCTACATATAAATACAACGCCATGTTTTCCCGCTTGAATTACAATTTTCAGGATAAATATCAATTTTCGGCATCCTTACGCAGAGATGGATCAAGTCGGTTTGGTAGAGAAAACTCCTTTCACAATTTTGGATCCGTTGCCGGCGGATGGCTGTTTTCCAATGAAAGTTTTGTAAGAGATAATATTCATGCGCTAAGCTTCGGAAAAATCAAAGCAAGCTATGGAACCACGGGTAATGACCAGGTTGGTGATTACGCTTACCTGGATCTATATGGCAATACACAAATATTGGGCACGCCCTACCAGGGAATAGTAGGATTACAACCTTTTTCCAATTTCCCCAACCCATATCTGCAATGGGAATTGACCAGGAAGTTTTCTTCAGCGATGGATCTTGGATTCTTTAAAGACAGGATACTTTTAAATGTAACCTATTATAAAAACATATCTTCCAATCAGTTGATCAGCGAGCAATTATCCACTGTAACGGGAGGTTCTTCTGTATTATTGAATGCACCGATCGCGGTTCAAAATTCAGGGTTAGAAATGAGTCTCAATACGATTAATATAGAGCGAAAAAAATTCAAATGGTCAACCGGTTTTAATTTAACCATCAACAGAAATAAACTTAAAAGCGATGGCGGAATCAATGACGAATTTGGCCAGCAATTAGGCAAGTCATTATCTGTGGAGAAAATATATCATTATCTGGGAGTAGACCCTGCAACAGGCTTTTACCTGGTAGCAGGTAAAGATGGCAAGCCGACTTCCAACCCGGCACCTGAGGATGTTTCCGTTCTTGTAAATCATGATCCAAAGTTTTATGGAGGGTTTCAAAACAGTTTTAGCTATAGAGGATTTTCGGTGGATATCTTCCTTCAATTCGTTAAGCAAAGCGCTCCAAACAGGTTCACCGGTGCTTTTATTCCGGGTTTTACAATCTATAACCAAATGACGTCTGTGCTCGACCGGTGGCGGGCTCCCGGCGATAAGGCTACCGTTCAGAAATTTACCACTGATTTTGCATCCTATTCCGGATGGGCAGCTGCTTCAAACAGTGATAAGGTTTTTGCCGATGCCTCTTATATACGCTTGAAGAATTTATCGGTGGCCTATCAGCTTCCTGGTAGTTGGGCCTCTACTATTCATATCCAAAATGCAAAAATATATGTGCAGGGGCAGAACCTGCTGACCTTCACAAAATATCTCGGAGCCGACCCAGAAAGTAGAAATTTCTTTGGGTTGCCCCCTTTAAAAGTACTCACAATAGGTCTTCAGGTTGGATTGTAAATATTAAAATTGAGATCATGAAATTCAAAAATAATAAGCATACATATTTATGGATCCTGGTAATTGCGCTAATCTCTTTCATCTCTTGTAAGAAATGGGTGGAGGTGGCGCCCCCGATTACCAGTTCAAATGGCGAAAATGTTTTTACCGAAAACCAAAGTGCCATTGCTGTTTTAACAGGTATTTACACCAACATGGCCAATGCAAATGTCGCTACTATAGATGGGTGGCTGACGAATATCTGTTATGTAACAGGTCTTACCGGAGATGAACTGAGATTGCTAGATCCAGCTGATCAGCAGTTCGGCGCTTATCTTAGTAATGATATTCCGGCTATAAATTATTCCTGGACGAATATCTACACCATGATATTCATTGCAAACTCCGCAATTGAAAAATTACCTAACGGAACATTATTAGATCCGGCGGTGAAAGACCAATTGTTGGGTGAGGCGAAATTCATAAGGGCATTGAATTATTTTTACCTGGTTAATTTATATGGCGATGTTCCATTGGCTCTTACGCCGGATTATAAGATTAACAAATTGTTGGGCCGCACAGACAAAGCTGTCGTAAATGAGCAAATCATTACCGATCTTAAGGATGCTCAGGCATTGATGAGCAAAAATTATATCGGTAAGGATGGTTTATCCACGACCGCGGAGAGGCTCCGGCCCAACAAATGGGCTGCAATTGCACTGCTTGCCAGAGTGTATTTATATCTCCACAGATATGCAGATGCCGAAACCCAGTCAACGGACATCATCAATAATCAGTCATTGTTTAAGCTGGTTGGTTTGGATAGCGTTTTCCTGAAAAATAACAATGAAGCTATCTGGCAACTGCAACCTACCGGAACGGTTGATTTGGGTTACGCAAATACACAGGAAGGTATCGTTTTTAACCTGCCGGCCGGAGCATTGAATTCGACACAGTTTACTTATCTAAGTGATAGTCTGGTAAATAGCTTTGATACCAAAGATCTACGTAAAACAAAGTGGATAGGCAATTATACATTTAATGCCAGGAACTATTATTACCCCAACAAATATAAAATCGGTTTTGGATCGGGCTACGTGTCAACTGAATATTCCACCGTATTTCGTTTGGGTGAACAATACCTGATCCGGGCAGAAGCACGTATTCAACAGGGAAATATCACAGGAGGGATAGATGATTTAAATACAATCCGGTTACGCGCAACTGATTTGTCGGCGCCGGTTCCCGAACAGTTCGCCCAGTTGCCGAACAATCTTTCTCCATCCGATGCGGCATTAGCAGTAGAGAATGAAAGGAAATTTGAATTGTTTACCGAATGGGGCCACCGCTGGATGGATTTAAAACGGACAAACAGAATTGATGCGGTGCTAATGCCCGTTAAACCGGGCTATCAAACTACTGACCAACTATTTCCTTTGCCTATAGGAGATATTAAGTTGTATCCCAATTTAGTAGGGCACCAGAACCCCGGGTACTAACGATCAAAACAATTTTATCCGGGTGGAGTTGCCACCCGGTCTTTAATCAGCATTTTATGGTATCAAGAAATTTCATTGGCTTCATTCTCGTGATAATGGGATGGAGTAGCCGAAGCTTTGCGCAATCTTTAAAGCCGCCGATAGGCCCAGAAGCATGTAAGAATTGGACATCCGTAGCTTCTCCTGTAATCAGTGATAATGGCAAATATGTCACGTATAACGTTCAGGACGATCCATTGACTGGAAGTGCAACCGTTATCCAGTCTACTAATAAAGATTGGAAAAGGCAAATTGGAATCTGCTACGACATATTTTTTTCCGGAGATAACAAAGCGGTTTTATTTCTTCAAGCAGATACCTTGCTTAAATTGGATCTCTCCACCAATATTTTAACAGTTATTCGCCGGCATGTTAAGTTGTTCAAAAAAACCAATGACAGGAATTGGATGGCTTACCAAGTAGACGGCGATAATAAAGAACTCGTTTTACTGAATATTCGTGAAAATAAAGAGCAGGGTTACAAGAATGTTAAGGATTTCAAATTTAATGAGCAAAGTAATGTGTTGTTGATTGAATCGGAAGAAAATAAGGGCGTCAATGATTCACATGCTTTAATATGGGTTTCTATTCCTAACCTGAAAAAATCAATAATCTGGTCCGAACCATCAGGAATGAAACCCACTGTTCTGGGAGAATTTGCATTTGATGATAGCGGGAAAAAGATGGCCTTCCTTAATAAAACCAGCGACAGTCTGATATCCGCGTCAATATGGTCTTATGTTGAAAAGGATAAAAGTGCCAGGATATGGGCATCAAATGCAACACCAGGAATACCGGCGGGATTTTCAATTGCGGATGGGCAAATCATGTCTTTTAATTCTTCCGGCGACAGACTTTTTATAAAATTAAAAAAGGAAATATCTGTCCCAGTGAAAAATGAAGAAATGGCCGCAGTGAATATCTGGAATTATAAAGATAAAAAAGTATACACCGATCAGGAAGATGATCAGAAAAGTTTATTTCGGGCAGTATTGAAGAGAAACAATAGCCAGGTTGTTGTGCTGGAGAAGGAAGAAGATACCTGGCTGAAATTCTCCCCGTCTAAAGGATTGCCGATTGGAAAATATATTATTTCCAGACAATTTAAGTTCGAACATGAATATTACTGGCAGAAAGATTCGGTGAATGAAATAAATCTTATTTCCACTGAAGATGGCAAGAGAATAGTTATAGGAGGCCAGTCGAACATGAATTATTACGGCGTTACTAATTTATCTCCCGATGAAAAATTTGTGGTCTGGTATAATTTACATGAACATCAATATTACAGCTATGAAATTTCTTCGGGGGTTACCAGAAACATATCCTCAAAAATTCATGTTCCTTTATACGACGAAGAGCAAATACAGCCCGACAGAAAAGGTGTTTTTATTTGTCATAACTGGGTAAATGGTCCGATCATGTATTTGATGTTGTACGACCGTTATGATATCTGGATGGTTGATATAAAAGGTCAAAGGGAACCTATTAATTTAACCGGCAGTTATGGGCGGAGAAATCATATGGAAATGGCGATGACAGATAACAAGGTCATCTATTCCATCGGGGAAAAAGTCGTGGTTAGCGTCTTTAATAGGACAACGAAGGAAAATGGGCTGGTGGAATTTAAAATAGGGAGTTTGTTTGATACTGCCATGCTTACCATGGGGCCTTATATTTATTGCATACCAAGAGCTAATATCCCGTTTGGCTTCCCGGGAGCAGCGCCGATTGCCGCTAAGTATGGTACGGGATATGTGTTGACCAGAGGGACAGCTGAGGAATCGCCTAATTATTACTATTCAAAAGATTTAAGGACTTTTAAAAAATTAAGTGACGTTCATCCTGAAAAGGCATTTAACTGGCTAACATCCGAACTGGTAAACTGGACTACGCCAAGCGGCAAGACTTTGCAGGGAATCTTATACAAGCCAGAGAATTTTAATGCAAACAAAAAATATCCTATAATATTTTACTACTACGAGGATTGCAGTGATGCTACGCATGCATATTTACCTCCCGATAACTGGACCAGCATACCGCATATGGTAAACAAGGATTATTTAGTATTTGTACCGGACATTCAATATGAATTAGGCCACCCAGGAAATTCTGCCGTTAATTCCGTGGTGTCTGCAGCCAAATACTTATCGCGCTTTCTCTGGATAGATTCTACAAAAATGGGTATAACGGGCGCCAGTTTTGGCGGTTATGAAACCAATTATTTAGTTACCCATTCCAATATATTTGCGGCCGCAGTAGCAGGTGCCGCACCTTCAGATATGGTTAGCGGATTCGGAGATTTTTTTGGCGAATGGCCGGCACAGTCTATGTATGAAGTAGGCCAGCTAAGAATAGGGTTCACACTTTGGGATCGTCCGAATTTATATATTGAAAATTCACCGGTATTTGAGGTGCACAATGCGACTACGCCACTGCTGCTCTGGCATGGCAGCAAAGACGACCGTGTGCGGTTGCAACAGGCTCATGAGATGTATTTAAATATGCGCAGGGCTGGAAAAAAGGTATGGCTGCTTCAATATAACGGTGAAGGGCATGGGATAAGTGAGAAAAAAAATGAAGTGGATTTGGGTTTGCGCATTGATCAGTTTTTTGATTACTATTTAAAAGGAACACCTGCGCCGGTCTGGATGACTGAAGGTGTCCCCGCTAGGTTTTACCAGGTTAAATCCGGATTGGAAACGGACGTCAGTAATCAAAAGCCATAGATATACGATTATTTGGATGGTTTCTTAGGAAATGGTTTTCTTAATTCATCCTTCGCTTCTTCCAGTGCAAGCGGTCCGGTACTTCCTCTCAGATAGTAGATGCTGATGATGAAGCCGGTTTTTTTTGTAATCACCCACACCATTGATAAACAGATCGGCCGGCTTAAGCAGTGTGGTCTAGACAGTAGGCATTGAAATGATTGCAGTTTCGAAGGGCGTTATAAAAAAATGCCTAAAACTTATTGTTAAAATGCAATCCATATGAGGAACCCCTTATCTAAAAAAACATTTCCTGTGCCATCCTTGCGACGTTCGTATCCAGTGTGCTAAAGGAAAAAGGATTGCTCTTAGTAGAGCAACTATACAAAATTATGGTACAAAGTACCATCTTGTAGCGGAGACGAGAGTTGAACTCGTGACCTCAGGGTTATGAATCCTGCGCTCTAACCGCCTGAGCTACCCCGCCGGTTTCAGGTTTATTCCTGAAGGGCTGCAAAAATATAACAATCCATGTGAAATCGGAAATCGGGTTTATTAAAAGGTTTTCTTAATGTTGCATAATTAATTAATTATTAATGCGGCCCGACTACGCATACAAGATTTTCGGCGATAAACGCGTGTTTTATCAGCTCCTGGTACAGACACTGGCTACCAATGAGTTCTGAGCCTCTTTCTAGCCTGACCTGAGCCATTTACCACCCTTTTTCATTGATTTTACCACAGTTCCATGATATTTAACATTAATGATCTGTCTATAGCAGAAACCCAGTACTACCTACAGCATATAGTTGCCCCCCGACCCGTTTGTTTTGCGTCAACGATAGATAAGAACGGTAATGTGAATCTGAGCCCGTTTAGCTTCTTTAACCTTTTTTCTTCTAATCCGCCAATAGTGGTATTTTCCCCATCGCGCCGTGTCCGCGACAATACCGTTAAACATACCCTCGAAAATGTCAAAGAAGTGCCTGAAGTAGTGATCAATATTGTCACTTACGACATAGTTCAACAAGTATCCCTTAGCAGTTGTGATTATCCTAAAGGCACCGATGAGTTTTTGAAAGCTGGATTTACAAAGGAAAAAGCCTCTTTTGTTACACCACCTATGGTGAAGGAAAGTAAAGCCAGGCTCGAATGCAAGGTCATTGAAATCAAATCGCTGGGGGAAAACGGAGGTGCAGGTCAACTTGTGATTGCAGAAGTAGTTTGCTTTCATATTAACGATGAGTTACTTACAGCAGATAAAAAGTTTATGCAGGAAAAACTTGAACTTGTTGCCCGCCTTGGTGGCGACTGGTACGCTAGAATTTCTCCGGCTAATCTTTTTAAAGTCGAAAAACCTAATTCCAAACTCGGAATAGGAATGGATGCACTACCTGAAGACATAAAAAACAGTACTATCCTTACAGGTAATCACCTCGGCCAACTTGCCAATATCCAGGAATTGCCATCACCCAAGCCGGAATTTTATGACGGTCGCCTCGATGCCCTTTGTTATTATTTTAAAGAGGATAATAAAATAGAAAGAGTGCATGCTTACGTTAAGGAATTACTCGACGAAGGAAATACAGAACATGCATGGCAGGTGCTTATTTCTATGAATAAAAAAACTAACAGTAATGGATATGCGCAGATTGAAAATCGTATATAGAAAAAATGTAAGCAGATAAATAAAGAGTGTTTGTTTTAGTGACAACCCCGTTTACGTCACAAGCGGAGGAGGCCTGAAAAGGCTCCCTCCTTTTAATTTTCATTTCCGCTGTAAATAGCCATGGTATTGTGTTTCAGGTACGCATAGCATAAAAATATAATAGTGTTTTTACGGTAATTTTAAGCATTCCGTTTCTATATTTGTAATGCTTAGGCCTCTGATTCTTGTATTCCTGATCTCTGAAAAAAAAATCATTTATGAAAGCAGAACTTGTAGTTAATTTAGAAAGAATCGGCATGAAGGACATTAAACTGGTAGGCGGCAAATGTGCCTCTCTCGGTGAAATGATCTGTAATTTATCCTCTCTCGGTGTTTCTGTTCCCCAGGGATTTGCAATCACTACAGAAGTTTACTGGAGATTTCTCCGGGCAAATAATCTGGAAGCTTTTATTGCGCAGGAAATCGCAAACATCGATCATGATAATGTAGAATCTTTACGCCGCAGCGGACAAAGAATCCGTCAGGCTATCCGCAATGCCAAATTTCCTTATGATCTCGGCGGAGAAATTATCGAGGCATATGAATTATTATCCCAGAACAATCTTCAACAGTACACCGATGTAGCAGTTCGTTCTTCTGCAACAGCGGAAGATCTTCCTGATGCATCTTTCGCAGGCCAGCAGGAAAGTTATCTTAATGTAAGAGGTCCTTCCGCCCTTATCGATGCTGTAAGAAATTGCTTTGCATCGTTGTTTACGGACAGGGCAATCAGTTATAGAGACACTTTCAAATTTGATGTAACACAGATAGGATTATCTGTATGTGTGCAAAGAATGGTACGTTCTGATCTCGCCTGTTCCGGTGTTGCATTTTCTCTTGACACAGAAAGTGGTTTTAAAGATGTTGTTGTAATCAATGGTGCATACGGACTGGGAGAAATGGTTGTGCAGGGAGCAATATCTCCTGATGAATTCATTGTATTTAAACCTACTCTGAAAGAAGGTTTCCCTGCCATAATAGAAAAAAAACTTGGCGTAAAGGATAAACTGATGGTATATGGAGATGATCCTGATGAAAGAACAAAAATAATTCCTGTCGAAAGAACACAGCAAAAACGTTTTTGCCTGGAAGACTCCAATATTCTCAAACTGGCAGACTGGGTCTGCAAAATAGAAGATTATTACTCCGGATTATATAATCGCTGGTGCCCCGTGGATGTAGAGTGGGCTGTGGATGGAATGACCCACGAATTGTTTATCGTGCAGGCACGTCCTGAAACTATTCATTCACGTAAAAGCAATAATGTTTTTACAGAATACCAGATGGAAGAAGACAAAGATAATTCCACTCCGATTATAAAAGGCATCGCGGTCGGCGATAAAATCGCCACCGGAAAAGTGAATATTTTGTATTCGCTTGATAAAAGAGTTGCAGAAGGAAATGAATTTAAGGAGGGTGACGTGCTGGTAACAGACATGACCGATCCTGACTGGGAACCGATCATGAAAAAAGCCTCTGCCATTATCACAAATAAAGGAGGAAGAACTTGTCATGCCGCAATTGTTGCCCGCGAAATGGGTGTGCCCGCTATTGTAGGTTGTCAGAATGCCACTGAAATTTTAAAAGATGGGCAGGAAGTAACGGCTTCATGTGCAGAAGGTGATACCGGATTTGTATACAGCGGAAAAAGAAAGTTTAATAAAATCACTACTGATCTGAGTGAAATTGCGGAAGTGAATACCGCTATCATGCTGAATGTAGCTAATCCTTCTATTGCATTCCAGTTTGCAGCGCTGCCACATAAAGGCGTAGGACTTGCCAGGGAAGAGTTTATTATCAATAATTATATCCAGGTTCATCCTCTGGCGCTTTTAAAGCACAGATCTATCGGTGACCAGGCGCTTACAGCCGAAATAGAAAAACGTATTGTTGGCTTTGAATCGGAAGAAAGATACTTTATTGAAAAACTTGCTTTTGGAGTAGCAAAAATCGCGGCAGCATTTTATCCTCAAAAGGTAATTGTAAGATTTTCCGATTTTAAAAGCAATGAATACCGGAATTTATTAGGAGGTGAATATTTCGAACCCCAGGAAGAAAATCCAATGATTGGTTGGAGAGGAGCTTCAAGATATTATTCTGAAAAATATAAAGATGCATTCGCAATGGAATGCAAGGCTATAAAAAAAGTACGTGCTGAATATGGCTTGTCCAATGTTACAGTGATGATTCCTTTTTGCAGAACGGTTAAAGAATTAAAGGATGTAAAAAAGGTGATGAAGGAAAATGGTTTGGTAAGAGGTGAAAACGGACTTGAACTATACCTGATGGCCGAACTCCCCTCTAATATTATTATGGCAGAAGAATTTGCCAAGTATATTGACGGGTTCTCGATAGGTTCCAACGATCTGACACAATTAACGCTGGGACTTGACAGAGATTCTTCTCTGGTTGCATATTTATATGACGAAAGAGATGAAGCCGTAAAACAGATGATCAGGCTATTAATCATTCAAGCCAAAAAAATGAAGGTAAAAGTGGGGATTTGTGGCCAGGGACCATCAGATTTTCCAGACTTTGCACAGTTTTTGGTTGAACAACATATAGACAGTATTTCTGTCACACCTGATTCATTCTTAAAGACGGCAAGGGCTATAGCTTCAATAGAAAAAGAGTTACTATTATCAGACGCTTCTGTGAAATAATTCTGGTTAACTAAATTCTAAACATACTGCCTTGAATTCCCAATCCAGGCTTTTGGTTTCGCAGGGGGGTAGTTTATACTACTCCCTGCTTTTTTACGGCAGGACTTCAAACCTGGAATACAGCGTATTATTCTGATCACCTTTTATCGATAGAATAAAATAATCAACATCTTTTTTGAATAACCGGTATTTGAGAGGTTGATATTGATAATCGAGGAAATTCATATATACGCCTTCGTTATCTATACCGATTGAATATGCCCTGAGTAAAACCGAATCACTTAAGCCTGGCATTTTATTCGTATTCTGTTCTATAGTAACCTCGGCATTATTCTGGAAAATGTTAATGTCATCTTTAAGATAATTGATGACATATGGCCAAAGGTTTGTTTCGCTTTTTACCTGAGTATCATATCGAATGTAATCAATGGGAATATCTGAATAAAAAGTTTTAAGCCGGAATTTTTTGGCAAGAATGAAAACCTGGAATTCTTTTGCTTTTACTTCATTAACATTAACGTTTCCGGATTCAAGACTTAATTCTTTTTCACAACTTGTAAAAAGTTGTAACGAAAAGGCAATCAGTATATAATGTATAAGTTTCATAGTTATGAAATGACGTTAGAGTTTGCCTGCGAGCAAGGAGAATATTGGGGCATAAGTAAGATGGAGTATTGGAGTAGAAATATTGTGAGGATGTCGGATAGGCCAGATATGCAATTACAAATTAATCAATAAATCTGATTAATACAATACTCCCAACGTTTCCGCGATTATTGAAGTGCTGAGATTTGCTGCACCAGCATTTCGATTAATGCTGTAACTCCTTCTGTTGCAGGCTTTTCTATAATGGTAAGATTGGAATTCGCTGTGTAGGGGTGTTTTTTACCAGCTTTTTAGCCAATTATTCTTATACTACAAAGCCATGAAGAATATCCCTCATGGCTTTGTAGTATTAAAGTTAAATAATTAAAGCTTAGGTTTTACCATTTTGCTTGTCTGGTAAATTTTTCCATTTATCCTTACCATCATAATATAAACACCAGGGTTAAGATTGACAGATGGGTCATCGATCCTTAAAGTATTGTTGCCTACACTTACATTGCTGAAATTTTTCCTGTAAATACTTCTTCCTGTAAGATCATAGATTTCGGCGCTTATTTTATTGCCTGTAGAGCTATTATATACATCTATGTTGATAATATCTGTAAATGGATTGGGATAAATTCTTCCCTGTTTAAGTATAGCTTCAACAGGAAGGCTGGTAGCAGTATCCGATGTTTCATCAAGAACACTGTTCAATGCGCTACCTCCCTGTACATCAGTATAATCTTCAATTAAGACTCCGGCATTAAATGCATATGCTGCAGCCTGTGTGGTTGAAAAATTCAATAACACTTCACCGCCTTCATCCGGAACGACATCGCCTATATATACAATTTTAGAATTATTGCTCCATGAATTTAAATACACGGTTCTTCCATTAATTGAATAAGTAGCTGTGTAGTTATCCTTATACCATCCATTAGGAGAAGAACTGCCTATAAATCCAAACCTGTATCTCCTGGTATGATTTAATCCGGATACACGTATTTGCGCAAGCTGTGTTTTATCGATCCAGTAATTCGATAACATCACATTATCCGGAACGATTCCAGAATTATTACCTGTATTCATGCCCGCCGTGAATTCTCCATTGAACTGTTGTTCTATTCTCATTGAAATTCCTGAAACGATTCCTGATTGGTTTACAAGCCCGCTGAATGATTCTGAGACATCAGGAGAAGACTGGGTATTGTTCCATGGCGCCGCTGCATTGGAAACGGTGACATTAAAATTCACCGCTACAATATTGGCCGGAGTAATTGTTGTAGCTGCATTACTGTATTCAGAATAAGAAGACAACAATTTAGCCCGTACTCGATACCAGTATTTCGTATTTGGATTCAATCCTGTGTTCCTGTAGAATGTTGTATTGCCTGGTAATGATATTGTAGCCTGAATATTTGTAAATAATGAATCTGCGGCACGTACAAGTTCGTAACCGTCTATGATAGATTCATTATTTGTTCTATCAGACCAGCTTACATTAACAACTGTTCTGTCAGCTGCTTCTGCATATACATTAATCGGATTCAATAAATTTATTGCTGGAGAATATTCTTCAATTACAAGGGCATTCAGATAATTATATCCTGCAATCTTACGGACATTGATTAGTATCTGGCCATTAATATCAGGTGTTAAACTATTAATGTTCGCGGTGAGATTCGTGTTGTAACGGGAAACCAATGTGTCTTTTTGTAATCCTACCGAATATTCGGTTGTTGCGTTTAGCCCTTCATTCTGGCTTCCTGCAAATACAATATTATAACGCATTGAGCTGTTCAGCCCACTGATCCTGATCTGCCGCGGAATTGCCGAGCTATCTGCAATGCCACTTCTTAATACAGAATCTGGCAATGCGCCACTATTATTGCCTGTGATATGTCCTAATTGTGTTAAATCCGTCCATGCATTTACAGTAGTAATTGCAAAAGGGGTATTTGTATTTGTTTCGTCTTTCAAATTGCTTAGTGTATTGTTTGCACCTCGCACGCCGGGCCAGTTATTCCATGGCGTTGGCGCTGTATCCGATCCGAAATTAATATATACCGACCTGGTATTTTTATATGCAACAGAAACTCTGAATGGAACCGTGGCAATCGCGCCCTTACTATCCCTGGCGCTTATCGCATAATCGAACCAGCCTATATTATTTACCGTAGGTGAAACAACAATCCTATAATTGGAACCACCAAGACTTTGCAGTTCAATAAACGATGGTTTATTAGGAATGGTTACCGTTACATTATCGCCAGGGTCATTGACCGTAAAATTTTGCGATACAACTGCATCGGTTTTAACGAATACATTATTTATAGCGCTGATTACAGGCACATTATTTCCTGCAATTACAGCAAGTTTGTTACTTATTTCGCCATTTCCATTCCCATTTATACCCATTACATAATAGTAATATTGAGTAAATGGTACGACTGTATTATCGTTGTATGTATTGCTTTTTGCAGCGAGCGTTGCTGCCAGGGAGAAATTAATATTATCGGTCGATTTCCACACTTGTAAATTCGTTTCATTTGTTGAATTGTTTAACCAGCTTAGTGAAATGAATGAAGTGGAAATGTTATCCGCAGAAAGTTCCGTAGGTGCAACAGGGGTTCCCGGAGCAGCTGCGGTAGTGGCAGGACTATAATCTGTAAAAGGTGACTCGTTTTCGGATCCTATCGCTCTTATTTTATAGAAATAAGTGGTGGAAGATATTAATCCGGTATTTGTAAATGTGGTTGTGTTTGCCGGAAGTGTATTAACCGGTGTATACGTTCCATCAGAAGTCAGGGATCTGACCAATTCAAAGCCGGTTTCATTTGGAGATAGATCAGACCAGTCAATTTTAATGCTCTTATAGTCAACTGTAGTTACAGTAAGATTGCCAGGAGCAATCAGAGGCGGCGTCGAAGCAACATTTGCATAGGTGAAATATGCATCTGCAATTCTTCTTCTGGGTAAATTTCCTGTTGTATTTGCCCAGTATAGTTCCATTGTTTCATTTCCTGTTCTTTCGAAATAAGCAACCGCTATTTTATGATAGCCCCTGGTAAGTGTTATGTCTCCGGTTGCGGAAGTTGCTGTATGAATTCCATCATTATTTACAAGAGGAACTGCACTGAAAGAATAGTCCTGGTCTATATATAATCTGCTTCCCTCATCGGAATTCGTTTCAAATGTATAGGTAGATGATTCGGGTACGAAAATATATCCCTGCCATAAAATGGCATAATTATCTGTTTGGGTTCTGATTTTTGTTCCAACATTTACGGAATCGACAATTCCTTGTTTAACTGCTGTAAGTGTGCTGAAGTTAGGAAGGCTTGTAAATGAACCCTGAACATATTTAAAATTCAATCCTTGCCTGTGCGTAAATGCGACTAATTGTGCACTCGGCGCCGAAATATTGCCTGCAGCATCGATTGCCTTTACCGTAAATGTATAGGTAGTAAGGCTATCCAGGTTTCTTACCGTGTATGAAGTTCCTGTTGTACTGTAAAGGTTAATTCCGTTTACGAATATGTCATATCTTTTTACACCAACATTATCGGATGACGCACTCCATCTTATAGAAACAGAATTTTGGTTACTGCCCCGGTATTCGAGTCTTAATGGCGCTGTTGGAGGCGTTGCATCTTTAATGGTTTTGGACGATGCTTCATTGCTTGTCGCGGCAGCCCCGGTTTCGGCTATTGCTCTTACAATATAAACATAAGATGCTCCAGGTGTGAGATTATTATCCTGATACGAAAGAACGTCTGTTGCTGTAATGGCAATTAGCGTATATGGGCCACCGGGAGTAGTTCCCCTGTATATTTCAAATCCTGTTTCATTAATAGTGGGGGATGGATTATTCTCCCATGTAAGCTGTACAGATTTTTCCGAAAGTGGAACGGCGACAAGATTTGTCGCAGCATCGGGTTTGGGTGTGGCGCTTGTGCCCAGCACAGTGAAATTTGGAGAGAAAAGAGTTGAACAGCCGAATTTTTCGGAATACCTCGCGTGGTACGTACCTACGGGTGCATTAAATGAATCGACACTGCTTACTAATACATTATCGCTCACGCGATACCATTGGTAATTAAGAAATCCTGGTGCCAGTTGTAATGTAACGGTGGTTTTACCATCAGGTGAGGGTAGTATTTTGCTTTGTGTTCCGCGTACTGTAATCGGACCTGTTTGAGTAACTCCTTTCGTTGTAAGTACTGCAGGTTTTGGTGACCATACGGAAAATGCAGCGCTGGATGTTCTTTTGAATCTTGCACGATAGGAGCCATATTGTTTTACAATAATTTCATTTCCAGTAAAACTTTGTACAGCTGCAGCAACAAGTATTGTGTTTACACCATTTATGCTTCTTGCGATTGTTACGCCATCTTTTTCCCATTCGTAAGAATAAAAACCAGGTGTCAGTCCCATTTTCGCACTTATTGCTGCATTGGGGCACCATTCATAATGTTGGAAATATACCAGCGGATTGGCTTTATGCGTACCGTTCATAAAGTCGACGTAGCCAGGTTCGTTCCAGTGCTGGTTCCATACGCTATGTCCCAAATCCGGATATAATGTGTATTTAATATCACCCCCAAGATTTTGAAATATGGTGAGTGTTTCCTGTGATTGTTCCGGAGAGGGATTAGTGTCTTTTCCACCTGATGCAAACCATACGGGAATGTGAATCATTGAAGATAAGCTTGATGTCATGGCTGACATCGAAGAAGGGGCAATTCTTGCAACGCGTTGCGGGAATGTTCTGGCGAATCTCCATGCTGTTCTTCCGCCATCTGACAATCCGTTTACAAATATTCTGTCAATATCAACTTTTGTATATTTTATTAATGAGTCGAGAGTGGCCAGCAATACGGCATCATAAGCAGTACCCCAGTAATTAGAACAATCTACAGTAACAACGGCCTGTGGGTAAAATAAAAATCCATCAAATTCATTATTGTCAACACGGTCCATAAATAATTTTCCGCCGTGTAGTAATTGTTTCTCATTGTTATAAATACCGCCGTTGTCGGGGCATCCTGGCTCTCCTGCACCATGGAAAAACATCATCACCGGATATCTTTTATTAGCACTGTCCGGATTAGAATAACTCTTTGGGAATTTTAACCTGAATGCCATTCTTTTTCCTGCCGCATTTATGAAGTATGCTTTATAAGAAGACGCATCGAATGTAGTACTTACACCATTTGTAGATGTGCTGACCCATTTTTGTAATCCTGTTTTTGCAGGATTGGGATTGTTTGTTGAGCCGAGAGGGGCCGTAGCATTATACCTTGCAGTGGTGTCAAGAGGGTTGAAAATATTCTGGGCACTGATAACAATGCAGCACAATAAGGACAGGAGCGTAAAAATTATTCTCATACAATATTTAAGGTTAGGTGAGTTAGTATAAAATAGGATAGCTGTAATTAGAGGGACAATCTTGGCGAATGATTCAGGGGATTATTGGGAAGATGACAAAAATAGTAAAGTTTTTTACATATTAAAATTTTATATGATTATCATGTAAATCCGGATGGATTAGTCCGAAGGTATGGCGAGACTGGACAAGACGGCTATAACAGCGATGTGCGGTAATAGCTACAGTTCGTGAATTTACCGCACAAAATCAAATTTATTTTTGACGGTAAATTAATTAAATTAGCGTTCCGTTAATGTAAATTGGCGGGTTCTTCTCCGAAGTTCTTGTCTTTAACCCACCCTTCAATAAATATCCCGAAGTTCATTATCCTCTCATTTAACGCTACAGATCTCCATTTGCCAACCTTAAACATTCAGTTATGAAATCGATTCGAATTTTTTATGCAACAATTATTGTAGTATGCACATTACTTACGGCATGTAAAAAGAATGATTGGAAGAGCCCGATTGTTAATTGCAGAATTCTTGAAACGATAGATAGGACCATTGCATACAATGCATGGGGCGATCCGAAGTCGGCAACGTTTAAAGTAGACCCTGATGCTACAGGCAATCCAACTTTCTATTTTGTATATAATGCTCAACGGCGTTTGATTGGTTATGGGGGAGGAAGCGATCATCATCTTACTTACAACTCGAAAGGTCAGGCTGTTATTGATACGCTGATTATGAATTATGCAGGGCAGGACGATCGTTATGAACAACACTTGTACTATGACAATTTCGGAAGGATTATTAAGGTGGTTGAAAAGCAATATTACACTGGCTACCCTGATCCTGATGTACCAAGTGTATTTGAAGAAAAGACAACACTTTATAAATATGATAGCAGAGGAAACCTGATCATTCCAGGGGTATCGTACGATAATAAAACAAGCTTGTACAGAACAAACGCGGTTTGGATGCTGGTACATAGAAATTACAGTGTGAACAACCCTGCAGGTCCAACGACCTATAATTCGCAAGGGCTACCGCACACTTTCTATGGAGATTTCCTTGAACGTGGAGGTGGGGGATATCCTTATACTAACTTCGTTTATAGTTGTGACGAGAATAAAGGGAAATATTAATCTGGATAAATGATAAGAAAATATTGTGAGTTCCAGTTTCTTCATTAATACACTCTTAAACTTACTACTATGCGTATGCAAAATATTATTTTATGGGTATGCCGGATTGTTGCGTCGTTGATTTTACTACAAACTTTATTCTACAAATTTTCTGCTTCCCCTGAATCCGTTTATATTTTTTCGCAGGTGCATATTGAACCTTGGGGCAGGATCGGCACGGGTATTATGGAACTCATTGCGGCCTTTCTTTTATTAATCCCCCGTACTTCTGTATTTGGCGCACTCGCCGCGATGGGATTAATGGCCGGAGCGCTTATTACGCATGTATTTATTATCGGCATCGAAGTGATGGGTGATGGTGGCTTATTGTTTATATATGCCCTATTGGTACTATTTGCATCCGGTTATATTGTGTGGGTAGGTCGAGCGCAATTATTTCGATTGACTGCGAATATTCATTAATCAAGGGACCTGGATTTATTGCCTTTGGCCATGATAGATGATTTTTCTTGTATTTTTATGTTCCAATGGAGTTTAATACTTATCAAATGATTTGAAAACAAAAAGAGCAGTCGAAAGAAATATCGGGATTATAGGAGAAGCAATGAATAGAATTCTTCAAGCTAATCCTGGATTAACGTTATCAAATTCTAGAAAGATAGTAGATACAAGAAATAGGATAATTCACGGGTATGATTCCGTTTCAGACGAAATTTGGGAATTGTAATTAATCATCTCAATATTTTAAAACAAGAGATTGAACAGTTAACTGGTGAATGATCGTGGAAATTCGCAGCGTAAATAATTCTGCTATACCTATCTGTACTGACTTTTAATAGGCGATATAAGTTATACTCTCCGGTAAAAATGTGTTTTCCTTTTTTCTTCCTATGTTTACAGCTGATTATTGATGGCTTAAGTCTTGAATAATAACCAAGTACATACTACAAAAGATCTGTTTGAGCGAATTGCCGAAGGAGATCATGAGGCATATAAAATACTGGTGAATCGACATCGGGACAATGTATTTTCACATGCAATGGCTTTTCTCAAAGATTTTTTCAAGGCCCAGGATATTACACAAGATGTTTTTCTCATAATTTGGGATAGCCGTCAAACTTTAACTAAAGTAGTAAGCCCGGATAATTATTTATTCATTATAACGCGAAACAGAATCGTTGCGGAATTTCGAAAGAAAGTAATGTTGTCTGCTTTAGATAATCTGGAACAAACCAGGATGGATGCTGATTTGCTGCCCGATCAACGCCTTGAAAATAAGCAAGTATCAGTCCTTATTCAGTCTGCTATTAACCAAATGACGCCCCAACGAAGAAGCGTGTTCGAGCTGGCAAAAATAGAAGGGATGAAATATGAGGCAATTGCAGAAAAACTCCATATTTCCACCAGTACAGTGAAGTTTCATATGGTGCAGGCGTTGTCTTGTATTCGAACTATTATTCGCAGTAAAGGAACCTTTATGCTACTTTTTTACTTTTTTTTATAATTTTTTTCAAAAGCACTACCCGGTTTTCCTTTTTTTTCTACTTTATATAAGGGACGTAAAATGAGCACATCGTATGCAACATCAAAAATTTATTGAACTTATTGAAAAATATTTAGATGAAAGTGCTGGTTTAGCAGAAAAGCAACAACTAGCAACCATGCTGGAAGATCCTGCTTATGTTAAACTCCTGGATGAATTGGTTCTTCACCACCTTGCTTCTGAAACGTATAAATTTGAATTAGGACAAGATGTTCGTAATTCTATTGATCAATTCATTTATCAAAAAACATTGTCTGGCATTTCTGGTCAGAAAAATATAGCAGAAGTAATTGTTCAAAAGCCAATAGCAAAGCTGTCGATGCACCGTGTACATTTCCTCAAAACAAGTTGGTTCCGTTATGCATCGGTAGCTATCATATTATTTGGAATTGGCACGTCCCTCTGGAATTCTAATAAAAATACTGATCAAACAATTGTAAATGGGAACAAATACTTAAAAGCTGATATTGCTCCCGGTGGAAATAAAGCTATGTTAACTTTATCGGATGGAACAACCATTACCTTGGACAGCGCTGCCAATGGAGCTATTGCTCAACAGGGTAACTCTTCAATTGTGAAAAGCGCGAACGGTGAAATTGTTTACAATCTAAAAGGTATTGCGCAAGGGGCTGTGATGATGAACACCATGAGCACACCAATTGGCGGACAGTACCAGGTTACTCTTCCCGATGGAACAAAGGTCTGGCTGAATGCTGCCTCATCTGTTACTTATCCCGCTGCGTTCGTAGGTAAAGAACGCAAGGTGAAGGTAACCGGCGAGGTTTATTTTGATGTGGCGAAAAACAAACAAAAGCCTTTCATTGTTGACGTTGATGGGAAAGCAGGAATAGAAGTGTTGGGTACAAGTTTTAACATCAATTCATATAAGGACGAAGAAGACATTAAAACGACTCTTCTAGAGGGAAGTGTGAAGGTTTCGAATAGTAATAAACAAGCCATCCTAAAACCCGGCGAACAGGCTTCGATAGGAAATACCGCAGGTATTATTGTGAAATCTGATGCCGATCTTACTCAAATTCTGGCTTGGAAGAATGGCATTTTTGACTTTACTGGTGCTGATCTGAAGGCCGTAATGAGACAATTAGAAAGATGGTACGATATTAAGGTTCATTACAAAGGTTCTGTTTCCAATGAAGTTTTTAAAGGGAAAATGTATAGGAATGTAAATCTTTCGGACGTATTGGAAACGCTTGAGCAATTGGGTGTGAAGTTTCGCATTGAAGGAAAAACATTGATAGTTCTTTAAATAATAATGATGTATTAAATATTTCTTCTGTTGGATATGAATCACAAGGAATAAATGCAACCGCCGGTTTAAGAACGAGGCGGCAGAATATTAAAAAAGAAATTATTAATGATTTAATTTAAAGCTATTATCCAAAACAAAAAGCCAGCAATGCTTCTACATTACTGGCCGGATGTCTGGGTAACTCAAAACAAAAATGTCTCTGGTAAGACTGCTTATTCATCACTCAAACTGTGCAAATTTATGCAAAATTCGCTGAATCGTATTCGGCCTGCCTGGTGGAGGCGCCGTTACATCACCAAAACGATGTTAGTCATGAAGCTAACTGTCATTCTTTTAACTGCTGGATTTCTTAATGTTTGTGCCTCGGGCTTATCGCAAAATGTAACTTTTTCTGGCGAAAAAGTCCCCTTAGAGTCTGTTTTTTCTTCAATTGAAAAACAGACCGGCTTTCTTTTTTTGTATAAAGAGCCCGTAATTCTTTCTTCAAAGCCCGTTACTGTTCATGCAGAAAATTTACCGCTTGAACAATTTCTCGCATTAGTTTTTAAATCACAGCCCCTTCAATATAGGGTAAAAGGTATGAGCATATCGGTCTCACCGAAAGTCGTGCCTTCGGAACCTAAATCAGGTGGAACATTTGAATTTCTTAAGGATACCTTGATTGAAGTTCAGGTTGCCGTACGAACCAAAGAGGGACAAGCCCCAGAAGGAGCGTCTATCGTAATTAAAGGGAGCCAGAAAGGCGTTTCAACCGGTCCATTTGGTTCAGCAATTCTCAAAGCGGTTGAGCCAGACGCAACTTTGGTTATTTCTTCTTTGGGATATATCACTCAGGAAGTGAAGGTGAATCATCAGCCGCTCATTATGGTCCAGTTGCAAATCAGCAGAAGCGATCTGGACCAGGTCCAAATCATCGCCTATGGACGGACTTCAAGACGTTTAAACACCGGTAATATTACAACTGTAAAGGCTGAGGAAATTGCAAAGCAGCCAGTGGATAATCCTATATATGCATTACAGGGGCGTGTGCCTGGGTTGACGATAATTCCGGTAACTGGAGTGCCTGGTGCTGCTGTAAAGGTACAGTTACGTGGGCAAAACAGCCTTATAGGAAATGCTACAAATGGTTTAATTCCTACTGAGCCTTTATATGTTATAGACGGAGTGCCGTTTTCAAATAATATTCCAATGCTTGGAGGAGCGCAACAAGCCAGATCGTTTAATATGTCTGCGCTGAGTTTTATTAATCAATCGGATATTGAGTCGATTGATGTGCTGAAAGATGCCGATGCCACTGCAATTTATGGCAGCCGTGGTGCCAATGGTGTAATTCTGATCACTACAAAAAAAGGCAGAACAGGTACTACTCGTGTTGATGTAAATGTGTCCAGAGGTTTCGGAGAAGTATCAAAAAAATTAAATCTTTTAGATACACGTCAGTATCTGGAGATGCGCAAGGAAGCATTCGCTAATGACGGTATCGATTTTAATACTCCTCCTTATACTTCTGTAAGCACAAGAAACAGCATAGCTCCTGATCTTTTTGTATGGGACAGTACACGTTATACCGACTGGCAGGATGAACTGTTAGGCGGTTCAGCTCTGTACCAAAAAGCAGAAGCTTCAATATCCGGCGGTTCTCCCACAATGCAATACCGAATGGCTGGCACTTATAATCGACAGGGTTATGTTTATCCAGGCGATGCGAAGTATGAAAATGCTACTGGAAGCTTTAGCATTGCTGGAATTTCGCGCAACCAGAAGCTTCGAACAATCCTTACTGGCGGTTATACTGCTAATACGACCACTTCTCCAAATGATTTTACCTTAAATGCGGTGTGGTTGCCACCCAATGCTCCTTCTATTTATAAATCAAATGGAGAACTGAACTGGGAACCAAATCCGGTAACCGGCCTTGGAACTTGGGATAATCCCTATTCCACCTTGCTTAGAGCTACTAATGCTAAAAGCAATATGTTAAATGCTAATGTTGATGTGAGTTATCAATTGTTTCCGGGACTGACTTTGAAAACTACTGCTGGCTTTAGCGACACAAGAGGAAATGGATATCAACCGCAACCTATATTATCAGCTGACCCGAAAAGGTGGCCAACTTTTGTACGAAATTCGTCTCACAAAACAAACAGGTCTCGTTCTTCATCCGTAGAACCCCAGTTATTATACAATGTAAACATATCAAAGGGCAGACTGAACGCTATTGTTGGAGGTTCAATTCAAAATCAACGGGTTGAATCATCCAACATTAATGCAAGAGGTTTTAATGATGACAGCCAACTGCACAATTGGGCTGCTGCCACCAGCTTAAGCGGTAATAACACGAGTTCGAATTATAAATATGCTGCTGTATTTGGACGTCTAAGTTATAATTGGGAAGATAAATATCTTGTAAATATAAATATGCGTCGAGATGGCAGCAGCAGGTTTGGACCTGGCAAGAAATGGGGTAATTTCGGTTCGGTGAGTGGCGCCTGGATATTTACACAGGAACCGTTCATGAAGAGTGCAGTTCCATTTCTAAGTTTCGGAAAGCTGCGCATAAGTTATGGAATGAGTGGCAACGACATAATCCCCGACTACGGTTACATGGAACTGTTTTCAAATGCATTTTTGGGGGGCATTACTTATCAAGGTGCTGTTACGCAATCTACATCTGGCGTTACAAATCCGAACTACAGTTGGGAAACGGTGTATAAAGGTGAAACAGGTATCGACTTGGGCTTTTTCCAGGATCGTATTTTGTTATCTGCTGTTTATTTTCAAAACCGTTCAACTGATCTGTTGGGTACTTATACTCTTCCTGTAACTGCCGGATTTGGCGAATTTATTGCAAATCAAACAGCCAAAATTCAAAACTCAGGCGGAGAATTCACGTTAAGTACAACGAATATCAGAACCAAAAACTTTAGTTGGACAACATCAGTAAACCTCAGTATTCTGCGTAATAAATTGTTAGCAGTACCAACTGCAGGTGGATACGGAGCTTTTATTGATTCTGCTCACGTGGGACAACCTTTTTATGGTGTAGAATATCTTGCAGATTTTCGTGGAGTAGATCCCGCTACTGGCGTATATCAGTTTACAGATATAGATGGAAAGACGACTGCAGATAATGTTGCGATCGACAGATACGCCTCAAAGGTAATCACTACCCCAAAATACTTTGGAGGAGTATCTAACACCTTTACATATAAGGGCTTTAGTCTCGATGTATTCCTTCAATTCACCAAACAAATGGGCGCTAATTATCTGTATGATGGCGTGTTTGGTGTATATGGTGGGCCTGGCGTGTTTTTCTCATCGTCAGCGGGACTCTCGGGTACTGGTAACGAGCCAATAGCGGTGCTTGCACGGTGGCAAAATCCCGGTGATAACACCAATATTCAACGATTCTCAACGAATAGGGGTGGAGTAACAAGGGACGGATGGGACCTGGCTTCTAATAGTAATCGGGCATGGGTGGATGCATCTTTTATTCGTATAAAGAACGTGTCTTTATCTTATAGTATACCTGAAAGTTGGAAGCAAAAATTAAAACTGCAAAATGTGCGTCTGTATATACAGGGGCAAAATTTATTAACCATCACTAATTACAAGGGATTTGACCCTGAGACTCAAACTTTAGCTGGCCTGCCTCCATTACGCGTAGTTATTGCAGGTGTGCAATTAGGTTTATAATGATAAAACAAATTGAAATGATAAAGTCATCAAAACTCACCCATATAGTTTGTTGCTACGTTTTCGTATTATTTAATTTCTGCTCATGCAAGAAGTTCGTTGAGGCTGACCTGCCCATAGAAAAAGCTACTGCTGATGCGATTTATAGTAATACGAATTCTTCAGCCGCTGTTATGAGTGGTATCTATCTAAAAATGGGTCACCCGGATTTTACTCCTTTTGGCGGACAAAAGGGACTAACCGTTTATCCGGGATTAGCTGCTGACGAATTAACACTCAATGATAATTCAGTTGGTTCTTTACAACAGGCTTTTGAAAATAGCTATACCTATGATGGTTCTTTTCTCTGGTTTAGACTATATAAAGAATTTTTATTTCCTGTGAATTCTTTGATAGAAGGGATCACGGCTTCGACAGGGATTTCGGAACAATCGAAAGGAGTATTGCTCGGAGAAGGAAAGTTTCTACGTGCGTTGATGTATTTCTATTTGGTGAATTATTACGGAGATGTGCCGCTGGTGCTGACGACGGATTTTGAAGTTAACTCCCATATTGCACGCAGTCCAAAATCGGTAGTGTATGATCAGATAATCAAGGATCTCACCGATGCACAATCCGGTCTTAACGATAATTATCTGGATGTAGATATTACAACGGTAACGAGTCAAAGAGTGCGACCTAATAAAGCTGCTGCGGAGGCTTTACTTGCAAGGGTTTATTTATATTTGGGACAGTGGCAAAAAGCCGAAGATTTAGCCACGCAGGTAATAAATGACTCGAAATACAGCCTGTTGCCAGATTTAGATGCCGTGTTTCTGAAAAATAGCGGCGAAACTATCTGGCAGGTCCAACCATACGCATCCCCATTTGAGTTTAGTCCTAATACCCTCGATGGAATATTTTTAATCCCTTTCACAGATGGATTTCCGGTAGTGACCATAAGTGATCAGCTTTTGAGCGCTTTCGAATCAGGTGATTTAAGAAAAGAACACTGGATCACTACAGTATTTAGTGGTCCAGACAGCTACGTCATCCCTTATAAATACAAGGCTGGTCCCGAAGAACCCGTTCAGAACGAATACATGATGGTGCTTCGTCTGGCAGAACAATATCTTATTCGCGCGGAGGCCAGAGCGCAGCTAGGCAAAATAACTGGCGCCGGTAGCGCGGAAGAAGATATCAATGCTATCAGAGCCCGCGCAGGAATTGCTCCGACCACCGCTGCAACACAAACCGAAATGTTAGATGCGATACTAAATGAGCGAAGAGTAGAGTTGTTTGTTGAATGGGGGCACAGATGGCTGGACCTTAAGCGTACCAACACTATTGATGAAGTAATGTCGGCAGTGGCTCCAGTGAAGGGAGGAGTATGGGAATCTTATAAGGCATTGTATCCAATTCCATTCGATCAGCTTCAACTCAATCCCAATTTTAAACCCCAGAATCCCGGATATCCATCACCGTGATATTATAGTAACCCGTTATTATAAAAAATATATGATCGAGAAACAACGACTTGTTTTGCTGGGGCTACTATTATGCCTTGGCATTGCTGAAACACATGCGCAGCACTGGCAGAAGAAACCAACTCTCATCGAGACCCGCTGGGCTAAGGATGTCGATCCCACAAATGTGTTACCTGAATATCCACGTCCACAGATGGTTCGCGCGGAATGGGAAAACCTGAATGGGTTATGGCAGTATGCGATAACATCAAATACAGTCAAAAAGCCATATACATATCAAGGAGATATCCTCGTGCCCTATCCCATTGAATCTGCTTTGTCTGGTGTAATGAAATCTTTACAACCTGATCAACTGCTTTGGTACAAACGCAAAATTGAGAGACCAGCGATACGATCCGGAGAAAGAGTACTACTGCATTTTGGTGCTATAGACTGGCATGCGACCATTTATATAAATGGAAAATATATAGGCGAACATAAAGGAGGTTATCAAAATTTTTCGTTTGATGTTACCAGCGCCTTACGTACAGGCACAAACGAAGTTTTAATTAAAGTATATGATCCTTCCAATAAGGGGGTTAATCCCTGTGGAAAACAACTCTTGTTTGCCAGTGGTAGCGGTACCTCGTACACGCCCAGTTCCGGTATCTGGCAAACGGTGTGGATGGAAAAGGTTCCTGCACAATATATTTCCGGCATTGTGATCACTCCTGATGTTGATCGATCAACCGTCAATATCACCGTTCGTTCAAAAGTAAATGCTGCAATACAACTTCAAGCGGATGGTAAAACCCTGAATGGAAAAACAAATACGGAGATTACTGTTCCAATAAATAATGTAAAGCTCTGGAGCCCTGATGATCCTTATTTGTATAATCTTAAAATATCATTGGGACAGGATGTGGTGCAATCCTATTTCGGTATGCGTAAAATTGAAGTGAAGAAGGATGATAAAGGAATAGAACGCATTTTTTTAAACAATGTATACACCTACAATCTTGGCGTTTTAGACCAGGGCTTCTGGCCGGAGGGGTTGCACACTGCGCCAACTGATGCGGCATTGAAATTTGATATTGCAGCCGCCAAAGCTATGGGGTTTAATACGATCCGTAAACACATTAAAATAGAACCAGCACGTTGGTATTATCACTGCGATAAATTGGGAATGATGGTGTGGCAGGATATGGTACAGCCCGGTAACGACAGTAAGGAAGCAAAAGCTGAATTTGAAAAAGAGACTAAAGAAAATCTTTTACAATTACATAATTATCCGAGCATCACTACCTGGGTGCTTTTTAATGAAGGCTGGGGAACGTATGATCAGGCGAGATTAACCAAATGGGTAAAGCAATCCGACCCATCACGAATTGTAAATGGTCACAGCGGAGAGAATTACTATAATGCCTCGCCATTGGAAGATTCCCTGAAATGGGCGAATAGTGATCTAACGGACATTCACCATTACTCCGAACCTGAAATGCCGCCTTCTTTACCAGGAAAAGCAATGGTGTTGGGTGAATTTGGCGGCATCGGTGATTTCTCTATAGAGGATCACGCATTTAATGATGCAGTTTGGAGTTATGCGTATGTACGGATTCCGGCTTCTGCTATGTCAACTGAATACAGAAAACTTATCAACACTTTAAAGGAGTTAGAAGAGAAAGGATTAAGCGGTTCCATTTATACGCAACCTTATGATGTTGAGGGCGAGCATAATGGATTACTGACGTATGATCGGAAAATAATAAAATTACCGATCGATGAACTGAAACAAATCAATGCACTGCTTATTCCTGCAGCAAAGAATTATATAGAGGCCACAAAAGATTTTTCAGCTGCAGTAGTAGACACTGCAAATATTGACAAAGAATATCCGGATAGATTATCAGCCTTTAAAAGTGGACGTAGAGATTCTTTATTCCTGCGCCGGCTGGCATTAATGGCCAATCGTTTAAAAGATAATGAAAATGCATCACTGGTAAGTGCAGAATATATCAGGCAAATGAAGGATCCTTTTAGTTTGAATAATCTACGTTTTATTAAGTTCTTCACCAAAAGAACTACAGATCCCGCATTTCAATTCCTATTTAAAAATGAGAAGGCAGTAAACAGGATATTGGGGGACGATCAAGCGTCAAAAACCTTAAAGATTGTCATTTTTGGCCAGGAACTTAAAAAGTATGCTGTAGATAAAAATGGCAAACCAGATTGGGATAAGCTGCATAAAGAGATCACGGCAAAGTATGGCCAACTGGGGGAGGAGATGGTTTGGTATGCCCAGGCGAAGCACGCACTATTTACGAAAGACTGGAACAATACATTTTTTCTTGTGAAGCAGTTAATGCAAAAATATGGCAAAAGCGTTTCTGCCGGAGATCTGAATGCATATGCATGGGGGATGTTTGAGCAGGTTTCTGATAGGAAATTGCTTACAGAAGCACTTTCCTGGAGCAGGAAAAGTATTGAACTGGATAATGAACCAAGGTTTAAAGATACCTATGCTAATCTTTTATACAAGCTTGGCTATGGAAAAGAAGCGATAGTCTGGCAAGAGAAAGCTGTTGCAGCATTGCCGAATGATAGTGAACTTTTAAAATCACTGGAAAAAATGAAAAAGGGTGAGCCAACCTGGGTCCTAGACACGGATTCGGTTCATTAAGGAAGGTAACCTTTATAAATCTACTTATGAATAAAAGTATGAAGCAATATATCGTTCCGGTTTTTATAATACTTTCCAGCATTCTTGTTAATGCACAAATTATTTCCAAACCTCCGGTAGATAATGAAACCTATAAAAAGTTTCATGAATATTCCGTTGCAAGTCCAAGCATTAGTAATAATGGTAAATGGATTGCTTATAGTTACTCCGCTCCTGAAACAGGAAGCGTATTGGTGATTGAATCGGTGGATGGAAAATTTAAAAGAGAATTTAAAGATGCATTTGGTGCTGTCTTCACAGAAGATAATCGTTGGGTTATATTTAATTCATCAGGTGGATTGATATTTCTTGACCTCATTAAAAAACGGCAGCAAATTAAAAATGGAGGAAGGTTTTCTGTTCCTGAAAAAGGCGATGGTCGTTGGTTAAGTTTTCAGCAGGGGCAGGATGTAATAATAAGAGACTTGCGCTCTGAAACAGAAAAAACATTTTCTGGAGGAACATCTGTTTCATTTAATTCTGAAGGAACTATTGCCACTGTAGAAACGGATTCTACTTTACAATGGGTTTCACTGCCTTCGCTTCAGGCACGAACAATTTACCATGGCAGTAAGGCAAGCAATTTAACTTTTGATCCTTCAGGAACAAGATGTTCATTTGTAATTGGTGACGGCGATGAAAATGTAATCTATGAATATTCACATGGCTTAGAGTCTGCAAAAATCCTGGTTAATTCCTCTTCAGCTGGAGTAAAAACAGGAATGAAAATAGTTAATGGACCTTTACATTATAGTGCCGATGGGAAACGTTTGTTTTTTAAATTATCGGAGGCTATTAAAAAATCAGAAAAAGACAGTTCAGTAATTACAGATAACCTGGATCTGTGGAATTATAAGGATGCATTCCTGCAGTCGGCACAATTGGTCCAGATTAAAACGTTGTCTAAAATGCCTCAGAATTTTAAATATACGGCCGTGGCATCGGTTGCTGATGGAAAAGTTGTACAACTTGAAGATGCCAATGCTAAAATCGTTATAAACGGCACTAAGGATGAGGGAGAATATGTAGTGGTCGAAAATTTTGTTAACGATCGCGAGCTGTTCTGGAATACTTCTTATGTTAGATCATATACGGTTATTTCTACCAGGGACGGAAGTCGTAAAGTTTTTTTGCCGAAAGCGCCTTTATTTATGACACGGCCGACGATTTCTGCTAAGGAGAAGTTTGTGATCTGGTACGATCCTTCTCAAAAAATGTATATGAGTTATGAAACTGAAACGGGTATTATCCGCAAACTTACCCCGGATATTACTGTTCCTTTATGGAAGGAGAATGTAGAAAGACCTGTAGCTATAGGAAATAATTATGGAATTGCTGGCTGGTTACCGGAGGATAAAGGTTTTTTTGTTTATGATAAGTATGATATCTGGCAGGTTGATCCGCTTGGGAAAAAAGCTGCTGTTAATATTACCGGTGGGTATGGTCGACAAAATGAAATTTCTTTCCGTATTTCTCAGGAGGCATTTAAAGAAAATATTTTTCAACCTTCACAAACCTTGCTGTTAACCGCATTTAATAATAAAAAGCAAAATGGCTTTTGGAAGAAGAAGTTAAATATGAGCGGATATCCTGCTATGCTTAATATGGCATCCTGTTTATATTATTTTCCAGAAAGTCAAGTAGAAGGTATCTCCCACGCGGATTATGTTCCGGTAAAAGCGAGGGATGCGGAAGTGTATTTAGTAACCAGGGAAACAGCCACTGAATTCCCTAACTGGTACATAACAACAGACTTAAAATCGTACAGGAAACTCACCAATGTACATCCGGAAAAGAATTATAACTGGATGACTTCTGAACTTATCAACTGGAAAATGCTGGATGGCAAAACATCACAGGGTATATTGTATAAACCCGAAGACTTTGACTCATCAAAAAAATACCCTGTTATCTTTCAATACTACGAAAAAAGAAGCGATGCTTTAAACTTCTTTAGAGGGCCGGAATTAAGTATGGGAGCATTAGACATTTCCTGGTACGTTAGCAATGGGTATCTTGTATTCGAGCCAGATATATATTACACTATTGGACATCCTGCAAAAAGCGCTGTTAATTCAGTAGTATCAGCAGCGAACTATTTATCAAAATTGGCTTATGTCGACGCCTCAAAAATGGGATTGCAGGGTCATAGTTTCGGTGGATTTGAAACCAATTGGATAATTGCGAATTCGACGCTCTTTGCAGCAGCACAGGAAGGCGCCGGCCCATCGGATATGATCAGTATGTATGGTGGGCTTTCTCATGGAGAAAATAGTATAGCTTCTCCGATTGAAACAGCGCAGCTAAGGATGGGTACTACGCCATGGATTAGTGCGGATTTATTTATAGAAAACTCTCCCATTTTTAATGTTGACAAAATAACTACTCCATTAATGATCATGCATAATAAAGAAGACAATGCTGTTCCTTTTGCACAGGCTGTAGAAATATTTACAGCCTTGCGTCGTCTTCAAAAACCGGTCTGGCTGTTACAATATGATGGTGAATCGCATACTATCGGCGATGAAAAAAACAAGCTGGATTTCACCATCCGACAACAGCAGTTTTTTGATCATTATTTGAAAGGAAAGCCTGCACCAGTTTGGATGGTAGAAGGTATAAATGCCAGAGATAAAGGATTAAAAAGCGGGTTAAAATTATCAGAACAATAAATGTATACAATTTTCCTGTATTTAAAAGCAAGAAGATAACAACTCCAATGCTTCTTTTAAGCAATAAAAAGGTGAATAGATTGTACGGCCAGATTTAAATTCTAATAATATAAAAATTTGATATTATAAATCAATTGAATGAAAAAGTTATTAATGGCGCTGGCATTAATTTGTGAATATGCCGTTGTACACGCTCAGGTTATTAGCAAATTTCCCAATGAAGCATATTATACCGATGAAGGATTTTATAAAGGAGTCTCGGTTGCACTGAATGGTCTGCCCATCCAACCTTCACGCACGATAAGCTTCACAACGGATGAGGGCAGCTATATGAACCTGGATCTGTCTCCTGATGGAAAAACAATCATATTCGATCTGCTGGCAGATATTTACACGCTTCCTGTAAGCGGTGGAAAAACCACACAGCTTACCAGGGGACTAGCCCTACATTACAGACCCCGGTGGTCGCCTGATGGAACTAAGTTTGCTTATCTAAGTGATGAAAGCGGTGCATATCAGATTCATATCAGAAATCTTGACGGTACTTTCCACAAAGCTATAGGTCTGCCTCGATTTGAATTTTTTACCGCTCTACAGCAACATTTTGAAGACAGCATAAACTGGTCGTCGAATAACTTGTTTGTCAATGGACATCCGATTACCGGCGGATCCGAAACGTTTTCGGATACTGCTGTAATTCAACCGGAACCTGTCTTTCAACAACAAATACACAAGAAACTATTATCCGCCAATGGCCAGTATGCAGTTTTTATTAAGGACACGAACGGTACGAAAGCATTGATGCTTGCTGATTTGAGCACCGGCGAAAATAAATTGCTGGTGACCTCACTCCTCAAAGATTCACAGTATCGTACAACTACAGATCCTGATCCGGGGTTTTGTATATCTGGTGATTCAAAATATGTTTATATCAGTTACAGGGGTAAGATTCATCGCATTACCCTGCAAACGGGAAAGGATGATATTATTCCATTTCAAGCAGATGTGAAAGTGGATATGGGACCGCTGTTGCGCAACAGATTTCCATTGAACTATGATTCTGTTAAGGGTGTACAGGTCCATAGTCCTGACTTAAGCCCAGATGGCAAAAGGATCGCCTATTCGACACTAAATAAGATCTACGTAAAAGAATTAGCCACTGATCGCTATTATGCTGTTGCGCAACAGAACGCCAATCAATATCAACCTGTGTTTTCTCCGGATGGAAAATGGATTGCATACGTTAGCTGGAATGACAGGGAAGGAGGTTTTCTGTGGAAGGTCTCTGCTATGGGTGGAAGACCAGAGCAACTTACAAAAATACCGGGAGTATACCAGCGCCCTGTATGGTCTCCTGATGGAAAATCAATTGCTTTTATGAGGGGTGCGCCAGCGCTTTCGACTTACAGAGAATATAATAATACAGACACAGTATCACTGGAGATATTAGAATTAAAGACTGGAAAGTCGACCACAATAGACCGACTGCTTCCGTTTGATAATGCTATTTCATTTAGCGCTGATGGCACTGAAATAATATACAAACCAGGCGACAAGATTAAAAGGGATACTATAAATTTTCCTCCGTTTCCGCCAATCATTGAATTGATAGCAAAGTCTATAAAAACAGGAGCGACCAGGGAAATCGTAAAAGGAAATTATGCATCAATGCTATTCACACAAAGCATTTTCAACCAAACCAGTATATCGCCTGATAATAACTATTTGGTGTTTAGTAGTTGGGAGAATATTTACCTCATGCCGCTTCGCAAGGAGGGTCTGCCGTTATACTTACCGGGCTACGATCCGCTGGGCCAGGCCATGGTGCGCATAGGTCGTGGTGTAGATCCCAGGTGGGAGGAGGATGGAAAGATGCTGACATGGGGTTATGGCAACAAATATTACCGAATCGAAACTTCTAAAATTATTGATGCAATTGGAAAGCGGACAACACCAAAGGAGTACGCCGAATTGTTGCATGAAGATGATTTCCTGTCGGTGGCTATCACTCCTGAAGAAATAGATCTTTCAGTAAGCGTTCCGGCAAATTATGGCAAAGGGGTACTGGCGATTACGAATGCGCGGCTCATTACTATGGAGGAGAATACCGTGATTGAGAAAGGCACTATTGTCATAAAAGATGGTCGTATAGCAGCCATTGGAGCTGTTGATAGTATTGCAATACCACAAGGAGCCAGAGTAATGGACATGAAGGGTACTACTCTCATGCCGGGTATAATGGATCTTCATGACCATATGACCGCACCTCCCGATATTTATCCGCAGCAGGATTCGCGGTATCTGCTAAATCTCGCCAATGGTATCACCACTGCCGCAGATCCCGCATATGTATATCTGGGCTATGGATATTCTGATTTGCTTAAAACAGGACAGATGCTAGGACCACGACTTTTTAATGTTGGCGTGCCTGTATATGTGGATGCGGTAGGTCAGGTAACTACTCCGCGGGCAGCCCGCGAGATCGTTGTGAAGCGCAAACAAATGGGATCGATATTGGTGAAACAATACATTCTGCCTTCCCGGCTGCAAAGACAATGGCTGCTGCAGGCATGCCGTGAGGAAGGTTTAAACATGACCAACGAGGGGGGCCTCACAGGCGTTTTCGAACAGATTGGAATGATCAAAGATGGCAGTACGGGAGTGGAACATAGTCCTTCGTGGGGAGATGTTTACAATGATGTTATTAAATTATATGCACATTCCAACACTTATCTGACCCCAACACTACAGGTGGTTCATTCACAATACGGTTTAAATGCAATTGAAACGAGATCATACTTCATGCGTCATTATTGGGACACGAATGCTATTAAACTTAAAAAGTTCCTGGTCGATACCCAAAAACGCATATTCCATTACAAAGGCAATGATAGTCTGGGTCTACTTATTTCACGACCTGCGGCAATACTGGCACGCATAAAAAAAGAAGGAGGGCTTTTAGTGGTAGGCAGTCACGGTGGAAGTGTGCCTGGTACGGAAGCTCAAGATGAATTGTGGTCGCTATGCGTGAAAAGTGGTTTAACAAATATGGAAGCCTTACAAATAGCCACCATAGATGCTGCGACAGGCATTGGTCTTGATGGCGATTTGGGTTCTTTGAAAGCCGGGAAGATCGCCGATCTGATCATACTGAATAAAAATCCATTGGATGATATCCATAATACAAAAGAAATCCGGTATGTAATGAAAGATGGTATTCTTTACAATGCAGACACATTGGATGAAATCTGGCCGCAGGTAAAGAAGCTAGAATTTAAACTTAGATAAAAATGATGAATACGTTAAAATGGACTTCAAAAAAAGTATTGTAAATAATAAATTCGAAATTGCACCAATACAAAATGAAAGCAATCTATTTATACAGCATTTTATTTTGCCTCTTGCCGGCAATTTTATTTTCGCAAAAGAAACTTATTCAGCAGGCAGTTCAAAACGATGCGTGGTCTGGTTCATCTCCTACTACCGCCAGGATCAGTAATGATGGTCATTATTTTGGGTATGGAATTGCTGACTATGAAAATTCAGGGAATAATGTATTTTTTTTGCAGTCTGCTGATGGCGATTGGAAAAAAGAAATACGCAATGTGAGTTTGGAAGGTTTATTTTTTACAAAAGACAGCAAAAGAACTATTTATAAAAATACCGGCGATAGTTTGAGTATAATGGTTCTCGCAACGGGCAAAACGGGTTACGTGCCACATGTAAATACTTTTCATTTGTGTGCCACGGGTAAAGAGGAATGGCTCGCCTGCCAGTTGAAAACTACGGATAAACAACTCCTTTTGCGCAAACTGGCTGGTGGTAAAGAATTTAAATACAACGACGTGAAAGAATGCTGGTTTGCAGATAATGGAAATGTATTATTTCTTAATACTGAAAACGTAAATGATTCTATACGCGGTTCTGCTATTGTGTTGATTGATCTGCTCACACAAAAAAGTAAAACAATCTGGTCTGGAAAAGATTTTAATTCGCTAGTCATGGACTCAGATGGTTCTCATGTTGCATTCATTTCTTCCGAAGAAAGCGGTAGTCGAGTAAATAAGATTTGGTATTATCAGGCAGGTATGCAGCAAGCTGTTATTAAGCTAACCAATGGATCTGCCAGTCTGCCTGAAGGTGTACAAATAACCGGTCCATTGAGTTTTGGAATGAATGGTCGCCAGATCTTCTTTGCTTTAAAACAACCTTCTGATAATGTGCTAAACGACAAGAGCGGTGCCGCAGTGGCGGATATCTGGAGTTACAAAGATGAGATACTTAAAGCACACATGGTCAAAAAAAGACCTGGCAACCTGCCGGCAGTATTAAATATTGATGACGACAAAGTTGTTCAATTAATGGGGCCAAACGAGAGAGTTCAGTTCACTGTGCACAAATATGACAGAGGCTACGTAATAATTGAATCTCAACCCGGCAACGAACATGAGCGATATTGGAATAAAGCAGCGACACAGTCCTGTAAATTAATATCCACTACTAACGGGCAGCTCGTAAAAGAATTTAAAGCAGAATATTTTTGGAACCCGCTGCAATTATCTTGCGGAAGTAAATATGTGATTTATTATGACTACTCGAATAATAATTACTTCAGCTATAATATACAAACCGGAAAAATAATAAATATCACCAGTAAGATACCAGTATCTCTCGTGAATGAAGAGAACGATTATCCTGCTCAACCTCCGAATATTTATAGAATTGGAGGCTGGATGGAAAATGATGCTTATGTATTTATCTATGACCGGTATGATATCTGGATGGTAGATCCAACAGGTATTAAGGAGCCGGTCAATATTACCCAGGGAGTTGGCCGTGCGAATAGCACCGTTCTTCGGTTTGATGGCATTTTTGCAATGAGATCTTCCGTAGTTAAAAATAATGAGAAACTGATCCTTAATGCTTTTAATGAACAGACTAAGGACCGAGGATTCTGTAGCTTACAACTCGGATCAGGCAAAAAACCTGAACTATTGGCAATGGGTCCTTATACGCTATCCGAGCAGGAAGGTTTGATTTGTTCTGCAAATGGCAAAGGGTATATAGTAGGCCGGATGACAGCTTCTGATGCGCCAAATTATTTTTTTAGTAAGGATCTCAAAACATTTGTGCGCCTTACAAACGTTCAACCTCAGGCTGCTTACAACTGGATGACATCCGAACTGGTGGAGTGGACAATGTTTGATGGTAAACGCTCGCAAGGTATTTTGTACAAACCAGAAGATTTTGATCCCAATAAAAAATATCCTGTAATTTTTAACTACTACCGCAGGTTTTCAGATGACCTGCACAAATTTATTCAACCTGAGATATCCATAACCCCTAGTGTCGCTTACTATACAAGTAATGGATATATTGTATTTGTGCCCGATATATATTTTACTCTTGGAGAGCCTGGACGAGATGCTTATAACGCGGTAGTTTCTGCGGCAAAGTATTTATCTTCTAAACCGTGGGTCGACTCTGCCAGGATGGGAATATCTGGGTATAGTTATGGTGGATATGAGACTAATTATCTTGTAACATCTACACCAATTTTTGCTGCTGCCTGCGCGGGAGCAGGCGCCTCTGATTTTGTCAGCAGTTTCGGAGAAGGCAGCTGGCAGATGATGTATTGCGAAAAAAGCGCCTATAGCCTCGGTGCTTTGTTATGGGAAAGGCCAGAGCTGTACATCAAAAATTCCCCGGTGTTTAAAGCCAATAAAGTGACTACTCCGCTATTAATTCAACATAATAGGGATGACACTAATGTTCCTTTTTCCCAGGGACTGGAATTTTTCCTTGCTCTGAGAAGACTAGGCAAAAAAGTATGGATGATAAGCTATGATGGACAAGGTCATGGTAACATGGGTGGTGAGCCGGGGGTGGATTTTGCAATTCGTCAAGCGCAGTTCTTCGATCATTATTTAAAAGGAAAGCCTGCACCTGAATGGATGACGGAAGGAATTAGTGCTAACGAATCAATACAGTCAAAAAAGCGTCAGCAGTAGTGGTATCAAAGGAATTAACTAATAAATAAAAAAAATGACAAACTTCATCAAGCTGCATCTTACACCAGCTGTATTATTTCTGATTATTTCTTTATTGCTTTTATCAAACATTGCTTTCTCTCAGGGGAAAGTTAATTTTTCAGGGCATTGGGTTGTCAATTTTGACAAGAGCGAACTTGGAAAATCCGGCCGGGAAACTGTAGTTCCGCAATTCGATATTCAGCAATCCGAAGAGGGAAAAGCAACGTTAATCGTATTCAGTGGCACTTTTGAAGGCTCAAGTTATAGAGATACTTTATTCATGGATAGACGGCAGTTTACATCTGGAACACAATCCGGGGATAATAACAGTTCCACATATTTAAAATTTTCGAACTGGTCAGATGATGGAAAGTCTGCGGTCTTGACTCAAAAATTATCCGCCTTTACCATGCGTATTACCTATTCTTTGTCTAATGACGGGAAAACTTTAATAATGGAGCGGGTAATAGATAAGGATACCAATAAAATAGTGTACGATAGGAAGAGTAAATCGCTTTGATAAAAAATCTTTTATTAACAGGGAGATTACTTGTAGTCGTACGCTGTTAACATCCAGATTATCATACTGACCTTAGAAATAAACTAAAATAAATTAAAGCCATAAAATGAACAAGTATTATTGTTTACTGCTATCAGCATATTTTGTACATCTTTTACAACCGTATCAACTACACGCACAAAAGAAGGCCATCACTATGGATACATACACAACTTGGCATGAACAAAGCCAGTTGGGAGATTATGGTGTAACCAATGATGGCGAATATATATGGTATAATAAACTGGATACAACTTATGTAGTGTCGAAAAAAGGTCAGCTGAAACATACAATTGCACCAGGAGGAATTACGTATTTCTCTGTTGATAAATCGCTGGTATACTCAAGTGAGAGCGTTGTAAAACAGTTGAACCTTAAAACGGGCAGTATCAAAAAATATATAATAAAAAATATTCATGAAATGGAATTATTGCCTTCAGGATATCAATTTATCATCAACACTTTTGATAACTGTATTATAATGTTCAATACTCGTAGTGGAAGTATAGATACAATTCAATCTAATGTGCAGGAATATAAATTCAATCAACTGAAGAGTGTCGTGCTGGTTAAAAATAAAAACGGTGTTTCATGGATCGACATCGCGAGTGGATCCTCTAAAAATATTGGTAAGGAGTTAGATGTAGACTTTTCTACTATTAGCTTCGATAAAAGTGCGCAGAAAGTATTGTTCAAAACCAAAGCGCAGTCAGAAAAGGCACCAGTATGGTATTATTATGATCGTCTGAAAACAGATGGCACTCCAAAGTTAGTTATCCCACATTCAGAGATGTTGCCCGAAGGTTATGATCTGTCGACAGCTTCTCCCTCATTCAGTGCAGACGGGCGCAGGCTTATCATCAAAATATATGCACTGCCTGCTAAAGAAGAAAAAAAAGCGTATAAAGACTTTTGGCACTACCAGGGAAGACGATACCTCAAATGGTTTGGAAATCCACGGCAAACCATCATTGTGTTATCAAATTTAGGAGATGCAACTCCTACGTTCAAAGTACTTGCGGAAGGTAGCGTTGAATTAAGGGGAGATGCCATTCCGCAAAAATACATTTTGATAAAAAAGAGTTTCATGGTCTATGACGATCTGTATTGGAATGAAGACATGCGACCCGAATTTATTCTGGCTAATTTAGAAAATGGCGAAACACGGCAAATTATTGAAAATGATGTTGCTCCAATTGCACCCAGATATCCATATCTGTCTCCTAATGAAAAATATATTACCTGGTTCGACTATACTCAGGGAGAATATTTATGCTACGAGATTGCTACACAGCAAACGAGAAATTTAACTAAAGGCATTAACATTCCTGCAGATATCACGGAAGCGAGGGAGGGAAGTATTCCACGAAAAATCAGAGGCCTGGAAGAATGGGTTGCAAATGACGAGGCGATTATTTTTAGTGATAAATATGATCTGTGGCAGGTGGATCCGAAGGGAATAAAACTACCGCTTAACCTTACCGGGAATTATGGAAGAGATCATGGTGTTGTATTTAAACCTGCAAACCTACAGAATCTCCAATCTCAAACATACCATCCCTTACTATCGGGTCAGCCCCTGTTGCTGAGAGCGATGAGTGTGATCACTAAAGACAATGGGTTCTATAAAATAAAAATCGGGCAGATGAACAAGCTGGAAGATGGACATTTAAAACCTTGCTTGTTTTCCTGGAACATAGAAGGCGAACCTGCTTGCATTGCTAAGGCTAAAAGCGCCGACACATACCTGGTTAGTCGGCAAACTGCGGCCGAAGCTCCTAACCTTTGCGTGACAAATGACCTCCAATCTTTTCTTAAGCTGACTGATTTTGCGCCTCAACGCGAGTATAACTGGCTTACTTCCGAATTGGTAAATTATCCATTACGCAATGGTAAAACAGGGCAAGCCATTTTATTCAAACCAGAAAATTTTGATCCATCCAAAAAATATCCGGTAATCTTCAATTACTATGAGTCGCGTACAGATGGATTGCATAAATTTCGACATCCCCAGATTTTCGAAAACAATATAGATGTTGCTACGTATGTCAATAATGGTTATTTGGTCTGCATGCCCGATATCAATAATGATGATCCTGGAAAAGTTTCAAGTACGGTAGTAGATGCTGTGGAGTCGGCAGTAGATTATTTATCTAAATACTCGTGGTTTGATACAAGTAAAATGGGTTTGCAGGGACAAAGTTTTGGAGGATATGAAACAAATATTCTGGTTGCCAATTCAAAGCGTTTTAAGGCGGCCTGTTCAATGGCAGGTATTTCTGATGCTATCAGCGGTTATTTTGGAAATGCTTTTGGTGAACGAAGTGCAACATGGTGCTATGAAGAAGGGCAATTTAATTTTCATACAACACCATGGGATAACTTGCAAGTATACATTGACAATTCACCAGTACTGAAGGCAAATGAGGTGGTTACACCGTTATTGTTGCTCCATAACCGTAGTGACAATGCGGTTCCTTTTAATCACGCGTATGAGATGTTCTATGCATTGCGCCGTTTGAAAAAACCGGTTTGGTTATATGAATATGAAGGAGGACATACTTCTCCGGGAGGAGAGGAATCAAATCGTGATTTCACTATCCGTCTGCAAGCATTCTTCGATCATTATTTGAAAGGAGAACCTGCACCTGATTGGCTAATGCCAATTTCAAGTAAAAACCCATGGTAGAAATGAAATAGACAGTACACAAATAATAACTATATCATCAAAACTGCAAATAAGGATTTTCTAATTCAACTATGCCACGAACAAAATAACTTATGACGCGGAAGAGAATATTTTATTTGTTAATGTTATCGGGCATATTTGCAAGTAATCCAGGTACAGCACAGATAAAAGCTGCACGCATTGAAGGAAGAATAATAGACGAGAAAGGCTCGATACTCAACGGAGCTACAATTGCTCTATTACTCGCAAAGGATAGTTCTGTGATTAGTCAGGTTATCGGTACTGTAAAAGGGTTTACGCTTTCAGGCATCCGGCCGGGAAAATATGTTCTGATGGTTTCTTTCAGCGGATACAGAACCGACACATTTCAAATTCAAATAACCGGGACTCAGCAAGTCTTCAAGACCGGAGATATCATACTGGAGCATGACGCAACCTTTTTAAAGGAAGTAGTAGTTAAATCAACTCCACCTGCTGTAAAGATGAGTGCAGATACTATTTCTTACAGAGCTGAATCTTTTAAAACCCGGGTAAACAGTACCGTCCAGGATCTTCTTAAAAAACTTCCTGGCGTAAGTATAGATGGTGATGGCAATATTAGCTTTCAGGGAAAACCCATCGAAAAAATCTATATCGATGGAAAGGATTATTATTTAAACGACCCCAAATTGATTACACAAAATTTGACTGCAGATATGATCGAAAGAGTAGAGGTCTATAATGTGGAAAGTGAGAAAAGCCGACTTACCGGTGAGAAAGATGTGCAGAGGAGTAAAGCCGTCAATCTTAAACTAAAAAAAGGAGTTAACCTCAATTTTACAGGGAAAGGGTTCGGTGGTTATGGTACACGCAATGGATACCTGGCGGGAATGACCGGCAGTTCGTTTGTGAAAAACCGGGCAATTACGGGATTTATAAAAAGCAATAATATCAATGATATCGCAGATGAAAGCCCAAATCCTTTAGTAACTTATGGGCGGTCATCCAACCATAAAGCTGCATTAAATTATAGTGACAGATGGGGTAAAGCGATAAAAGCGAACCTTGATTATCATATGATTGGAAGGGAAGGAAAAGATCAGCGATCCACGAGTAATCGGCAGAGTTTGCTGGCTGATTCATCGCTGCTTGAAAACCACCGGAATGAAATGGAAAATAAGAGCTACGGTCATTTTTTGAAGGGAACATGGGAAATTTCGCTCGATTCTTTTAACAAAATCAATATCGGCTCATCCATAACGCCTACAAGGATATCTAATTTCAGCAAGGATACCTTTTTCAGTACCATCGTACGGCCGAAGGGTAATGATTATCCAGCAAGTACTGGCAATACCACAAATCAGTTTTCAGCAGTGCAACTAAATAGTTCAAATAGCATTTTTTACAATCGACTATCTGAGAAAAGGGGAATATCGGTTTACATGGGCCATGAGAAAAGGCAAAGTGATCAGCAGGGTGCATTACGCTCCACTTTGCAGACGTATGGAGAAAACGGAGCATCTAATGCGGAAGCACAAACGAATCAGCAATATACGCTCGCCGAGGGGCGTGAAGAGTATTCTGTAAAAGTTGCCTGTAATGAATCACTTAAACCATGGGGCTCCTTCACTGCGGGCTATCAATATAATTTCAGAACTGATCAAAGTAACAGACGGAGTTTAAATTACGATTCCGTTACAAGACAATATGATATTATTGATAGCCTGACCAGCAGCGAATTCAAAAGTGGTTTTCGAAAACACGGAGCAAACCTGTCTTACCAGGTTAGCCATAATGAATTTAATTACAAAGCTGATATTTTTGTTGAAAGCGTCATGCTACAAAATACTGATGAGATAAAGGATATACGTTTAAAGCGCGATTTTCTTAATATACTGCCTTCTGCTTCTCTCGCTTACTTCCAATTTGGTTCGGCAGTTACAAGACAGTTTATGGCCGAGTATTCCAGTAGGAGTCAACAACCTATGGCGTATCAATTGCAACCGGTAACAGACAACCGCAACCCATCGCAATTGCTTACCGGTAATCCTGATCTCAAACAAATGGTGAGCCATAATTTAGTGCTCAACTACGTATCCATTAGTAAAAGGATGCAGGACCTACAGGTAACTCTTACCGGAGTTATTGAGAAGCACACTATTGTTACTTCGACAGAGATTATATCAGGCGGTATCCAGAAGACTACCTATGTTAACCGTGATGGGAAATATGCATTTGGAATGAATGTAAATTACAAGATACCTGTAGGAGCAGCGAAGAAAAACAATGTTTATTTCATGGTTGAATCACAGTTTGATCATAGCCCTACCGTTATAAATGGAAAGGATAATGTACTTCGTGGATTAAGTTTAAGTCCAAAAACCGGTTGTCAATTTATTGTAGCTGAAAAATTGGAAGTAAATATGGAAAGTAACCTGATGTACACCATTTCCCGGTATACTACAGGCACCGATTTAAATTCTTCGGGACTCATACAGAACTACAAATTATCATTTAACTACGATTTACCATTCCGTTTGCTGCTAAAAAGTGATGGTGGCTTACAGTTAATTGGCGCCCAGGCCGGGCTGGCTGCAAGTCGAATATTTGTATGGAATGCATCTTTGCTAAAAAATATTTTTAAAAATGGACATGGAGAAATTAAACTGTCCGCCTATGATATACTGAACAGCAATAAGGGTTTTTCTCAGCGCATTACTTCAGGTTACATCCAGCAATCAACTTCCAATACTCTGGGAACCATGGTTATGCTAAGTGCTATTTATCACCTGCGTTCTGTACCTGGTAAACAATCTGACTAAAATAAACTATCACGGCGTTAAGCTTTCTATATATGTAGTCTTACCGTTTAAATAATTGCTCATGTATAATTCTTTTATTCTCCTTTGTTTTAACCTTTATTCGCTTCAATTGTAATAACGATAAGATAGAGTGGAAATAAAAAAAATTATAAAAAAGAATATAAAACAAATGAAAAAGAACATTTTCTTTGGCATATTAATAATTTGTATTGCATACACAAATGTGTCAGTTGCGCAGAAAAAGAAGCGCGCTGCATCACCACCTGCAGACACTATTAAAAAAGAGCTTCCGGTTGCACCTATGCCTCCCCGCGGCTCTCTTCCTCCTTATAATGATGTGATTACTGACAAATCGGTTTCCCAAAAAGGGCTTTTTACTATACATCAACTGGATGACCGCTGGTTGTTTGAAATGGACAATAGTTTATTAGGCAGAGATATGCTTATTGTTAGCCGTATAGCAAAGGCGGCTGCTGATGGGCGAATGCCCGGCACGATGTTCGGGTATGCCGGAGACATTATCAATGAATCAGTTGTGAGGTTTGAAAGAGGACCGAGCAACAAACTTTTTCTAAGAAATATTTCCTACGCAGAAATATCAAAAGACTCCTCTGATAATGGTCTTTACCGGTCAGTAAAGAGCAGTAATGTACAAGCTATTGCCGCTTCTTTCGATATAAAAACGATCAGTAAAGATTCTTCTTCTGTCGTTATTGATCTTACTGATTTTATTGCAGGGGATAATGATATTTTCTTTTTTGATCAAAAAGGTAAGGGAAACTTACAACTCGGGCCTGCAATGCCGGATAAATCTTATATAGAACGCCTCGACAACAGACCATTGAATATAGAGATCAAAACGGTAAAGACATACATGAAAATGCCATCGAGCAGTGCTACCTATGAGCTTAATACATCTATTGTATTATTGCCCAAAGAACCTATGCGTGTCCGTTCTGCTGATTCAAGGGTAGGTTATTTTACCCAGAGTTTCACCGACTTTGACATGAACCCACAGCGGGTGGCAAAAGCTGATGTGATTACACGGTTCAGACTTGAACCAAAGGAAGAAGACAAAGAAAGATACCTGAACGGTGAACTGGTTGAACCCAAACAACCTATCATATTTTATATTGACCCGGCAACACCAAAAAAATGGATCCCCTATTTGATTCAGGGAGTTAACGACTGGCAGTCGGCATTCGAGCAGGCAGGATTTAAAAATGCCATTATTGCCAGAGAAGCGCCAAAAGGTGACAGCACCTGGAGTATCGAAGATGCAAGACATAATGCCATTGTATATAAACCATCCGACGTTACCAATGCCAGTGGTCCCAATGTTCATGATCCCCGCAGTGGTGAAATCATTGAAACACATATCAACTGGTATCACAATATTATGCAGCTTTTAAGAAATTGGTATATGATACAAGCGGGCGCGGTTGATCCGCGGGCCCGTAAAGCTAAATTTGATGATGATCTGATGGGCGAATTGATCCGTTTTGTATCATCACACGAAGTAGGGCATGCACTTGGGCTTCGCCATAATTTTGGTGCTTCTTCAACCGTTCCTGTAGATAGTTTGCGTAATAAAAAATGGGTGGAAGCAAATGGGCATACTCCCAGTATCATGGATTATGCCCGATTTAATTATGTGGCGCAGCCAGAAGATAACATTAGTGAAAAAGGATTATTTCCACGAATTGGTGATTATGATAAATGGGCAATTGAATGGGGATACCGCTGGTGGCCGGAAATGAAAAGTGAAGAAGAAAAAGCTAAACTTAATAAATGGATTATTGATAAGACCAGCAAGAATAAAAGACTCTGGTTCGGAACAGAAGTCGATCAGAACGATCCCAGGTGTCAGAATGAAGATCTGGGAAACAATGCGGTAAAGGCAAGTTTGTATGGTATCAAAAACCTCAAACGAATTATTCCTCATATCATAGAGTGGACCAGCACCGAAAATGAAGAGTATGACCAGGTAACTGAAGTGTATAAAGAACTGTTGGGTCAGTTTGGGCGGTACATGGGGCATGTATCAAAAAATATCGGAGGTGTAATGACCACTCCAAAAACAACAGAAGAGAAAGGAGAAATAGTGGCTTATGTTAGTAGAGCGCGACAAAAGGAAGCCATGAATTTTTTACAGCAACAGCTGTTTACAACACCATCATGGTTGCTTAGCAAAGATATTTTTCATAAAACAGGAGGCGGTTCAATCATTACAATTAGCAGGCAGCAGGATGCAATTCTTGTGAGACTGCTAAATATCGGAACTATTTTCAAGCTGTTGCAGTTTGAAGGAAACGATCCGGCTCATGCATATACAGCAAACGAGATGCTAAGTGATCTGCAAAATGGAATATTCAGTGAATTAAAGAACAAGAAGAATATTTCTATATTCCGGCGTAACCTCCAAAAATCTTACGTTGAAAAATTGATGGCACTTATTAATCAACCTCCTACTCCACCGATGCCAGGAGCACCTCCCCAGGCACAGGGTCCTGATATGCTTGCTACTGATATGAACTCTATTATAAAGGGACAGCTAAAAAGTTTACAGTCGCTAATAATAAGTGCACAATCATCCCTCGATAGTCCATCAAAATTGCATTTACAGGATCTGTATGAAAGAATAGAAAATACAATTCATCCTAAATAATTAAACGTTACTCCAACCATTACAAATAAAAATAGCGAGATGAAAATAAAAGCCGCAATAATTATAATCATAACTCTGTTGTCCCTGGGCGACAACACACGTGCACAATCAAAATATAGCGCCTATGAAGCTTTTGCACCTTTCTTTTATCCAAATTACGGTGATAAGGTGCGTGCTGCTGATGGAACTCCGGGGCCTGAATACTGGCAAAACAGAGCCGATTATAGCATTAATGTGAGTATGGATGACAGCCTCAATAGCATTCAGGGAAATGTAAATATTGAATACACCAATAACAGCACCCAGCCACTTTCTTTTCTTTGGTTACAAATGGATCAAAATATTTATGCGAAAAAATCCAGGGGCAGCATGAGTAATGCCGCTCAACGTTTTGCTGGTGCTGCAGGGTTCGAAGGTGGCTATGGTATACAATCTATTATGGTTTCTTTAAATGGCAAGGAATATACGCCGGAGTATACAATTAACGATACCCGTATGCAGGTGCAATTACCCAAACCATTAAAATCTAACGGTGGAACAGTAACGCTAAAGATAAATTATCGTTTTCTGATTCCCGAACGCGGTACTGACCGCATGGGAAGAATGCAAACAAAAAATGGATGGATATATGAAATAGCGCAGTGGTTCCCGCGTATGTGCGTGTATGATAATGTGCAGGGCTGGAATACACTTCCCTATATCGGCCAGGGTGAATTTTACCTGGAATATGGCGATATATCCTACAATATTACTCTTCCTTCAGGCTATGTAGTTGTTGGTTCCGGTGAGTTATTGAATCCGAAAGAAGTATTATCTGCCAGACAGATCGAAAGATGGAATTCAGCAAAACAAAGTGAGCAGACAGTAATGCTGCGTACTGCGGAAGAAGTCGCTCAGGAAACCGCCAGTAAGAATTCAGGGAAGAACGTTACCTGGAAATTCAAATGCACAACTACCCGAGATGTTGCATGGGCATGTTCGAAAGCGTTTGTATGGGATGCCGCACGTATTAACCTTCCGGAAGGAAGATCGGCGCTTGCCATGTCGGTATATCCCGTTGAATCTGCACGCGACGATGCATGGAAACTTTCCACGCAATTTGTAAAGGGATCTATTGAATATTATTCACGATATCTATATCCTTATACATATCCAACTGCAACAAACGTTGCAGGGAATGTTTTTGGGATGGAATATCCAGGAATTGTTTTCTGTGGAGCCGGTTCTGATGGAAACGGGCTATGGGGCGTTACGTCACACGAATTTGGACATAACTGGTTTCCAATGATAGTAGGCACTAACGAGCGCAAGTTTTCATGGATGGATGAGGGATTCAACACATTTATAAATGGAATGGTAGACAGTGCGTTTGATAATGGAAAATATAGAGACACAAATTCAATAGCAGCAATGGCGAGGTATATACAGGGAGATACTATTGAAACGATCATGACGATAGCCGATCTTCAACGTAACCTCGGATTGAATTCCTATACAAAGCCAGGTGCAGGTCTTCGTATGCTGCGCGAGGGTGTATTGGGAAAAAAGCGTTTTGATAAAGCGTTTAGTTATTATGTAAATCAATGGGCATTCAAGCATCCCACTCCATTCGATTTTTTTCATTGTATGGAGAATGCTTCAGGAGAAACACTCGATTGGTTCTGGCGCGGCTGGTTTATGAAGGGATGGAAAATAGACTTTGCTGTGAGCAGTGTAACAGATAATGCAGAAGGAGGTGGAAGTCTGGTAGCGATCGATTGTCTGGAAAGAATGCCTATGCCTATTGTACTGGAATTAACCGAAGTTGGCGGTAATACCCGCCGCATATCTGTGCCGGTGGAACGCTGGCAGCAGGGCAGCCGCTGGCAGTTTCGAACCGCTATTAAATTGACTAAAGTAGAAATTGATCCCGATAGAATTCTGCCGGATATCAATATAAGCAATAACAGCTGGTCAGCTAATCAATAAACACATTAACTATCATCGTGGTTGTTTAAATAAACATTTATGAAATTACTATCTGCAATAATTATTAATATTTTATGCTGGGCAAGTGTCAGCGCACAGCTCTATCCTGGCATGCCAGCGCCTGAATTAAAAGTAGGAGCATGGGTGAAAGGAAAGCCTATCTCCAAATTCGAAAAAGGATCTATATATGTGGTAGAGTTCTGGGCCACCTGGTGTGGGCCATGCAAAGCCAGTATTCCGCATTTAACAGAACTGGCTGCAAAATATAAAGGTAAAGTGAGTGTTATTGGTGTAAGTGTAGCAGAGGCGAATACGGAAAATGTAAAACCATTTGTAGACAAAATGGGCAAACAAATGGATTATAATGTTTGTATCGATCAGCAAGGCAGCGCTACTGCGCGTACCGGATTTATGATCAAGAACTGGATGGGAGCTGCTAAAGTTCGCAGTATTCCTTTTTCTTTTATAGTCGGTAAAACAGGAAATATTGAATATATGGGAGGGCCTGGTGAACTGGAAGATGTAATCGAGCAAATACTTGCAAACAAGTGGGATACAAAAGAACACGCCAGGCAGGTGATGGCGCGGTATCAATCAGATTCCATCGCTGAGGCCGAACAGGCCATTATTCAAAAAAAAGAAAATGAAGCCTGGAATATTCACCCGGTAAAAATTGCATTAGACAGTGCGCTTGCCCTGGAAAAACAGGGGCGATATTCAGAAGCATTGATACAATTTAATGCAATAGAAAACATGGACAGCAAAGGCGCAAGATGGCCTTATCCTAAAAGAGGCGCCCTGCAGAATAAATTGCGGATATATAACCACATGAATGATAAAATTAATTTCTATACAACACTGGATCTTTTTCTAAATGAGGTGCTAAAAGATTCAGTAAATGGCGGACCGGGAGAAATCAATAGCTGGATGTGGAACAAAATAGCAGACCCCACAGGTGCTAATATTCTTAAAGAGGGTATGATAGACTACGATTTTGTTATTGGCTGGATGAATAGGGCTATCGCACAAACAAATGGAGAAGATCCGGCTTTGCTCGATACGTTAGCATGGATTAATTATCGAGCCGGTAAAAAAGAGCAGGCGGTTAATACAGAACAAAAGGCTTTGGCATTGGTTACGGCCGACGATCCTCTCAAGGTTGAATTTGAAAAATCACTCAAAAAATTCCAGGAGAAATAAGTCATTTGAAAACATAAATTCCATGAAAATATGTTTTTCGATTTTTATATTATGCTAAAAAAATAATACCTGCTTTGGTATGATAATGAAAATTAAATTGTTATTTATTTTTTTACTGTTCGCTGGGATGCCTGGCCATACGCAATTATCCATGCCCGCTATGTTCAGTGACAATATGGTTTTTCAACAACAAATGGAAGTGCCATTATGGGGAACAGCCAGACCGGGCGAAAAAGTAACGGCCATATTTAGTCGAAAAAAATATGCAACTATTGCAGATGGTAACGGCAATTGGAAGCTAAAACTTCCTGCGAAAAAATATGGAGGTCCATATACATTAAAAATAATAGCAGGAAAAAATGCATTTCAGTTTAATAATATACTAATCGGAGAGGTGTGGGTGTGTTCGGGTCAGTCGAATATGGAAATGCCGCTTGAAGGCTGGCAGAATATGGATGGCAGTTTTCGCTTTCCAATTAATCACTCCGAACATGAAATTGCTGATGCGCAATATCCACAAATCAGACTATTGCATGTGGGATTAGCTTCGGATACTGTGCCGCAAAATAATATCAAAGTAATAGGTAATACCTGGCGAGAGTGTTCCCCGCAGTCGATACGTAGCTTTTCTTCTACTGCTTATTTTTTTGCTCGCGAAGTATACAGGAAAACAGGTATTCCGATTGGATTAATTGAAAGTACAGTTGGAGGTACGCCTGTAGAATCCTGGACAAGTATCGACTCCTTAAAAACAATTAAAAACTACCAAGATAAACCAGAGAAATCAGGTGTTGTTTCTGGTGAGGTCGATAGAGCTAAGATGGGTAATTTATTTAACGGGATGATAGCGCCATTAATTCCATATAGTATCAGGGGCGTAATATGGTACCAGGGCGAATCTAATGTTCATTACGCTCATCGGTATAAAGAAGTATTCAGTAAAATGATCAATGACTGGCGCGGAAGATGGCACCAGGGAAATTTCCCTTTTTATTATGTGCAGTTACCAGCATTCGGTGTTCGTGATGCGAATAATAACGAATCGATGTGGTCTATATTAAGAGAAGCACAATTGCAAACCTTATCTGTTCCCAATACTGCTATGGCAGTTACTATTGATTTTACTGATTATGATCTTCACCCGGCTAATAAACAGGATATTGGATTCAGGCTGGCGTTAATTGCATTGAATAAAATCTATGGAAAAAATATTCCATGCAGCGGACCTCTTTATAAAAACTACCAGATAAATGGAAAGTCGATACAGATATTTTTCTCCAATCCCGAGGTAGGGTTAAGGAGCAGGAACGGACATCAGCTAACAGGTTTTTATATGGCAGGAAAAGATAGTGTTTTTCATTGGGCCAATGCAAAGATAGAAGGCAATACTATTGTCGTCACCTGCGATAAAGTAACTGAACCGGGATCGGTACGGTATGGCTGGGGAAATAATCCTCAATGTAGTTTATTCAGCTGCGCCTTGGTTCCCGCATCACCGTTTCGTACCGATGATTGGGAGACGGTAAACCCAAATCCGCTTTAAACTTTAAATTGCAGGATACCAAACTTGATAATTTTATTCCTTTAAAATTTTATCTTTTTCTATAGGCATTAGCTTCTTTGATAACTATTTACTTCCCGGATTAATTTTTCAAATGATGTCGTATCAACCAACATATCAAGTAGCCATAGTATACCGTGAGCTTCGACACGTTTTTTGTCCGCAATGGCTTTTAAACGCTTATCCCCTGTTAGCAGTACCGCGTTGAGTTTTTCTGCAAAATAATAAGCTGACCAGTCCTGTTCAGATAAATGTATATCTGTTACTGTCAATAAGTTTATAGCTTCAAGTTCTTCGCCTGTGATTTCCAGTACAGTAAATTTTCCTGAGTTAATATGAGGTTGTACTACTGCAATTTGCTCGGGATACAATTCATCCAATATGATACTTGTCGTAATAAATTGAAATGGCAATGCAAGGCAATGGTCAAAAAGACCAGTTTTAACGAGGTCAATCAGGATATTCGCGTCTTGTACAAAGAAAAAAAGACCTTTTAGAAAATGGTTTTTTGAATAGGATTTATAAAAAAAATCATTTTCGTCATCTTGGGAGAGAATGAAATCGAGTCTTCAGAGTACAAAGCCATCAAGGCTGAATATGAAAAAAAGATTGAGAGACTAAACTGCACAATTTTCGAACTTTCCTGGCAGTCGGAAAATATTGACGATTTGCTTAAAAGGACCGTCCAGTCGCTGTCTCAGATGGGTCAGCTTTACGAAAATTCAGACAATGAAGTAAAAAGACAGATAATTGGTTCGATATTTCCTGAAAAAATGGTCTTTGACGGCCAATCTTATCGAACCACAAGAGTCAATGAAGCTGTTCGGCTGATATGGGCCATGGGAGCGGGTTCAGCGAAAATAGAAATGGACAAACCAACCAAAAAATCGATTTGTCCATTTTGGTTACGGAAACTGGATATTTTCCGAACCGCTTGGTGCATGATTTGAAGCTTCTGGCGAACATTTTTAATACATAGGAATAAATCAAGGGGCGGATACTTGTCCCGAACCGTATGCTTGAATGATGGTTTTAGTATTTCAGATGAAAAGCTGTGCGCCGGTTCGGATTCAGGTGAAATCCGAATAAGGGTCATATTCATCGCCTGAGCATGCGCGGTTCATCTCGTCCTCCATCCCGAACAGCTGATAGCCGCCGGTGGTTTCGATAAAATTCAGCGTTATTGAGTAATTAATCAGACCGCCTTTTTTGTTTCTCAAAAAAACCTGCATGATGCGCGGGCGAAGCGCTTTGTTTTTTATTTCCTCGAAGGGTGAATTCCCGCCAATTTCGCCCGTCAGAAAACTCGTCGTGCCTTCTGGGATCACTTCTTCCATAAACCGTTTATCCCAGATCCGCTCCCTGTTTTCCGTCATGAAATCGCTGCGGGCGACGGCGCGCCGGCAGATATTCAAGGTGTCCAGCATGTGGCGCGCGAGAAACGCGGTGTCACGGGCGCGAAGTTTTTTCAGAAACGCATTTGCGAACTCAATGAAACGCCGTTCAGTTTTTATATCAACCGGCTCTTTCACGTCGTCGATCACAATTTCCTCCAATTGGACCTCGGGGAATGCAGTCAGGGTATCACCAAAGCGGCCGCGGCCCCGCAATACTCCCTCTTTTTTCAATTTAAACAATTCTTCTACATAATTTCCATACACTGCAAATGCCGTATCTCCGGCGATCCTGAAATATGGAGCGGGAAAAGATTTTTCATCGCAGAATATCATTCCGTTAAAAAAATACCTTGATGTATTAAATTTCACCGGTTTTTCGAATGGGATAATTTCCGGTTTCACGATTGGGGAATCCTGTTCTCGATGATCACGCGAATAAAGTCCCGCCCACCGGTTATTTGCTGTTGGATACACGGGTGAGAACTGGTATTTCTCGTGGTAAAATTTCCCATCTTCTTCAATCACATATAGCAGGACATTTTCATACTGCTCGAAAGCGGGGGTACCGTAGTGATCGTACGCATCGAAAATAATTGTGTCGGCACTATAATCTCCATACACACGCTCAAGTATTTTATAGGTTGCTCTAAACCCTCCAGCCATCGAGCCTTTTTCATATGGCAACTCCTCGAAATTCATTTTTTTTCCTACAAACACGAAAAGATTATTTTTCGCTTCCAGCGCGTGGGAATTATCTTTTGGTATCAGTGGTCGCTGAGAGCATGAATGCAGTGCGGCAATCAACAGTATGAGCAGAGGAAGGAAAGGTTTGAAAGGCATGGGGTGAAGTTAATTAATCAAATTGTTATGTGATGCCTCAAATCAAAAAAGCTTTTAAACAATACCCGAGAAAACCGCTTCCCCCAGCAAACTCTTGTAATAATGGGCTAACCGATGTTTAAATGTATAGGGTTATGGTTATTTCTTGAACTTATGGTCAATCTGTGGCATATACATCGGCATAATTACCCCCTTCTGCGGACGTTCCTCTTCTGCTTGATAAATGGCCAGCGATAAATATATTAGTGCAGCCCGTGATAGTTTAAAAAGTATCATCGTCTTAGCGTAAAAATCATCGAAACTAATTGAATAGGTTTTCCCTTCATCTAACATCTCAGTGCCTCCTTCCATTACGATCTTAAAAGATTTATGCTCGATGAAGTTGCGAACTTTTACAATTTCCTTGGCATCAGGCAAAATTGAACCGGTCAATTGAGTTCTATCTTCGAGCAAATCCTTGCTCAGCCAGAATAAACCTCGTAGTGGCCAGTTGGAAGTTTGAGTAAACTGATCAAAGATTTGCTTTTTTTCACGATCTCTATACCATATCGTCCGAAAAGATATTTCTCGCTCTTTTTTATTAAGTTGAAAATACTGATTCAGTAGGAAGGCAATTTTGTCAAAAAGGGAATATAGCATACGATAAGATATCTTCATCTTTTCTGTACTAAAACCATACACGGCATAATCCAATGTGTCCATTTGCATGTTGCCGCGGTCAGAGAAATGTGTTTTGTTGGTATGCAATCCATCAAAGAATAAATAGCGTGCGGATACATATTCCTGCTTGATCTGATTAAACAGCGTGAAAGCAAAAGGAGTTTCAAAGCCATCTGCGGGAAGCGATGCCAGAAATAGAGTATCCGTATTGGCAATGTTTTGGCTAGTCACATCGTTAAGTGGATTTACAAAAAGCGAATTGTCAAGGCACCACGAGCGGTAATCCTTTTCTTCGTTGGAACGTCCGTTATTGAAGTTATCTAACTGCTCAATCTTCTTCAATCTTTCCTTGCCATAATATTTTTCGATATCCTTCGCATGTTGTAGAAAAATATCCTTCGCTTCGGTATATGTACTTTTTTGTCTGGCACCATGCTTAAGATAATTATAGGCGAATTTGCCCATCAGGTATTGCTGACCCTCATCATAATGTTGATTAGCGTAATGTAGCAATGATTTGCCTAGATTGCCGCTAGCCATACCAAAATTAGGCATGTATTGCAATGCAGTTTTCCAATATTCAATTGCCTCAACGAACCGGCCGACATGGCTGAAGATATTACCAAGATTTACGCAGACTTGTGCCTTAAGTAATTTGTTATGCGCATAGTCCAGCATTAAATACGCTTTCCGCAGGTGAATAATTTGTTGTTCGGTTTCGAATGTATTCAGCGCCTCAAATTCTGTGGGCAGGTCGTGATGCTTTATTTGCAGAAGATAGCTATAGGCGTTACCTGCATTGAAGTGGAAATTCAAACGCCATTCGAACGTCAATTTTTCTGGCTGTTCCTGTTCAATAAAAGAAGTGATTTTTTGTATTCCTTGCAGATCCTTTCTTTTCCGGGCAGTTTCGATCAAAATGGAAAAAAAGTTCAGCCTGGAATGAGGCTCGAATTTTTGAAGGCTGTCCATAGCTAGTAATTCTTCATAGCTGTAAGCGTCGAACATAAAAGGTTATTTAGTAGTCCATGTGATCAGTCTTCAACAAGTTTAATAAATTCGTCGGCAAGGGCTTCCCATTTTTCCATAATGTCTAAAAATTGCTCTAAATAGACATGCAGCCTGTCTCCGCTATGTAAATATTGTTTTTTTCTCATCAATACAGATATCGGAGTGTCTTTTGCATTCATCAAACTATCGAACGCAGGAATGAAAAGTCCTCCTATCAACTTTAGCCCGTCCATTATTGTATCATAATGAAAGGTTGAGGAATTCGGTTTAAATATTAGATCAAGCAAAACATCTTGCAAGGCTAACGCAGTTTCAGGCATTACCTTCGACTGTAATTTCATAACCTCAATACGATTCTCTTTAGTTTTTTGGCCGATAGCCTTTGCTTTATTAAGATATTTTTCAGCATCTGCTTTTTGACTGTCGCTTGCACCTTCCAACTTAGATAAATCCTTAAGCCCAGTATTTAACAGATTTAGCTTCTCATCAATTAAAACTAAGGATTTATCGTATTTTTCTTTTTCTTGGTGGATGAAAGCTACAGTTTGCTTCTGAACTCTGATATTTTTTTGTAAAAGTAAGTTTGATTTCACTATTGCGTTTTCGATCAGATTTGCTGTCGTCTTACTTTTCGCTTGTTGTTGAAGAAATTTTAACTCCTCAATCCTCTTTTCATAATATTTTAGTGGGTCCCATGAGTTAAGAGATTCAATTTGCATGGCATGAGGAATTAATTAGTGTTATTTTTTTCGCTTGATTAAAAGAGTTATTATAAAAAACCAAATATACCAGTTTTTTAATCTTTTTTCTTTTTAAGGTAATTCACAAAATCCTCCGCTACATCTTCTTCTATATTCAAGGCAGAATATACAAAATAAGGTTGGTTTTCCTCAGGCAAATTATAACCGGTATAACCGGATTCATCACAATAGATACGCATACAATGCTAGCTTAATTTATTTCCATTGTCCAGATTACCTTTTCCGATTGTAACAGGATTTTCTGTTTTTAATGTTGTTAAAAGAATATTTTTAAGTCCATCTGGGATTATATCCAATTGCTCCTTGTTTAGTAAATGTTCAATTTCTTGTTGCGCACCATCTTGATCCCAATATGTAAAAAGCAAACTCCAAATTCCCCCAGGGTTAACACACAACGAAAGCGTTTTGTCATCATCGTATTGATCAAAAGTAAGCTGACTGCAAACAATCGACTTTCGATAAATGAGGCCAGTAGAAATTTCCTCTTCCTCGATTTTTGATTGAAGAAGACCTTGCAATATAAAAGTACTTAGTTCCTTAATGTTATTTTTGATATGAGTAGCATTATCATAATCTATGTTGTTCCAAAACTTTATAAAATTGTTCATGCCAAGCAATAGTTTGCTCCAAGATATTAATAAATTATTTACAGAAGAGTATTATAATCGTGGGAAAGTGTTAATAAATATTTTCTATCTTAGCTCGCTATGGATAAGGAAAAGAATCTGAGATTATATAAAGAAAACTCAGCAGCAGCTTTGCAGGAACTTGAACGGGAAGGTTTAAGGCTACACAGCAATGAAGTCTGGAGCATCTTGCAATATGAATTAGATTGTACGGGAATTTATTATTTCGAAGTCATACACAAACAACTTAGTGTCGATCAAATTGTAGGCCTTGTAAAGAAATTTCATGCTGAGATCGGTGATAAAATTGGATATGTGCAACTGGAAGAATCAATTATACCAGAATCATTTTTTGATTCTGATCTGGAAAAGGCCCGGATTAAAGCAGCCGGAGAAGTTTGGGAGGTATATAAATATGATGCTGATCCGTTTCCTTCACAGCCCCATGCACATAATATGGAGAACGGGCTAAAGCTAGATATTAGTACAGGCAAACTCTATTTAAAGAGGGAAGAAAAAGGGCAAATTCGTCCGAAACATTTATCCCAGATAAGATCCAAAATACAGGAAAAATATAAGGATATTGAGTTGCCAGCCCTTGAGTCGATATAATCAATAAGCGCTTCAAACAGTGGCATAATTAGAAAACGCGGCAACGACAAAAAACTGTTTCTACTTTCCGTCACAAAAGCTTTTATTGTCTGGAAAACACCAATGGGAAATTGGTAATTTAATACTTTCGCTTAGTTCAATTTCGCCCTGGCAGGTCAATTCTTTCGGCTCATACATTATGTCAATTTTGGCTTCCATAACATACCAGTCTCCAAATATGCTGTCACATTTATAGCATCCAAAAGAAGTGTACGAATTCTCGACCGTGTTGCTATATCTCTCCTTGATTTGTCCAATTTTCAAGCCCATATCTTTCCTTGTTTCCACAAACTTTTGTGCGAGTTCGATTATTTCAGGCCTATATTCTATACTGTTCGATTCCCAAAGGGCCTCATTTGGTTGTATTTTTGCGTTGCAGGCAGAATGGAAAGGGCTGTCAACATAAAATAAGTGATTCATTTCGTGACATTTCCAGCACTCCATTTCGTAAAATACAAGACTGACTAATTGTTTAGTTTTTGTTTTTGCTATAGTTTTAAACTGAATATTATTTGAAAGGAAATTTTCAAGAAATGTATGAAGATCGACCTTCCTTCGATTACTTAGGTTTACCTGAAGATTTGAACCTTCTCTATCTTCAACATAAAATAGTGGTAAGTCTGGTCTTTCTTCATTTAGTTTAGAGACAGGATTTTCAAACAGCCAACAACCAATAATTCCATCTCTGATATACTTTGATTGTCTTTCAAGAGTTTTTCTTAGTGATTGAGGACTTAGTTGAATCTCAAATGCAATCGGATTTCCATTATTCGGAATAAAGAGATCTGCCCTCCATCCTGGGCCTCTATATTCTTGAATTGCCTCAATTTTTAAATCATGACAGGCGGAAATAATTTCCCTTTGTATCCGGTCATGCTTTTTAACGTTACTGAAATTATCCACTTTTATTTAATTTACATTTCGTTGGTGTCTGCTGGTTCCCGATCAAAAAACAGGCAACAGTAAAGTTGACAGGGTTACCAAGTAATTTCGCCTGTATTTCGGTCAATACTTTTTGCGTCTATCACCTCGACTGTGCTAATATTCAGACCTTCTTTTATCAATTTTCCTCTTCTCGCGCTAACTAACTCAATTTTTCCTCCAAATCCAACAAACCAGGGTTTAAATGCATAATTAAGTCCTTTGTCCCTAATTCCTAGAATTCCTTTGCACGTAGGATACACTATTCCTTGTATTCGTTTATTCTGGTCGTTATTATCAATTGATTCTAGCACATAGTTAGTAAATGCAGCACTATAGAGATATGTGTTGGTATTATCGGAAAACGGCTTTGAAAACTCATTTGAAATATGCTGTAGGGTTGAGAGCAGCAATTCTTTTTGAGGTATTCTGTCATCTTGGGCCAAGTAATTTTTAAATCTGACTCCGATATCAATTAAGCTATCATTACTTACATCAACATTTTCAGGTTCAAAAATTGGCGCAACCATAATATTTTCAATGAATTTCCAGATACCTGTTGTTATATAGCTAACTGGTTTTAAATTCTCCAGCGTTTTTTTGTCAAAACATTCCGAAAGGGATATTTCAATATTGTCTGAAGCATAGAAAAAGTTTTGCCCTGGTTCACTACAACGTCCAAACGAAGTAATATTATAGGCATCTGGTCTATAGGTTAAATCCTTTTCATTGCAAAAAAAATCCGGATCATTTATTGTATGTCGTCTGCTTCTGAATAATGGTTTATGCCCTACGATTATATCAAAATGACAAAATGGAGTTCGCGTATGTTTAAATAAGTTTTTTAATGCCGGATAAGTTGCAGTGTTATTCCAACTTAAGATTGTATTAATTAAATCAAGCAACTCTTTATCCATAGTAATAGTTGAGACTGTTAAAAATTGCTATTATTATTTAAATTCTTACTCATCCTCTCCACGGAAATAATCTTTATGCCTCGGCAATGGAGTTATTTCAGGATAAATTCTTTCTTCAATTGTTCCATTCAGCATTTGAATAAGGTATTTTGCGAGAGTTCCGTATATAAGCATTTCCCGGACTTTAGTTCTATCCATTCTATCTTCTCTTTGAGCCTCCAAATTATCTTTCAATTTCTCGTACACTCCGTTTGCTTCCAAAATTTCATTTAGTTCAGTTGGACTTAATATTACGGTGGTATTTCCCATGTCTTCATATTTACCTCGAGTGAAAAGTAAATACGGTTCCTGTTCTTCAATAGATACTTTGACATGCGCTATTTCGCCGTTATCTTCCATATACTTTTCTAACAATGAGATTCCAATATTCATAATTACAATTTTACTGTTTTGTCTGTTTTAGATAAGAGCCGGTTCAATTTTCCCGTTTATTTTCACTTTTTCAAAGATAAGTTATGAGCTAAGTTCGTAAGTCGACCAGTTTCTACTGACTGACTTTTTCATATTATCAGCAAGGAAATTTTTAAAAACCGGCCGATAACTCTTTGTAAATTAAAGCGTTATTAATGGAAAATGAAAATATCCATCAGTTCTTTCCGCTTATCATTCCTGTTAAACCAGGTGTATTCATAATGAGATCTACCTCGTCTTCAACAATTGCTTTTACCTCACGTTTAACATGCAGAAATGTTTCCTGGATTTCCTTCTCATGTACTTTCCTATCAGGTAAAGACAGTAAAGCCATCGTGGGGTAAAATATCTGCCTATAGTTATGCTCACTGCCTTTGTGAATGCATTGAACATCTTTAGGCATTGTAGCTCATACAAATCTCATGCATTTAGTACCGATACCTGCGCGAATTTCTCTAAGCATATGACGAATATGTTTTCACCCATGATTAGAAGAGATAGACATCAACAGAATTCTGGAATTATATTCAAACTCATTTCCCTAATTGGGAAATTTGGCGCATCAACTACAATTGCTCCCAGCTAAAGAACAGTCTACAGAGTATGTTATCGGCAGAAGAAATCATTTAAGGAAATTATGACGATAATGAAGCATTTAATTTACTATGTTCGACGTAAAAATCAAAGCGGCATTTTTGAATTGAGTAATTACTTTTAAAAGCATTTTACAAAACATGCTTCGTCTACTCCATATCAGAAAGTATCGCTTAGTGCAAGCTAGGATTCCTAATGAATTTTAATTTGATTTTTTGCTGATTTTTGGATAAAAATGAGAATTTCTGAAAACAATCAAACTACAGCATTTTTATATGCACGCGTTAGTACGGAAGAACAAGCTTTGCGAGGTGGTTCATTGAAAACTCAAGAAGATACCCTACGTCAATATTGTCTTCTTTGCAACATTAAGATTGAAAAGATTTTTATTGAGGATCATTCTGCAAAAACGTTTAACAGACCTGAATGGAAAAAACTTTTTGCTGATTTAGAAAATTCCAGCCAGAGACCGACCTTACTTCTTTTCACACGCTGGGATCGATTTAGCCGTAACACAGCGGATGCGTATCATACGATCAAAGTTTTAAAGAAATTAGGAGTAGAACCACAAGCAGTCGAACAACCGTTGGACTTATCGGTACCTGAAAACAAGATGATGCTTGCTTTCTACCTTGCCATTCCAGAAGTAGAAAATGACAGACGTGGTTTAAATACCAAAATGGGTATACAAAGGGCTAAGGAAAGAGGGCGTGTAGTAGGGAAAGCTCCAATGGGATATGTAAACCATTGTTACGCAAATGGACTTAAAGCAATTTTATTTAAAGAGCCGGATGCTTCAATCATTAGAAACGCATTCGAACAGTTGGCAAACGTTAAAAGTACTATCGCCGACGCTTATCGTGAAACTGTGAAAGCAGGGCTTAAATGTAGTCGTGTAAATTTTTGGAGAATATTACAAAACCCAATATACGCTGGTAATATAAAAATTACCGAACAAAATCGATCAGGATTTTATACAGTTCCGGGCTTACATAAAGGTATTGTATCGGTAGAAACGTTCAATAAGGTACAAACTCTTTTATTTACCAACAGCAAAAGGAAACAATGTATCCGAGGTATTAATTATAAAATTCCTTTAAGAGGCTTTATTTCTTGCCCGCGGTGTAGTAGAGCTTTATATGGTAGTGGCTCTACTGGGCGATCTGCCAGATATTATTATTACCATTGCACCTCGAATTGTGGTTACAGGACCAGGGTTGAAAATATTCATGAATTTCTCTACAACAAATTAAGTGGATTAACAACGACTACTAATTATATTAATTTATACGAAAATGTTATCAGTGATTGCTACGGAAAGGAAATGAGACGCCTTTCTATTAAAAAAATGAAATCAGTGGGTACGATTGAACAATTTACTGATAGAATTGCTAAAGCCAAAAATTTATTATTAGATAGCCATATAGATTATCGAGAATACTTGGATATCAAATCAGATTTGGAAAATAAGATTCAGCTACTTGGTTATTCAATTGAAGCTTGCATTAGAAAACAAACGGAGCTGTCTTCCGCAATTAAAAATCGCGCGAACTATTTAGCCCATCCTGGCAAATTCCTTGAAAAACTTAGTGAAAAAAATAAACCCGCTTTTCTTAACTCTATTCTTGAAAAAGGGCAAAATTGGGAATTAGTAAATTCGAACCTTATCTTTAAAACTCCTTTTTGTGTAATCTATGGATTGATTGATGCGAATGAAGAATTGACTGACGAGGTGAGTTCTGGTATGCAAGCCTTGTTAAAAACTATGGCAAATCTCGAATTAGTACTTAATGAATAACATGTGGTTCGTATTTACTCATGGCGTCCAAACGAAATAATTTTCATTGGCTTCTAAGGAGTGTTCTAATTGATAGAATTTCAGCCAGTTATAATTTTATCTGTGGTTCATAAAGAAATCTAGTGATAATGAGCTTACCGACGTTTAAAGGAATCCGAACAATAAAAAATCTTAAAGCTTCTAGTTGAAATGCAGGCCCATGGCTGATTTCGGAAGAAAAAAGAAAAAGGAAAGTTGTATTAACTTTCCTTTAACAAAGTTACCCGACCTGGATTCGAACCAAGACAAGCAGAACCAGAATCTGCGGTACTACCGTTATACTATCGGGCAATTTCCGAACAATATCCCCTCTCAAAGAGGACCCATTCAAGGCCGCAAGATACATAAGTTTTGCTAATGAAAAACCCTGCAAACTCAATTTTTTCAATAACCGGATCTGCCCCTCTTATCAGATCCAGGCTTTCACTGTTTTTATACCTCAGCTCGGAAGCTCATAAGCGATAATTTTTATCGCCGAAAGAATATTAATTTTTTATAAGGCAGACCATGTTCCAGATCTTCTATGCAGGCCCGCGCACTTTATGAAACGGCTTAATATGAAAATTCACGTACTGCCCTTTAGAATCTGCCTCTTTCAGCGCCTTCCATTTTTTTTGAGGTACATTCTCATATTCGTATTCAGCATCATTGCCAACAAAACGGATATGCAATATTTTGTTCTCAGGATCATAGCCTATCGAAGCTATAGAAGATGACGTAAAGTGAGCGAGAAATTCCATATTGCAGAATATCAAAATATTATGCCGGACTTAATGGATCAATGTAATTACGATATCCATTACATTGGTTTGCGTAGGCCCGGTTTTCAGATGGTCACCTGTTTTTTCAAAAAAGGTATAGGTATCGTTTCTTAATAAATAATCTTCCGGGGAAAGCTTCATCGCTTTCGCTTTTGAATACGTTTCGCAATCTACTATGGCGCCTGCTGCGTCAGTAGGGCCATCACTGCCATCAGTACTGGCAGTAAGAATAGAAATATTTTTTGCGTACTGCAATTCTATCGCTGCAGCCAATGCAAATTGCTGATTTCGCCCGCCCTTCCCCTTGCCAGTTACTTTAACGGTCGTTTCTCCTCCAGCTATAAGACAACTTTTTTTCAATTGTTTGCCTTCGCGGATACTGCTCTGTGCCCAGTCACGCGCAGCTTTCTCGGCATCTCCACTTAAAGAAGAAGAAATGATATGCGTGTCATACCCCAACTCTCTGGCTTTCTTTTCTGCGGCATGCAGCGCTACATTAATATCGCCTATAATATAATTCCGGCAATATTGAAATGCCGGATCCTGGCTTTTCAATGTGTCGGGAATGATCAGTTCCAATCCTTTTTTAAGATAGCCCATTACGGGATCAGGGACTTCATATGTCAGTTTATATTTATCAAGCACATTTATTGCATCCCGGAATGTTGAAGTGTCAGGGACCGTCGGACCTGAACCTATCGTAGACAGGTTGTTGCCGATTACATCACTTATAATAAAGTTTACAATAACAGCGCCACGACTTAAGGAAGCCAGATGCCCGCCTTTAATAAGTGACAAGTGCTTTCTGACAATATTCATTTCCTTTATTGAAGCGCCACTGTTTAATAAAAGATGAAAAGTATGGTTGATATCTTCAAGTTCACATCCAGGAGGAAGATCTGTCATTAATGATGATGCACCTCCGCTCAAGAGGAATATTACAAGATCGCCGGGCCCTGCTTTTTTCATCAAAGCCTTGATTTCGTTTGCGGCGATAACACTGTTCAGATCAGGAACCGGATGACCTGCCTCAATAGGTCTTATGTATCTTAAAGGAACATGATGATCTCCTTTTATCGCTATTACACCATCAGTAATATGATGACTCAATACTTTTTCAGTTTCTGCAGCCATAGAAGCCGATGCTTTTCCAGCACCGGCAATAAAAATATTTTTGAATTGATCTATAGGAAAATTTTCCTCGCCAACTTGTAATGTATCTCCGTCTAACCGAAGAACCTCTGCCATTAAATACCTGGGTTGTACGGAGGTGATGGCTTCATGCAGTATTTGCTTTAGATCCTTCCTGTGAGATGTTGTATTCATGATTATAAAAATCAGGTATTTTTTGGAAAGAAGATTTCAGATATCTTTAATACTTAACGGTTATAATGAAAATTGTGTTAGTGGCAGCAGAACACTAAACACCGGCGATCTCCATGGGAGGCCATTATCAGCATTCGGCGATATTCAATATTACGATAATACTCCTAAAGACCAGATAACAGATCGGTGCGCGGATGCAAAAATATCATCACTCTATAACCATGGGCAGGAGAGCACGATCACCATCAAATAAAGGGTTAGCCACCCAGAAGAAAAAGCTTCCGGGAAACACTCGGTAAGATGATTAGAAGAAAAAACCTGCAATAAAGATTCATTTCCACAATACGGATTGAAATAAAGCGTTTTTATATCAAATCCACTCTCCAGGCCATGAAAACCATCTCCTATTATTGCATTTCCCTACTCTTGTTATCTGGCTGTAGTAAAGAGTTGTCTTATACTAATGAATCAACAACTTTAATTGCAAAGGAAAATATTTATCAGCCAACCATCGATCTGGCAGATTTTAAGGAGATGTTGAATGAAAATTATCAGTACAGGATGATTAAGTATTATTCCGAAGTTAAGGATTTGTGGTCAGCCGTTCCCGAATGGGTCAAAGATGATGCGTATACTTTTAGGGAAACAGGAGATGGATGGATAGATACAAACACAGATCAAGACCCTGATCATGAGATCTACGGATGGGAACAATCATGGAAGATTTCTTCTGATAAGTCAGGCATACATTTAGAATGGGTAGATATTCATTATAATCCTGTGCTTTATACCCTCGAATCCTATACTTCTAACCAATCATTTGTGGTAAGCTCTGTAGTGGACAAAATCAAAATCTTTACAGAATACAGAATATGGGAATAAACCAAGCCAACTTTAACAAGTAAGCTTGGTTAAGGTTTATCAATAATTATTGTCGGGATACAATAATTTTATTAGTCTGATGCATCCCACTATTGTTACTAATTTCAAGAATATACATTCCCTGAATAAAATTTGCTGTATTAATACTGATACGGTTTACAGATCCGGCATATTGCTGATCATATACGGCCTGGCCAAAATGGTTAAATATTTTCATCCGGTAGGAGGAAGCCTGCTTAAGTTGGCTCATGTTGATATTTAATACTGAGCTGACAGGGTTTGGGCTTGTCGAAATGATCCAACCCAATGAAGTGATGCTTGCATTTCTAATTGAGCTATATTCAAATGCAGCATCTTTATCTATCATTTTCAGGCGATAATAATTTGTGCCTGAAAAAGGTGATACATCAGTATAACTATATTTTTGTTCAATTCCTGAATTTCCAGAGGCATTCACTTTTCCGATTGTATTCCATATTTTGGAGTCTATACTTCTTTCGACTTCAAAAGCGTCTGAATTTATCTCAGCAGCAGTTGCCCAGGATAATAGGATACTGTTGTTTTCAGTGGCAGCTTTAAAATCGGTCAGCTTCACAGGAAGCGTTGAATTGATAAAGTTAGGATCAGCTCTTAGTGAGGAAGCACTTGCAGGCCCAAGAACTTCTCCTGCAACTGTAGAATTTACTTTAGTATTGTTGCCTTTGAATATTGTAGTGCCTGAAATAGTAATAATATTATTTTGGTTCCCACTGAATATTCTCGCATTTGAGTTTTGCAAATCAATGCTTGCGGTACCTGTTAAATTGAGATCATTCGTGCCTGCAAACAGCAACTGGCTTCCACTTCCCAGTAATTGAAAAGCTACATTTGAAAGGCTGGGAGTAGTAGTCAGGGTAACCTGGTGTCCTGCTTGAATTTGAATAGTACAGTTACAATTACCTGATGGCACAACACCTGTCGACCAGGTGGAAGGGCTGTTGAAATTACCAGACCCGTTCGTAGTTATGGTAGTTTGGGCGTTCAGCATAGAAAAATGCATAGCCATGACCGCAATGAAGGCAGTTTTCATTTTTTTAAATTTATTGACTAATAGATATGTTTAAAATCTATAGGTTTTTAAGAATGCGGGACTAAAAAAAAGTGGGATTATAAGGGATACTGAACGAAGAATGCGTAAAATACAATATCCTTTTCAATTTTGCAAGTGGCGATGTTGGCGGAGTAATAGTAATGCGAGCAAATGCGGTTTAATAGCAGATACAAGCAAAAGCGGTCTTTGTTACTTTATATCAGGTCTCGTACTGATATTCTCTCACAAGCATTTTAACTTATTTGAAAATAATTTGAGATTAGATCTTTCTTGCAAGGAGGTATAATATTAATTACTTAAAGTGTAATACGCGATTCTTATCCAGATAAGTATTGATACCTGAAATCCCGCGGATATCTTCCATAAAATATTGGATAGGCCGATTTTTATTAACCATACCGGTAAAGCGTCTGGGTTGCAGTGCCGAGTCGTCAATAGTAACTTGAATTCCATACCATCTTGGCAATACTTCACTGATGTCCTGTAAGCTGGCATTATGAAAATAAAATTTTCCTTCCCGCCAACTTAAAGTGTACTTTAAATTAAAATCCTGTTGAATAATATTTGCAGATTCATTAATTACAGCTTCCTTACCCGGAGAAATCGAAAGTTCTTTAACAGCCGTTTTTATCAAAATAGATCCATTAACAAGCGATATTTTTACTTGAGACCGATGATATGTATTTACATTAAATTCTGTACCTAAAACATTAACAGAACTGTTTGGAAGGTGAACAATGAAAGGTTTGCTTTTATCTTTGGCAACTTCCAAATATGCTTCTCCATTTATTTTAATTTCCCGTGTGGTCCCGTTAAAGTTAAAAGGAAATTCAAGTTCACTTGCTGCATTTAGCCATACTTTAGTTCCATCCGACAACACAATTTTATAATCTATTCCAGTAGGAACTGTCAATTTATTATAACCGGTTGAACCAACCGTATTATCTGAATAGCTTAAGGTTTGATTTTCGTTATGTAGAATTGTAGATTCAGCAGTAATAGATCCTTGTTGGGACGATAAATCAACGACTTTTCCATTATCTAATTTCAATACTATTTTTCTTTCATTTTTGGCTACTATCAATGGGTTTTCTATATTTTTGGAACCAGGCCAGAGCCACCATCCGCAGACTGCAATTCCAAGAATAATGGCTGCAGCTGCTACCGTTCTCATTCTTAAAATTTTCGCACGGTTACGGAGTTTGGATGATTCGCCTAAAATATCTTTCCATCGTTCAGGGCTTTTAAACCTTTTGAATTTGCTTGAAATATCTTCTTCATTAAAAAGAGATTTAAGTTCAATGAACGCCTTGTTCATTTCAGGATCGTCTTTAAGCAATTCATTAAACTCATTTTCTTCCTGATCGCTTAAATCTCCTGTGAGCTTGGCGTGCATCAGATATTCATAATAATCTTTTTCGGCGCTCATACGTTATAATTGACAATTGAGAGAGCTTTCAATACTATTCATTTTTTGTATTTTTAAGTTCTTTCCTTAAAATTTTCAATGCCTGACTGATTTGGTTTCTTACAGTTTGTCTGCTAACATTTTGTTTTTTAGCGATTTGTGGATGTGAAAGACCTTCAATATAGTGGAGAGCAAACACTTCAGCAGATGCTCTTGGGATTTTGGATAGAGCCTCTTCAATAACTTTTTCAAGTTGATCTCTTTCCGCTTTTATCGAAGGGACTATATAAGAAACTTCATGAATAAGAGATTTTGCTATTTGCTTGTCGAATTTTCTTTTTTTGATATAGTTTAATGCTCTGTTCCTTATGCTTTGAAGTAAATAGCCCTTGAGGTTGCTCTCTACATTATTATATAGCTGCTTCCCCCATAAATCGGTAAAGAACTCCTGGACAACGTCTTGAGCATCCGCTTCTTCACCAATAATCTTATAAGCGATGGTGTATAGCCAAGCCCTGTTGGATGAATAAATATGATCAAAAGCCCATTCTTCCCGTGCTTTTAATCCTATCAAAACATTATTTGAAAAGTCTCCTTTCATTTAAAAGAGTATAAAAGCAATGTTACCTCTAAAAATGGATAATTTAAAACTTATTGATCGTGAAGAAGATGTAAATTTTACTATTGGATGCGCATTTTTTAACAGCTTTATTTTTCAATGTTTTTAGGTGCAAATGAGATCACATTTAGCAATTGGAAAAAAATAATTAAAAAACAATTGTTTTAGATAGTATTGAAATGCAAATGGATTGTCAGGTATTACAACCGCCTTATCCCTCTTTTAACCAACCAAAAACTAAAGCTGCCATGAATAATGCAAATTCGCCATAGTTAGCGCACTAAAAACCCCTCTTGCCGTAGGAAGCTCCGAGGGGTCAGTTCTACAATTTTATTCAAATATTCAAACTACTGCAATTTATGCAAAAGAAAGGGATTTTTCATGTCCAGAGGCATCTGGGTGATTTCCTTAGTCATAAGAAATGGCTATTAATCATGAGGACAAGTACACTTGTTTTATTTGGAGTTCTGCTTTCGGCGAACATGCTAATGGCTGACCCGGCACGGGCGCAGGATGCAAGCGATAAGATCATTTCTATCGAAGTAACTGGAATTACTTTTTCAGAATTGTTCCACTCCATTGAAATGAAAACAGGGGTGATAATTATGTATGAGAATACGAAGGGGTTATTAAATAGCACGGTAACTATATCAGCCAGGAATGAAACAATTGGAAATGTGCTTACTCGAGTGTTGAAAGGAAAACCACTTAAATGGATTTCCAGAGAAGATATAATTAGAATAGAAGATGCTTCTGATACTATAGCGAACAAAGCGGGGCGTTTAGGTATGCCACTAATTCCTTCCTTGCTCACGACACCACCGGTGACAGGTATTGTCAGAGGACCAGATGGTCAGTCGTTAATTGGTGCAAACATTATTATAAAGGGAACGAAAAGAGGAACGACCTCAGGAATAGACGGTTCATTCTCAATCGAAGCAAAAAATGGCGATGTTATCATTATTTCTTCTATTGGATTTACAGATCGCCAAATAATCATAAACAATAATAATATTGGCGTTATTTCATTGACTGCGTCAGAATCCAAATTAGACGAAGTGCAGGTGATCGCTTATGGTGTTACCACTAAAAGATTAAATACTGGCAATGTGGGAACTGTAAAAGCTAGCGATATTGAAAAACAACCGGTTTCGAATCCATTACTGGCATTGCAGGGCAGGGTGCCGGGATTGCTGATCAGTCAGAACAATGGTTTGCCTGGTGGTGGAATCAGTATCCGTATTCAGGGGCAGAATAGTATAGGTAAGGGCAATGATCCGTTGTACGTGATCGATGGGGTTCCGTTCTCATCACAAATGCTTGCAACGGTGAGCGGCGGTCCACTCGGGCGTTCAGGAGTTGATGGTGAGAACCTGACTACTTTGGCATCCGGAGGGAATCCTTTAAGCTATATCAATCCGGCTGATATTGAAAGTATAGATGTACTTAAAGACGCAGATGCAACGGCCATTTATGGATCGCGGGCAGCAAACGGCGCTATCCTGATTACCATGAAAAAAGGCAAGGCAGGAAAAACGTCAATGAATGTAAACCTGCAGAAAGGATTTGGAAAAGCTACCCGAAGGATCGATCTTCTGAATACGAAGGAATACATAATGATGCGGAAAGAAGCGCTGAAAAATGATAACAGGATTGCGAGTGCCGATCCCTTCAGTCCGGATTATGCCGCAGACCTTACGATCTATGATACTACCAGGGATACAGATTGGCAGGATGTACTTATTGGCGGTGCCGCTCAATATACTGATCTGCAAACCGGGGTATCAGGTGGCAATGCCGCTACACAATATCTGTTGAATGCCGGCTATCATAAAGAGACTACGGTTTTTCCAGGTAATTTTTCTGATCAGAAAGGATCACTTCACTTTAATATCAGCAGTGTTTCACCCAATCAGAAGTTTCGTATGCAGACTTCAGGAAGTTATATGATCGATAATAACAGGCTTCCTTCGGATGACTACACGCAGACAGCCCTGTTGCTGGTTCCTAATGCTCCCTCTCTCTACAATGCTGATGGCACATTGAACTGGGCACCCAATTCAGCAGGCAGGTCTACCTGGGCAAATCCAATAGCAGGTATGGAGCGGCATTATTACAATAAAACAAAAAACTTAACAGCCAATACCAACCTGAGTTATGAATTTTTTAAAGAGCTGATTTTTAAGGTCAACCTTGGCTATGTTGATCTTAACACTGATGAGTTTTCCGGATCTCCTATAACCGCCTTTAAACCGGAAAGAAGGGCGACTGAACGGCGTTCTGCCAGTTATAATAACAGTCAGTTGAATTCCTGGATCATCGAGCCTCAATTAAGTTATAAAACCAGATTAGCCGGTGGAACGATGGACATACTGATCGGCGGAACTTTTCTGAATAATATCGGTAAGGGGCAGTGTATTTTTGGCTCTGGTTATAGTAGCGATCAATCGTTGGAAGATCTCCGTGCAGCTACCGATGTTGATATTACGCAATCATTAATTTCCGTTTATAAATACAATGCTGCATTTGGCCGGTTGAATTATAACTGGGAGAATAAGTATATTATTAATTTATCTGCCCGCAGGGATGGCAGTAGCCGTTTTGGTTCGGAAAACTTGTTTCACAATTTTGCCAGCATTGGAGCTGCATGGTTGTTCACGCAGGAAAAGTTCATGCAACAACTTTCACTGCTAAGCTTCGGAAAATTACGTGGAAGCTTCGGAACTACCGGTAATGATCAGATCGGTGATTACCAGTTCATGAACCTGTATGATAATATCACGCCGGAGGTTTCTTTTCAAGGCGGTGGCAGCATCACTGCCACTGGCCACAATAATCCTTATCTCCAATGGGAAGAAACAAGGAAACTGCAAGTGGGGATCGACCTTGGTTTTATCGGAGACAAAATTCTCTTCGGCGCTGGTTTCGCGCACAACAGTTCCTCCAATCAGTTATTAAGTTATGCATTACCTATTGTTACCGGATTTGGTGATGTAACCCGAAATTTTCCCGCTACTGTTCAAAATACAAGTTGGGAGTTTACACTCAGCACTGTGAATATAAGGTCTAAGAATTTTTCCTGGAATACGAATATGAACCTGACAATTCCTAAAAACAAACTGGTTGCTTTCGATAATCTTTCGACTTCCACTTATGCTAATTTCCTCACTATCGGTAAACCATTGAGCATTTTCAAGGTATATCCTTTCGCCGGAGTTAATCCGCTTACGGGAGTATTCCAGGTGTACGATCAAAAGGGCAATGCTACTGAAACTCCTGACGGGGCTATTGATAAAACAGTATTTATGGATCTTAATCCGGTTTTTTACGGAGGTATGCAGAATGCTTTCTCCTATAAAGAATTTCAGCTGGATCTTTTTCTGCAGTTTGTGAAACAAAAGGCGAGAAGTATGCGCTTTGGCTCGAATGTATCTTTACACCCAGGTTATTATAATAATCCCACTGCTACTGGCAATCACCCGGCAGCTGTTTTGGACAGGTGGCAAAAACCCGGAGACATAGCCACCAGCCAGCGTTTCAATTCTACCTTCGATCTGCTCGGCTCTTTATGGAATGCATTCGATAGCGATGCCGCGTTCGCTGATGCTTCTTATATGAGGTTGAAAAACATTTCCCTTTCATGGAATCTGCCATCGCAATGGCAAAAGGTTTTGCATACGGAAAAAGCCAGGCTTTTTATACAGGGACAGAATTTGCTAACGTTCACTTCCTATAATGGAGTAGATCCGGAAAATAAAAGTTTGAATTCGCTGCCGCCTTTAAAGGTGCTGACTTTTGGCATTCAACTGGGCTTATAAAGTTTTCTTATCAACAGAAAAAAAAATCATGAAATATTTTAATCGATATATAATACGAAACCTGGGGTCCGGCCTATTGCTTTTCCTGCTGGCGGCCTTACTCCTGATCGCAGGCGGAGCGTGTAAAAAGTTTATTGAAGTAGAACCGCCATATACACGTACAACAGGCGCCAGTATTTATCAATCAGATGCTACTGCAATTGCAGTATTGAATGGTATTTATACAAAAATGTTGTCTGACCGGGATTTTATTACCTATACTGCTGGTATTTCTTTTACAGCCGGACTTTCATCTGATGAATTGATCCTGAGTGGGGCAGGTTCCAGCCAGTTTACTGAACCATTATACACGAATAATCTTTCTGTCAACAATCCAGGCACGGGTTACTGGTATGTGTTGTATAATTATATTTTTACCTGTAATGCTGTTATTGAGGGATTGAATGGTCCAAATGCCGTCTCTCCGACCGTGCGGCAACAGCTATTGGGTGAAGCTCATTTCATGCGGGCTTTCTGTTTTTTTTACCTGGTAAATACTTATGGCGATGTGCCTTTGCCATTATCTACTGATTATACTATCAATTCGCAATTGGCAAGAGCGCCAGAGCAGCAGGTGTACAAACAGATCATAGCGGATTGTCTGGAAGCACAGCAACAGTTGAATGTAAACTACCTCACCGGCAACCTCACCACTTTCTATGCATCAGGTGAAGAAGAGCGTTTGCGTCCTACCACTTGGGCTGCTGCTGCATTGTTGGCAAGGGCTTATTTATATAGTGGAGATTATGCCAATGCAGAGATCCAGTCTACTGCTGTGATCGATCATGAAGACCTTTTTTCACTCACAGATCTGAGCGGTGTCTTTAAAAAGAATAGCAAAGAAGCGATCTGGCAACTGCCACCAGTCAATAGCTATTTTACCAATACTTCCGAAGCTTATATGTTTGTGATCCCTGCAACAGGCCCGGGCCCTGACAACCCTGTTTATCTGAGTACTGCTTTGCTGGATAGTTTTGAAACAGGTGATGACCGACGTACACAATGGGTAGGAAGTACTGTTGTTGATGGCACAACCTATTATTACCCATTCAAATACAAGGCATATCTTCCACAAGCGACAACTACAGAATACCTGACTGTGCTGCGTTTGGGCGAACAATACCTTATTAGGGCAGAAGCACGTGCACACCTGCACAGTTTTGAAAATGCACAGAAGGATCTGGATGAGATACGTCAGCGTGCGGGACTACCGCCTACTACGGCAGATGATGAACCTTCTTTACTCTCTGCTGTGCACCATGAACGTAAAGTGGAGCTTTTTACAGAAATGGGGCACCGCTGGTTTGATCTGAAACGAACACATACTGTAGATGCGATCATGTCTATCGTAACGCCACTAAAAGGTGGTGGCGACTGGGATCCGAATCAGGCCTACTATCCAATTCCACAAGATGATATTCTTAGGAACCCAAAGATCGTGCAGAATAAGGGCTACTAATAATCAATAACAAATACTCTTCCTGTTTACAGGAGCGTAATGCTTCTAAGGGATTCTCTATTATTGAACTTTAAAAAATGGCTTTGAAACAGTATATTATCCAGGCGCTTACAATTTTTATTATTGGATGCACAGTATCATGTAACAGTGATGCAAATACAGCATTAGCCAATCAAGGTAAAATACCGAGTGAAAATAAATACCGCAGAGATTATTCAGCGCTTCCTATCCAGCCTGCCCGTACGCTGAATTTTAATACAACTGAAGCTACCCAGATGCATGTGGATGTTTCACCGGACGGTCAGCGTATTTTGTTTACAATACTGGGTGATATCTATATGATCCCGGAAGCAGGTGGTAAAGCAATCCAGTTGACACGTGGACTGGCGATCAATACGCGGCCTTTATGGTCGCCTGATGGCAAATATTTTGCCTATATCAGCGATGCAACCGGAAGTCCGCAAACACATATCAGAGATATTGAGGGCTCTGTTCACAAAATACTTCCGGATGCGCCACCTAAAACACAATTTTCAAACACAAGCACGGTTGACCCTGAACATAATTATTACGATTGGCCTTCCACCTGGGCATTCACATGGTTACCAAATAGCAATGCGATCCTTTCAGGAGCATCGATTTTTAACGTGTCTGGCAAAAAGCAGGCAGTGCCCTCTTTTTTAATGGACGACTATTCGAAGGATAATAAGATTATTGGATATTCTTCTGATCACAATAAAATTTATTCTTTTAATAAGTTGAACAATTCACAGATCGAGATATCAATCTTTGATTCTTCAGGTAATACAACGTTGCAAAAAATCCTCTTCAAAAAATATGAAGGGGAGCGTATTGGTAATTTTACACTGTCCAGAGATGCAAAGTATCTTGCATTCTGCAGAACGGCTGAACATGATGTAACTACCATTTCCGTTATGAATTTGAGTAATCAGACTGTAACTGATGCTGTTCAGTTCAATTCGTTTCATTTCAATGATCTGGGAGATCCCGAATTTTATCTACATTATTCTTTTACGCCTGATAACAGATTTATTTATCTGGCCTATGAAGGAAAAATTCATAAAGTATCTATAGATGGGTCAGAAAATACAATCGTCCCTTTTTCAGCCGATGTTGCGTTTGATATGGGGCCATTAAAAATGAATAAATTTCCGGTGAATTTCGATACCAAAAAAATATTGGTGGTTAGGAATGCAATTCTTAGTGCAGATGGCAATAAACTAGTTTTTAGTGCACTTGAAAAAATTTATAGTAAAGACATTTCAAGCGGAAAAATTGCTATAGTTTCCGATGGCCCTGGGGTTTTCAATCAGGCTCATTTTTCACCTGATAGCAAATTAATTGTTTACGCAGGAAACGATAAGTCAGAATCGGGTAAACTATACCTGATTGAGACAGCTAAGATTGGAAATAAACCCAGGCTCATTCACGAATCAGGAACTAAAATAAAAGACCTTGCCTGGTCGCCGGATGGAAAAATGCTGGCTATTTTAGCGGAGTCTAAAAAGGAACCTCACTTGGATGAATTGTCAATTTTGTTTTTGGAGACCGGGAAGATAAAAGTGATGAGAGATAAATTAGCCAATTCAAAAATAATTTTTTCTGATAATGCTCATTTAATCTATACCAACAACCTTGTTGAAAAATTAACCAATTCCTATCTGTTAGTTATAGCTACAGGGAAAGAATCAAAAATCTTTGTAATAGATCATCCTGGGCTGAAAACAAATGACCTGCAGTTTTCAATGTCTCCTGATCTGAAATTTCTGACTTTCAACTATAGCAACGATCTTTTTCTGGTTCCTGTGCAAGATCTAAAAGGCTTATATGGCAATAACAACAAGGAGAAAATTATCCGTTTTGCCTGCAATGGCGTGGACATGCATTGGGAACAAAATGGAAAACTGTTAAGCTGGAATTATGGCAACAACTATTTTTCCATTAGTCCTGAAAAAATATTGCAATCAATTGATCAGTCACAGCCGATTGAAGACAAATACAAGGCGGTCCCTTTCGATTTTGTTGCCAGTAAAGTTTTGCCTGATACTTCGATCCACATTGATTTGTCATACGAGCCTTTGCATCAAAAAGGCATACAGGCATTCACAAATGCAAATATTGTTACCATGAAAAACCGAAATGTCATCAAAAATGGTACGATCATTATCAGGGACGGCCGCATTGCACAAATTGGAAATTCCCAGGATATTTCAATTCCGGCCTATGCCCAAAGAATAGATATGAAAGGTAAAACCATCATTCCTGGTATGTTCGATCTGCATTGCCATGTTCAAAGGGATCGGGACATTGATTTTGAAGAAGAACCTGAACTCAAAACTTATTTCGCTTATGGGGTCACTACGGCTTTGGATCCGTCAAGTTCTTTTGATATGGCTGCATATATGCAGATATTGGAAGCGGGAGTGGCCCGTGGTCCAAGATTTTATAGTGTGGGAAGATCTGTCGGCCCCGCGTACAATACTGCTATAGCCAATATTGCGTGTGCAGAAAAGGAAGTAAAGGAGCGAAAAGAGCTTGGTTCTATTGTTATTAAACAATACAAACAAAAGACGAGAGAACAACAGCAATGGTTGGAAATTGCCTGCGATAAGGCTGGATTGAATATGACCAATGAAGCGGGATATAATTTTCTTGAGAATCTGACTATGATCAAGAATGGATCGCCAAAAGTTGAGCATTTTGAATTTGCAGGATGGGGTGCTTATTATAAGGACGTAAAATATATGCTGGCAAATTGTAAGACTATTTATACGCTCACAAGCACGGCATATCTGCAGGATTATTATAGAAAGGTTTATCCAGAGCGTACTCAGAAATTGAAAAATATAAATTCTAAAGAGTATGAGAGTGCGATAAAAGAACATTATACTATTTCGGATGTTCCGGAACCTGATAATACAAGAAGAGCAGAGACAGATGTAAAGAATTTGTATTCGGATTCAACGGTATTTGCAGTAGGTAGTCATGGCGATGAACCTGGTGCAGGTATTAAATATCATTACGAACTTTGGAGTAAGTCTATTTTTGGAGGCATTGATAATTACGACATATTGAGAATGGCAACTATTAATGGTGCCATAGGATTGGGTATAGAAAAGGATTTAGGAACTTTAGAAGTGGGGAAAATTGCCGATATGGTAATACTTAATAGTGATCCGATCGTTGACATCAAAAATACTGTCGATATAAAGTATATCATTAAAAATGGAATAATATACGACGGACAAACCTTACATATTGTACAATAATCTAAGATAGTCAGTATTTGATCAGACAATTGAATCTATTAGTATGCGAGCAGCTATATTTTTGATGATTTTACTTTCTTTCAATAGTAGTTATTCAGTTGCTCAAAGTGAATTAAAAAATAGCTTTGAGTCATCGGAAAATGCCTATAACGATGTCCGGAACCTCAGGTTTAACCCGGATACTTCAGTAATAACCAGGCATTCTATTTTAATTAATCAACAGAAAATTGATTATACTGCAACAGCAGGAACGCTTCCTGTCTTTGATGAAAATGGAACGATACTGGGAGGAGTTTATTATACTTATTATCAACGGATTTCGGCTCAAAGACCTGCAGACAGACCATTGGTTTTTCTTTTCAATGGAGGTCCTGGCTGTGCTTCAACATACCTGCATATGGGCGGTTATGGTGGGCCTGTAGCAGTAAACTTATCTCCTGAAGGAATGCCTGTTCAGCCTTATGGCTTTCACGACAATCCATATTCTATTCTGGATATAGCAGACCTGGTATATGTCGATCCACTGGAGACCGGTTATTCGAAATTAATGACACCTTTAGTTAAAGGAGATCAACGTTTTTTCAATCTGATGGGCGATATTGATTATTTATCACAATGGACAAGTTCTTTTCTTGCCCGGCATCATCGATGGCTTTCTCCAAAATATATGGTAGGAGAAAGTTATGGTTCATTCCGTGTGGCAGGGTTAGCGCAATATCTTGCTTATAAAAGAGGTATTTATTTGAATGGAATTGTTCTCGTATCATCTGTTCTTAATTATGATGAGGTGGGGACGAATATTAATACTGCCCTGCGATTGCCAGTGTATGCTGAGATTGCCTACAAAAACAACTTACTGGATCGGGAGATGCAGGCTAAAAATCACAAGCAGTTTCTTAACGAAGTAAATGATTTTACCTGTTCTGAATTAGTACCTGCTATTATGAAGATCGGTGGCATCGACGGTAAGGAGAGAAATCGATTAACAAAAAAAATCTCAAGCTTCACTTCAGTTCCTTTTAATGACATATTGTGGAACAACCTGATAGTCGACAGTAGTGTTTTCTTTAGGTATGTTGGTGAGCAGTATAATCATTCAAATCATCTGGAAAATGATTCATTTGGAATAGCTAACTTATTTGACTGGCAGAGTAGTGCTTCTGCATTTTGGTATGAAAAAAATGAAAAAATTCGTCAAAGCTTCAAGACGATAGCAGGGCTTAATTTAGCAGCAGAAGATTTTGCAGTCAGAGAAATACTTCCCTATCAATGCAAAAAATTTCTGCGACAGAACATCTCTGATAAAGAGACACAAAAGCTGATACAGGGACTGAAGAAGTTTTCACCATTTGATGGGGATGATACAATAATAGAAAAAGCGCTCACATTAAATGATCTATACATTTTTAATAATTTCTTAAATAAGAAGTATTATGAGTTGATTAATGGGCCTGGCATGAGTGATCATTCTCCCGGATTCGGGGCCGGTGGGCTGTATGGTCAGTCGTTCTCTGCTGCCATTAATCATTATTTAAGTACTACGCTTCGTTATAAAACAGATTTCCCCTATGTAGAAGTAAACTGGAATACACACCCCTGGAATCTTGATCACCATACAGCTATTATAGCAGATCTCCGCAATACATTACAGGTTAATCCTTATTTCAAAATTATGTTTCAGACCGGCTTTTATGACGGACCGGCAATGCACAAAAAGCTTCAGCAATGGCAAATCGATCCAGCGGGAAAATTTCAAAATCGAATCACAAGTAGGGAATATGATTCAGGGCATGTAATGTATATTAAAGAAACAGTTCGTAAAGCCGTTAATCAGGATCTGCGACAATTTATACTGAATGATCTATCGAAGTTGATTATACCCTAAAACATCAAAGGACATGGTTGAGGGGCAATGAGAATAAGTAGATCTGGTATTATTCAAAAATAGTTTCAGAAAATGAACGGTTAATTTCTATTTCTTTTAATTTCGCCGACGAAATAGCCGGTTTTAGTAAAAAACTGATAAACCGACTTTTTGGAGCTGCCTCTATACGAATAAGTAAACCACATAAATTAAACAAGAAAATGAAAAGATTATTAGTGATGTCGGTCGCCCTTTTGGGAATGATGATCGGCATTAACGCTCAGGAAAAAAAGGGAGTAAATTTTGAACACGGCTTAAGCTGGGAACAGGTAAAAGCTAAAGCTAAAGCAGAAAACAAATTCATTTTCATGGACATTTTCGCCACATGGTGTGGTCCCTGTAAATGGATGGATGAAAACACTTATACTACTGAACGAGCAGGAGCATTTATGAATGATAAATTTATTAATGTAAAGGTTCAGGCAGATTCATCTAAGAATGATAACGAGGAAGTAAAAAGCTGGTATGCAAATGCCCGCCAGTTTATGAAGGAATATAAAATCGGGGCTTTTCCAAGTCTTCTGTTCTTCGATCCGAATGGGAAATTGGTTCATAAACTTTCCGGCGCATTAGATGACTCTATGTTAGTTATTACATCTCAGGATGCTTTAAATCCGGAAAAGCAATATTACACACTTGAAGAAAATTACAAAAAGGGGAAATTAGGATACACCCAGATGCCTGTCCTGGCAAAATCAGCAAGCTCTCTTAATGAAACTGCATTTGCAAAAAAAGTTGCCGATGATTATATCAATAACTACTTGTTTAAATTGAAAGAACAAGAGTTGTTCACTAAAGATAACCTGGCTTTTATGGCAAGGTATTTAGGTGACAAGGATAGCAAGAGCTACAAACTTTTTATGCAGAAGACCAGCAAGGTAAATGCAATTCTTGGTGATGACCAGGCTCAATACGCTATGAAGTCTTTTATTGCTAATAATTACCTTCCTAAGGGTGAAGCACTGAAAACCAAGCCAAACTGGGACGCGCTTGATAAATCTATTACTGCCAAATTTGGTCCTATCGGCCAGGAAGCTGTATATGGACACAGAATGATTTATCATCTCGAGAATAAGGAATGGTCGGATTTCGGAAAATATTATGTGCTTTATTTTAAAAACGCCTTGAGGCGCCCTGATTATAATATTAATAACATCTCGTGGCCGCTTTTTGAAAATGTAACTGATAAGAAAGTATTAGAATATTCCTGCGATGTTATGAAGTATGCTATGGGAAGATGGTACCAAACTGATGCCGCAGCGTGTGATACTTATGCAAACCTTTTGTATAAAGCAGGTAAAAAATCTGAGGCTATTGAATGGCAGGAAAAAGCTGTACAGATGTCAAAAGGGTCACCTTATGAAAAAGAAAACATAGAGCATCTGGAAAAGATGCGCAATAACCAACCAACCTGGCCAATAGCTGGCAAATAAACCTCTTCGGTATCCCCGGATGCAAAAAATGATGGAATCCGCATATTGAATAAAACCAACATTTACAGAATGTAAAGAAAGGCGCCATTAAGCGCCTTTCTTTTTGTATATGATCGATTGCATTAACATTAATTAACCTTGTTGTAAGGATGATTAACTGCCTTTGCGAGAGACTCCTGATACTTTTGGAGCCTAATCGCATGGGCATGAAAAAAATATACCTCACATTATCTTTCCTCCTTTACGGGTTTCTGTTGACGGCCTTGTCGCAAACGCCGGACAGGATTACTATAAAAGGAATAGTAAGTGATTCCTCGATGCATCCACTTGATGGAAGCACGATAATGTTATTGAGTAGTGCCGATTCTTCCCTTATCTCTTTTACCCAGTCAAAAGAGAATGGAAGTTTCGAGCTAAAGAATATTTCAAATAAGGAATTTCTTTTGCAGATCACTCATGTAGGACTGGGTACCTATTCAAAACAAATTACTACACAGAAATCAGAGTTGCTGGACCTTGGAAATATCCGTCTTTTACCGGAATCTGATGAAATGACGGCAGTAATAGTGAATGGCGCTCGCGTTCCACCTGTAACCATCAAAAACGACACGATCGAATACAATGCAGGCTCTTTTAAAACGCAACCAAATGCGGTTGTGGAAGATCTTCTGAAGAAATTACCGGGAATAGAAGTGGATAAAAACGGTACTATTAAGGCACAAGGCAAAGAAGTGCAACGCATAACAGTTGAAGGAAAAGAGTTCTTTGGAAATGATCCGAAGATTGCTACAAAAAACCTGCCAGCCGATGCTATAGCAAAGGTTCAGGTACACGACAGGAAATCTGATCAGTCCCAATTTACGGGTATTGATGATGGGCAGCGCGAGAAGACAATAAATCTCACCCTTAGAGAAGATAAAAAGAATATCCTGTTTGGAAATCTAACTGCTGGTGGTGGCCCTGATAACCGCTATACATCACAACTGAGCCTCAATAAATTTTCCAAGGCCAGGCAATTCTCTGTTATTGGAATGGGCAATAATATTAACCAGGAAGGTTTTTCTATAAATGATTACCTGGATTTCAGCGGAACTATGAAAAATATTATGTCCGGAAGAGGATCAGCGTTATTGCAATTAAACGCCGATGATCTTGACATGCCCCTTAATTTTGGAGGGAAAACGAATGGATATCTTACCAACTGGGCAGGAGGAGCGAATTTTAACAACGAAATATCCAAAAAAGCTGAACTTAATGGAAGTTATTTTTACAGGCGGTCTGACCAGGATGTTGACAACGAATCAAATCAAAGCAATTCACTTCCTCAAGGAACACTTCTCACCAGGCAAAGCACTGGTAATAATACTATTAACGAGTCGCACAAGCTTAACTTAACGCTTGATCAGAAAATAGATTCATTTAATTCTTTAAAATTTACCAACCGGTTTAATATTAGCAATAGCAATTCTGATTTTGTAAAAGGAGCTAAAACGTATTCGGCAGACGAGTCCGGCAAAATAGAAAAACTCCAGAACGAAGGAATGCAAAAGACTTCTTTTAAAGGAGATGGTGTCAAAACCAATTCAGAATTGCTGTTTCGTCATCGGTTTGCAAAAAAAGGTCGAACAATATCAGGGTCTGTCAATTTCGCATATGACCATAACAATAAAAGTGGATTTTCAAATTCGATCAATACATTTTACGCCGATAACTCAGTGCCGTTATATAAAGATACAGTCATACAGGAGAGTCGCCTGAATGGTTCGAATAACAATTACGGTGCAAATATTTCTTATACAGAAACAGTTTTCAAAAGAACATATCTCGAGTTGAATTATAATTTACAAAAATCAGAGAGGAATGAAGAACGTAAAGTATATAGTGTGAACGGTCAGACGGGTAAGAAGGAATTGAATAATTCTTTGAGTAACCAGTTCAGATCAGACTTTACTTATCAGCGGGAGGGGTTCAATATGCGCCACGTAAGGAAAAATTTTAATGGCTCTGCCGGATTGAGTATTCAACATTCTACTCTGAATGGTATGTTGCTGACACAAAATACTTCCATAGAGAAGAAGTTTGTGAATATACTTCCCAACGCAAGGTTGCAGTATGACTTCAGCAATTCCAGAAATGCTAGTTTTACATACGATGCGAATGTCAGGGCTCCGGAGATTAATCAACTTTCTCCGATTGCAGACAATACAGACCCTCTCAATATATACGTAGGCAATCCGGGTCTTCGTCCAGAATATTCCCACAACCTTTCGGTGCAATTTTCAGATTTCAACCAGATGACTTTCGGTTCATTATTCGGATCGCTCAATTATAGTTACACCGCCAATAAAATTTCATTTAGCCAGTTTGTTGATGAACAACTGGTTCGTACGTACAAACCGGTAAACGTAAAAAATAATCATACGGTCACTGGGAGTCTTACAAAAGGTTTTCGTATCCGGCCCCTCGGCGTGCGATTGTCGCTTACTACAGATTATATGAATACAAGAGGATTGTCAATTATTAATTCGATTGAAAATAGTACCCGTAGCACTGAAAGTGGGAATACCATACGTGCGGAATATGTAAAGAGCAAAATATTCGATATTTCTGCCTCTGCAAAATTATCGTTTAATAAGACTGACTATTCACTCAACAAATCTATGAATCAGAGATATACTAACCAGTTTTATAATGTTGACGCCAATTGCAGGTTATTCAATACCATTTATATTAATTCGTCTCTTGATTATTCTATTTATAATTTACCCGGATCGGTTTTCAATCAAAAAATTCCTCTATGGAATGCTTCTGTATCCAGGTCATTTCTAAAGAAAAAGCAATTGGAGGTAAAGTTATCGGCAACTGATCTTCTTGATAAAAATGTATCGGTTAATCGCATTGCTATGTCGAATTTTGTGCAGGATGAAAGAATCCGTTCTCTCGGCAGATATTTCCTGCTTTCATTTACATATTCATTGCGTAATGCAAAGGGGTCTTCACCAACGATTTTCACAACTATTCAAAAATTTTAAACAATTTAAACAAACAAATATGAAAAAGGTAATTTTCCTGTTCCTGGTAATCTTAAATTCGGTTTCTTACATTTATGCGCAGAATAAAGAAGGAATTGTTGTGTATGACCAAAAAATAAATATGCATAAACATTTGACGGATGAATCTATGAAGGCTATCATTCCGGAATATACTTCCGTTAAAATGCAGTTGGCTTTCCGTGGTCCGGTCTTTTTGTATAAGAAACTGGAAGTTCCTGAGGGAGAAGAAGAAATGGGAAATGAGACTGGTGTGAAATTAAGTTTTGGTGGAGACGAGGATGAAACTTATACGGATTTCGAAGAGAAAAAAATAATTGAGCAGAAGGAGATCGCAGGGCAGAAATTTTTGGTACAGAATGTTCTTGCTACATTTCCATGGAAAATAGACCAGACAAAGAAAAAGAAAATACAGGGATATGAATGTGTTCAGGCTGTTTTTGCGGGTCGTGGGATGTTTAAGAATGAGGTAATTGTGGAAGGATCCCAAAAATCGTCTACAAAAGATAGTACTGCTCAGATTAATCAGAATATCATAGCTTGGTTTACAAATCAGATCCCGACCCCCGCTGGTCCTGGTAATTTTTCAGGGCTTCCCGGTCTTGTGCTTGAGGTTAATATTAATGATGGCGACATGGTGTACACAGCTTCGAAGATAGATTTGAAGAAAATCGACGACAGTGACATAAAAATACCTTCAAAAGGGAAAAAAATCACTATTGAGGAGTTTAATAAGAAAAACGCGGCGTATTTGAAGGAGCTGGGAGTTGAGAATGGAGGTTCAGCGATTAAAGTTATACGATAAACAAAATATATACGAATTTAATGTCTATCATAAGCAGGAATAGGGTGGGGTTGGGTTTAATTGTTATAAGCATTTTATTGCTTATAGCATTCCAGGTATTCTGGCTTAGAAAAGAATATGCCGAGCAAAAGGGAATTCTGCTAAAGGAAGCCGATATAATTTTGCAAACAACACTTCGTGACGCTGAAGATTCTGTGTTTCAGAAGAAGATCATAGAATCTGTGGGCAGATGGTCAATACCTAAAAAGGCCACAAAAAGTGATATGCTAAGTGTTATTCGAATTCCTCCACAAAGAGTCCCAATACAGGTTTCTAAAGTAGACTCAATTTATTCTGACATTTATTATTCTGATACGGAACGATTTCTAAAACAAAGAATACCCAGTGATTCTGTAACCGGAATCATGGAGATTAAGATATCAGCATCAAGTTCAGCGCTCGCGGATTCAGTTCCTCAACTTGCACAACTGCTTAAGTCAATTCAAAAATCTATAGTACCGCAATCTACTGGTTTTTTAAAGAGTTCCATGGTGAGACAGCCTGCAGAAATGGCCGTTTATCTTAGTTCTTCAAAAGACACTATTAATATGAAAGATTTGGTACGCACTTATTCCATTCGCCTCAAGCGAGCTGGCGTGCCACTACTGTTTCAAGTTCAAAAGGATACAGGTAAGACTATTAACGTGGGAACCGGCATTCATACTCCATATATTAATAGCACGATACGACCAGACACTTCGTATGCAGTTTTTTTTCCGGTGTACAACAAATACATTTTAAAAAAAATTGCTCCGCAGATATTTTTCTCCTGTCTTTTGGTAATGGTTACCGCAATGGCTTTCATAATTATCTATAAAAATATGAAAAGGCAAAACCGGTTACTGGAGCTGAAGAATGATTTCATAAGCAATATAACCCATGAGCTAAAAACTCCGATCGCTACTGTAGGGGTGGCATTGGAAGCTTTACAGAATTTTGGAGCAGCACAAAATCCTGAAAAAGTGAATGAATATCTCAATATTTCTAAAAATGAAATTGACAGGGTTTCAATGCTTGTGGATAAGGTTCTTAAAATTTCTATCATCGAACAGAAGCAGATGCCTTTTCATCCGGAATATGTTGATATTTCCGCTTTGTCTCAGCAGACTATCGTTTCATTAAGACCATTATTTGAAAAATATAATGTAGAATTTAATTACATTAAGGAAGGTGATGATTTTATACTTTATGGCGATCCTGTTCACCTGACCAATGTCATTAATAACCTTATTGATAATGCTATAAAATATAGCTCTGAACCGGCTCATATAACACTCAGCCTTATATCCCTGGAATCAGAAATACGAATTTATATCGAAGATGAGGGGCTGGGGATACCTGTTGAATACCAGTCGAAAATATTTGAAAAATTTTTCCGCGTTCCTTCCGGCGATACACATAATGTGAAAGGGTATGGTTTAGGATTAAGTTATGTATGGAACATCATTAAGCAACACGGTGGAAACATACAGGTGGAGAGCCTTTACGGGAAGGGAAGTAAATTTATTATTACATTAAAAAAGAATATTCAGGGTCGCACAAATTTATAATGTATGGGCTCGATCAAAGTGTTATATATTGAGGACGAACCATTTCTTGGTAAAATCGTAAAAGAAAGCCTGGAGAGCCGGAACTTTGAAATACACATGCTACAGGATGGTAAGGATGTGCTCGAAAAATTCAGAGAATTTAATCCTGATGTCTGTGTTCTTGATGTAATGCTTCCTTACCGTGATGGATTTGAACTTGCAAAGGAAATCCGGGCTCTTGATAGCGCAATGCCAATCCTTTTTCTCACCGCAAAGGCCCAGACAGAAGATGTATTGAAGGGATTCAGTGTCGGAGGAAATGATTATATCAGGAAGCCTTTTAGCATGGAAGAGCTTGTTGTAAGAATAAACAATCTGTACGAAATGGCTGGTAACAAAACTGCATTACAGCCTACGGAAGCTGAAGGCATTGCGTTAGGACGATATAGATTTTTCCCAAGCCGCTATGAGCTTCACATTGATGATAATGTAAAGAAGCTTTCTCACCGCGAAACAGAATTACTGACTATCCTAACTGCGAATATTAATTTCAAAGTAGAGCGCCGGGAAATACTGATGAAAGTATGGGGTGACGATCATCTTTTCAATTCCCGAAATCTTGATGTTTATATAACGCGTTTGCGGGAATATTTCCGGCAGGATCCGGATGTGAAAATAATAACCTTAAAAAGTGTGGGTTATCTGTTCAAGTGTATATAACGCAAATAGTAATTGGGTTGCGAGCCAGTACTATTGTTTTCGAAAAATGATGATTGATCAAATTAAACAATAGGATAATGGGGGAAGCGTCCCGTCTTTATTAATCATTATGGTTGCCATCCCCGGAAGTAAATTCTCATTTTGGGAAACCTTCACTAGCGTTACTAGTTATAAAATCCTTAAACACAAACAGTTATAAGCTGGCATTTTGTTGGTTGCGTATTGCCGATTCTTAAATCCGTCAATATGAAATCAATTTTTACCCTTTTATCGGTTATCGCTGTCGCTGCCTTTTTGCCACATTCACTTATAGCTCAGTGTAAAGCCCCCTCCTTAACTTTTCATAGTCCCACTTTATTAAGCGGGACCAACGGGCAAGTTGGAGCAGTGTACAATTTTGCGAATGTTGCACCAGGTCTTGATGCCCATATTGCAGTAACAGGCATTTATGGTGGCGCTACATTATACAATATTGATGACTCTACGGGTATTGGCTATTATGATGCATTTCAGCCTTATGTCGGCGCAGCGGCGAATGATAGTTCGTATATTGACTGGAGAATCACTTTTAAAAAGGCAGGCACGAATACAGATACTATGCTCAACTGTCTGGCTGTTACAGGTGTAGACGTTGATGGTGATGGTTCGGCATTAAAAGAATTTATCGAAGCAGCTACTCCGGGAAGTTTTGCTGTTGATCCATTTACTAATCTTTCTGTTTCTTTTGATGGGATAAGAAGTAAAGCGATCTCACCTATTGCAAATGTGGCATTAATTGATACCAATCACCGTGAAGCAATGTTCCAGATGAACTTTACGAATATAACCACGCTCGATTATCGCAATGGTGCAATAACTACAGGTGGTGCGCAGGTAAGACAGACATGTATTTATTTCAAATCTTTTTTCCAGAATTATTTTTTATTGCCAGCGCGTTTATTATCATTCACTGCGAATTCTTCAAAACAAACGGTAGAATTAAAATGGTCGGCAACTGATGAAAGTACATTGAAATATTATACTATTCAGAAAAGTGAGGATGGAAAAACATGGCAAAATATTGGCAATATCCAGGCACTTTCAAAGCATAATATTAATAATTATGCTGTGAATGATTTCTCTGATATTACTGGCAAAACTTATTACAGGTTGATGCAGGTGGGCGTAAATGGCAGCATTTCATATTCATCAATTGTTAAAGTAGACCCTTCTTCCGATTCGCCAACATTCACAAATAATACTGTATTTACCAACAACATTAAAATCACAGGTGTTTTTGAAAAGGATGCAGAGTATAAAGCAAGTGTTTATTCTATATCAGGACTTTTGATTGCACAAAAAAGTTATTTATCTCATGCCGGAACTAATTTAATGACTATTGACCTTCCTTCTACTACCGGCACAGGTGTTTATATATTATCAATCAAAGATAATGCTGGACGGGAAGTGCATAAATCAAAACTGGTAAAGATTAATTAATTATGAGGCGCTGGAAAAATCATCGAATTGGAATTGCCGGCGAATAATTAAATCTTCCCTATTTCTTATTAAAAGCTGGCTTATTATTCATTTTTACAACCTCTCTTGAGATGTGCCATCTTAAAGTAGTTTATCTGGTCTAAAATAGCTCGTCAATCCTCGTGTTTTAAAACTTGCTATCTTTCCACATTGCAACAGATTATTCATGATATTGACGAAACGTTTGCAGATCGCCTGAGAAGCGGGGAAGAGCCAGCATTTCGGGCGATCTATTCGTTGTATTATCAGCGGCTGTATTTTTTCGCGTTACGTTTTGTGAGTGAGGCCGACGCCCAGGATATGGTGGCAGAGGCGTTTGTTTCACTCTGGCAGAAGCGGACGGATTTCCCCGAAGTAGCACCGATATTACATTATCTGTTTGTACACGTACGCAATGCAGCTTACACGCTGCTAAAACGGGAAGCGATGAAACTGACAAGGCAGGCGGACATTCTTCACCGGTTAGAACTTGCCAATGAAGAAGACCTGCATCTTGAACATTTACAGAATCAACTGGTGGCGGAAATTTACCGGGAAGTCGACCAGCTTCCCCAAGGATTGCGAACAGTGTTCCTTCTATCCTTCAAGGAAGGATTAAAACCTGCCGCTATTGCCAAACGATTGGGAGTAAGTGTGCAAACGGTTCGTAATCAAAAGGTCAGTGCTATCAGGTTGCTTCGTAATGCGCTGGGTGACCGGGCATTTCTTTTATCCCTGTTATTACTGGTAGCTTCGGAAGGATAACCATCTTGCGAAAATTATTTTCGTCCCTGAATAGTATGTTTTCTATCTCGTTAGTTTCTTTTCGTATACATTCTTTGCATGGCTTTACGTGATGATCATATTGTTTCGCTTATTTACCGTTCGCTTCGCGACCAATTACTGGCGCATGAACAGGTGGAGCTCGATGATTGGTTATCTGGTTCTGCAAAGCGCAGGATATGGTATGAGCATTTACAGGGCGAAGAGGAAATCAGTTGGGCGCTTTCCGCTAAATCGCCCGAACAAATCGACATTATAGAAAATGCGATTTACACGAAAATTATTACCCGTGCAGGGATTGACAATCCAACAATGGTGGGCGCTATAAGGCCGGAACACCGAATTCATTTCCTGAAAACCGCCTGGTTCAGATATCCAACTTCGCTAAAGCTTCGTTGGGCAAGTGTGGCGGCAATCATCTTGTTAATAGGTACTGTTGCCTATTTCTGGAATAACAACACAAAAAAAGAGCCTGCCTACACAAAAGCTTCGGTAGGCAAGAAAGACATTATGCCTGGAGGCAATAAAGCGATGCTTACCCTGGCTGATGGCCGCACTATTGTTTTAGATAGTGCAGGCCGCGGCCAACTGACGCAGCAGGGTAATGCAACAATCATTAAAGACGCGGATGGTCAAATCCGTTATAGAACAAATGGAAATAGTGATGAAGTTGTTTTGATGAATACCATGTCTACTCCCAAAGGTGGTCAATATCAATTGACTTTACCAGATGGAACAAAAGTGTGGTTGAATGCAGCAAGCACCATAACTTATCCAACAAGTTTTATCAGCAATACCCGTGAAGTTGCCATAACAGGTGAAGCATATTTTGAGGTGAAGAAAGACAGATCCAAACCCTTTATGGTTAATACCAGCCGGGGTGCGATCACTGTTTTAGGGACTTCATTTAATGTCAATGATTACCCGGATGAAAGGAATATGAAAACATCTCTGCTCGAAGGTTCTATAAAGATCGGCACTATTGTTTTGAAACCGGGTCAGGCTTACCAGGACGGAAAAATCAGGATGACCAATCTTGACCAGGATCTCGCTTGGAAGAATGGATTTTTCAATTTTACCGATGACAGCTTGCGGACGGTATTGCGACAGCTTGCACGCTGGTATGACATAGAAGTGCACTACGTAGGTAACGGAAGCAACGAGCTATTCAATGGTGAATTGTCCAGAAAGCTACCCCTATTGGAAATATTAAAAATTCTAAAAGAGGTTAATGTGAAATTTACAATTGAAGGTAAAACGCTTATTATTCATTAAAACCTTATCGAATAACTACAATATCCGAAAGACTAGGTTGTCCGAAATAAAACCGCCACGTGATAGAAGACGTGGCGGCAGATAGTTCGGGTTAACTACTTATCCGAGTTAAGGAATTTAATTTTTAACCCAAAACAGTCCCGCCTACGCTTCTCAACAGCCGTAGCTTCTTGTCCTTCGTAGTTTTAACGAAGGAGGATAGCGATGGTATTAACGCCATAGCTTTAGCGACGGCTGTTGAGAAGCTTCGGCGGGCACGTACAAAAGTATGCAAAAACATGTATTGCCTGCCGTAGCTTTATGCGAAGGCAAGGCTCTTTGTATCCGGCCAGCCTGCGCGAGGCACCGATACATCACCAAAACTTTGTTAGTTATGAAACTAACTGTGTTGTTACTGACAGTAGCTATTTTGAACGTTTCCGCTAAAGGATTTTCTCAGAATGTTACATTTTCCGGTGAAAATGTATCTATTGAGCGGATTTTTAAAGAATTAAAAAAACAGACCGGATTCTCCGTTTTCTATACCCGTTCTGTCATTGCCAATGCAAAACCCATAACGCTGGCTGTAAAAGAGAAACCTCTTGAAGATTTTCTTAAAGCCATTTTTACGGATCAGCCGTTTGGGTATAGCATTCGCGATAAAAATATAATTGTATCTGTATTAACCGCAGACTTAAGCCCACGGCTAAATCTCTCCTTCGCTATTCCTCCCATTACTGGAATTGTACGCGGCCCGGATGGGCAGCCATTAATGGGTGCTAATATTATTATTAAAGGAACCAGAAGAGGGGCGACAACAAAGGCGGATGGTTCCTTTTCTATTGAGGCAAAACCAGGAGAGGTGATAGTTATATCTTCTATTGGGTATGCAACAAGAGAAATCAATATTGGAAATAATGATGCAATAGGAGCGATTAATCTAACATTGTCTGATTCTAAACTTGATGAAGTGCAGATCATCGCTTATGGCACTACTACACAGCGACTGAGTACAGGAAATATATCAACAGTCAAAGCTGCAGATATCGAAAAATCACCGGTTAACAATCCTTTACTAGCCTTACAAGGCCGTGTGCCGGGTGTCTTCATTACACAAGCAACGGGGCTTCCGGGAAGTGGCGTAACAGTAAGAGTCCAGGGGCAAAACAGTATTACGAAAGGCAATGATCCTTTTTATATAATAGACGGCGTTCCCTATTCTTCACAACTGCTTCCTTCTCTTACGGGGGTTTTGGGAAATTCAGGAGGCGCAGACGGCAACCCATTAAATTTTATAAATCCTCTTGACATAGAAAGTATCGATGTTCTAAAAGATGCCGATGCGACAGCTATCTATGGATCGCGCGCGGCAAACGGGGCTATTCTTATCACTACAAAAAAAGGAAAAGCCGGACAAACAAAAGTTGATTTTTATGCGCAAAGCGGTGTTGGCCAGGTAGGTAAAAAATTGAAGCTCCTGAATACTCAACAATATATTGCCATGCGGAAAGAAGCGATAAGCAACGATGGACTTACCCCAGATCCTAATTCGGACTTTGATCTAACCTATTGGGATCAAAACCGATACACAGACTGGCAAAAGGAGCTTATTGGCGGCAATGCTCATTACACCGATGTCCAGGGTTCCGTTTCAGGAGGAACTGCATCGACCCAATTTATCGTAGGAGGAAATTTTCACAAGGAAACAACAGTATTTCCCGGCGACTTTGCAGATAAAAAAGGATCTCTACATTTTAACCTGAATCATTCTTCCAATAATCAAAAATTCAGATTCTCGCTTTCAGAAAATTACCTGTATGATGTCAGCAATCTTACTTCTATAGATTACACGCTTCAGGCAATGCTATTATCTCCTAATGCTCCGGCGTTGTACGATTCACTTGGTAATATCAACTGGGCTCCGCTCCCAAATGGAAATTCCACATATATCTATTATTTCTCCAATCCGGCAGTATATGGACTAACCCGCTATGACAACACAACAAACAATTTGGTAAGTCATGCAGACGCCAGCTATGAAATACTCAATGGGTTAATTCTTAAAAGTAGTTTGGGTTACACAAGAATGGAATCTGATGAAGTGTCTATTTTTCCTCAGACATACTTCCCTCCAGAATATAAAAATTTCAATTTCCGAGGCGCGAGCTATTCGAATAAAAAAGCTACTGGTTGGATAATAGAACCGCAGCTTACCTATAAAATAAAAAGAGATTTCGGCGCGCTCGATTTTTTATTGGGGTCTACCTTTCAACAAAATAATAATTATTTGATATCTTTTAATGGATCAGGATACAGTAACGACGCACAGCTAGACAATATACAGGCCGCATCCAAAGTCGACATTGGTAATTCTATTCAGTCGCAATACAATTACAGTGCATTATTCGGACGTATTAATTATAACTATGATGACCGGTTCCTTTTGAATCTTTCCGCAAGACGTGACGGTAGCAGCAGGTTCGGCCCCGAAAATCTATTTAATAACTTCTATTCAGCAGGGGCAGCCTGGTTATTCAGTAATGAAAAATGGATAAAGAATCGCGTTGCCTTTATTGATTTCGGTAAGCTGAAGGCTAGCTATGGCACGAGTGGCAATGACCAGATCGGTGACTATAGTTTTATGAGCTTATACAACACCTATAAGCCAGATGTAGCTTATGGCGGCGGCACTGGCCTCATTCCAAAAGGCCTTAGCAACCCGGTATTACAGTGGGAAGCGTCGAGGAAAATTAATCTGGGTATCGATTTAGGATTTCTAAATGACAGGATACTACTAAATCTTAATTATTACAGGAACAGATCTTCTAATCAATTGCTTAGTTATTCGCTGCCTGTTATTACAGGATTTGGAGGCATATCCCGAAATTTTGATGCCAAAGTCCAAAATTCTGGCTGGGAGATGACACTCAATACAGAAAATTTCCGGTCTAAGAATTTTAGTTGGTCATCTAGTTTAAATGTTACCATAAATAAAAATAAACTCCTGAAATTTCCCGGGTTGCAAACATCTACTTATAAAGATTACTTAGTTGTCGGCCAACCATTAGGAATTCTCAAGGCTTTCCGCTATGCAGGGATCGATCCTCAGAATGGGGTATATCAATTTTACGCAGCAGATGGAACGATTACTGTAAATCCTTCCGATCCAGAAGATAAAACCATATTGATCAACACCACTCCTAAGTTTTATGGGGGCTTTCATAATGCTGTGAGCTATAAAAGGTTTGCATTGGATTTCCTGTTTCAATTTGTAAAACAAATTGGCATTTCATCCGACCAAAGGTTCGGAAGATTTTTCCCTGGAGCGCCTGAGAATGAACCCGTATCTGTGTTAAATCATTGGAGCAAGCCGGGAGACAACGGCCGGATTCAAAAATTTACGACAAATGATTTCACGATTTTTGAGCAACAGTCTTTGGCCGAAAACAGTAACGAATTTTACACAGATGCATCGTACATCAGGTTGAAAAACCTATCCCTTTCTTACACTTTGCCAAGCAGCGTGGTTTCAAAAATACACATTCAGAATATCAGGGTTTTTATTCAGGGTCAGAACCTGTTGACGATTACCCGTTTTCCGGCCCTTGATCCGGAAACCGGCGGGTCGGGCAGCTTACCTCCGCTTAGAGTAATTACTGCCGGTATTCAGCTGTCATTTTAAACAGTGGCTGCGTTATTAAATGATATTTAAAAAGCAAACAATGGCGAACATAAAAATTCCATTAATATTTAAATCAACAGCTATTTTATTTCTGTGCTGGTGCAGCTTAAACGGATGTAAAAAATTTGTTGAGGCCAAGCCTCCTATTACCAGTGTAAACGCTGGAAATGTCTATTTAAATGACAACACCGCTACATCTGTGCTCACGGCAATCTATGCCCAGTTGGCAGCAAATGCCCAGGGAAGTGGCAGCTATACAGGGATGCCGCTATATACTGGGTTGTTATCGGATGAACTGGAGCTATTCAATCCTAATGATGCGAATTATTTGCCGTATTATAAAAATACCCTTAATGCGATATCTTATTACGGAAATCCTTCATTTTTTTGGAGTACTGGTTATAAAAATATCTATGCAATCAATGCCGCACTTGAAGGCGTAGCTGCTTCCGAAAGCCTATCTTCTAAGACGAAACAACAATTGCTCGGGGAAGCCAGATTCATGCGGGCGTTCTTTTATTTTTATTTGGTAAATCTTTTTGGCGATGTTCCTCTGGCGTTAAGTACTGATTACAGAGTGAACTCCGTTTTACCGAGATCTCCGCAGGCGAAAGTGTACCAGCAAATTATCGATGATCTAAAAGAAGCAAAAACACTTTTAAGCGATGACTATCTGGATATTGGAATGAATACAACCATAGAGCGTATCCGACCTAACAGAGCAGCAGCCACCGCCTTTTTAGCCAGAGTTTACCTGTATACGGAAGATTACGCTGGTGCAGAAACAGAGGCCTCAGAAGTAATTGCAAACACCAATTACCAATTGGAAGATCTGAACAATGCCTTTTTGAAAACCAGCAGAGAAACGATATGGTCATTACAACCGGTGATCAATAACTACAATACCTGGGAAGGAAGAGTATTTCCATTACCAAGTGCCGGCCCAAATGTAATAGCCAATATATTTTATTTGTCAAACCAACTGGTCAGCAAATTCGAAACCGGCGACAATAGACTCACTTCATGGATAGGCAATGTTACCGCAGATGGCAAAACATATTATTATGATTACAAATACAAAGTAAATGTCAGTACCACGAATATTACCGAATATGAGGTTGTGCTTCGTTTGAGCGAATTGTATCTGATTCGTGCCGAAGCTCGGGCGAAGTTAAATAAATTATCAGGATCGTCAGGGGCGGAAAATGATCTGAATATCATCCGGAGCCGGGCAGGATTGTCTCCCACTACTGCTTCTTCCCAGAGTGAATTCCTGGACGCAACCCTTCATGAACGGCAGACAGAGCTTTTTCTCGAATGGGGACATCGTTGGTTTGATCTGAAACGAATTAAAAAAATTGATGAAGTAATGTCTGTAGTATATCCACTGAAAAATGCCACCTGGGAACCGTTTAAGGCATTGTTCCCGATAGACCAATACCAACTCAACCTGAATCCTGCTATGAAAGGGCAGCAAAACCCTGGCTATTGAGGTGAAATACTTTTAATAAACAAAAAATATAACTACAGAACCCGGTGGGTGCCGGGTTCTAAAACACTTGTATGAAAATAATTAACGTAATTATTGCCAGTACTTTTATCAACACTATTTTTTTATGTAACGGTTTTGGCCAGGGCGGATCAGCCAAACCTGCCCTGAAACTGGATGATCTGACCAACTGGCCTGTAGTTTCCTGGTCGGCCGGAATTAGCGCCAACGGAGACTTCGCTTACTATTATGTAGAGAATGAAACACCAGAAAATAAAGTCCTGCATGTGCGGTCAATAAATGGCAACCGTGAGACGAAATTAAATGCGGCATCAGATGCCAGATTCTCTGCAGATGGAACAATGCTTTTTGGAATGCTCGCCGGTAAAACTTTATTTATCCTTCATCTTAAAGAAGGAAAAATTGATTCTGTGTCTGATGTATCGAAATATTCACTTTTGGGCGATAATGAAAAAGAAAGCCTCTTTTATGAAAAAGCGTCGGAAAAAAAGACAGTGATATTAAATCTTAAAACAAAAAGGGAAAGCAATTTTCCGGATTCAAATGGTTTTTTTGTGAGCCCTGATGGAAAATATGTTGTTTTAAATGAGCGTATCGGTGCTGATGCGAATAATCAGTCATTAATGCTGGTCGATCTCGCCACCGGTACTAAAAAACAGATTTGGAAAGGTTCCGGTGTAACGGGTGTGAAATTTGCGCGACACAATGGCTCAATAGCATTCATTGCTGAAACGCCAGACGTGAACAAAAACATGCAAAAGTCAATTTGGGTTTATAAACAAGGAGAGGCCACTGCACAAATGATCCTGGATAGCACTTCGGCCAATTTGGGAGCGATATACCGCATTGACAAAATAGACAGGTTTGTGGGAGATGATCAGGGAGTAATGTTCTTTATTCGAATGCTTAAAAGACCCGCCCAAGCGAAAACGATGAAAGCTTCCGTAGATGTGTACAGCTTTACAGACCAAACGGCCTACACTACTCAACTGGGCAGGTTGACTGAAAACCTGTGGGGTTGGGGAAGCTTCTATGCTATTGTTAATATCAAAAGTAAGAAAATCATCTTTCGCCAGCCCGACGATGAATATTTTAATATTCCCTCCCATTCTTTTGATGAGATCGGATTTTCAGTGAAGCAACCTAGCCTTATTAAAGATAATTCGGAACAGAAGATGTATACCGTTTCCACAATAACCGGTAATAAAATGCCCATTAAATACGCAGCGATATTAAACAATGCCGTGTCTGCAGACGGTAAATACATTCTGTTGATAGATGGAGATTATGAAACGAGGAATCTATATTCGTACGAGGTGGCTACAGGTCATACCAGGAATATTACGGAAAATCTTCCTATCCCCGCGCTGGATAAGGAGTTTAAAATGAAATGGGCGCAGCATACATTTAAGTTGGGCGCATGGCTGGAAGGATCAAGCAAAATGCTCTTATACGACAACTATGATATCTGGAAAATAGATGCGTCAGGGAAGGAGAAGCCGATGTGTATCACCAATGGATTTGGAAGAAAGAATAGAATTGTATTCAATTTATCATCCATTAATTTTCCCGAAGTACAGTTTAAGCTTCCGGACAATATTATTATTACTAAAGAACAATCGAGCAAGGTTATTCTCGCATCGTATGATTTTGGAACAGGAGAAAACGATTATTATTCCATTAATCTTAACGAAATTACCAATCCTCAAAAATTAACCAATGGTGGTTTCCTCAATGAAGTGGTGGACATTAAATCTAATTCTTTAAGGGCGAGCTCTGTTAATGTTAAAGCTACTAAAAAAGATATTTATCTGATTGGCCGGGAAAATGCGTCTAATGCATTCAATTTTTTTACTACTGCCGATTTTAAATCGTTCAAACCGGTTAGCAATAATTGTCCGGAAAAAAAGTTTAACTGGCTTACTGCAGAAAAAGTGACTTTCACCAGCCTCGACGGAGAAAAGCTGAAAGGAAGTTTATACAAACCGGAAAATTTCGATAGCACAAAAAAATACCCGGTGATATTTTATTTTTATGAGAAAATGAGCCAGGATTTTTACCTGTATCACGAACCGGAGCTAAGTGGTGCCGTAGTGAATATTCCATATTTTGCCAGCAACGGGTATTTAGTTTTTACTCCCGATATCGATGCTACTTATGGTAAAGGCAGGGCGGGCGAAGATGCCCTTAATAGTGTTATGGGTGCCGCAAATTACATGGCGGTAAAATCCTGGGTGGATTCTACAAAAATGGCGATACATGGGCACAGCTGGGGAGGGTTCGAATGCAATTACATCGTGACACACACCAATCGTTTTGCTGCGGCGGTAGCAGCCTCTGGCCCTACTGATGTAGTAGGTGAATATGGCTTAACGACCCACGGTGGCATACCTGGATTTTCAATATGCTATGATTACTTAGAGAATGGAACTATCTACGATAGTTTGGATGCCTATATCCGGAATTCGCCCAAGTTATTTGCCAATAGAGTGAACACACCTTTGCTGATCATGCACAATGAAAAGGATGGCGCCGTGAACTTTCAGGATGGACTTGGATTTTTCAATTCCTTATGGAAACTCGGAAAGCGTGCCTGGATGTTGCAATATGATGAAGAAGGGCATGTAATTCAGGATGAGAACAACCAGAGAGATTACACTATACGTTTAAAACAATTTCTGGATCATTATTTACAGGATGCACCTCCTCCCAAATGGATGGTACAGGGAATTGCCGCTAAGATGAAAGGTGTTGAAGATGGACTTGAATTGATGCCTTCCGCAACGATTCCTCTTCCGGTTGCAGGAAAATAAATTATATACTTCTAAAAATAATAAGATCCTGGCATTGCCGGGACTCTTATCTATATACATCATCAAAATAAAAAGAAATGAAAAGATTATTCATTGCAATCGTCATGAGCGCCTTTATTCTGACAGCTCATGCACAAGGCGTTCAATTCACCGACAGAACTGATTGGAACCAGGTTAAGGAACAAGCGAAAAAAGAAAACAAGTTCATTTTTGTCGATTTCTATGCCACCTGGTGCGGACCATGTAAAGCAATGGACAAAGAAGTGTATTCAAATTCCGGCGTGGGAAGCTATCTGAATGATAATTTTATATCCGTTAAGGTTCAAATGGATAAGACCAACACCGATAATGCATATGTTAAGTCGTGGTACCATGACAAAGAGCAAATGCAGGAGAAATACAAGATCTCTGGCCTCCCTACTTTCCTGTTTTTTAATTCTGATGGTGAGATGGTTCACCAGGGCAGCGGATTTATGAAAGCAGACGAATTTCAGGCCTTGTGTAAAACTGCAGCAGACCCTGCGAAAAGTTTTGCAGGGCAGCTGGAGCAGTTTAAAAAAGGAATATTAAAGGGAGAGGCGCTCCTGACCCTCGCGCAGGAGGCAAATAAATTCAAACAGGATTCTATCGCATTGATCATCGCCAGAAAATATAAGACCACCGTACTCGACAAACAGAACCCAGTCGACCTGTTGGTCCCGAAAGTGCTACCGATGTTCGGTGAATTTGCAAAGACCTACACAATAAATGATAAGCTGGTGCAATATATGTACAAACACAAGGATCAGGCTGATAAAGGCTTTGCGCAGCCTGGCATCGCAGGTAGAATTGTGGATTTTTTGATCACAAGGGATATTATCAATCCGATCATATTTGATAATGGCAAACCCGTGGCAACTACTCCCGATTGGAAGAAGATCGAAAATAAACTTGCCAAACAATTCGATGCCAAAACAGCTTTCAGAAACACGTTGGTTTCCAAAGCTGACTGGTATTATGCAAAGAAAGACTGGGATGAATTTATCAAGGCTTGGATCGTAAAGATCGATACGTTGGGAATTGATATGAAATCTATGTATGACGGTCTAGAAATTAACAACACCGTATTTGAGATCATATTCGAACACAGCAATGATCCCTACGCTATCAAAAAAGGCATTGAATATATGGAGGCGCTAGTGAAAGTGGATCCTAACTCTGCTGCAAGAATGGATACTTACGCAGCTATCCTGTATAAGAGCGGTCAAAAAGATAAGGCCATCGAAATAGAAAAAAAGGCCGTGGTCAATGCTGAAAAAGAAAAGAACGAGGACTACATCAAAGAATTCAATGAGACCATCACAAAAATGCAGAACGGTCAGCCTACATGGGTTACGCCTGAAGACAGCACGGATAAAAAGTAGCTGTAACTATAAATGCGATGATGGTAAATCTTTTATTTAGGTTATTACCTTTTTTTCAAAAATGTTACCTTATAAAACATCTTCTTAAACGCAGCGACTTTTTAGTTCTTAAGGTGTCATTGCTAATATTAATATGTAAGAATTTAACAGTGTCTATGTCAGAGCCAATGTAATAATCCACTAAAAAAATTATTTCTGTATCAAATGCTCAGTGAGATACCCGAAAAAAACTTAAAGATATCGTTAGAGGAATACTCATTAGCCTTATTATACATAACCACCTTCAGGTGATTTATGTCTGTCGATTGTAGTTTAGTCGCCATTTGTCCGTATTAGTTCTTCCAATTCAAAAGCTATTGAACATTTTAAACTATGTTTACGTCAGTAAATAGCTCTTGAGTAATAGCGACTTAAATATTGAAAGTAGTCTTCTGAATCGCATCTCCACCGGAGAAGAAAATGCTTATAAGGTGCTGTTCGACACTTATTTCGACCGGCTGAAATGGTACGCTTTTAAATTTCTCAAATCCGAATTTTGGGCGGAGGAGGTTGTGCAGGAGGTCTTCATTAAAGTTTGGAAAGGGCGCGAACAATTAACTGCCGTCGAATCAGTTTCTGCCTACCTGTTCCGCATGACCGGAAACCGCTGCCTGAATCGGTTGCGCCGCCAGCAGCTCGAAAGCGAAATGCAATACGCCGCTCATGTTGTACTACATGGGAAAGCTGAGGTGTTACAACACTCCGGCTATGATCTTGCACGTCTCCAGGAGCATTTGCAGGAAGCGGTAGATCATTTACCTGAACAACGCCGTCTCATTTACCAGCTTCAACAAGAGGGGTTGACCTACCAGGAAATCGCAGACCGTTTGGAAATCAGTAGACATACAGTACGCAACCAGATGGCTAAAGCGCTTGTTTCTATACGTGCCTACCTTGTCAAACAGGGTCCCTTTATCCTTGCCTTATTCAACTATTGGTATTTTTTATAAAAATTTCCCAATGCAGTAGTACTACCCCTGCCTGCTAAGTGTCGTTTCTTTTGATATGCAACAACCAACATCTCATATCCGCCAATTGTGGGAGCGTTACCTCTCAGACACCGCTTCGGTCGCTGAAGTACGGGAGTTGTTTGATCATATTGCAGAACCGGCCCGCGAAAATGAACATCTTGCAATTACTTCCGACATCCTGAGAGAAGGGCCTGAAGTTATTTCTGAAGATCCGTATGTAAGGGAGTATGTCTGGAAACAAATCTTCCCATCGCGCAGTTCTAAAATTTTGACTATGCCGGGCTGGGTACGATGGGCTGTTGCCGCTATTATTATATTAGGTATTGGCACTTACCTCTGGACTATACAACAAACCACAACACCTGCACTTACCTACACAAAACCAGTTCCCAAAGAAAACATTAGGGTGCTTCCGGGAAGCGACAAAGCGATACTGACATTATCGGATGGGCAGCAGATTTCTCTCGATAGCAATGCTAATGCAGTGCTTGCCGAAAAAGGAATTTCCAACGAAAAAGCATTAATTACCTATTCTGGAAAAGATGCGCCGAATACGATTAACACGCTGACCACACCCAAAGGTGGGCAATACAAGATCCGTTTGAGTGATGGGACGATGGTATGGCTTAATGCTGCGAGTTCCATTACCTATCCGACGAATTTTACGGGTAAAACGAGAGCCGTGTCTATTGTCGGGGAAGCATATTTTGAAGTCACGAAAAATATAGAAAAACCATTTATAGTCAAGGCAAAAAAAGAGGAAATTATTGTACTGGGAACAACATTTAATGTAAATGCTTATGACGATGAAGAGGAATTTAAAACATCATTGGTAGAAGGGTCGGTTAAAATCGGTCATTTTATACTTCACCCAAATGAAGCTTATGTTAAAGGCAAAATTGTAGAAACCAACATTAGCCAGGATATAGCCTGGAAGAATGGTGTATTTGATTTTAATAATCAATCGCTGGAGCAGGTAATGAAACAGTTATCGCGCTGGTATGATATTGAGGTGGTGTATTCAAATGGAATTCCAGATAAATCCTTTTTTGGAAAAATGAGCAGAAGTCTGGGCTTAAATGATGTACTTGAATTTTTGAAAGGATCGAAGATTGAATTTGAATTAAAAGAAAAACAATTAATAATTAAAAAGTAACTATTTGGTGCCAGGAATAAAAAACCAGCCTTTGCTTATGCTATGGCTGGTTTCTACCAGTCGTTGCATAAGCAAAAGCTGGTAAAAACCGGAAATGGGTAAACATTTCCGGCAGATTGTTTCAGGCAACTTAAAAAAAACAGGTTCGAAACTGCTTATTATTCACCGCGTCTGCCGAAGCTTTAGCGGAAGTAGACCCAAAACTGCTACAAAAGTATGAAATTCATTACTTTTTGTAAAGGCCATCCTCGTGGGGTCTTTATAATCAAAACTTTGCGTATTATGCGCTTAACTGCTGTTATTTTACTTACTTTTTCGATTCACCTGAGTGCTCGCACCAGCTCACAGACCATTTCTTTTTCAGGTAAGAATGTTCCGCTTGAAAAGGCATTTACTGCTATTGAAAAGCAAACGGGGTATTTTGTATTAATTGAAAAGGAGTTGATGAAGGATATTCGTCTCGAGGATATTTCAGTTAAGGATGCTCCATTAGTCGATTTTTTACAGTTGATATTGCAGCACCAGCCTCTTAAATATTTAATAAAAGATAAGAATATATTGGTTTCATTCAAAACAGGCGCAGACTTAAGTTCGAGGCTTGAATTTCCTCCTCCTCCCATTCGCGGACGCGTACTTGACGATGAGGGTCAGCCACTCGCAGGAGCTTCTGTTACGGTAAAAAATACTAAGAGTGCGGGAGTAACCGACGCCGAAGGTGTTTTTACTCTAAACGTTAACGAAGATGACGTTATCTCGGTTTCTTTCGTTGGCTATCGGACTAAAGACGTTAAGATTGGTACGTCTATTCTTAACGGAAGTATTATTAATATTACTCTTTCTAGGGTTTCTGCTCAATTGGATGAGACACAAGTTATTGCCTATGGAAAAACATCTAGAAGGTTAAGTACAGGAAACATTTCTACTATTAAAGCTGAGGATATAATAAAGGCACCGGTAGGAAATCCTTTATTGGCTATTAACGGAAGAATTCCAGGAGTCTTTATTCAGCAATCAGTTGGTGTACCTGGAAGCGGGATAAAAATTTCTATACAAGGACAGAATAGTTACTTGAACGGAAATGATCCTTTTTATGTGGTAGATGGTGTTCCATATACCCCTCAGCTTCTTCCTGGTTTGGGTGATGGTATATTGGGTACTTCAGGTTCTCCCAATTTAACACTTGCTCCGTCAACAGGCGGTAACCCTCTAAGCTTTATTAACTCGCAGGATATTGAAAGCATCGATGTGTTAAAGGATGCTGACGCAACGTCAATATATGGGAGTAGGGCTGCCAATGGTGCAATCATTATAACAACCAAAAAAGGAAAGATTGGTAAAACTAATCTGAGTTTCAATATTCAACAAGGTGGTGGGAAAATAGTAAAAAGGGCAAATTTGCTAAATACTCAACAATATATTGAAATGCGAAAGGAAGCCTATGCTAATGATAATATTAGTATTCCAAACAGACCCACCATGAGCAATGCTGATCTTACTTTTTTTGATCAAAATAGGTATACTGACTGGCAAAATGAATTAATTGGAGGCGTATCTAAATATACAAATGTATCTGCTACCTTATCTGGAGGAACCATTAATACACAATATTTGATTAGTGGTGGGTATCAGAAATAAGGAACGGTCACTCCATCTAATCTAAGAGATCAAAAGGCTTCTATACATTTTAACATCAGTAATGCTTCTAGAGATAACAAATTTAAAGTAAATTTTTTGGGTAGTTATATGGTTGATAACAATAAGTTAGGAGCTGTTCAAAATATAGCTAACGCGGCATTTACATTACCTCCAAATTCACCATCCTTATATAATGCTGATGGGACTTTGAATTGGGCTCCATTGGCTAATGGTAGGAAGTCTTGGAATAACCCGTTGGCAAATTTAAACATGAAATATATTAACAATACGACAAACTTAGTTTCTAATCTTGTTCTTAGCTATCAAATTATTCCAGGTATGGAGATCAAAAGTAGCTTTGGTTATAACGAGCTTGAATCGGAAGAAGTGCAAACACGTCCGTTGTCGGCGGTTGCTCCTTATATAAGACCAACTACTATTCGCACCACTGATTTTAATTCGGCCAAGGTTAATACATGGATTATTGAACCTCAGTTAACTTATGTGAAACAAATCGGTTTGAGTAAGTTCGATTTTTTATTAGGCACAACTATACAACAAGAAGATAGAGATCGGCAAAGATTAAACGCTTCAGGGTTTACATCTGATGAATCCATGCTTAATATTAAGGCTGCTTCCTCTGTGATTGTTGATAATTCTTCAGATGCAGTTATTATTTCCAGATATAAGTATAATGCCATTTTTAGCAGATTAAATTACAAGATTTTAGATAGATATATAATATCTGGTTCAATTCGACGAGATGGGTCCAGTAGATTTGGTAAAGAAAATCGCTTCCATAATTTTGCATCAGTTTCGGGAGCATGGATTTTTTCAAATGAAGATTTTATAAAGAATAATATTAGCTTTTTGAGTTTCGGCAAGATCAGAGCAAGTTATGGTTCTACAGGTAGTGATCAGATTGGCGATTATGTTTACTTGAATCTTTATGGGAACACACAGACATTAGGTTCAACATATCAGGGGATTGTGGGCTTGCAACCATCTTCTAGTTTTCCGAATCCTTATCTGCAATGGGAGGAGACAAGAAAGTTTTCTTCAACAATTGATTTTGGATGTGTTAATGATAGAATATTATTAACCATGACCTATTACAGAAACACAAGTACAAATCAATTGGCAGTTGTAAATCTACCTTCTATTACGGGTGGTTCTTCTGTTTCTCAAAATAGACCAATTATTGTCCAGAATAAAGGATGGGAAATCGGGTTAAATACCATTGATGTTAAAAGTAAATATTTTAATTGGACAAGCTCTGTTAATTTGACTGTTCCTAAAAATAAATTGGTTAAATATGATGACTTAGATGCTGCCGTAAAAAAAGATCTGGTGGGTAAGCCTATAGGAATAACCAAAGTGTACCATTTTATTGGGGTAGATTCAAACACAGGGTTGTATACATTCTCTGATATTAATGGAAAGTCAACTTCTAATCCGAATCCTGATATGGATAAAACAATCTACATAGATCAAAATCCTAGTTTTTATGGAGGATTTCAGAATACTTTCACATATAAGGGATTTAGTCTAGAAGTACTTTTTCAATTTGTGAGACAAAAATCATCTAGCCAGATTTTCGGCTTTTATCCAGGCGGAACTGCGACTAACCAATTAACAAATGTTTTAGATAGATGGAAAAAAGCTGGGGATATATCGACTATTCAAAAATACAATACAGATTTCTCTCTTTTTAACCAATGGACATCCGCAACACAAAGCGATAAAGCTTATGGAGATGCTTCTTATATTCGACTTAAAAACTTATCATTCTCATACCAACTACCTATGAAATGGATCAACAAAGTACATATTCAGGAATTAAGAATTTATGCACACGCACAAAATTTGTTGACGTTTACAAATTTTAAGGGTGCAGATCCTGAATCGAGAAATTTTTATGGTATCCCTCCTTTAAAAGTATTAACAATTGGATTGAATGTGACATTATAGATATGGATTATAATGTATCTGTCCCGCCAGTGCTTTGTTAATTACTAAAATAGTATATTATGAAACTTTTAAATAAAAATAAGCCCCTCTTAATTATAACACTAGTTTCCCTTCTCATAATAGGAATGACAAGGTGCAGCAAATTGGTGCAAGTAGATCCTCCAATTACAAGTACAAACGGAGATAACGTGTTTAAAGAAGATGCTAGCGCAATAGCAGTCCTTACTGGTATTTACACTAATATGAGTACAAGTAGTGTGGCTTCTACAACTGGTATGTTGACAAATGTTTGTTTTACAACAGGATTAGCTGGAGATGAACTAAAGCCATATGATTTAAGCGACCAAACCATAGTTCCATACTATAATAATAACATCCAAACTACAGATGTGACTTGGTCTAATGTTTATAATATGATTTTTATTTCAAATTCTGCCATTGAGCAATTAACTAATAAAGAAGTAACTTTAACACCTGCAGTGAGAAATCAAATATTAGGTGAAGCCAAATTTATTAGAGCATTATGCTATTTTTATTTGGTTAACCTATACGGAGATATTCCTTTAGCCATTTCCACAAACTATCAGGTTAATAGGTTATTGCCTAGGGCAAAAGCTTCCATAATATATCAACAGATTATAGCTGATTTAAAAGATGCTCAAATATTATTAAGCTCAGATTATCTCGATAAAAGTTTGCTTTCAATCACTACCGAACGGGTTCGCCCAACTAAATGGGCGGCTAGTGCATTGTTGGCGAGAACGTACTTATATATAGGTGATTACGTTGATGCAGAATCTCAAGCTACGTCTTTAATATCGAACAGTTCTATGTATGCCTTAGTTGACTTGAATAGTACCTTTCTTATGAATAATAGAGAGGCTATTTGGCAATTGCAACCAGTTGGAGTAGAGGACAATAATACAGCTAACACACAAGAAGGACAGTTATTTGATTTGTTACCCTTACCTGGTAATTATAGAGTTTACCTTAACGAAACTTTGGTTAATAGTTTTGATATGAGAGATCAAAGGAGGAGTCATTGGATTGACAGTATTATTGATAATGGCATTACACTATATTTTCCATATAAATATAAGGTAGGTTATGAGGCTCTTCCTACAACGGAATATTCTACAGTTATGCGTCTCGGAGAACAGTATTTAATTCGTGCCGAAGCCAGAATACATCAAGGAAGAATTGATGAAGGTATCGCTGACTTAAATATACTCCGAACTAGGGCAACGGATTTATCTGTTCCTTCTGCAGACCAACTTAATCAAATAGAACTCGGATTATCGAAAGATAATGCGCTTTTGGCTGTAGAAAGAGAAAGAAAATTAGAGTTGTTTACTGAATGGGGGCATAGATGGATGGATTTAAAACGAACTAATAGAATCGATGATGTTCTCACATCTGAAAAACCAGGTTACCAATCTACAGACAAACTATTCCCATTACCTCAGCTTGATATAATACAAAACCCTAGTTTAATAGGGCATCAAAACCCTGGTTATAACTGATCCTATTGTATAAGACTTATTGGAATGAAATTCTAAAATTAAATGTAATGTTTAAGAGAGTTTATAAATCGTTCGTTTTTGTTTTTTAAGCGATTATTAACACCTATTTTTATTTTTGAGTTACCCTCGGTTTATTATTATGTGATATAAGCAGGAGTTTCATCGCAGCTTAATGTAATGTATTTAAAGCAATTAAGAGATTAATTAACATATAAAATATGAAACATACAGTTTTGTTTTCCTATTTCTTTTTCTTCTTAATTAATGTTTTTTCTCAAAAAAAAGTAATTGAATCTAGTGTTTATGGACAATGGCCTTCTGTTGAGCGGCCATTGATAAGTGATGATGGCAAATATGTAATGTATAAAATCTCTGGACAATCCAGTAAAAGTATAGTACAATCTTTAATAACCAATTGGAAAAAGGAGAATGTAAATGATGGTTTTTTTACTTCCGACAGCAAAAAAATAATTTTTCAGCATGGAGATACGCTTTTTGCCTTAAAATTAGGAACTAATAATGTAACTGTGATAAGTAATAAAGTATCATCTTTCAAGGTGACAGATAATAAGGACTGGTTATCTTATTATTCTAAAGAAGAAGGGCTTGTTTTAATTAATCTAATAACTAATAGTAAAGAACATTTTTTTAACGTTAAGAACTTCTGGTTTAACGAACAAGGAACAGCCTTGTTTGTTGAAGCATTGATAAGTCAAAATGGAGAATTTAGGCACTCTTTAGATTGTAAATATTTGATCAATAATGATTTTGATAGCATTTGGGCGGAAAATGTAGTTTCAAATATATCTGAATTATCAAATTATACATTTAATGATAATGGTGACAGATTAGCATTTATCATACGATCTAAAGATAGGCCATTAGCTACTTCAATTTGGTATTATAATAAGTTGGATAAACGCGCCAAGATTTGGATTTCAAATGAAACTCCCAATATGCCTAAGAATTTTTCAATTGATGATCAACAAAAGATGTTATTTAACAAAGATGGTGATGGATTGTTTATTAAGTTGAAAAAAGAAATAAAAATAGGTTTAAAAAATTCAGAATTAGCATCTGTTGATGTTTGGAATTATAAAGATGAAAGAATTCAGCCGGACCAGATCTCTTTAGGAGAAAAATATTCTTTTACGACAGCCATAAATAGGGAAAATGATAAGATTTTAATTTTAGAAGATGAAAATGACGAAATAGTTAATTTTTCATGTTCTAAAGGATTACCAATTGGTAAATTTTTGATTACTAGACAAGTTAAACACTCAAAAGAATTTTGGTGGCATAGGGAATATTCAAATACCCTGTATCTTATATCTACAAAGGATGGAAGTCGAATGCCAATTTTTATGAATACTAAACATTTCATTATGGATGCTAGTTTGTCACCTAGTGAAAAGTTTGTAACATGGTATGATACGAAAGATAACCAATACTCTAGCTATGAAATTTCAACACGAATAATTCGAAATATTTCTTCCCAGATACCATTTGCTTTATATGATGATGAAAAAAATGAATCAGACTCTAAAGGATTCGGAATTGTGGGATGGATGCAGAATGATGATGGATATTTAATTTATGATCGTTTTGATATTTGGAATATTGATCCGACTGATAAAAGACCACCTTTAAACGTTACAAACAATTATGGCCGTAATAGTAATATTGTCTTAGGAGTTGCTAATAATGATCATAATCGAGTATTTTCTGCCCTCGACAGATTGTTGTTGAGCGGATTTAATAGAAAAACTAAAGAAAATGGATTTTTCATTGTTACTCTCAAAAATCCACTTAAAATTCAAAAAGGTAAAATGGGTCCATATACGTATTGTATTGCTAGAACGGTTCCTAACACTACTGGGGTTAACAATATAAATGATAAGTTTGACGGAGAGTTTCCTATTAAGTCGAAGAAAGCAGAAGTGTTTATTGTAAGAAGAATGAGTGCCGAAAAGTCCCCCAACTACTTTTTTACAAAAGATTTCTTGACATTTAAGGAATTCACGAATGTTTATCCTGAAAAAGATTATAATTGGTTAACCTCAGAACTTTTGAGTTGGCAAATGTATAATGGGAATTATTCACAAGGGATATTGTATAAACCTGAAAATTTCGATTCTACTAGGAAATACCCCATCATTTTTTATTATTATCAAGAAAAAAGTGATGGATTGCATATGTATATGAAGCCAGATTATTCATTTGCAATAATGAATATTCCTCAATATGTAAGTAATGGTTATTTAGTATTTGTTCCAGATATTTATTACATGAAAGGACATCCTGGCCAAGGAGCAATGAATGCTGTAATTTCTGCTTCCAGATATCTCTCGACGTTTTCGTGGGTAGATTCTACGAAACTTGGAATCATGGGACAAAGCTTTGGCGGCTTTGAAACTAATTACATAGTAACTCATTCTAATGTTTTTTCAGCAGCTTGTTCTGGCTCCGGTCCTTCAGATATGATTAGTATGTATGGAGGGTTATTCAATACTAATAGTGCGCAAAGATTTTGCGAAGTTGGTCAAATGAATTTAGGATCTACTCTATGGCAACATCCGGAAATTTATATTGAAAATTCGCCAATTTTCTATGTTGATAAAGTGACTACTCCATTATTAATATGGCAAGGAAAAGATGATGGAGGGGTCAGGTTTGAGCAGGCAGTTGAAATGTTTTTGAATATGCGCAGGGCAGGTAAAAAGGTATGGTTGCTTCAATATAACGAAGCAACGCATGCTTTATTTGGAAAGAATGCTATGGATCTGGACATCAGAATGAGACAGTTTTTTGATTATTATTTAAAGAATTCCCAAGCTCCTATCTGGATGGTAGGAGGAGTGCCCGCGAAGTATAAGCAAATAAAGACAGGATTCGAAACTGATACAACAGGCCTAATACCTTAATGAGGATAATAGTTTTAGCTGATTTTTTTCGAGAAGTATTTAGGTGATTCGGTATAGTTGATATCTTGATAAAATTTGTGCGCCCGGATCCTATTAGCTGCACAGTGAAGCTGGATTCTTGCACAGTTTCTTTCTTTTGCAACAATGCAGCATTGTTCTTCCAGGATTTTTCCGATGCCTGTGCTGCGGCTATTTGTTGTCACAATAAGATAGGTGATCAAAGCGGTGTTTCCATTCAGACCGAGCTCTGGAACAATAAAGAGCGAGACTAGACCTTCCAGTATTTCATTATTTTCATAAACATATAAGTAGTGGTCTGGATGGTCAATAATATCTTGAAGCTTATTTGGTAAGTACGTGTGGGTGTCATCGTAACCACCTAACTCTTTAAGAAGATTACAGATTTGATTTACATCACTTATTGAAGCTGGCCGTATGCTCATAAAATTATTTATATTATGTCCTTTCCAATTTTTAAGCAACAGTTCTCCAATACTGACGCATGTTTCAGCCTAAAATGAAAAAGGTTCTTCAGTTGGTAAAGAATTCGCAATATTAATTGATTTTTCAAGATGAACATTTACATTTATCACATATTCTTGCTATGCCCTATTTAGCTAGCGGTTATTAGGTTTACATGTAAATTTTTGAAAGACCCATTTTTATGACTCTTTTGTATTCTCACACATCTCGGTACATAATAATTAGAGTACTCCCAAGTTGATAAGCGTTATTCGGATTAATCGACATTTTGTGGTAGTCTTGTGCATTTTTGAATTGCTAGACAGGTGCACTCAAATAATTCCTGCAAGTTTGAAATGAATTAGGTCAGGACTAAAAAAGGATTCAAGTGCTGCTATTCCATAGATTCTACTATAATTTGGATGGACAATTTAACAAGTTTAAATTACGGAACGTATCCATTTAATAGTAGATATTTTTATGATAACTTCAACTGATATACAGGCTACCCACGACAGGATTCGTCCCCATATTCATCGCACGCCGATTCTTTCCAATGAGACTATTAACTCGCTAATAGGCGCTAGTATCTATTTTAAATGCGAAAACTTCCAGAAAACGGGTTCATTCAAAACCCGAGGGGCTTTTAATGCTGTTTTGCAGATCACTGCTCTTAATAAACCATCTTCTTTTGTTACACATTCCGCGGGTAACCACGCACAGGCCGTAGCCTATGCGGCAGCAAAATTTGGAATTCCCTCTTATGTTGTAATGCCTGAAACTGCCCCGGAAATAAAAAAAGAGGCTGTCCGGACATATGGAGCAAAAGTCGTTGAATGTGCACCAACAATGATAGCGAGAGAAGACAGCGTGAAAAAAATTATTGAGAAGACCGGCGCCACTTTCATCCATCCTTTTGACGATGATATGGTTATTTCCGGACAGGCGACTGCTGCAAAAGAATTGTTTGAGGATTCGGAGCAATATCTGGATTGTATTGTCGTACCCATCAGTGGCGGAGGCCTGATAAGTGGTGCATCACTTGCTACACATTATTTTTCTCCTTCAACACTTATTTATGGTGCCGAACCCCAAGGTGCCCCTGATGCACTTCATTCCTTTCAAACAGGGACTGTACAAATAGGTGGTGCGCATAAATCAATTGCAGATGGATTATTGGCATATTTAAGTGAACGTACACTTAATCATATCAGAAATCATGTTAAAGATATCTTTCTGGTCAGCGAGGAGGAAATAATAGAAGCAATGAAACTGGTTTGGGAAAGGATGAAAATTATTATCGAGCCTTCTTCTGCAGTCCCTTTGGCCGCCATCATAAAAAGAAAAGATCTTTTCGCCGGCCAAAAAGTTGGAATCATCATTTCCGGAGGAAATGTCGATCTCTCAAGCCTTATTTTTAGGAATTCATAGTTCTCCAGTGTAAGATCAGAGGTAGGACATAAATCACCAGAAATCATCCCTGAAGATTTGTTGCCGCCTCCCTGATTATAATTAAGTGCTGGTGTAATTCGTGATGGTATTTACCACATGGCTTGAGTATTTTAATACCTTGGTACTTCATCACGTAATTAAAATCACAACTACATAATTTTATTTTCCCGGAACTGCGTATGATTTTTTAGGTTTATTGGTGTCAATGGAAACCTTCGTGCTGTTGTCAGGCAATTGTATATTATTTCTGATGCTCCTGTTGATCATACTGAGATAAACGTATTTCTTTTAAATTCAAAATGATGTTCTTATAAGATAAAATGCCTAACTTATTATTAAATACAATCCATATGATGACCTCTTTAGCCAAAAAAACCGCTTCCTATACCATTCTTGCGATGTTTATATTCAGTGGCGCTTATAGCCAGACAGATACAACAACAACCAACGTTTACGAAAACCTAAGTTTGCAGGAACTACTGAATGTAAAAATCATTTCTGTTTCCAAAGAATCAGAATTACTATTTGATGCACCTTTATCAGCATCGGTTATTACAAAAGAAGACATACGAAAAGCAGGATGCACTTCCATTATGGAAGCTTTAAGATTAGTGCCAGGGATGATTGTTAGGGAGGAAAGCAATGGCAATTATGATATTCACCTGCGCGGTATGGACAATGTTCCACCCAATGCAGCTTTTGATGTTACCTCAAACACAACTACGCTGGTAATGATTGATAACCGCCCAATCTATAGTTATTTAAAGGGTGGTACTTTTTGGGAAACCCTGCCGGTTGATCTGAATGATATAGAAAAAATAGAAGTGGTGAGAGGACCGGCAGCAGCTTTATACGGCCCCAACGCTGTAAACGGTGTTATCAATATCATTACCCGGCAAACAAAAAAAGATGGTTTGTATTTAGTGGCCAACACGGGAATGGGTAGTCTTCATACCGTTATTAACAATGCTTCCGTAGGCTATCACAGAAATAAATGGAGCGCAATTGCTTCTGGCAATTACCAACGACGGAACAGGTCTCAAACCTCGTATTTTGAATATGACAGGAACCAGTGGTTGGAACACCCGGATTACTTTTTTTCTTTTCTCGGCGATACTATCACAGACATCAATCGCCTTTATCCCGACCAAAAGCTGGCTATGGAAAAATATGCCGGAAATTTATTTGCAGACTATGCTCCTTCGAAAGATATAAAATTTAATCTGAGCACTGGCATCCAGCATTCTACGGTACAGAAAGTATCGCTGGAAAATACATTTACACCACTATCCACGTCCAGGTCCGATAGCAGGTATATAGACTTTCGGGCCAACATAAAAAAGATTTCCGCCCAGGTTTCTTATGACCGCGGATCGCAGGTCAGTGAATATAGTTTTGGTAATGAGTACGATTTTAGTACGTTCGATGCCAATATAGAATATACTTATACAAAAGGCCAGCTTTCACTTAAACCTGGTCTGAGCTATCGGAGGGCTATTTACGATGACACTAAATACGATACTACTAATCTAACAAGTCTTCTCAATGCCAGGGGAATAATTACAACTACTTCTGCATTTATTCGCGGCGACTATAAACTGCTTAATAATAAATTGAGATTAGTAGCAGGACTGACAGCCAGCAAATTCAATTATCCGGATAGCACTTATATTTCTTACGAATTTGCAGCTACTTATAAATTGAATAAAAAGAACCTGTTCCGGGCAGTTTATTCCCAGGCGCCCCGATCTGCTTCTGTCTATGATGCTTATGTAGATCAGACTTTGTTCTATTTCGAAACAGATAATAACAACTTCACCCGGTTAACGCTGAAAAACAACAAGGCGATTAAACTGCTCACCGGAAATATGTTTGAAATCGGTTACCGCGGTAGTATTACTTCTGCGCTTGCAATCGACGTAGAGTTATTTAACACGAATGGAAAAAATTTCAGTAATCTCATTTATAGCCGTCCATATATCCAGCTTAATGGTATAGACACGGTAAAAATCAGACCTATTATACCAACTAACATTCCATTGACACTATTGCAACAGGGCGTTACCGTTTCGCTGACTTATACATTACATAAGTTCCACGCAAAACCTTTTATTACCATCCAAAAAACAACCATGAAAAATTATGCACAGTATAACAACACAGCAGATTCGGGTCCGCTGGCGCAAAATAGTGATCCGGTAAATAAAAACATCTATTCAGGATTGGGAAAAAAATCAACCCTCCAAAGCACCCCAGATTTTTTTGGTGGCGCCTCAGCCAATTATACGCTTAATTCAAAGATTAATATTTCCTTAAGCTGTTATTATTATGGCGATCAAACCTATTACCACCGTTCAAATATTCAATACAATGATGGTATAAGAGGCATAGATCATATTCATTCGAAATTGATTGTAAATAGCAACTTTTCTTATGAGGCGACCAAAGGGCTACATCTTTTTTGCAGCCTGAAAAATATGCTTAATAGTCAATCAAGAGAATTCTTTAAAACAGATTCAACACCGTTTATGGTGCTTGGTGGTATCAATTACGATTTTTAATGTAACAACCCATAGACAACAATAAAACAGGGCCATATGAGGAAAATAATTTCATTTATGCACATATCGCTTGATGGTTTTGTAGCAGGACCGAACGGAGAAATGGACTGGATTAAAGTCGATGAAGAAATTTTTGATTATGTAGGGAAGCGGATAGGCAATGGCGACACTGCATTATATGGACGAATAACTTATCAGATGATGGAAGATTACTGGCCTACTGCAGGAGACAAGCCGACAGCGACTAAGCACGACATTGAACATTCAAAGTGGTATAGCAAAGTTCGCAAGGTCGTTTTATCAAGAACAATGAAAGACGCGGGTTTGACTAACACAAAAATTATTAGCGACAACCTTTCTGACAGAATAAATGAAATAAAACAGCAAGGAGGTAAAGATATCTTGCTGTTTGGTAGCCCCACAGCAACACATTCACTTATTCAACTGAACTTAATTGACGGCTATTGGTTATTTGTTAATCCAATTATTCTTGGACAAGGCATTTCATTATTTGTAGACATCAAGGACAAAATAAAATTAAAACTATTGACTACTCGACAATTTACTTGCGGGGTAACTGAACTTAATTACACAGTAGACAAACAATAACAACAAATCGCTAGCCGGGGTTTCTTCACGATCGCCTTTTAATTCACACCATAGCCCTCCTTGGCGGGTAGAAGCCTGCCAGGCATGTAGCGTTGTTTTTCCCAGTTTGTCAGCCCAATAAGGAATCAGGTTGCAATGTGCGGATACTGTTACAGGTCTTCGGGTATATCTGCCCCAGGGCCTAAATTATTGGGTAAGTTGGCTGGTGGATTGAATAAATAATTAACCTTTTCGTACCATTTTAATATGCTCGATTCCATCTTCATTGTACACATCACTGCATTGAGTAAAGCCAAATGATTCATAAAATCTTTTCAAATAAAGTTGCGCTCCTATTTTTATGTCTCCTTTACCATATAATTTCTTACAGGTATCAATAGAAGTAGCCATTAATTGTTTTCCAACTCCTGTTCCGCGATAGGAAGAACTACTTACCACACGTCCAATAGATATTTCAGTATAGCTTATGCCTGGAGGTATTAAACGTGCATAGGCAATTAAGTTTTTCGCTTTGTAAAGAAGCAAATGATGGGAAACCTGGTCTATGTTATCTGTATCAAGGTAAACACAATTTTGTTCCACCACAAATACTTCATTTCTTAACTGAAGTAAAGCATATAGCTCATGAGGTGTTAAAGTATCAAATGGTTTGCAAATTGCTTGTGATTCCATTATAATCTAATGTGAGTTAAGAGTTTAGCTAATTTAGCTTCAAATTACGTATCTTAATTACAACCTGCTGTAATACATAAGATGACGTTTGACGGCTCGATTTTCGAACCATCAGAATGAATGAGATCGTTTCGCTGATATACGGTCTGGATACGAGTTTCAGGAAAAAGAAAGCCGGACAAATTATCTGACTTGTCCGGCTTTTTGTTGGCCTACCAGGATTCGAACCTAGACAAACTGAACCAAAATCAGTTGTACTACCATTATACTATAGGCCATTACTATAATATTTTTTGGCAGGGATGCAAAAATAAGGGCTGCGAAAAAATGTTCCAAAACAATTTACAGATCTACACAACTTTTACAAGATAATAGTTCTTTTTACCTTTTTGAACAAGAATATACTTGTTATGTAATAATACCTCTTTATTCACTTTCATACCAATATTCCCAACTTTCATGCGATTTAGGCTCACGCCGCCCTGCTGCACCATCTTCCTTGCCTCCCCCTTACTCGGAAAAACACCTACTTCAGAAAGAAAACTTACAATATCAACCTCATTTTCTAGCTTTTCGAGGCTAAAATCGAATTTTACAACACCTTCCATCGATTCCAGATCCTCTACGCTCAGTGACGCTGCAGGAGCCGACTGGTTAGCAAACAACTTTTCTGTCGTTTCTATAGCAACTCTGTATTCCTCTTCGCCATGCACAAAAACCGTTAATTCCCTTGCCAATGCTTTCTGTAACACCCTGATACCCGCATCAGCCCTGTGTTCTTCCAGGATCTGCGCGATACTCTTTTCATCAAGGAACGTAAATATTTTTATCCATTTTTCTGCATCAGTGTCTGTAGCATTCAACCAGAACTGGTAAAACTGGTACGGAGAGGTTTTTTCCGGGTCCAGCCACACATTTCCCTTCTCTGTTTTTCCGAATTTTCCTCCATCGGCTTTAGTAATCAAGGGACAGGTGAATGCAAAAGCTTCACCTCCTGTTTTCCTCCTGATCAATTCTGTTCCAGTTGTGATATTCCCCCATTGGTCACTGCCTCCCATCTGCAATTTGCAGTTCATATTATTGTATAACCAGAAAAAGTCGTAACCCTGCATAAGCTGGTAAGCAAACTCTGTATAGCTGATGCCGGTATCACCCTCGATCCTCTTTCGAACACTATCTTTCGACATCATGTAATTCACGGTGATATGCTTTCCCGTATCTCTTAAAAAATCAATGAAAGATATTCCTTTCCAGCACATTGGGATCCTAAGCTTAGAATTCCACGTGGACAAGTTGTCGC